>Ga0268299_1000486_pt1 | contig 121653 bp, 117 predicted proteins | sample NOBtaG_FD_193484 | JGI IMG/M metagenome (GOLD analysis project Ga0268299, IMG submission 193484) | Activated sludge microbial communities from bioreactor in Nijmegen, Gelderland, Netherland - NOB reactor | ecosystem: Engineered > Bioreactor > Aerobic > Activated sludge | place: Netherlands...
CCGATGGGAGGCGCCGCGCCTCGCACGACGCCGTGTTCGTCGGACCGGAGCGCTAGGGAGTGTGACATGGTTGAAGGCGCTGGCGTCAGATGCAGCCTGACCCCGAGGAGCCATTCTCCTCCCCAGCTGCGCTGGGGAGGTGTCGGCGTCTTCGCCGACGGAGGGGTCATGAGCCACGAGTCTCGAGCCCATGACCCCTCCGTCGCCGTAAGACGGCGACACCTCCCCAGCGGAGCTGGGGAGGAGAACAAGCGCGACCGTCACGTTCCGTGGCTTTTCGTCGCCGGCTTCGCCGTCGTGATCGCGGTCAACGCCATCATGGTCTCGCTGGCCGTCGGCTCGTTCTCCGGCCTCTACACCCCGCAGCCGCGCCAGCGCAGCCTGCACTACAACGAGATCATCGCCCGCCAGGCCGATCGCGACGCCCTGGGCTGGCGGCTCGAAGCGACCTGGCGCGCGCCGCAGAGCCGCCTCGAGATCGCGGTCGTCGACGCCGATGGCCGGCCGCTCGGCAATGCCCGTCTCCACGCCGAGCTCGTCCGCCCGGTCGAGAAACGGGCGCCCGTGGCCGTCGACCTGATTGCCGTGGACGGCGGACGCTATGCCGCGACCGTGAGGCTGCCGGCGCGCGGCAACTGGGACCTCGACGTCGTGATCGACTACGCAGGCCGGCGCTTCGCCCAGACCCGCCGGATGTTCCTCGAATGACCGGGTCCGCGCTCTTCGCGTCGGTGGCGGGCGCCCCGGCAAGCCACGCCTGCGCGCATTGCGGCGAGACGCTGCGCGGCCCGCCGGAGGCCCTGTTCTGCTGCAGCGGCTGCGCCAGCGCCCACGCCATCATCGGCGCCGCCGGGCTCGGCTCGTTCTATCGCCGTCTCGAGCAGAACCGCGCCCGTCGTCCCGAGCCGCTCGAGACCGACTACGCGAGCCACGTGCGCACCCGCGGCCGCGACGAGTGCGAGCTCGACCTGCTGGTCGACGGCCTCGATTGCGCGGCCTGCGTCTGGCTGGTCGAGAGCCTGCTCGCGCGCAACCAGTCGGTCATGAAGGCGCGCGCGAATCTCTCGACGAGACGGCTCGCGCTGCGCTGGCGCGGCCCGGCCTCCGACGCCAACGCCCACGCCGGTCTCGTCGCCGCCCTGGGCTTCCGGCCGGTGCCCTACGATGCCGCCGCGGCCGCAACGAGGGAGGATGGCGAGGCGCGCGCGCTGCTGCGCTGCCTGGCAGTGGCCGGCTTCGCCGCCGCCAACGTGATGCTGCTCTCGGTCGCGATCTGGTCGGGCCACGACGGCTCGATGGGCGATGCCACCCGCGCCCTGTTCCATTGGCTGTCGGCCGCCATCGCCCTGCCCGCCGTCGCCTATGCCGGGCGGCCGTTCTTCGCCTCCGCGATCACGGCGCTCAAGGCCGGCCGCACCAACATGGACGTGCCGATCTCGATCGGCGTGACGCTCGCCTGCATCGTCAGCCTGCACGAGGCCTGGATCGGCGGCCAGCACGCCTATTTCGACTCGGCGATCACGCTGCTCTTCTTCCTGCTGATCGGCCGCTATCTCGACCGCCGCGCGCGCGGCCGGGCGCGCGACGCGGTGCGTTCGCTGCTCGCGCTCTCCCGGGTGAATGCCCGGGTGATCGATGCCGGCGGCACGATCGTCTCGCGCCGCGTCGAGGCGCTCGCGCCGGGCGACCTGCTGCTGGTCGCGGCGGGCGAGCGGCTGGCGGCCGACGGCGTGGTGAGCGAAGGCCGCTCGGCGCTCGATGCCGCCCTGGTGAGCGGCGAAAGCCTGCCGCAACCCGTCGAGCCGGGCACCCCGGTGTTCGCCGGCATGGTCAATCTCGGCGCGCCGATCCGCATCCGCGTCACCGCCAGCGGCGATCGCACCCTGCTGGCCGAGATCGTCCGCCTGGTCGAGGCGGCCGAGCACGGCCGCTCGCGCTTCGTCGCCCTCGCCGACCGGGTGGCGCGCGCCTACGCGCCGGTGGTGCATGTCACCGCGCTGCTGACCTTCATCGGCTGGATGCTGCTGGGCGATCTCGCCTGGGACCGCGCCCTGCTGATCGCCACGGCGGTCCTGATCATCACCTGCCCGTGCGCGCTGGCGCTGGCGGTGCCGGTGGTCCAGGTCGTCGCCAGCACGCGCCTCCTGCGCTCCGGCGTCCTGCTGCTGTCGCCCACGGCGCTCGAGCGCTTCGCCGAGGTCGATCGCGTGGTGCTCGACAAGACCGGGACCCTGACCCTCGGGCGACCCGAGCTGATCGGCCCGGTGCCGGCGGATGCCCTGCAGCGGGCGGCGGCGATCGCCGCCAACTCGCGCCATCCGCTGGCGCGCGCGCTGGTACGGGCGGCGGGCGGCGGCGCACCGGCCGCCGGGGTCGTCGAGCATGCCGGTCAGGGCCTCGAGCAGGGCGCGACGCGGCTGGGCTCGGCGGCGTTCTGCGGCGTCGAGTCGGAAGCCGAGGACGGGCACTCGGAAATGTGGCTGGTAGAGCCTGGACGCCGGCCGGTTCGCTTCGCCTTCGCCGATCGCCTGCGCCCGGACGCCACCGCAACCATCTCCACCCTGCGCGATCTGGGATTGCCGATCGAGTTGCTCTCCGGCGATCGGTCCGCGGCCGTCGCCCGGACCGCCCGCGAGAGCGGCATCGACCGCTGGCAGGCGGAAGCGACGCCGGCCGGGAAGGTCGAGCATCTCCGCGACCTCGCCGTCGAGGGTCGGCGCGTGCTGATGGTGGGCGACGGTCTCAACGACGCGCCGGCGCTGGCGGCCGCGCACGCCTCGATCTCGCCCTCCAGCGCCGCCGAGGCGACCCAGAATGCCGCCGACGCGGTGTTCCAGGGCGACGCGCTCGGCGCCGTCGTCGACACGCTCGTGGTGGCGCGACAGGCCGGCCGACTCGCCCGGCAGAACCTGATCCTGGCCGTGCTCTACAATCTCTGCGCGGTGCCGCTCGCGATCGCCGGCGAGGTGACGCCCCTGGTCGCCGCCATCGCCATGTCCTCCTCGTCCCTCCTGGTGATCGGCAATGCCCTGCGGCTCAACGCGGGCCCGCCGCTCCGGACGGTGCCGTGATGGACATCCTGCTGATCCTGGTGCCGGCGGCGCTGCTGCTCGGGCTCACGGCACTGGCCGCCTTCCTGTGGGCGCTGCGCAACGGCCAGTACGACGACCCGGCCGGCGCGGCCGCACGCATCCTGTTCGACGACGATTGAGGAGAAGCAAATGTCTCATTGGATCATGGGCATCCTGGCCGCCCTGTTCGGCCTGGTGGGCCTGTTCATGGCCGGCGGCGCGCGCGATATCGGCATCCTGAGCTTCGGCCTGGCGCTGGCGCTGTTCGGCGTCCTGTTCTGCTGGTGGATGATCAAGCTCGCCTGGGACGAGGCCGAGGCTGAGGAACGCCGCTAGGGAGCGAAATCCCCGATGGGGCGTTGCCGGGGCGGCGTCGCGCCTGCCTCGCCCCCTCCTCCTGCTGTATGGTTCGAGGCAGATCGAGCGTACTCTTGACCTGCATCAACGCGAAGCAGGGGGCGATGCCGGCACGATCGTCGGCCTGCGATACATACCCGTCTCCGGAGCACTGACATGAGCCTCAAGCGTATTCGACTGGAACTCGCCCGCACGCCGGACTTTCCCAATGGCAGCCCGGATCATGGCTATGAATTCATCGCCCCTCTCGACGCCAAGGGACATCTCGATTCTGCAGCCTGGCCCCAGGCCAAGGGCGCCTGCACCGTCCGGCGCTTCTGGAGCCGCTCGCCCGACGAGCACGGCCTGCTGATCCATCGTCGCAACGGCAGCTGGGCGTTCTCCTACGAGCCCGGCGAGGACGACGACGAGCCGATCTTCCGTTTCGACAAGCACAACTTCACGGTCGGCGAGTATGTCAGCGTGACCGAGCACGATGGCGTCGCGCGACCGTTCCGCGTCGTCGACGTCTCGCCCGCGCTCATCCGCACGTGAGCGCGGTTGCCGCCGCGCTTCAGTCGGCGGCGCCCGGCTGCTGCTTGAGCCAGCGACGATACTTCACGTAGGCGAACGCCATGCTCCCGGCGAACACGAGAAACGCGCCGCAGACCAGCACCACGAAGTAGGCTTGATTCGATGTCACCTGCCGCTCCCGCTCTTGGTTGAAACGAGACTGGCAAATCGGGACTGGGCGAGGATTGATCTGGATCAATCGCCGGGTGTGCCGTTCACCCGACGCGACGATCATGTTCCTCCCTGCGCGAAGCGCGGGGAGGTGCCCCCGAAGGGGGCGGAGGGGTCGAGAGCAACGCACGCTTTGCCAGAACGCTCATCATGGTGACGACACTGACCGGCGACTCATGCCGAGACCCTTGGCTCATGACCCCTCCGCCCCCTTCGGGGGCACCTCCCCGCGCTGCGCGCAGGGAGGACAACATGAGTGCAGCGAAGCTGGGGATGGAGAACCGAAAGATGGCGCCGATGAGTGGTGCGCGCCCAAGCCAGGACAATGAGCCCTGAGCGCGACCTTCCCGGAACATGCTACTCTCCCGTGCGGGAGGACGCCGTCTTGAAGAAGCCGATGATGCACCTGGCGCAGTTCCTGGTGCACGGGCCGACCTATCACAGCCTGGCGATGTGGCGGCATCCGCGAACGGCGGCGGCCGGCTACGACTGGACGCGACCCGACCTCTATCAGCACATCGCCCGCGTCTGCGAGCGCGGCAAGCTCGACATGCTGTTCTTCGCCGACCTCAACTACGTCTCCGACACCTACCGCGGCTCGCTCGCCCCCGCCCTGCGCAACGCCACCCAGGCGCCCGAGCACGATCCGATCCCGCTGCTCTCGTTCATGGCCGCCGTCACGACGCGCATCGGCCTCGGCGCCACCTACTCGGTCAGCCACCAGCACCCGTTCCATGCGGCGCGGCTGTGGGCGACGCTCGACCATCTGACGCGCGGGCGCGCGGCGTGGAACGTGGTGACCACGCTCAACCACAACCAGTCGGCCAATTTCGGCGAGGAGCTGCGGCCGGTCGACGAGCGCTACGACCGCGCCGAGGAGTTCGTCGAGGTCTGCCGCAAGCTGTGGGACAGCTGGGAGGCGGATGCGCTGGTCATGGATCGCGCCAACGGCATCTTCGCCGATCCCGACAAGGTGCACCGCATCGAGCACGCCGGCCGGTTCTTCAAGTCGCGCGGGCCCCTCAACGTCGTGCCCTCGCCGCAGGGTGGACCGGCCATCCTGCAGGCCGGCACGTCGGGCAAGGGACGTTCCTTCGCGGCCCGCCACGCCGACGCGATCTTCGCCATCCAGCCCAACCTCGCCGGCGCCAAGGCCTACTACGACGACATCAAGCGCGGCGTCGCCGAGGCCGGCCGGGACCTCGCGGCCTGCAAGATCCTGTTCGGCGTCCAGCCGATCATCGGCGCCTCGCGCGCCGAGGCCGAGGACAGGCAGGCCGAGCACAATGCTCTCGTGCCCCTCGAAGGCGGGCTCGCCATCCTGTCGGGCCACCTCGACTTCGACCTGTCGCAGCTGCCGCTCGACACCATCATGGCGCACCGCACCGAGCCCAAGCTGCAGCGCATGCAGACGCGCTATCGCACCATGACCGGCGAGCTGCTGACGCTCCGCCAAGTGGCGCAGAACCACGGCCAGAGCGTCGGCCTGCCGCAGATGGTCGGCACGCCGACCGACATCGCCGACCAGCTCGAGGCCTACTTCGACGCCGTCGGCGGCGACGGCTTCATGCTGTCGCCGATCGACTGCCCCGGCGCGATCGAGGAGTTCGTCGACCTCGTCGTGCCGGAGCTGCAGCGCCGCGGCCGCTTCAGGCACGAGTACGCCGGGACGACGCAACGCGACCATCTCGCCCAGGATTCGTGATGGTTCTCCTCCCCAAGCTGCTACGGAGTGGACACAAACTGGAACCCTCCCCGGTCCCACGCTGCCGAATTCGCGCATCATGCTGTCCTCCCTGCGCACAGCACGGGGAGGTGCCCCCGGAGGGGGCGGAGGCGTCATGAGCCGAGGGTCTCGGAATGAGTCGCCGATCAGTGTCGTCACCATGATGAGCGCTCTGGCAAGGCGAGTGTTGCTCTCGACCCCTCCGCCCAATGGCGCTGTAAACAGCGCCTAACCGGGGGCACCTCCCCGCGCTTCGCGCAGGGAGGACAGCATGAGTACAAGCTCGACACCCCGTCCTACGGCGGAGGACCTTTCCTTTCGTTGACATGTGGTTCAGAAGATCATCGTCGGCACGCTCGCCGGGTTCGCAGGGGGAAACGCAATGAAACTGGGCCTCGCCATCGGCTACTCGCGCGCCCGTCTCGACATCCCGGTGAAGCTGGTGCAGCGCGCCGAGGAGCTCGGCTACGATTCGGTGTGGACGGCGGAGGCCTATGGCTCGGATGCGGTAACGCCGCTCGCCTTCCTGGCGGCGCACACCAGCCGCATCAAGCTCGGCACCGGGATCATGCAGCTCGCCGCGCGCACGCCCGCCAATGCCGCGATGTCGGCGGCGACCGTCGACGCCATGGCGGGCGGCGGCCGCTTCATCGCCGGGCTCGGCGTCTCCGGCCCGCAGATCGTCGAGGGCTGGTACGGCCAGCCGTGGGGCAAGCCCTACTGGCGGATGCGCGACTACGTGGCGATCATGCGCAAGATCTTCGCCCGCGAGGCGCCAGTGACCCATGACGGCCGCGAGATCGCGCTGCCCTACGTCGGGCCCGGCTCGGCCGGGCTGGCCAAGCCGCTGAAATCCATCCTGCACATGAATCCCGACATCCCGATCTACCTGGCGACGGGCAACGAGGCGACGGTCAAGCTCACCGCCGAGATCGCCGACGGTTGGCTGCCGATGGGCTTCGTGCCCGGCGCGATGGAAGAGTACCGGCCGTGGCTCGAGGAGGGATTCCGCCGCGCCGGCAACGGCAAGAGCTTCGCGAACTTCACGATCCAGGCTTCCGTGCATGTCGAGGTCGACAACGACGTGAAGGCCGCGCTCGCCCGCCTGAAGCCCGAGGTGGCGCTCTATGTCGGCGGCATGGGCCACAGGACGAAGAACTTCCACAACGACATCATGGTGCGCCGCGGCTTCGGCGACGCCGCCTCGCGCATCCAGGAACTCTACCTCGCGGGCCGCAAGGACGAGGCGATCGCCGCCGTGCCCGACGAATGGGTCGACCTCAAGTCGCTGGTCGGCCCGGCTGCCCGCATCCGCGAGCGCTATCGCGCCTGGGAGGATTGCGGCGCCGATTCGCTCAGCGTCCGCTCGCGCCAGCCGGAGGCGATCGAGGTGATGGCGCAGGCGGCAAGGTTGAACTGATCCTGCGCGGAGACCTGCCGACGCTCGCCGACGATGCCTCCGTGGAAGATCAACGGAGAGACTCTTCAAGGCCAGATTGTGCGTCCGTTGCGTCCGTTGCGTCAGTCCCCTTTGAAATCAAGCACTTGCGACTGACGCAAGACGGGGAGTCGCGCTCTTCTTGCGTCAGTCGGGAGTTCTGCGTCAGCGTGAGTCCCGGGAGCGACCATCAGCCGGATCGCCGCCGCGCCACAGGCGCCGAACGGCTGGAAGCGACCCTGATGGCCGACCAGCCACGACCGCAGGCTTGCGCATGATCCATCCTCCCTGATGCCGCGCGTTCGCTGGTGACGTTCCGTCGCCAGCCTCCGTCAAGCTAGGCGGAGTTATCGCGATGTCAATACGGGCTGATCGAACTTGCGGGGAGCCTCGCCCTCGGCCTTGCGCCGGGCGGCATCCTCGGCAGCTCGCCGCAGCGCCGCTTCCATCTGCTCGCGCTGGCCCGCCTCGATCTGCCGACGGGCGAGGTCGGCTCTCAGCCTCGCCAGATCCTCCTCGGCCTTCTGGCGCGCCGTGCGCGACTGTACGAGCTCGGCCACGGCTTCGGACTGGCGCCTGGGGACCCGCACGATGCCGGGCGTGTTGTCGAGCCGCGCCAGCGTGCGCGCCTCGTCGAGAAACCGCTCGCGGCCCCAGGCGAACTGCTCGGCATGGTCGGCCGAGCGCGGCACCACCGTAGTGCGGCCCTCGCGCATGGCGAGCGTGGTCGGCAGGTACTCCTTGATGGCGACGTCGCGTCCGAGCGTGGTGTCGAGCGCGCGGTAGGTGATGCCGAAGCCGCCCTGGCCGAGGACGGCCTTCAGCTCATAGCCGCGCAGAGTCGTGCCCGCCGGCAGCACGCCGCGCATGTCGGGGCGAGCAGCGTCAGCACGATCCTTGTCGACCTCTGGCGTCACGTCGGTCTTCCAGTCAACTCGGCTCCCTCACTCTAATCAAACCGCTTCACCTTGACGATGGCGGTCGTGAGAATGCGACCAGCCCCTCCGCGGTGCTCGGGCGGCTTTCCCGGTGATGCGGGCATGGCGATTTCAGCCTGACTCTGCACCCAGGCATGATCCCCCGCGCCGCCATTGCCCAGGTCGTCGGCGATGATCCTGGCAATCTGCGGAGCGGAGACGCTGGTCCCACCCATGGCGACGACCGAACCGCTGCGCGACCCGGCCGCGAGGACGCCGCGATGGACTCGCGAGTCCTCGCTCACCGCCATGGCGTCGGGCCAGCGCATTGGCTTGCGGTCCTGCGGTGGAGGCGGTGGTGCGGGAGGTGGCGGCACGATCGTCACCTCGGCGCCGGCCGCGGAGTATCTCGCGGCTACCTTCTCCTTTCCCAGGTAGCCGCCGATGACGATCGGGGTCTCTCCGGTCGCCATCGAGTTGAGCGTGTACTCGCGCTTGACCAGGCTGCCGGCGTCGTCGATCTCCCTGTCCCGGCCGGCATGATCGAGCCGGACATACTTGTCGTCCTCGAGATGCGACTGGCGGCCGCGCGGCGGGTAACCGTAGATCCGGTCGTCGCGCCTTACCCACGCATGAACCAGCTGATCGGGCGCAAGATTGCCGGTAAAGGCGAGCTCCACTGTCCAGATGCCCGCCGGCGCGAGTTGCGCCAGCGGCAGATTGGGGTCCGGGTGCGCCGTCGGCTGAACGATGATCGTAAACACCGCGCGGCTCGACAGCGGCACCTTCAGCCAGGTCGCCTCGGCATACATGGACCCCGAAGGACCGACGAGGACGACGGGCGCTCCGTGCTCCTGGATGGTCACGACATCCTTGGTGGGCGAGGTGATCGTCAGAGTCAGCCGGCTCGTCGCAGGGAGGGCGGCGGGAAGCCAGACCTCGAGGATGCTCGGCGTGCGGTCGTCGGGCGGTATGCGCCACATCAATGGCTGCTTCTGCCCGGCCGCCGTGAAGGAGGTCTGGGCGTGAAGGCGCGACAGAAAGCTGTTGCCCGCGGGCAGGACGACGCGCAGCTCGACGCCCAGGATATCGTGGCAGAACGTCCTGAAGTGCTCGAAGAACATGGCGAGCCCATCGAGCCCGCTCTGCCAGGAAGCCAGCAGGCCGTAGCTGATGTTGATCACGACCGGAAGCGCGGTCACCCCCCTCTCCGCCGCGATCGCCAAGGAATGGAACACCATCCAGACAATGCCAAAGGCAATGTCGACGGCCAGCGACAAGGGTGCTTGGGCGGCGGTGACCTTCGACGGAAGCTGAACGAAGAGGATTGGACGGCGATCCTCGTTCTCGGCCGGATCGAACCCGCAGGCGAGGTCCATGACATGCGTGCCATGGGCAACGCGCCAGGCGATCGGCTTGTGGCCATTGGTGACGAAGTCCATCGCTCCCGATTGCCGATAGAGGAAACTCTCGTCCCGTCCCGACGCCAGGAGTGCATTGATCCCGGCCTCGGTCAGGACGAGGCCGGGGTCCATCAGCCAGCCACGCTTGATCCGCGTCTTGTTCCCCGCCTTGCAAAACCGTTCATGCAAAAAGGCGATGCCGTCGTCGATGATGCCCATCACCACCGCGGGCGGATTGGCGGCAGCAGCCATCGGCGCCGGCTTGTTGCTCGTCAGCCACCCCGACAAGTCCCTGGGGAGCTTCTTCAGGAAGTCCAGCGCTTGTGTCCCGAGCGGACGCCCCAGCGACGCGCTCTCGATGGCACCGCGCGCTTGCGACGACGTCATCTCGACGAGTATTTCCTGCGGCGCCAGGGCCGCCACCCAGACGGCGGACTCGCCGTTCCCGCCGCTTTCCGGGTGCCGGCACAGGAGCCAGAAAGAGTCGCGCCAGCTTTCGAGTCGCGACCTGTCTACGAGAAGATCCCCGTCCAGGAACGCGTTCGCGGTCTCGCCTTTCAATCGCAGCAGCAGGGGCATGAGCTCCTTGCCGCTTTCCTGCTGCCCGGGCACGAAGCAGTAGCTGCGCCCCGGACCCAGAGCCCAGCTGACATGCGGGTTGATGTCGTTCCAGGCGAGGCGGTCGGGTTGCGGATCAGGTGGCATTGGTGTGCTCCCCGTTCATCACTGCTGCCACTCGGTGACGGCCTCGCCCCACAGCCATTGAAGAAGTGGACCGGCCTGCAGCGGTTGTCCCGCCGCCATGGCCACGAAGGGGGCTGTCGCGATCTGGGAGTCGGCGGCAACGTCGTAGTATTGATCCCAGTAGAAGTCGCCGTCGTTGGAGGCAGCCCCAGGCGGCACAGGAAACTGCGTCCCGTCGAACGTGAAGGCGTTGTAGGTCGCCGTGCCCTTGCAGCGTCTGACCATGTACTCACCGAGCGTCAGGCCGAGCACCGCGCCGGCAGCGCTGTCCACGGGAAAATGAACGCCGGCGACGGTGCGATTGACCGCGACTCGTGCCGCGAGTCGCATGAGCTGCCTTTGCCAATCCTGAACATCCGTGACGTAAGGTTCCTTGGCCGACGCCGTGATCAGCCTCATCAGCACGGTCGCCACCATGAAGACTTCGGTGGCGTGCCCGCTCGGCAAGGTCCCGTGCGACGGCGTCAGGATGATCGGCTGGACCTGGGCCGAGAACTCGTTCGGGCGCCGGCAGGCGAGCGTGTGCTTGAACCGCATCTCGGCGAAGTTCGCGAGACGCAAGGCCGCCGCGAGCAGTTCGAGCGTGAACGGCGTGCGCGACGGGTGAATGAATGCAATCGAGCTGAGAAAGGCGAGGGCGCCGCCCATCTGCGTGATGATCTCCGGTGCGCGGTCCGGTCGGAGGTCGGCGTACGTGTCGAGAAAAGCCAGATGCTTCACGAACTGCACGTCCGACGGACGAATGATGGTCACAAGCGGCGTGTAGATGTTCGCTAGCACTGTTGCAGTAGAGTCGAAGCTTTGCAGGGTTGCGCCGCTGACGGTCGTCGATGGTACGAAGCGAAGGTTCGAGAACATCTCGAAGTCGAGGACGCTGGCTCGCACCCACGGCTCCCACCGTTGCATGTTCGCGTTGCTATTGAAGATGAGGTCGGGCGGCGTCGCTGTTCCCGATTTCCAGCTTCCGGCGATCCCGTCGCGCGAGCCGATCAGCGCCTGAGCCGCCGCCGCCGAATTGGCGGCGCCCAGGCCGCCGAGGCCGCCGAGACCACCCAATCCTCCGAGGCCGCCCAAGCTACCCAGCCCACCCAGGCCGCCGAGGCCACCCAAGCCGCCGAGACCGCCCAGTCCTCCAAGTCCGCCGAGGCCACCCAGGCCCCCGAGGATCGATTCAGTCGACATCGCTCTCTCCCACAGGGTTGTTCAATCCATCACTTCGGTACGCCCGCCTTGCGCAGCACCTCGGCCGCCACGCGTCCGATCGGAAAGTCGGCGGCCGGCGATGCCTTGAGCCAGCCGCTCACCGTCAGCGAGGGCTGCAGCTTCAGCAGCTCCCGGGCCGACTGGCGCGCCGCATCGTGCTGGCCGAGCCGCCATTGGGCGATCGTCAGGACGCGCCAGGTCGAGGTGTGCTTTCGGTTGGCGCGCAGCGAGCGGCGCGCCAGCTCGAGCGCCCGCTGGTCGTCGCCGTTGGCGAGACAGGCCGTGGTCGCGAGCGAGTCGTAGAAGAAGCGGTGGGGGTCGAGCGGCGACAGCTCGAGCGCCCGCTCGGCATGCTCGACCGCCTTCGGGCCTTCGCTGCGAAACGCGTGCAGCGTGCCCTTGAGCAGCCAGGCGAGCGCGTTGCTCGGGTTGATCTCGAGGGCGCGCTCGTAGGAATCCTCGGCGACGTCGAAGCGTTTCATCAGGTTGACGTGCGCGAAGCCGTTGATGGCGAGCGCCAGCGAGTTGTCGGGGTCGAGATCGAGCGCCCGCCTGGTGCACTCCGCGGCCATGTAGGTGTCGCGCCGTTCGTCGGTCGACCAGCCCTGCTGGACCCGCAGCACGTGCCAGTAGCCGAGCCATGCGATGGGCAATGGATGGCGCACGCCGCGGTCGACCAGCGCCTGCAGCAGCCGGTGGGCCTCCTCGAAGTCGGGCAGCGAGAGGCGGTGCATCAGGCTGACGGCGCCCATCAGCAGGGTGTAGGAGCGCAGCGTGGGCAGGGGCTGTGCCCGCGCCCGCTGCAGCTCGCGCAGCGCCACGGCGGTGCTGACGCCCGCGAAAAGCCGCTCGACCAGCTCCTGCTCGCCGCTCACCATCGCCGAGACCTTGTCGCACAGGCCTTCGCTCCACAGGAGGCGCCCCGACCTCGCCTCGGCCAGCTCGACATCGAGCTTCAGTCGGACAGCGTCGCTGCGGAAGGTGCCGGACAGCACGTAGTCGGCGCCGAGATGCGCCCCGATCTCTTCCGCCGACGTGGCGCGGCCGTTGAAGGCGGTCGTCGACAGGCGCGACACGACCTTCAGCTCGGAGGAGGCGTGCGACAGCCGGCGGATCAGCTCCTCCGCCAGGATCTCGCCGATCAGGCCATGATCGTCCGCGCCGCCGCGCGCGGCGAACGGCACCACGGCGATGGTCGGGGCGAGGTCGTCGAGCGTCGTCGACGGGCCGACCACCGGCTGCGGACCGGACGGCCCGATCCGGTAGGCCCGGATCGGCTGCGGCAGGTTGCGAACGAAGCAATCGCCCAGATCCTCGAGGTCGGCGTCGAGCCCGGCCGTCAGGCCATCGCGCACGTGCTGGGAGACCACGATCTCGCCCGGCCCGGCCAGGCTCATGAGCCGCGCCGCGAGGTTGACGCCGCGGCCCAGCACGTCGCTGCCCCCGACGATGACATCGCCCGCCTCGATCCCCATGCGCAGCATGATCGGGGAGCCGTCCGGCCGCGAGGCGTTGGCCTGCGCCCTGGCGTGCTGGATGGCGAGCGCCGCGGAAACTGCCGACCTGACATCGTCGAAATCGATGAGCAGGCCGTCGCCGAGGCTCTTGATCAACCGCCCGTTACTCGGCAGCAGCACGTCTCGCTGAACGAGCTCGACGAAATCGAGCCAGTGCGAGATGACGCCGACCTCGTCCTGGTCGATGAGCCGCACCGACCCGACGATGTCGATCAGAAGGATGGCACGCTTGGCCCAGGCCATGTGATGACGCGTGCCGAGATCCGCCAGTTCCAGGTGTGACATGCTGGCCTCGCCCCACGAGACAACGGCCAGCATAGGCCTGCCTGCGTTAGCGTACCGTGATCCGGGTCACACGAGCCGCGGCTGGAGGAAGGGCGGGCCTTCCCGAAGCGACGACGAGCGTTAGCGTTCCGTCATTTTGGGTCGCTCGGGCAGTGGCAGGCCTGTCGGGCGAGGTCGCCGGAACGGCGGCGACGGTCGAGGACTCTGATAGCCGCGGCGCCGGAGAAACGACGGCGGCCGGCCTGGAGACGTCCTCGGCTCTCCGCTGCCCATCCGTCGGCGCGGGTGCCGCCGGTCGACGAAAAGACGCCGGCTCTGTGCCAGGCTTGTGGAGCGCTTCCTCCTCGGCGCGGCGCAGGCCTGCCGCCTCGTCCTCGGCCTTGCGCTGGGCGGCTTCCTCGGCCGCTCGCCGCAGCGCCGCTTCCGTCTGCTCGCGCTGGCCTGCCTCGACCTGGTGATGCCGAAGCCGCCCTGGCCGAGAACGGCCTTCAACTCGTAGCCGCGCAACGTCGTGCCGGCCGACAGCACGCCGCGCACGTCCGCCCGCATGCCGTCGTCGCCGCCTTCCCGGTCGATCTCCGGCATCGCGCCGCTTTCCCGCCTAGCCGCGCGTCAGCGTCAGCGTGCAATCGCGATAGCCGACTGCCTGTTCCTTGCCCGCTGCACTGATGCGATTGCCGTCGTACTCGCCTGACAGTGTGGCTTGCGTCTGTGAGCCTCCTCCTCCACTGAAACTGCGCGTTACGATCGCCGTGTTGCCCTTGACCGACAGGCTCAGACCGGTTGTACCACCGTCGGCCGAACTGGAGCCGCTCCTTCTCCAGAGGGCCTCGCCGTTCGACAATCGCACTTCGACCGGAAGGGTAAACGGAGAGGATCGACTATCGAGGTTGCCACCGATGGCAGTTCCACATGAAAAGGACCCGCGCCACAGGCCGTCCGGCGAGGCCAGAGGTGTCGCCGTGGCGCTGCCGCCGGGCCTCAGGGTCGCTCTGACAAAACCTCGTCCAGTGCGAAACCACAGATCGAGGTTTCCATTCAGATAGTTGCCATCAACTTTGTACGGACCAGCAGATATCATGCTTACTGCAGTTCCGACGATGCAGTTCAGATGGCCCTCACCACTGACATTGCCCGTCGGCGAAATCGTCAAGGAGAACCGACTGGCGTCACAGGCCGGCGACGTCAGCGTCCCCGTGCCGCGACCGTTGGTCACCCGAAGCAGGACATCGGCACTGGGCCCAGGCCCGCCGTAGATTCTACCCGAGTATGCCCCATCGTAGGTGGCGCTCGCTGGACCGGCAGCAGGTGCCGGCAAAGCTGATGATGGCGTGATCGTCGTTGGCACCGGCGCTGTCGGTGTGGCGAACGATGAAGCGACCCGCGCCTTCGCCTCCTCGTCAGCCCTCTTCTGCTCGTCATATCTCGACAGCGCCGACGCGGCTTCCTTCACCAGCGTCTGCTGCTGTGCTGCCGTCAGGAATCCCGTCGGCGGTTGGTTGCGCGCCTTCTGCCACGCGGCGATCATCTCGCGCGAGCGCGGCCCCAGGATGCCGTCTTTGCCGCGTGTATCGAAGCCGAGCGACGTCAGAGCGACCTGCAGGCGCTCGCGGTCCGATGCCTCGAGTCGCAGCCCCTTCTCATCGGCCTCCGCCTCCTGCCTCAGCTTGGCCAGCGCTGCGGCCGCCTTGTCGATCTCGGCCCTCGCTTTCGCTTCGGCCTCGGCCTTCTCGCGCTCCGTCTTTGCCTTGGCCGCGGCCTCCTCGGCCTGCCGCCTCGCCTCCGCTTCCAGTGCCTTACGCTGAGTCTCCTCCGATGCCCGCTTGAGCGCCGCAGCCTCCGCCTCGGCCTTCTGCCGCGCCTCCTGCTCGGCGCGCTGCCGCTCGGCCTCCGCCTGGGCCAGCGCCTCGTCGGCCTGGCGCTTGGCCTCGGCGTCGGCCTCGGCCTTCCGCTTGGCGTCTTCTTCGGCCAGCCGCAGGCCGGCGGCTTCGTCCTCGGCCTTGCGCCGGGCTGCCTCCTCGGCCGCTCGTCGCAGGGCCACCTCCGCCTGCTCGCGCTGCCCTGCTTCGCCCTGGTCCCTCAGCCGGCGGGCCTCGATGTCGGCCTTGAGGCTGGCGAGGTCGTCCTCGGCCTTCTGCCGCGCCTGGCGCGCCTGCTCGAGCTCCGTCTCGGCCTGCCGCTTGGCCTCGGCCTCGGCTGCGGCCCTGCGGCGCGCTTCGTCCTCGAGCTGGCGCTTCTCGGCCGCCAGCGTCTCCGCCTTGCGACGCTCGGCGAGCACCAGCTCGAGCTGCTCGGTCGAGAGGGCGAGCATCGCGCCGGCGCCCGTGGGCTCGCCGGCCCTGAAAGCCAGCCAGCCACCGCCGGCCAGCATCACGACCATGGCCACCATCGCACTCCACAGCGCCGGCCCGCCGAGCGTGATGCGCGCCCGGCGGGTCCGGCTCGCCGCGCGCGCCAGGGCGCCTGGCCGGCGCGCGACGCGGGTCGCCTCCTGCCCCGCCGTCTGGGACTCGCCGCCGCGCAGCATGTGTCGCCATTCGGCAATGCTCTGCGGCCGATCCTCGACGCGCACCGCCAGCCCGGCATCGATGCCGGCCAGGAGCGCCGGGGCAAAGCCCGGCGGCTGCAGCGCGCCGAGCGGCTCCCAAGCGTCCTTGAGGATGCGCTCGATCGCGCTCGGCGGGATGCGCCCGGTGATGGCGTGATAGAAGGTGGCGGCGAGGCCGTAGATGTCGGTCCACGGTCCGAGATTGGCCGCAGTGAACTGCTCCGCCGCGGCATAGCCCGGCGTGAAGATCGCCGTCAGCGTCGTCGAGCGCTCGGCCATCGCCGCCCGCGAGGCGCCGAAATCGATCAGGACCGGACGCCCGCGCGGGTCGACCATGATATTGGCCGGCTTGATGTCGCGATGCAGGAAGCTCGCGGCGTGGATCTCCTCGAGCCCGTCGAGCAGGGCGAACAGCAACCGCTCGACCGCCTCCGGCGTCAGGCGCTGCTCGCGCAGCAGACGCTTGGCCAGCGTCTCGCCCTCGATCAGCGCCATCACCATGTAGGCGGTGCCGTTGGCTTCGAGATAGTCGTGAACACGCACGATCGCCGGCGTATGGTCGAGCCGCGCCAAGGTGCGTGCCTCGTCGAGGAAGCGCTCGCGGCCCCAGGCGAACTGCTCGGCGTGGTCGGCGGAGTGCGGCACCACCGTGGTGCGGCCCTCGCGCATGGCGAGCGCCGTCGGCAGGTACTCCTTGACGGCGACGTCACGGCCGAGCGTGGTGTCGAGCGCCCGGTAGGTGATGCCGAAGGCGCCGCGGCCGAGGATCGATTTCAACTCGTAGCCGCGCAGGGTCGTGCCGGCCGCTAGCACGCCGCGCACGTCCGCCCGCATGCCAATCCCGATGCCGTCGACACTGCCGCTGCCGCCGCCACTGCCCTTCTCGGCATCGGATGTCATGGTGGGCTCCTAGGATGGCTTGTCCAATCCGACGTTTCTGTGTGCCAGTTTGCTGTCGTTCCGTTGTATATTTCCACACGATCTGCTGCCCCAAAGGCAAGTCTCCGCACGCCGTTGACGGACGTGGCGGTGTGCTGCAAGACGCCCGACCTAGACACGGGTCGACGCTAACGTGCGTTGGCGTTCAGGCTTCGGCTCCTTCGCTGTCGCGCCGAATCGCCGCCGCGACAGCCGCGAAGGTCGTTGACGTGTACTTGACCGGCATCGGGCACCCGAGCCATGCACTGGCGAGCGCAAACGGTCTCGACGACCGGCCGCCAAGTCCCCGCTTGGATCGGCTCAAGATACCAGAATTCCGTGAATGGCGGATCCGAGTTCATTGCGGTGCCCTTTAGGGAAGCGTTCCGGCCCAGACGCACCGATGCGGTGCGAGATCCTCGATGCTAATCACCTTCGATTTCGTGTTTCCGTGGACCGACAGCCGCGTCTGCGCAATGACGTTTCCGTAGTACTGCCTCGTCCCCATTATGCTTCCCGAGAATGAACCATCCTCACCTACCCCCAGCGCCTCCCAACCCCAGGAAAACTCGAGTTCAATTCTGCTCGGATAGATTCTGACCGCATGGGTTCTGCCCGTTCCGCACAGGCTGCCACCTTGGAAGGACTTGCTTACCGCGAGGGTAACTCTGCCTCCTATCGGCGATACCAGACCGCCGGAACTCGGGGGGCCTCCTGTGGGCGGACTAGCGCCGGGCTGCGACGGTCCCGGTGCAGGAGCCGCCGCCGATCGCCGCGCGACCGCAACAGACACGTCGCCGACGGGCGCCAGAACCACCTGAGCGCGATAGGTGCCGAGCCGTTGTGTCAGCAAAAGAATCAGTCGACTGCCCTCGGCTCGACCGCTGATGGTGAACAACCACCCGGTACAGTTGTTGCCAGACGTGAGTTCCGTCTCACCCGTGATTTCCCCCGACCTGCCGGCTTCGAGAGTCAGAGGTCTCGATCCGCAGTTGCTTTCACTCGTACCCGTTCCCCTGCCGTTGATTATCCGCACGGTGAGGTTCGCATTGGAACCAAAGGTTCCGTAGTGAAGTGAAGCAACTCCCTTGTAAGTGCCGTCCGGAACGCTCCCGAGTGGCGCAGTACCTGGCGAAGTCGGCGCCGACGCGACTGGAACCGGCCCCGTCGCGGAAGCCGCTCGCGCTTTCGCCTCCTCCTCGGCCTTCTTGCGCTCGTCGTGCTTCGACACCGCCGGGGCGGCCTCCTTCAGCAGCGCCTGCTGCTGCGCACCGTTCAGATACCCGGTGGTCGAGTGGTTGCGCGCCTTCTGCCACGCCGCGATCATGTCGCGCGACCGTGGCCCGAGGATGCCGTCGTTGCCGCGCGTATCGAACCCGAGCGACGTCAAGGCGACCTGCAGGCGCTCGCGGTCCGCGGGATCCAGGCGCAACCCCTTCTCCGCCGCCTCGGCCTCCTCCTTCTGCCTGGCAAGCGTCGCCGCGGCCTTGTCCGCCTCGAACTTGGCTTTCGCCTCGGCCTCGGCCTTGTCGCGCTCGGCCTTCTCTTTCGCCTGCGCCTCTTCGGCTTGGCGCTTGCTTTCCGCTTCCATCGCCTTGCGCTGGGTCTCCTCCGACGCCTGCTTCAGCGCCGCCGCTTCCGCATCGGCTTTCTGCCGCGCCGCCTGCTCGGCGCGCTGCCGCTCGGCCTCCGCCTGGGCCAGCGCCTCGTCGGCCTGGCGCTTGGCTTCGGCGTCGGCCTCGGCCTTCCGCCTGGCGTCTTCTTCGGCCAGCCGCAGGCCGGCGGCTTCGTCCTCGGCCTTGCGCTGGGCTGACTCCTCGGCCGCTCGTCTCAGGGCCGCCTCCGCCTGCTCACGCTGCCCTGCTTCGCCCTGGTCCTTCAGCCGGCGAGCCTCGATGTCGGCCCTTAGGCTGGCGAGATCGTCCTCGGCCTTCTGCCGCGCCTGGCGCGCCTGCTCGAGCTCCGTCTCGGCCTGCCGCTTGGCCTCGGCCTCGGCCGCGGCCCTGCGGCGCGCCTCGTCCTCGAGCTGCCGCTTCTCAGCCGCCAGGGTGTCGGCTTTGCGCCGTTCGGCGAGAACCTGCTCGAGCTGCTCGGTCGACAGCGCGAGCGTCGACGGGCCGGCTCCGCCGGGCGCAGCGGCCTGAAAGGCGAGCCAACCGCCAACCGCCAGGACGAGAATCGCGGCGGCGGCTGCGCCCCACAGGACCGGGCCGCGCAGCGTGACGCCTGCCCGCCGGCCGCGGCCGGCAGCGCGCGACAGGGCACCCGGCTTGCGCGCGATACGGGTCGGCTCCTGGGACGACAACCGTTCGCCGGAGCGCAGCATATGGCGCCATTCGGCGATGCTCTGCGGCCGCTCCTCGCCGCGCACCGCCAGCGCGGCATCGATGCCGGCCAGCAGCGCCGGCGGGAAGCCCGGCGGCTGCAGCGCGCTCAGCGGCTCCAGGGTGTCGTTCACCATGCGCTCGATGGCGCTCGGCGGGATGCGCCCGGCGATGGCGTGGTGGAAGGTGGCAGCGAGGCCGTAGATGTCGGTCCACGGCCCAAGATTGGTCGAGGTGAACTGCTCGATCGCGGCGTAGCCCGGCGTGAAGATCGCCGTCAGGGTCGTCGAGCGTTCGGCCATCGCCGCGCGCGAGGCGCCGAAATCGATCAGGGTCGGGCGGCTGCGCACGTCGACCATGACGTTGGCCGGCTTGATATCGCGATGCAGGAAGCTCGCGGCATGGAGCTCCTCGAGCCCGTCGAGCAGCGGGTAGAGCATGCGCTCGACGGCATCCGGAGTGAGCCGCTGCTCCCGCAGCAGGCGCTTGGCCAGCGTCTCGCCCTCGACCAGCGCCATGATCATGTAGGCGGTGCCATTGGCCTCGAGGAAATCGTAGACGCGCACGATGGCGGTCGTGAGATCGAGTCGCGCCAGGATGCGCGCCTCCTCGAGAAAGCGCTCGCGGCCCCAGGCGAACTGCTCGGCATGCTCGGGCGAGCGCGGCATGACGGTGGTCCGGCCCTCGCGCAGGGCGAGCGTGGTCGGCAGGTATTCCTTGATCGCGACGTCGCGGTCGAGCGTGGTGTCGCGCGCCCGGTAGGTGATGCCGAACGCACCCTGGCCGAGAATGGCTTTCAGCTCGTAGCCGCGCAGGGTCGTGCCGGCGGGCAGGACGCCGCGCAACTCACCCTGCGCCATGCCGGCATTATCGGAGGCGGGATCCGACATTCAACGCCTCGCTGGGCCGCAGCGGCGTGCCGGCGACATGCGGTCGAGCGGCGGCGCCGGTCGCATCTCAGTTGCCCACGAATGACAGGTCGACCTCGCCGAGGGTGACCCTGGCGCCGGCCTGGATGGAACGCGGCATTCCGGGATGAGCCGGTGCACCATCAACCGTGGTGCCATTGCGCGATCCGAGGTCCTCGATCTGCAGCCCCCCCGAAGCAAAGAGCAGCCGTGCATGGCGTCGCGACACCGTCGAATGGGCAACGACGATGTCGCACTGCTCGACGTCCCGTCCGATCACCAGGCCCTGGCGCCGGGTCATCAGCCTCTCGAGGTCGACATCGAACGCATACTTCTTGCCGGCATGATCGGTGCCATGGAAGTGCAGGATCGTCTGCGGCACGATGGTGGTGGTGGTCCGCATCGATCCCGCGCGCGAGCGGACATGGTAGATCTGCAGCGGGCGGCTGACGTTCTTTGCCCGATGCTCGCCGCCGTCGACGAAGTCGTACTCGGTGCGCACCTCGGCGATGTCGCGCAGCGCGCGCGACACTGCGATCCCGCCCGGCTCGGCCATCGCCTGGATGCGGGCCGCGAGGTTGACGCCGTCGCCGAAGATGCTGTTGGTCTCCTCGTCGACGATCACCTCGCCGAGATGCAGGCCGATGCGGAACATCAGGCGCTCGTCCGCCTCCAGCATGCCGTTGAACGACGCCATGCGCTCCTGGATGTCGATCGCCGTCGCGACTGCGGCGAGCGCCGATCCGAACTCGGCCAGGACCGAATCGCCCTCGATGTTCACCACGGACCCTCCCCCCGTCTCGAGCGCCGGCCGCCAGACCTCCGCACGCACGGTCTTGAGACGGTCCACCGTGCGGTCCTCGCTCCCCTCCATAAGGCGCACGTAGCCGGAGAGGTCGGCGTGAAGGATGACCGAGAGTCGACGAGGTCGATTTGCCATGGCGATGCAGCTTCCGGCTCGGATTGAACATCAGTGCGGTACCGCGCCGCTTCCTGACTGCGTAAACGCCGGCCGATACCGATGCTACTCTTCGCGAAAGGACAATCCCTGATCTCCCTCAGCCTGTTCCTTGCCTTCAGGATAGAGGCGTGTCCCGCCGCGTACTGTGATCTACGCCACTCTACGCCGTACTATCTTCCCCGCAGGCGGCCTTCGGACGCCGCCTGCATCGTCCCGCCGTCACGGCATGCCATTGGAAAGCCGCACGAGCGCGCGCTCGTCGCGCACCACGACGCGGCCCCGCCCCTGCTCGAGGATGCCGAGATCGCACCACACGGCCAGTTGCCGGTTCACCCGCTCGCGCGAGACGCCGAGCATGGCGGCAAGCTCCTCCTGGGAAATGCGGATGACCGCCTGGTCCGCGCGCTCTCCGCCGTCGACCAGGCCCAGCAGGCTCTTGGACAGGCGTGCCGGCAGATCGAGGAAGGTCGAGTCCTCGATGTAGTCGGTGGCGCGCCGCAGGCGGGCGCAGAGCAGCTCGATGATGCGCAGCATCGCCTCCGGCCGCCGAGCGAGGAAGTCGAGAAAATCGGCCCGGCCGATGAAGGCCAGCTCGGCGGGATCGCGCGCCACCGCCGACGCCGAACGGCCCTTGCCGTCGAGCAGGGCGATCTCGCCGAAGAATTCGCCGGGACCCAGCACGTTCAGGATGAGCTCCTTGCCCTCCGGCGATCCGACCGTGAAGGCAATGCGGCCCGACAGGATCGCGTAGAGCCCGTCCCCGGGTTGCTCCCGATGAAACAGGACCTGACCGGCCGCCGCGCGCTTCACGACCATGTGGCGCAACAGCGCCTCGCTCTCCGCCGTCGCCAGCGACGAGAAGAAGGGATGCCGGCGAACCAGCTCCTGCGCTGTCAGACCCATCCCTCGGCCGGCCGTCGTCGCGCCACGTACCGATGGTCGCGGCACAGAACCCTTCATGACCATCGCGCTGTCATCGCCCCGCTGTCCTCTCCCGGACGTTGGCATTGTGAACCCGTTCACACACACCTTGCAACGCTGAGTGCTAGAGTCGCGCCGAATTCACCCACCCGTTCGATCGCACCGAATGACACCGCAAGACTGTCTTCGTCAGCATCCCCTCCTCGGCGCCATGACCGACGACGAGGTCCAGGAGTTGTTGCGCGGCTTGCGCACGAGAAGGGTCGAAGCGGGCGGCGTCGTGTTCCGCAAGGACGATCCGGGCGACGGCCTCTATTTCGTCACACGCGGGCGGATCCTGATCGTCGCCGAGTCGGCGGATGGCCGGGAGCTGATCCTCAATGCGCACGATCCGGGCGAGTTGTTCGGCGAGATCGCCCTGCTGGACGGGGCGGGGCGAAGCGCGACAGCCGTCGCTTACGAGCCGTCCGAGGTGGGCTGTCTCGGCCGCGACAGGTTCCTGAGCTTCATCAAGGCGCGCCCGGAGGCGATGATCCGAATGGTCGCCCTGCTGTGCGGTCGCCTGCGCCGTTCCACCGAGCTGGTCGAGGATTCGGCCTTCCTCGACGTCCCGACTCGCCTCGCCAAGCTTGTCCTCACCCTGCTCGACGGCAAGGCAATCCACCCTGGAACTGGGCCGCACCCCGGCGCCGACGCGCCGGCCACCCTGAAGCTCACACAGAGAGATCTCGCCCTCATGCTGGGCGTCTCGCGCGAGTTCGTGGGCAAGACACTCGCGCTGTGGCGGGAAGCCGGCATGGTCGAGATCGGCCGTCGCCGACTCAAGATCCTAGACATGCCCGCCTTGGAGCGCGTGGTCGTCGGCTCTGCCGCAGGACGGCCCAGACTGGCGAAGAAATCTTCCTGGATGTGATGCAGTTCGCCGAGCAATCGCGAGCCTCCTGTCATCGTCGGATCGGGCGACTTGCCCGCTCTCCACAGGAGGATCGAAGCCATGCGCGTTCTTGCCACGTCAGCTCTCGCCGTTTCAGTCGCAATGCTCGCTACGTCTCTTCTCGAGACGCCGAGGGCGGCAGCGCAGATCTCGTCGGCCTGCGGGCCGCCGGTCTACTCGATCGAGCACCAAAGGCATGTCGTGCTGCCTTGCACGCCGGAGACGCCCAGGGCGGAGAACGACAAGTCCGCGCCTTGCGGCCCGGCCGCCTATTCCGTGGCCGAACAGAATCACGTTGTCATGCCGTGCGCCTTGCCGGCGCCGCAGACGGAAGCCGAGAGGCCCACGCCGTAGACCAGGGCGCGCCTTTTCAGTGAAGGTGCCGAGGCACGCCAGCAAGCCTTGCCTGCACCAGATTGCCAGCGTTCAGGCATGGAACCGTACCCATTGCGGCACGACACCTCGCCGGGTGCCTGCGCCAGGAGCAGGCACGACGGAGCGCTCCAGTTGGGACAAGTGTCATCCCGAGCGCAGCGATGGAACTTTACTCCTGCTTCGAGGGTCTCTCGCTGCGCTAGATACGCCGTCCGGCGGGCACATCCGAATTGCGCCGGCGCATGCGCTCCTGGATCTCGACGGCGCAGCGTAACACATTGGTCACGCTCTGGAACTCGACCAGCGTGCCGCCGCCGATCGTCTTGATGAGGCGGCCCTCGTTCCTGGCGATCGCCGGGTCGATCAGCTCGATGCGCTGAGTCCGCAGGCCGGCGAGCGTGCCACACCCGGCAGGATATTGCTGGAAGCGCGCCATTCTGTGGCAGTCGGAGCTTCCCCTCAGATCCGGTCGATGACGGCTGCCTTGAAGCGGCGCATCTCGGCGATCATCGCGGCTGCGGTCGGGCGGCCGAAGTCGATGTCGATGGCGCTGACGCCGAGGCCCTGCAGGGCACGCAGGTCGCCGAGGATGTCGCCCTCGCTGCCCGAGAACAGCCGCCTTCCGCCGTCCGAGGCGAGCGGCGGCACCGCGCTGCCGTAGCGCTTGACGCGATAGCCGACCTGCACGGCGGCCGGGTCGCGTCCGGCGGCGGCGGCGGCCTTGCGCAGCCGGGCGATGCCGGCCTCGAGACGCGGCAAGGTGTCGAGCAGGTGCTGGTTGTTGCTGCCGATCGGATACCAGAGATCGCCGACGCGGGCGGCGCGGCGCACCGAGGGGCCGCTCTCGCCGCCCACCCAGATCGGCGGATGGGGACGCTGCACCGGCTTGGGCTCGAGCACGATGCCGGCGAAGCTGGTGTACTTGCCGGCGAAGCTCGGCCGCGCCTCCGTCCACAGGACGCGGAAGGCATCGATGTACTCGTCGGTCACCGCGCCGCGCTCGGCGAACGGCGTGTGGACCACGGCATCGAACTCGGCCTTCAGCCAGCCGGCGCCGATGCCGACGACCAGTCGCCCGCCCGACAGCACGTCGAGCGTGGCCAGCATCTTGGCGGCGAGCACGGCCGGCCGGTGCGGCACCACCATCACCGCGGCGACCAGGCGAATGCGGCTCGTCCTGGCGGCGATGAAGGCCATGGCGATCAGCTGCTCGTGCCGCTCGATCGGATCGGCCTCGTAGAACTCGCCGCTCTCCGAGTAGGGATAGCCGGGCACCTTGAGGTTCGGCAGCACCACGTGGTCGGTCAGGGTGAGGTAATCGAAGCCCATCGCCTCGCCGGCCGAGGCGATCTCCGTCATGGTCCCGACGGGCGAGAGAGGCCCGGAGTTGGGCAGGTTGAAGCCGATCTGCATGGAACTCCTCGAAGGGTGCGCCGAGCTCAGCCGCCGGTCCGGGCCACCCAGCTGATCGTCACGTCGCTCCGCGGCCGGGCGCGGCAGGCGAGCGTCAGGCCGGCCTGGCGCTGCGCCTCGCCCAGCGCCGCGTCGGCGCGCGGCAGCAGCGCGACCTCGCCCGCCTCGAGCTTCGAGATGCAGGTCGCGCAGTTTCCGGTGGCGCAGGCATAGGGATAGTCGATGCCGGCAGCGATCGCGGCCTGCAGGATGGTGCGATCGGACGGGCAATCGATCGTGCGCTCGCTGTTGCGAACGGTGACGCGGAACACGCCCTGGCGTTCGCTCATTGTGCGACCCCGGCATGGCGGCGCGACGCCGTCGACCGCACCGATGTGAACTCGGGAACGAACCAGGCAACCGAGGGGAAGCGGGTCAGGGCATAGCCGTACAGCGCCAGCCCGATCGCCGGGTGGTCGCTCACCACCTCGGTGGCATGGATGTCGTGATCGGCCATCACCATGCCGCTGCCCGGCTGGACCAGCACCTCGCCGACCTTGACGATCTCGGCATGCCCGGCCTGCCTGCCGTCGTCGATCCGGCGGTAGAAGTCATGTCGCTCGCGACCCGAGACGACGGCGTTGGCGCACCAGATCCCGTGATCGTGCGGCGCCGCTTCCTTGCCCGGCAGGCCGATGGTCAGATAGAGGCCATGGCCGTCATTGTCCTCGACCAGCAGCGGATGCGAGCGGCCCTCGGCGATCGGCATGGCGAAATCGTCGAGCGGAAACAGCTCGGCGCGATTGGCCAGGGCGACCAGCCTGAGCTTGATGGCATGCAGGGTCGACGGGTTGATGCCTTCCGTCGCGGTGATGGCATGCACCTTGTCCATCAGCGCCTGGCAGGCGCGGGCGCGCCTGCTGGCCGTATCCGATCGTTTCGCCATGGGACGTCCTCCTGGTGGCGGCGGGCGCACACGTTAAAGGCGTGACCGGCGCCGTCAACCGGCGCCCTCGCAGCGCCGGTGCTCTCACAGCATCGGCGCGAGCGCGCGCAATCCCGCCGCCGAGACGACTCCCGCGATGACGACGGCGATCAGCGGCGACCGCCAGGCGACGATCAGCGTGATCAGCGCCGCCGCGGTTTCCGGCCAGCCCGTCGCCAGCACGGTCGGCGCGATGATGGCGGCGAGGACGGCTACCGGCATCGCCTCGAACGCCGCCCCGAGCCGGCCGCGTCGCGCGAAGCCCGCCGGCACGATCAGGCCGGCGAAGCGGGTGGCGATGGTCGCGAGCGACATCGCGGCGATGGCTGCAAGGGTATCCGGGCTCATGGCCGCGCCCCGGCGGGCCCGGCCGAGAGTGCCGCGGCGAGAATTCCCGCCGCTGCACCGGCGGCGATCGACAGCGGCCCCGGCTGGATCAGATGCACAAGCGTCGCCGCCGCCGCGCTCGCCATCACGGTGACGACGAAGCCCGGACGGCTGCGAAAGCCCACGATCAGGCCGATGAAGATGGCGATGAAGGCGAAGTCGAAGCCCCAGGCGCGCGGATCGCGAATCAGCCGGCCGACATAGGCGCCGGCGACGGTCGAGAGCACCCAGTTGAGATAGAAGAAGCCCGACAGCCCGGCGTAGTAGGCCACGGTCAGCCGTCCTCGCGCGGCCCTCGCCTCGGCGAATGCCCAATTCTCGTCGGCCAGGAACAGCAGCGCGGCGCAGCGCGCGCCGGGCGAGAACGCGCCCATGTGCCTCAGGACCGAGGCGCTCATGAAGACGTGGCGAAAATTGACGACGAAGGTCACCAGCCCGATCAGCAGCCACGGCGCCGGCGACTGCCAGGTATCGAGCACGATGAACTGCGCGCTGCCGGCGAACACCAGCGCCGACATAAGCCCGGTCTCCAAGGTCGACAGCCCCTTGTCGGTCGCCAGCGCGCCGAGCAGGAAGGCAAACGGCGTCGCCGCCGCCATGGCCGGCAGGGTCGCGACGACACCTTCGCGGAAGTCGGCGAGGGCGGTCGGTTCGTCGGGTGCTTTGCCTGTCGGCCTGTCGGGCATGAGGGGGCCTGCGCTTGCTCGGGTCGATTGCACCGCTCCCATGTGAGCGATCGCGCGCCGCCAGGCTTGGACAAAAGTGACGCGCGGACGGCGCGCGATCTCCATGGCGCTCATGCACTTCCGGACCGAGGGAATCTTGCCCAACAACAAGCGCGGCCTCTCCTGTTCCTCTCCGCCTGCGAAGCGGGGGGAGAGGCTAGGAGAGGTGGGTCATAGGGTCATCCAGCATCGATGGTGTCGCAACCACCCACCTCTCCTCCCCCACGCTTCGCGTGGGGCCCCTTCCTCTCCCCCCGCTACGCGGGCGGAGAGGACTCATGAAGGTGGGTCAGTGCGTGCGGCGGCGCCGGTGGCCGGCCTGGAAGGCGCCGGGGGAGACGCCGATGCGTGCCTTGAAGGCGCGATTGAGATGGCTCTGGTCATAGAAGCCGCACGCCGCGGCAACGGCCGCCGGCGCCGTGCCCCGGGACAGCATCACGCGGGCGTGCCGGATGCGCCGGTCGGTCAGCCAGGCGTGCGGCGTCAATCCCGTTTGCCGGCCGAACGCCCTGATCAGCCGTGTCCGCGGGATGCCGGCGACGCCGGCCAGGGTGACGAGGTCGATCGCGTCGGCGAAATGCGCGTCGAGGTAGTCCAGGGCACGCGCCACGGGGCCCGTCTCGCCGGGTGCTGCGGCAGCGGGACCAGCGGCATCGCCGTAGCGCGACAGCAGCCGCCCGAAGAATCGCAGGAGAAGCTCGTCGGCCTCGAGCGAGTTGCCGTGCCGCTCGGCGTGGTCGTGTCCCGCGACGAGCATCCGCGCCAATTCGGGATCGCGAACGATCGGGTCGGGAAAGGACGGTGTGCCCGGCCGACGACGCCCGGCCGCGTCCGCAGCGACATCGAGCAGATAGTCGACGGTCGGATAGCTGATGCGATAGGCATAGCCGTCGCCGGCCGGCTGGCCGTCGTGCACGACGCCGGGCGCGATCAGGCAGAGATCGCCTGGCCCGGCATAGTGGCGGCTGCCGCCGATCACGAAGGTCTCGCACCCGGCGACGATCGTGCCGACGACGAAGGAGTCGTGCGTGTGCGGCGCGTAGGCATGCCGGCGGAAGCGCGCCGACAGGCATTCGAGCGGAGCCGCCGGCGAGATACTGAAGAAGTGTGCCGCCTCGCCGGCGCCAAGCTCGCCCAGGCCGAAATCGTTCCTCGACATTGCCCCTGTCTAGCACATTGACACGGGGCCGGCGGGCGCCTGATCTGTCGCCAACGACGTGAAAGGGAGAAGACGCATGGAAGAGGTACGCATCCTGGCGACCGGGCTCGGCTTTCCCGAGGGGCCGGTCGCGATGCCCGACGGCTCGGTGATCCTGACGGAGATTCGCAACAACCGCTGCTCGCGCGTGACGCCGGATGGAAAGGTGTCGCTGTTCTCGGCGACCGGCGGCGGGCCGAACGGGCTCGCGGTCGGTCCCGATGGCGCGCTCTATCTCTGCAACAACGGCGGCAGCCGCTATGTCGAGGGCTCGTCGATGGGCGTCGGGCCGCATCCCGACTACAAGCACGGCGCGGTGCAGCGGCTCGATCGCACGACCGGCGCCGTCACCACGCTCTATACCGCGTGCGACGGCCACAACCTGTCCGCCCCGAACGATCTCGTGTTCGACAAGCAGGGCGGCTTCTACTTCACCGATCTCGGCAAGCGCTACGCGCGCCATCGCGATCACGGCGGCGTCTACTACGCCTTGCCCGACGGATCGAAGATCGTGTCCCTCGCCTACCCGATGCTGAGCCCGAACGGCTGCAGCCTGTCGCCCGACGGCAAGACGCTCTACGTCGCCGATACCGAAGGGGCGCGGTTGTGGGCCTTCGACGTCGAGGGGCCGGGCGTGCTGCGCAAGCCGACCGGCCATGCGCCGCACGGTGGCCGCGTGATCGCCGGCATGCCCGGTCCCGCCCGCTTCGACAGCCTGGCGGTGCTGGAGAACGGCAACATCGCCGTGGCGACGCTCACCACCGGCATGATAACCGAGATTTCGCCCGCCGGCGCGATCGTCCGCGAGGTCAAGATGCCCGACATCTATCCGACCAACATCTGCTTCGGCGGCGCCGACCGGCGCACTGCCTACATCACGCTGTCCGATTCCGGCCGGCTCGGCGCGATGCAGTGGCCGACGCCGGGCCTGAAGCTCAACTACGAATGACTCGCTGCGAAAAGGCGGGGCCTTGCAAGCCGACGAGGGGAGACCGATATGGCTGACAATGGACAGATGATCATCGACCTCGACAGGAAGCGCATGCAGGCGATGGCGGCCAAGGACGTCGCGACGCTCGAGAGCCTGCTCGCCGACGACCTGGTCTACGCGCATTCCTCGGCGCGTCTCGACACCAAGCGAAGCCTGATCGACGCCATGGTGTCGGGCGCCACCGTCTATACGGGCGTCGAGCCGTCCGAGGTGAAGGCGCAGGATCTCGGCGACGCCGTGGTGCTGACCGGGATCGCCCAGATCAAGGTCACCGCCAACGGATCGCCGCTCGCCTTCGGCGTGCGCTTCACCGACGTCTACGCCCGGCGCAACGGGCGCTGGCAGATGGTAACCTGGCAGTCGACCCGGCTGCCGACTTGAGGAGACAGTGATGAGCGAAGCCAAGCTTGCCCCCAACATGCCGAAATGGATGGTCGATCACGTCGACAAGTATCTCTCGAGCGGCGGCAAGGAAGGGCACATGTACACGATCAGCCTGCCCAACCTGCCGCCCCGGGAGGTGCCCTCGCTGCTGCTGATCACGACCGGCCGCAAGTCGGGGCAGAAGTTCCTGTTCCCGCTGTTCTACGGCAAGACCGGAGACAGCTACTACATCGTCGCCTCCAAGGGCGGCGCGCCTGAGCATCCCGGCTGGTATCGCAACCTCCTCGCCAACCCCGAGGTCGAGATCCAGGTCGGCACATCCAAGATGCGGGCCAGGGCCCGCACCGCCCAGGGCGAGGAGCGCGCCCGGCTGTGGAAGGACGCTGCCGTTTTCTGGCCGCCCTACGACGACTACCAGAAGAAGGCCGGCGACCGCGAGATTCCGGTCGTGGTGCTCGATCCGGTGCATTGATTCATTCTTTCGCTGGGAGCGCGCCACTCCAGTGGCGCCTCTTCGGCCGAGGCAAAGAGCGCGCCACTGAAGTGGCGCGCTCCCAGCAAAGAGATCGTGACGCCCCTCGCCTTGCCTTTCGGCACGCGAGTTGCCTAAGCTTCCGTCAGATCAAGCGACGGTGAGTCCATGGCGACTGCGAAGCGTCAGTTGCGCTTTGGTGCCTTCTTCAGCGTTCCAGGCTGCCATCCCACGGGTTGGCGCCATCCCGATGCGATCTGCGAGACCGATCTCGACATGCGCCTGCTCGCCGAGATGGCGCGCATGGCCGAGCACGGCAAGCTCGACTGCATGTTCTTCCAGGACAGCGTCGCGATTCCGGGCAGCACTGCCGTTTATGGCGCCAAGCCGTTCCGGGTGAAGAACGGCCGGCAGGCGCACATCGAGCCGATGAGCGCCATCGCGGCCCTGGCCGCCGTGACCAGCCGCATCGGCCTCGTGTCGACCTGCACGACCTCCTACAACGAGCCGTACAACGTCGCGCGGCGCTTCCTCACCATCGACCATATCAGCGGCGGCCGCGCCGGCTGGAACCTGGTGACCTCGCAGGCCGAGGACGAGGCGGTCAATTTCGGCCGCGATGCCCATTTCGAGCACGGCGTGCGCTACGACCGCGCTGCCGAGTTCCACGACGTCGTGATCGGCCTGTGGGACAGCTGGGAGGACGACGCGTTCCTGCGCGACAAGGAAAGCGGCGTCTGGTTCGACTACGACAAGATGCACATCCTGCGGCACAAGGGCCGGCACTTCACGGTGCGCGGGCCGCTCAACGTCGCGCGCTCGCCGCAGGGCCGCCCGGTGGTGGCGCAGGCCGGATCGTCCGACGTCGGCATGGAGCTCGCCGCCCGCACCGCCGAGATGGTGTTCACCGCCCAGACGACGATCGAGGAAGGCCAGGCGTTCTGCAGCGAGATGCATCGGCGCATGGACAAGTACGATCGCGGGCCCGACCACATCCGCATCTTCCCCGGCATCATGCCGATCGTCGGCCGCACCGAGTCCGAGGCACAGGAGAAGTACGAGGAGCTGCGCGGCATGGTCGACGACGGCGTCGGCATCGCCGGCGTCGCGCGCCTGGCGGGCGGCGTCGACATCTTCGCCTGCGACCCCGACGGGCCGCTGCCCGAGCTGCAGCCCAGCAACGCCGCGCGCGCCCGCCAGGAGATGATCATCGCCATGGGCAAGCGCGGCATGACCATCCGCCAGATCGGCCGCGTGCTCGCCATGAGCCAGGCCCATCGCGTGCTCTACGGCACGCCCAAGTCGCTGGCCGACGACATGCAGGCGTGGCTCGAGGCCGGCGCCTGCGACGGCTTCAACCTGCTGTTCGCGCACTATCCCAAGCCGCTCGAGGAATGGGTCACCCTGGTGATCCCCGAGCTGCAGCGCCGCGGCATCTTCCGCACCGAGTACGAGGGCAGGACGTTCCGCGAAAATCTCGGCGTGCCGATCCCGCGGAACATCCACCTCGAGAAGCGCAGCAGCGTCCACGTCAGCGCGGCGGCGTCCAATGACTGAGAGCAGGCGCCTGATCCAAGACTCGCTGTCATCCCGAGAAAGGCGCTTGCTTCGCAAGCGCCGTAAGCGAGGGACCTTTGAAGCCGCAGGAAAGGTCCCTCGCTGCGCTCGGGATGACAGCTTTGCCTCATGGGCGAGCCATGGTCGCTAGTAGGCAGCTCCGCCTCGGCGGCTTCTTCAGCGTGCCCGGCAACCATCTGGCGGGCTGGCGGCATCCCGACGCGGTGCCGACCTACGATATGGACTTCCAGGCTTACGCCCACATCACCCAGGTCGCCGAGGCGGCGAAGCTCGACACCATCTTCTTCCAGGACACGGTGGGCGTCGCCGGCAGCCGCGCCCTGGCGCGCGGCGAGCGTACCCGGGCCAGGCTCTCGCGCACCGTCAAGCTCGAGCCGACGGCGACGCTCGCCGCCCTCGCCATGGTGACCAGCCGCATCGGCCTCGTGGCGACGGCGACCACCACCTACAACGAACCCTACAACATCGCCCGCCGCTTCGCCTCGATCGACCATATCAGCGCCGGCCGCGCCGGGTGGAACCTGGTGACCTCGCAGATCGAGGACGAGTCGGAGAATTTCGGGTTCGACGAGCATCTCGCCCATGCCGACCGCTACGAACGCGCCGCCGAGTTCTACGAGGTCGTGACCGGCCTGTGGGACAGCTGGGAGGATGACGGCCTGCTGCGCGACAAGAAGAGCGGCGTCTACATGGACCGCGACAAGGTCCATTTCCTCGACCACGTCGGCAAGCACTTCAAGGTCAAGGGTCCGCTCAACATCACGCGCTCGCCGCAGGGCTGGCCGGTGATCGCCCAGGCCGGCTCCTCCGAGGCCGGGCGCGAGCTCGCCGCCCGCACCGCCGACGTGGTGTTCACCGCGCAGACGAGGATCGACGAGGCCAAGGCGTTCTATGCCGACATCAAGCGTCGCGCCGCGCGCTACGGCCGCGGGCCCGACGACATCAAGATCATGCCGGGCCTGACGCCGGTGCTCGGCCACACGATGGACGAGGCGCGCGACGCCTACGAATATCTGCAGTCGCTGATGCCCGACGACGTGGCGCTGCAGTCGCTGTCGCACATCTCGGGCGGGCTCGATCTATCCAAGTACCCGCTCGACGGGCCGCTGCCCGAGCTGCCGCCCAGCAACGCCGCCAAGGCGCGCCAGGCGCTGGTGGTGAGGACGGCGCGCGAGGGCAACATGACCCTGCGCCAGATCGCCCGCCACACAGCCGCCGGGACGGGCCATCGCGTGCTGGTCGGCACGCCCCAGTACATGGCCGACGAGATGGAGACCTGGCTCAGGGAAGAGGCGGCCGACGGCTTCAACGTGGTGTGCAACCACTATCCCAGGCCGTTCGAGGATTTCTGCCGGCTTGTGGTGCCCGAGCTGCAGCGGCGCGGCATCTTCCGCACCGACTACGAAGGCACCACGCTCAGGGAGCATCTGGGTTTACGCGTACCGGAGAACCGCTACACGCGCGAGGCACGCCTCGCCAAAGTGAAGGAGGCGTCATGAACAAGCTTTTTGGCTGGCCGGGAGCGCGCCACTCCTCTCATTCTCCTCCCCAGCGAAGCTGGGGAGGTGTCCGCGTCCAAGGCTTTTGGCCGCTTTGCGGCCAAAATGCCGATGCGGACGGAGGGGTCATGAGCAACGGGATCGTGGCCTTTGACCCCTCCGTCGCCGTAAGACGGCGACACCTCCCCAGCGAAGCTGGGGAGGAGAAGAAAAGAAGTGGCGCGCTCCCGGCGAAGAGGATACTGGCAGCCGCGATCGCCGGGCTCGCCGTCCTGGCGGCCGCCGCGACGGCGTCGGCCCAGGGTCCGACCGAGAAGGTCCGCAAGCTCAATCTCTACACTTGGCCACAGGCGGCGCTGCCGCAGCACTACCAGGCGGCGCAGCTGATCGCCCAGCAGTGGCGCCAGCTCGGGCTCGACGTCGAGGTCAAGCCACTGCAGCGCCAGCAGCAGACCCAGCTCATCTGGTTCAGTCGCGACAAGTGGGACACCACGACGTGGCGCATGGTCGGCCGGCCCGAGCGCAGCGACCCCGACGAGTTCCTCTACAGCCTCTACCATTCGAGCTACGCCGAGAAGGGCTACAACTTCATCGGCTACAACAATCCCGAGTACGACAAGCTCGCCGAGAAGCAGCGCACCCAGCTCGACCCCGAGGAGCGGCGCAAGACCGCCTACGCCATGCAGCAGATCATCAACCGCGATCAGCCGCAGGCCTTCCTCGTGCATCCCAAGTACCCGCTGGCCTTCAACAAGGCGGTGTTCAAGGAGGACACGGTCGTCAACCAGAGCGGCATCGGCATCCGCAACATCTGGACTTTCCTGAACATCCAGCCGCTGGGCGCGCAGAAGGACCTGATCATCAACAGCAACGAGGTGATCAACGCCACCAACCCGCTCTATATCGGCGGCGCGGTCGACAGCTGGGTCTACGACCTGATCTGGGACCGGGTCATGCGCATCGGGCCGGACGGCATGCCGCAGCCGTGGGCCGCCGAGAGCGTCAAGTGGGTCGACGACAAGACCGTCGAGATGACGCTGCGCGCCGGCATGAAATGGCACGACGGCAAGCCGGTCACGATCGACGACGTGATCTTCTCGTTCCAGGCCCCGGCCGGCACCAAGGCGCCGATGTACAAGCCGTTCGTCACCGACATCGCCGAGATGGAGAAGGTGGGAGAGCAGGGCCTGCGCTTCAAGCTGAAGCAGCCCAACACCACGTTCCTCACCGCCTCGCTCTCCAAGATCAACCTGATTCCCAAGCACATCTGGGAGCCGGTGCTGAAGGACCTCGAGGGCAAGCCGGAGACCGCCGAGCAGCTCAAGGAAGTGTCCAAGATCGGATCCGGCCCGTTCAAGCTGGTGCGCTGGAAGCCGACCGAGGAGATCCTGCTGGAGCGCAACGCCGAGCACTTCGCGGCGCCCAAGGTCGAGCGCTGGATCATGCGCATCGTGCCCAATGCCGAGGCGACGCTCGGCATGCTGAAGCGCGGCGAGCTCAACTTCCTCGGCATGTTCAACGGCGATCCCGAGGTGCTGACCAAGTTCGCCAAGGACAATCCCGACTTCGCCATCCGCAGCGAGGTCGACATCGGCTTCGAGTACGTCGCCTTCAACAACCGCCGCCCGCCGTTCGACGATGTCGCCTTCCGCCGCGCCCTGTCGATCGCCATCGACCGCCGCCTGATGGTGTCGGCCGCCTGGCAGGACTACGCCATCCCGGCCAACAGCCACGTCTCGCCGGTGCTGAAGTTCTGGCACGATCCCTCGGTCGACGCCTTCAAGACCGGCCTCGCCGACGCCAAGAAGATCCTGCAGGACGCCGGCTACCGCGTCGTCGGCGGCAAGCTCTACTACCCGGCCGGCAAGTCGGAGAAGCTGACGACGGAGTGATGCGAGTGCTTTTGTCTTGTCCTCCCCAGCTTCGCTGGGGAGGTGTCGGCGTCTTCGCCGACGGAGGGGTCATGGGCAGCGTGACTGTGGCTCATGACCCCTCCGTCGCCGTAAGACGGCGACACCTCCCCAACTTCGTTGGGGAGGAAACATGAAGCTCGTCGTCGAGCGCTTCGCGCACAACGCGCTGGCGCTGCTCGCGGTCACCACCATCCTGTTCTTCATGTTCCGGCTGATGCCGGGAACGCCGCTCGCCGCCTTCATCAACGAGAACCTGAACGCCGACCAGCAGCAGGCGATGCTCGAGCAGTTCGGCCTCGATCGGCCGATGTGGCAGCAATATTTCATCTATCTCGGCAACCTGCTGCAGGGCGAGATGGGCCTGTCGTTCTTCCAGCGCCGGCCGGTCACCACCATCCTGCTCGAGGTGCTGCCCAACTCGGTCGTGCTGACGCTCACGTCGCTGATCATCGCCTACATCTTCGGCGTGCTGGCCGGCGCCTGGCTGGCCTGGAAACGCGGGAGCTGGATCGAGCGCGTTGCCGTGCCGGCGGTGCTGGCGACCCGCGCCGCGCCGGAGTTCTGGATCGGCATGGTGCTGCTGGCGCTGCTGTCGTTCAACGCCGGCTGGTTCCCGTCGGGCGGCGCCTCGAGCCCCGGTCTCGCCTACGACAGCAACTGGGAGCGCATGCTGTCGCTCGACTACCTGCACCACCTGGCCCTGCCGGTCCTCACCCTTGCCCTCTACCTCCAGGGCCTGCCGCTGCTGCTGATGCGCTCCAACATGCTCGAGGTGATGCACGAGGAGTTCGTCACCATGGCGCGCATGAAGGGACTCTCCGAGTGGCGCATCGTCATCGGCCACGCCGCACGCAACGCGCTCCTGCCCGTGGTCACCGCCTTCGCGCTGGGCGTCGGCCTGTCGATGGGCGGCAACGTGGTGATCGAGACGGTGTTCAGCTGGCCGGGCATCGGCCGCCTGCTGGTGCAGGCCGTGTCGGTGCACGACTACCCGCTGGCCCAGGGCGCCTTCCTGATGATCGCCCTGGTGCTGGCGGTGATGAATTTCGTCGCCGACCTCCTCTACATGGTCCTGGATCCGCGGGTGAGCCATGGTCGACGCGCCTGAGACCGGCGTCGTCGTGGCGCCGCGGCGCGCCCGCCGGCAGTCGATCCTGCCGGTGCTGCGCCGCATGGCGGCGATGCCGCTCAAGGATCCGTTCGCCTTCGCCGGCCTGCTGATCTACGCGCTGTTCGTCGTGGTGGCGCTCGGCGCCGACTGGCTGGCGCCGGTCGATCCGCTCGAGATCCTGTTCACCAAGGCCGGCAAGGTCGCCGCCAATCTGGGGCCGAGCGGGGAGTTCCCGCTGGGCACGACCAATCTCGGCCGCGACATCTATGCCCAGCTGGTGCACGGCACGCGGAGCGCGCTGGCCGTCGGCCTGTCCGCCGCGATCATCGTCGCCACGGTCGGCACCGTCGTCGGCCTCCTGTCGGGCTATTTCGGCGGCACGACCGACGCGGTGCTGATGCGTATCGCCGACATGGCGCTGTCGCTGCCCTTCCTGCCCTTCGTCATCGTGCTCACCGGCTTCCTGGGGGCCAGCACGTCCAACATCGTGATGGCGGTGGCGCTGCTGCTGTGGCCCAACTCGGCGCGCGTGATCCGCAGCCAGGTGCTGAGCCTGCGCGAGCGCGCCTATGTCGAGGCCGCCCGCGTCACCGGGGCGAGCCACGCCCGTATCCTGTTCGTGCACATCGCGCCCAACATCCTGCCGCTCAGCTTCGTCTACGCCGCCATCGCCATCGGCTGGGCGATCATCACCGAGGCCAGCGTCAACTTCCTGGGCTTCGGCGACCCGACCAGCGTGTCGTGGGGCATGATGCTGCAGGACGCCTTCACCTCGCAGGCGCTGTCGCGCGGCCAGTATGCCTGGTTCGTGCCGCCCGGCATCTGCATCATCCTGGTCGTCGTCGCCGGCTTCTTGATCAGCCGCGGCTACGAGGAGGTCTTCATGCCGAGGCTGCGTGGACGATGACGGTGGGCCGATGATCCTAGAGGTCGATGGGCTGCAGATCCACTACCGCACCGCCGGCGGCACGGTGCGCGCGGTCGACGGCGCGTCCTTCGCCGTCCCCGAGGGCCGGATCGTCGGCCTGGTGGGCGAATCGGGCTGCGGTAAGACGACGGCGGTGCGCGCCATCATGGGCGTGCTGGCCGAGAACGGCCGGCGCGCCGGCGGCCGCGTCACCTTCAAGGGCAAGCCGATCGACGAAGCCACCACGAAGCCGTTGCTGTGGCGCGACATCGCCTACGTGCCGCAATCGGCCATGAGCTCGCTCGATCCGGTCTACACCGTCGGCGCGCAGATCGTCGAGGTGCTGACCAAGCGCGGCCGCCATGGCAGGGCCGCAGCACGCGCCCGGGCGGCCGAGCTGTTCGACCTGGTGGGCCTGAGCGACAGCCGGCTCGGCGACTACCCGCACCAGTTCTCGGGCGGCATGCGCCAGCGCGCCGCCATCGCCATGGCGCTGGCGCTCGAGCCCAGCCTGCTGCTGGCCGACGAGCCGGTGACCGCCCTCGACGTCATCGTGCAGCGCCAGATACTCGACACGCTGCGCGCCCTGCAGCAGCGGTTGAAGCTCTCCATGGTGCTGGTGACGCACGACATCAGCGTCGTCGCCTATCTGTGCGACGAGGTCGTGGTGATGTATGCCGGCCAGGTGATCGAGAGCGGGCCGGTGCGCGAGGTGCTGGGCCGGCCGCGTCATCCCTACACGATGGGCCTGCGCAACGCCTTCCCCGACCTGATGTCGGACGCGCTCGAGCTGGTGCCGATCGCCGGCAGCCCGCCCGACCTCGGCGACCCGCCGCCCGGCTGCCGATTCACGCCGCGCTGCCCGTTCGCGCTCGCCGCCTGCAGCACGCGGCCCGCCTCGATCAGCTCCGACAGGGGCAGCTCCGACAGGGGCAGCTCCGACAGGGGCAGCTCCGACAGGGGCGGCGCCGGCCACGACCACGCCCACGTCTCGGCCTGCCTGCGCGACGGCGAGGCCGACCATCTCCGCACCTCCGCCCTGGATCCAGTGACATGGCAGCGCTCGTCAGCGTACGCGACGTCGTAAAGCACTTCCCGGTGTCGCGGTCGCTGGGCGAGGTCGTGCGCCGCGAGCGGCCGGTCGTGCGCGCGCTGGACGGCGTGAGCTTCGAGGTCGGCGCCGGCGACGCGGTGGCGATCGTGGGCGAGTCGGGCTGCGGCAAGACCACGCTCGGCCGGCTGATGCTGAAGCTGGTCGAGCCAACCACCGGGTCGATCACCTTCGACGGCTCGGCCTTGGGCGGGCTCAAGGGCCCGGCGCTGCGCGATTTCCGCCGCCAGGCACAGCTCGTGTTCCAGAACCCGTTCGACGCTCTGAACCCGCGCTTCACCATCTACCGCGCGGTCGCCGAGCCGCTGGTCAATGCGGGCATTCCCGAAGCCGAGCACGGCGAGCGCATCGCCGCCGCCTTCCGCCGCGTCCACCTGCCCGACCTCGACCGCTATCTCGACAAGTATCCGCACCAGCTGAGCGGCGGGCAGCTGCAGCGCGTCGTGCTGGCGCGCGCGCTGGTGCTGGCGCCGCGCTTCCTGGTCGCCGACGAGCCGGTGTCGATGCTCGACGTCAGCGTGCGCGCCGGCATCCTCGCCCTGATGCGCGAGGTGCGCGACGCCATGGGGCTGACCGCGATCTACATCTCGCACGACCTCGCGCTGGTCCGGTACCTCTGCGATCGCACCCTGGTGATGTATCTCGGCACCATCGTCGAGGATGGCCCGACCGAGGAGATCGTGCGCCGGCCGCGCCATCCCTACACAAGGGCGCTGGTCGCCGCCGTGCCGGTGCCCGATCCCGACCAGTCGCGCCAGCCGCTGCCGATCAAGGGCAACGTGCCCGACGCCCGCGAGCCGCCGTCGGGCTGCCGCTTCCGCGACCGCTGCCCGCACGCCTTCGCCCGCTGCGCCGACGAGCCGCCGCCGCTCAGGGCCATCGCCGACGGCCACAGGGTGGCGTGCCATCTGGAGATGCACTGACCTCTTCTCCTCCCTAGCGAAGCTGGGGAGGTGTCGGCGTCTTCGCCGACGGAGGGGTCATGGGCCTCAGTCCCGCTGCTCATGACCCCTCCGCCCCCGATTACGGGGGGCACCTCCCCAGCTTCGCTAGGGAGGACAATGAAGAGCGTCCTCACCTCTTCCTGATCTCCGCCAGCAGGCGGTCGACGAATTTCGGCGACATCCCGAGCATCGCCTTCTCGTCGGCGAGCTCGCGCTCCAGACGGCCCAGCGCGGCCACGAACGGGCCGCCCCTGGACAAGGCCGCCTCGACGATCTTGCCGGCCTGCTCCTTGCCCATCGTCTCGGCCAGCAGGAAGGTCGCGCGCTCGGCCAGGACCGCGCCGTTGGTCGCCGCCAGGCTGGCAGCGAGGCGTTCGACGTCGATCGCCAAGCCGGGCGCCACCTCCGCCATCGCCTCGACCGCCGATCCCAATGTCTCCACCAACGCCGCCAACGTCGGCCATTCCGCTTGCCAACCGCCCAAGGCGCGCTCGTGCTCCTGCGGCAGCGCGGCGACGATCGTGGCGGCGAGCTGCGGCGCCCGGCTCGCCGCGGTGAGCACCGTGCCGGCGCCCACCGGGTTGCGCTTGTGCGGCATGGTCGAGGAGCCGCCGCGGCCGGCGCCGGTCGGCTCCGTCGCCTCGGCCACCTCGAACTGCATCATCAGCGCGATGTCCCTCGCCGCCTTGCCCAGTGCCCCGACCACCAGCGCGGCGTCCTGGGCGAAGGCCGCCACCCTGACGCGCTGGGCAAACCACGGCGCCGGCGGCAGCGCGAGGCCGAGACGGCTCGCCAGGGTCTTCATCACCGGTTCCGCCTTGGCACCCAGCGCCGACAACGAGCCGGAAGCGCCGCCGAACTGCAGGATCTGAGTCTCGGCGAAGCTCTGCTCGAGCCGGCGCGTCGCGCGGTCGATGTCGGAGGCCCAGCCGGCGATCTTCTGGCCGAGCGCCAGCGGCGTCGCCGGCTGCAACAGCGTGCGGCCGAGCATCGGCGTGGCGCGATGCCGGCGCGCCAGCCTCGCCAGCGCCGTCACGATGCCGTGCAGGTCCTCGAGGAGCGGCGGCACTGCCTCGCCGATTTGCAGCACCATCGCGGTGTCGATCAGGTCCTGGCTGGTCGCGCCCCAGTGCACCGAAGCCGCCGCCGCGGCGTCGCGCTTGCGCACCTCGGCAGTGAGCGCCCGCACCACCGCCACGGTGAGCGTGAGGTTGCGCCGCGCCGTCTCGGCGAGGGCGACAGGGTCGTAGAGACCGGGATCGCAGGCCTGCTCGATCACAGCCACGTGCTTCCTCGGGACCAGCCCGGCGCGGGCGACGGCAAAGGTCAGCGCCGCCTCGAACCGCAGCATGTGACCGAGCGTCGCCCGATCGGAGAACGCCTCGGCCGTCTTCGCCGCCGCACCCAACGCATTGACCAATCGACCCGCCATCCGCTGCCCTCCCTCGCGCGCCGCAGCCTACCGTCACCCGCGAAAGCCTGCCATCCGAGCCACCGAGCATCGCCATGCCGCATTGGTGACCCATGCGTCCTCTCCGCGCGCAGACTTGCCGCCTTGCACGAGGATGGCGGCAGGACTCGCTGGCGAATATCGCCACCTGACGAGATGGCTCAACCATGCCGTCAATCTTCGCGTCTCGATCGTCACCGACCGCGATGCCAGCTTCTTCATTCGCTCACGGGAGGGATGAGTTTCCACGCACGACCGCGCGTGCTCGTGCGACGACACGGCGGCCCCAGGGAATGGTCACTCGCTACTTCGGTGGCAGCTTGCCGACGAATCGCGACGCGAGCTCGATCCAACTTGCCAGCGCACGGCCGCGACACGCGTTCTCGTCGACCCAGACGAAGCCGCCCATTCGCCGCCCGTTGAAGACGATTGGCTCGGTGCCGGGCCTTTCCAGCGCCTTGGCTTCCAACTCCTTGCCGACCCGGAACATGAAGCGGCCGACTTCGACTCCGCACAGCATGTTGCCGTTCAGCATCCAGCAGAAGCCGCCAAACATCGCTCGCTCGCTGATGCCTCGGCGACGCGCGAGGACGGCGCGCATACGGTCGGCAAGGCGGGGATCGTGCGGCAAGGAGGTCTCCGTCTTGACTCCGGCTTTAAGAGCATATACTACGTTTTCCGTAGTACGAAGAAGATTCCTCGGAGCCCACCAATCGCGATCCGGGCCTGCCTGAGCGCTCCGCGCCGGCCCTGGTCGAATACTCCGGGAGCGTGAAAGTGCATCTGGCCGTAAAGGCCTGCCACGCCGATCGCTGGATCGTCGTCCCAATGGAAAGGAGGCGGAAATGAAGGTTTCGGGCCAATGCTTGTGTGGCGCCGTGCACTATCGCGGCGAAGCCGAGCCAAGGTTCCAGGCGAAGTGCTACTGCACGGACTGCCGCAAGACGAGCGCTGCCGGGCATGCCGCGATGATGGGCTTCGACGCCGACGCTATCGCCGTCGCGGGGAACGTGAAGGAGTTCCACTCCAAGGCCGACAGTGGCGCGCAAGTGACCCGCGCCTTCTGCCCGACCTGCGGCACCGGCATCTATGCGTCCAACGAGCGGCTTCCAGGGATGATCTTCCTGCGCGCCTCGACCCTGGACGATCCGAGCCTCTTCTCACCCCAGATGATCGTCTGGGCTGCCCGCGCGCCTACTTGGGATCCAGTCAACGAAGGCGTGCCGACCTTCGCCGAGCGTCCCACCGGCATGTGAGGCGGCACCCCATGCCCACACCCGCCTTCTGGTATGGTCTCATCGCCTTCGTCATCCCGAGCTTCGCCATCGCCTATCCTTGGCACTTGGTCGTCTTCGCGCCCACGTACCGCGAGCTCGCAATGTATCGCGACGACGTAATCGTGCCGTTCGGCCTGCTGTCCATGCTGATCCAGGGTGCGGCCTTTTCCTTCGCCTATCCGCGCGTCTTCACCGACCGGAGCGCCGTGCTCGGCAACGGTCTCACCTACGGGTTCGCGACAGGCCTCCTCTCCTGGTCGTTCACGACTCTTGCGGTCGCCGCCAAGAACGTGATGACGTCGGTGCCGACATATCTCGGGCTGGAGACCGGTTTCACCGTGCTGCAGTTCCTGATCGCCGGACCGCTCATCGCCCTCGCCTATCGGAAGTGACACAAACCCACTATCCCCAGTTCTGCGCCCTCGCCCGAGCCGCCGAGATCGTCGGCGAGCGCTGGACGCTCCTGATCGTGCGCGAGCTGTTGCTCGGCCCCAAGCGGTTCGGCGACCTGATCGAGCGGCTGAGCGGCGTCAGCCCGACCGTGCTTACCGGCCGCCTCAACGCCCTGGTCGAGAGCGGTCTGGTACAGCGCGCCACCCTGCCCGCGCCCTTCAACGCCCAGATCTACGAGCTGACCCCGGTCGGTCTGGCTCTCAAGCCCGCGATCCGCGAGCTGATCCGATGGGGCGGCCACTTTCTCTTCCCGCCGCGTCCGGACGACACTTTTGAACCCGACTGGGTGCTGCTAGGTCTCGACGCCGTCACCCGCCAGACACCGACGCCGGCGCGCAGGATCGCACTGCGTGTGACTCAGGACGGCAAGTCCGCCAGCTTCCTTGTACAGGGTGGCCCGCAGGGCACGACGCTCAGCCGTGGCGACGGCGCGGCCAGCGCGACAATCGAGACGCGCTTCGACACGCTGCTGCGCATTCTCTCGACGCGGCTGCCGCTCGAGCAGGCGGTGTCGGAGAAGCTGGTGCGCGTCGAGGGATCCATGGTGGCCGCGCGCAGCCTGCCGCGAATGTTCGATCTCAGCGATCGGCGGCGCGCCTGACGTGGTCGCATCACGATTTGTCGGGATGCGTCGGGGGCTTCGACCCGCGCCTTGACCCTAGAGGCTAGCCTGAGGAGAGCACATCGGTGTCTCGATTCGTCACAATCTGTCGGTACTGCGTCAGCGACGGCGTCCCGCGGCGCTCATTTTTTGTGGCACTGGTCGTAGGCACGATCCTCAATTTCATTAACCAAGGTGATGCACTGTTCGGCGATGGTGACGTCAATTTGGTCAAGGTCGGACTGACGTTTGCTGTCCCATATTGCGTCGCGACCTACGGGGCTGTCTCCTTTCGTATCGGCGTGAAGTCGCCCAGCGAGAGTGGTCGCGGGAGGGTGTAACCATTTCGCGTGCCCGATCGAACTCATGGGCATCGGCCTCGCTGCACACCGCCATGGTGGAAGGCGAAGTATGAAACTCCCCGTTATCGCCGGCGCGTCGGTTGGGCGCCGCAGCACTGCCTGTCGCTGTTAGGGCTCATGGACACCGATCGAGAACCGCCTTGGTTCTACCCGCGCCAATCTGGCAACCTCGCCTCGCGCTGACACGCGCCGCCGCCGCCGCCGATCAGGCAGCCACCCGAGCTCGTGGTCGCGGGATCACGACCACCACCGACAGCCCACCCAGGCTCGAGCTGCCGAGTTTCATCTCGCCGCCACCGACGTCGACCAGGTCCGAGACGATCGACAGCCCGAGGCCCCAACCCGGCACCTTCTCGTCCAGCCGTCGACCCCGCCGGAGCGCCGCCTCGATCTGGTCCGCCGGCATGCCCGGTCCGTCGTCCTCGACCTCGATCCGCAGCTCACCCCCGTCGCCGCGGGCAACGAGGCGCACGCGTTGCCGCGCCCACTTGCAGGCATTCTCGAGCAGATTGCCGAGAATCTCCTCGAGATCTTCGCGGTGCCCGCGAAAGGCGAGGTCCGGTGGGACATCCGTCGCGATCGAGAGCTCTCGCCAGGCGTAGACCTTGCCGAGCATGGCAACGACGGCGTCCGCGACCGGCCGCACCGGCGTCTTGGCACCGAGGGTGCGGCCGCTGCCCGCCACGGCTGCGGCACGCCCCAGATGGTGCCCGATCAATCGGCCCATGATCTCCAGTTGCTCGCGCATCGCCCTCCGATCGGCGGCGCCCTGCAACTCGGCACTGATCACGGCCAGGGACGTCTTCAATCCATGCGCCAGGTTGCCGACGTGAGCGCGAGCCCGCTCGATCGTGTCGGCATCCTTGTCGAGCACGCCGTTCATCGCCACCGCGAGCGGCGCCACCTCGCGCGGGTAGAGGCCGGAGAGCCGCGTCGCCTCGCCAGCCTGCACGGCCCGGAGATCCGACGCCATGGCGCGCAGCGGCCGCAAGCCGAAGCGTACCTGGAGGACGATTGCGATCGCCATGCCGGCCCCCAGGAGACCGAGCGAGACGACCAGCAGCAGGTCGAACCGATGGATGCCGCCGCTCACCTCGGCGAGGTCGCCGGCGACCAGCAGATGAACGGGCCCATCGACGCCCGGAAACCGGAGATCGCGCTCGACGACCAGCAGCGGCTCTCGATTCGGTCCGTCGATCCGGCGAACCTCCATGGCCTCGTCGCCCGGTGCGACGTCGATGACGCTGTCCCACAGCGAGCGCGAGCGCAGGCGTCTGCCATCCGGCCCGGCGATCTGCCAGTACCAGCCGGAGAAGATGCGATCGAAGCGCGGGTCGCCCAGCGGGCGAGCCATGCTCACCGATCCGTTCGACGCAACCTCGGTGGAAGCGACGATCGCCCTGAGGATGGCATCGAGGCGATGGCTGAACTCCTCCTCGACGGCACTGCGGAAGGCGAGCGCCAGCACGAACCCGCCGACGGCCAGCAGCAGCAGCAGCCACACCGTGGCGGCGCCGATCAACCGGATCGAGAGCGAGGCGCCGGTCCTCATGGCCGGGCTGGCCCGGCGGTGAGCCTGCAACCCTTGCCGCGAACCGCGTGGATCGTCTCGAGGCCGATCTTCATGGCCGGGCCGGCTCGGCGGTGAGCCTGTAACCGTGGCCGCGAACCGTGCGAATCAGCTCGGCGCCGATCTTGCGGCGGATGCGCCCCAGCAGGACTTCCAGCACGTTCGAATCGCCGTCGAAGTGGCGGTCGTAGACGTGCTCCATCATCTCGGTGCGGCTGACGACGCGCTCGGGATGGTGCATCAGGTAGGAGAGGATGCGGAACTCCTGCGCCGTGAGCTGCACGCCATCGCCATTTACCGTGACGCGGCCGGTGTTGGTGTCGAGCCGCACCGGGCCGCAGGCGAGCTCCGGCTGAGCGTGGCCGGACGCGCGGCGGATCAACACGCGCACCCTGTAGACCACCTCCTCGAGCTCGAACGGCTTGGTCATGTAGTCGTCCGCCCCGGCATCGAAACCCGCCATCTTCTCCGACCAGCGGCCACGCGCGGTCAGGATCAGGACGGGAGCCCAGCGGCCGGCCTCGCGCCAGCGCTTCAGGATGGTGACGCCGTCGATCCTGGGCAGGCCGAGATCGAGCACGATCGCGTCGTAGGGCTCGGTATCCCCGAGATGCCAGCCTTCCTCGCCGTCATAGGCGACGTCGACGGCGAAGTCGGCCGCCTCCAGCGCCTTTTGCAGCCTGAGGGCCAGCGCCGGCTCGTCCTCGACGACCAGGACCCTCATCGCGGCGCGTCCCGACCGCTCGACCTCAGCAGGGCGCCGGTGCGGGCATCGTAGTGGAGCTTCATCAGCCGGCCGGCCCTGGTCACGATCTTGATCTCGTAGACAGGCACGCCGCCCTTGTCCTCGAGCTCGGTCTCGACGACCTGACCGGGATAGTCCGCCTCGGCGCGCGCCAGGATATCGCGCAAGGGCAGCATGCGGCCTTCCTCGACCGCGCGGCGCGCGCGGTCATGGTCGTCCTTCGCCGCGGCAGGACCGCCGACGATCAGCGCCATCGCCATCAGGCAGGCCAAGCGGAGATGCATGGCTCAACCTACGGCGCCCTGGCTGAACCGAGGATGAACGAGCCGCTCAGCATCGGTTCAGCCGTCGCCGGCTAGTGTGGCGCGCATCGACACCCAAGGAGGGACCGAATGCTGAAGACGATGCTGATGCAAGGACTGCTCGGAGCGGCGCTGATCGGCGCCGCCGCTCTCTACAGCCAGGCGCACGCGCAGACAAAGCCGCAGGACAACGGCTATCTCGCCGCCCCCGCCGGGATCAAGGATTCCGATCGTCATGACGGGCGCAAGATGCACGACAAGCACAAGGACCGGCTTGACCTACGTCATGCCGGTGGCCGCCACGATCGCGATCACGACTAAGGAGCAATGGCGATGGCCGGCCCCACTCCTGCCCGGCGGCATCTCGCACTGCTTCAAGCCTGGCATGCGTGGATCGCCGGCGGCTTCCTCGTCGCCTACCTGACGGCCGACGAGGACACCTATGGGATGCACCAGTTCGCTGGATACGCCGTGGTGGCGGCCATCGTGCTGCGCCTTGCGGTCGGCCTGCTCTTCGCGTCGCCCAGCCCTCTCAGCCTGCCGCGGCCGAGTTGGCGCGTCGCGCGCCAGTGGCTGGCGACGCGCAAGGGTCGCCACCCGCTGTTCGCCTGGTTCGCCGCCTGCCTGCTCCTCGCGGTCGGTCTGGCGGCCCTCTCGGGCGCCCTGGCGGATGGCATCGGCCAGCTCGAGCACCCGCATGAGGCCATCGCCGAATTCTCGCTGTGGCTGATTGTCGGCCACATCGTCTTCGTCACATGGATGCACGGCGCCCGGAAGTGGCTGGCGCGGCTCCGTTCGCGCGCCCCGGCGGCGCCCGCGGAGTCTTCGGAGTCCGCGAGTTCCGCCGGTGCCCGAGGAAAGCGTTCGATGAACAGACGTCTCCTGATTGGGGTGACCGCATTGTCGCTGCTGCCCTTCATTGCCCTGGCGACCGATCCCCGTCGCAACGCGCTGCTTGCCGAATATGAGGCCGACGCGCGCCGCGCCGATCCGGCCTTCACCAGCTTTTCCGCCCAGCGCGGCGAGGCCCTGTTCCGCACCAGGTCGACGGTCGGCGATCCGCGGACGCCGTCCTGCACGGCTTGCCACACCACCGATCCCCGCCAGCAAGGCCGGAACGCCAAGACCGGCCGGCCGATCGATCCAGTCGCCGTCTCGGTCGAGCCAAAGCGCTTCACCGACAAGGCGACCGTCGAGAAGCAGTTCGCGCGCGACTGCCGGAGCGTGCTGGGACGCGACTGCACGGCGCTCGAGAAAGGCGACTACGTCACCTTCATGATCGGACAATGAGATGAAGCGTCTTGGCCATGCCCTTGCCCTGGGAACGCTTCTACTGCTCGTCGCAACGCCGGCCGTGGCTGGCGACGGCTGGGTGCCGCCGGTCAGGAACGAAACGGTGCTGAAGGAGTGCAGCGCCTGCCACATGGCCTTCCAGCCGGCCTTCTTGCCGGCGCGCTCCTGGAATCGCACGATGGACGGTCTGGCGGATCATTTCGGCGAAGACGCGAGCCTCGCCGCCGACACGCTCGAGATCATCCGGACCTACATGGCCGCCAACGCCGGGGACGTCGTCCTTCAGGGCCGGACGCCGAGATACATGCAATGGGTGGCACCCGGTGGCACGCCACAGCGCATCACCGAGAATCCGGACTTTCTCCGCAAGCACCGTTTTTCGGACACGGTGTGGAAGGACCCCAAGGTGCTGACCAGGTCGAATTGCCTGGCGTGCCATCGCGATGCGGAGCGCGGCCACTACGAGTAGGGACCGTGACTTCGGCCTGGCGTTCGCCCATCGTCGCTGTGCGAGCGCTGAAGACGAGAACCCTGTCGCCACTGTCTCAGACAGTGCCATCCTGCTCGTGCGGATGACAGCCGCGTCGGCCACGCGGTACAGATCGGAAAAAGGGGAGGCGACGATTTCGTCCGTCAATGTCGGCCGCCTGGTCGATCTGATCCGCGTCGTCGTGCGCCGCCAGCCCGACGCGCCGGCCATCGAGTTCGAAGGCGGCACGCAATCCTACCGCGAGACCTACGAGGCGGCGCTGCGCCTCGCCAACGGGCTGCGGCAATCGGGCCTGCAGCCGGGCGATACCGTCGGCATCCTGGCCGGCAACAGCCCGGCCTATCTCGAGATCTATCTCGCCTGCCAGCTCGCCGGGCTGGTGGCCGTCCCGCTCAACTACCGCTCGGTGCCGGACGACGTCGCCTACGTGCTCGGCAACTGCGCCGCACGCGGCGCCTTCGTCGGCCCCGACTATCGGCCGGTGCTCGCGGCCGCGCTGCCCCGGTTGCCGGCGTTGCGGCACGAGGCGATCTTCGAGATCGGCAGCGCCCGCCATCTTCGGCTGAGGATCGACGGCCCGGCCGATGCGCTGCCGCCTGTCGCCCCGCTCGCGCCGGCCACCATCTTCTACACGTCGGGCACGACCGGCTTTCCCAAGGGCGCGACGATGAGCCATCTCAACGTGCTGGCGCGTCTCGCCTCGTGGGGCTGGGAGTTCGGGTTGAACGCGACCGACATCGTGCTGGTGCCCGGGCCGGTGTTCCACATGTCGTTCTCGTCGATCGCGCTGATCACGCTGGCGGCTGGCGGCCGCGTCGTCCTGATGCGCGATTTCGAGCCGGCGAACGCGCTCGCCCTGATCGGCCGCTTCGGCGTCACCTGGTCGTTCCTGGTGCCCAAGATGACGTCGATGCTGCTCGAGGCAATCATGGCCGCCGGCGATCGCGGCGCCGGCGAGAGCCTGCGCGGCCTCCTGAGCTCGGGCTCGCCGCTCGCCCCGGACGTGCTGGATGCCGTGCAGCGGGCCTTCCCCAACGCGCGCGTCGCCGACGCCTATGGCTGGACCGAGACAGGCTGGGTGAGCCTCTGCCGCCACGACGAGCTCGTGAGCGGCAAGCGCTCGGTCGGCCGCGCCGCCTTCGGCTGCGAGCTCGCGGTGCTCGGCCCCGACGGCAGGGAGCTGCCGCCGGGCGAGGTCGGCGAGGTCCATGCCGCCAACCCGGTCACCTTCCTCGGCTACTTCGGCAATCCGGCCGCCACCGAGGCCGCACGCCGCGGCAAGTGGGAGACCGGCGGCGACATGGGCTACCTCGACGCCGAGGGCCATCTCCATCTCGTCGATCGCAAGAACGACATGATCGTGAGCGGCGGCGAGAACGTCTACCCGGCCGAGATCGAGCGGGTGATGGCCGAGCATCCGCAGATCCTCGAGGTCACCGTGGTCGGCGTGCCCGACGAGCGCTGGGGCGAGTCACCGCGCGCCTGCGTCGTGCTGCAGCCGGGCGCCAGCGCCACGCCGCAGGAGCTGCTGGCGTTCTGCGACGGGCGCATCGCGCGCTACAAGCTGCCGCGCTCGGTCGAGTTCCTCGAAGCGCTGCCACGCAACGCCATGGGCAAGGTCCTGCGCCGCGAGCTGCGCGACCGCTATTGGAAGGGGCACTCGGTTCGGGTGCGGTGAGGCTGCGCACGCGAGCTTCCACGACGACCTGCCGCGCTCGCCCGCAGGCGACCTCGGCACTCGCCCCCTCGGCGTGCGGGGTCTTCGCATGTGAGCGCTCTTTCATTCTCCTCCCTAGCGACGCTGGGGAGGCGCAGAACATCGTCTAGACTGGCTCGGTGTAACGGGAACGCTCGGAGGAAGCACCGTGGACAAGCTCACTCTCGCCAATCCTTTGCTTGCGACCTACGCGATCGCAGCCAGCCTGATGATCCTGAAAGTGGTGGCGATGGCGTGGCTGACGGTGTGGCGGATGATGCAGGAGAAGGGCGGCTACCGCGCACCCGAAGATCTCCAGAGAACGCCGCTGAACCCCAAGCCTGACCCGGCGCAGCTCGCCCCCAACGAGCGGGTCGAGCGAATCCGGCGCATCATGCAGAACGATCTCGAGAACGTGCCGTTCTTTCTGGTCGCCGGCTTCCTGTACGTTCTCACGCAGCCCTCGCTCGCGCTGGCGCAATGGCTGCTCTACGGCTACGTGGCGTCGCGCCTCCTGCATTTCCTCGCCTATGCCACCGGTCAGATTCACGAAATCCGCGCCGCCACCTGGACGGCAGGCTCGCTGATCCTGATCTACATGAGCGCGAGCGTCCTCGTGGCGGCAATCGGCAGCTAGGACGACGTTCGATCGAATGGACATTCCCGTGGTGACGCTTCGAGGCAAACCGGCCGCGCGAGCCGCCGCGCTACTCGGGCACACCGATCTCGCGCTGGATCGCGAGATAGCGCTCCAGCGCCGCCTCCGGCTTGAAGAGCCGCAGAGCGCGCAGCTCGCGTAGCGAGGTCTTCTGCACGGCGTCGCGCTTCGCAGTGACCTCGCGCGCCTCGTCGAGCCGGCCGGCGGCAGCCAGGTTGGCGGCGAGCAGCCGATGCGCCGTGCCGTTGCCCGGATTTTGCCGAACGGCCTTGCGCGCCCAGGTCGAGCCTTCCTCATGGCGCCCCAGCCCGAAGCACGCGGCAGCAAGGGCGCTCAGCCAGTGCGACAGGAAGCTGTCGTACGGGCTGAGCCGCAAGGCCTGCTGCAACTCCTCGAGAGCGGGAGCAAAGCTTCCGCCCAGGCTGTGGATGTAGCCGAGCGTGCCCCAGGCGAACGCCGAGTTCGGGTTGAGTCGCACCGCTTCCTGCGCGTGGAGGATGGCCTGCGCGTAGTCGCCGGCGGGACCAAACAGCGTGTAGCCGCACACGGCCTGGGCGAAGGAATCGGTCGCGTCCTGCTCGACGGCCCGGCGAGCCAATGCGACCGCTTCGGCCGGCATCTCCGGGGAGATCGGCACGCCTGCAGGCGGCGCCAGCATCAGGGCCATCGCGAGCGCGGCCAGGGTCGTCGCCCGGCCCGGCTCCTGCGCCAGCGACTGGCGAAGGAGATCGATCGCCTTGGGAACGTCCGCGCGCGTGCCCGTCCACAAATGCGGCAACGCGCGAAGATAGAGATCGTACCCGGAGAGGCTCGCGGGTGGTGTGCGCCGCGCCCGCTCGATCTCGGCGCCGCGAATTGCCGGCACGATAACCGCGGCAACCGTCTGGCTGATCTCGTCCTGCAGCGCGAAGACGTCCGCCAGATCGCGATCGTATCGGTCGGACCAGATTTGCGCGCCGCTGGCCGCCTCGATGAGCTCGACCGAGACACGCACCCTATTGCCCGCCTTGCGCAAGCTTCCGTTCAACAAGTAGCGAACGCCGAGCCGAGCGGCGATATGGCCGAGTTCCAGCCCTTTGCCCTTGAAGGCGAAGCTGGAACCGCGCGCGATGACCACCAGCTCGTGAAAGCGCGACAAGGCGCCGACGATGTCTTCGCTGACGCCATCGGCGAAGTATTCCTGGGAAGGATCGCCGCTCATGTTCAGCAAGGGCAGAATGGCGATCGAGGGCCTGTCGCCGGGTGCCCGCGCGCCAACCGGCGCCGGCGAACGAGATTTCCAGTCGTCGGCGTCCCACCGAACTGCGTAAGCCTGCACTTGCCGCTCGATGTTCTTCAGGGCGAGCCAGCCGCGATCCTCGAACGCCGCCTCGAGCCGGCCAACCGTGGCATCGTGCACGGCCCCGGAGACCAGGACTCCACCCGGCGCCGCCGCGGCTTCGAGGCGAGCCGCGATATTGACCCCGTCACCGTAGAGGTCTTCTCCTTCGACGATCACGTCACCGAGATGCAGGCCGATCCGGAAGACGATGGCCTGGTCCTCGGCGATGTCGCTGTTGGCATCCGCCATCGCCTGCTGGAGGTCGATCGCCGCCGACAGGGCATCGACGGCACTGGAGAATTCCAGCATCGCGCCGTCGCCCATGAGCTTCACTAGACGGCCGCCGTGCCGAGTCGCGATCGGCCCGAGACGATCCTGTCGATGCTCGCGAAGTCGAGCCATCGTCCCGCTCTCGTCACGGCTCATCAATCGCGAGTAGCCGACCACGTCCACCGCGACGATCGCTGCCAGTCTGCGCTGTTCGCGCATCAGCGGCACTTCCCCGGAAGGTGATGGCGGGATCGTACGGAGCCCGGATTGCCCAGGCAACCCGGGACGGCTGCCAAGGCCGTCGGGCGCCGGGTCAATCGCGTGTCACGATCAGCGAGGCGTTCTGGCCGCCGAAGCCGAAGGCGTTGACCTGCAGCGTGCGATAGCGCATCGCCTTCGGCTGCCCGATGACGACCTCGAAGTCGGCCTCGGGGTCGGGCTGGTCGGTGTTGGCGATGTGCAGGAAGCGGTCCTCGCGCATGCCGAGCAGGCCGGTGATCACGCCCATGGCGCCCGACGAAGCGCCGCTGTGGCCGACATGGCCTTTCACGCCGGCCACCGGCAAGGGCGCGCGGCGCTTGCCATGCACCCGGTTGATGGCACGGATCTCGGCCGTATCGCCCTTGGGCGTACCCGTCGCGTGCGCGATCAGGGCGTCGACGTCGTCTGTCGCCATGCCGGCGTCCTGGAGCGCCAGTTCCATGGCGCGCGCTTCCCATTGGCCGCTCGGCTCGGGCGCCGAGGGATGGAAGGCGTCGGCGAGCGTGCCGTAGCCGCGCACGTACCCCAGGATCTCGGCGCCGCGGGCGCGGGCATGGGCGCCGCGCTCGAGCATCAGCATGGCCGAGCCCTCGCCGACCACGATGCCGGAACGCTTGACGTCGAACGGCAGCATGGCGCGGCGCGGGTCGGCCGACGGCGCAGTCATGCCGTAGAGCGTACTGGTGTAGAACGTCGCCGGCACGAAGGCCCCGTCGGCCTCTCCGCCGGCCAGGCTGATGCCGCCCTCGGTGCCGCCGGCCACGATCGCGTCGGCGCGGCCGCTCTCGATCAGCCACGCCGCCGTGCCTATGGCGTCGATCGAGGAGGCGCAGGCCGTCGTCACGGTGAGGCTCGGCCCGTGCAGGCGATGGCGCATGGCGATCTGCGAGGCCGCCATGTTGGGATAGATCTGGATCTCGGTCTTGCGCGGGATGGCCTGCGGCCCGTCCGTCTCGAGCCGGTGCTGCGCCTTCATCAGCGCGCGCGAACCGCCGATGCTGGTGCCGTGCACTATGCCGGTGCGCATCGGGTCGAACGCACCGACGCCCGCCTGCTGCAGCGCCTGCTCGGCGGCGGCGAGCGCGAACTGGGCGAACAGGTCGGTGCCGTCCTCCACCTTCTCGTCCATCCAGTCCAGCGGCACGAAGCCTGCCACCGTGCCCCACCAGGCACGCTGGCCGGGCAGCGCCGAGCCCCACGGCGCCGGGCCGATGCCGCACGCCCCTTCCAGGGCGCGACGGTGAAACTCGCCAGCCGAAAGGCCGATGGCGGAGATGACGCCCATGCCGGTGATGGCAACGTCGTGCATCGTCCTTCCTCCTATGAAAATCGGGCGGTAACCCGCCCCATTTTCCCGCATCGTGGTGCGCGCCGAGCGTACTGGGTGTCTCCCATTGCCCCTCACCATAACAAGAGTTACGGTTTCGACCAAGACGGACGGGCACGCGACGATGTACCGGGAGGGCAGCATGGGACTGAGAACGCCGCAGCAATATGTCGAGAGCCTGCGCGACGGGCGCGTCACCTACTGGGACGGCGAGCGCATCGACGACATCACCGTGCACCCGCGCTTCAAGGTACCGATCGCGCTCACCGCAGCCGACTGCGACTACGACGCGCCGGATCTCGGTCCGCTGCGCCGCTACCGCACGGAGAACGGCGACGAGGCGCACCGCATCTATCAGATCCCGATGAACGAGGCCGATCTCGCGACGCGCGTCGAGATGCTGCGCAACACGTCGATCGGCACCGCGGTGTCGGGCGTCTACATGGCGCTGATGAGCGTCAAGGACGATGTCGCCCAGGTCAACCCGCAGTGCGCCGCCAACATCGAGCGCATGTATCGCTACTGCCGCGACAACGACCTGCGCGCCGCCGAGGTGATCACCGACGCCAAGGGCGACCGCAAGCGGCGCGCCCACGAGCAGGACGACCCCGACCTCTACGTTCGCATCGTCGATCGCAACAAGGACGGCATCGTCGTGCGCGGCGCCAAGCTGCACATCACGGCCGCCTCGCTGGTGCACGAGCTGGTGGTCATGCCGACCAAGGGTATGCGCCAGGACGAGAAGGACTACGCCGTCTCGTTCTCGATCCCGGTCGCCACCAAGGGCGTCAGCATCATCAACCGCAGCTTCGCGCCGGCCGAGCTCAACGCCTTCGACTACCCGGCGAGCGCCCATCACAGCATGCCGGAAGGCTTCGTGGTGTTCGACGACGTGTTCGTGCCGTGGGACCGCGTGTTCCTGGCCGGCGAGGTGCAGCTCGCCAGCCGGCTCGCCCAGTCGCTTGGCCTGTGGGAGCGCACCGGCGGCCTGATCGAGGCGGTTCGCATGTCGGAGCTGTTCGTCGGCCTGGCCCAGCTGGTCTCCGAGCACCAGGGCAAGGACAAGGATCCGACGGTGATGAACACCATCGCCGAGCTGATCACCTACGCCGAGATGCTGCGCATGAGCCTCGACTATGCCTGCCGGCGTCTCGAGCGTACGCCGTCCGGCATGGTCCATCCCAACATCCTGGCGATCAACGCCGCCAAGTACTACTACGCCGCCAACTATCACCAGACGGTGCGCCATCTGCACGATGTCAGCGGCGGCCTGGTGCTGACCCTGCCACTCGAGTCGGACCTGCGTCACGAAGTGTCCGGCGGCTTCCTGCGCAAGTACCTGCACACCAAGAAGGACGTCGACATCGAGACGCGCATGCGGGTCTACAACATGATCCGCGACCTCACCGCCGACGCCTATGGCGGCTGGCAGTTCGTGGTGGCGCTCCAGGCCGGCGGCGGCCTGACCGCGCAGCGCATCATGATGCATCGCACCTACGACCTCGCGCGCGCCAAGGAGCGGGCGCTGATCGCCGCCGGCGCGCTGCCGCGCGGCGGAGAGGCTGCGCGCAAGGCAGCCGAGTAGCACAGCGTCGAGAGAGCGGTTGCGACAGGAGAAGGAAGAGATCAGCCACAGATGAACACGGATGCACGCAGATGGCTTCCGATGTCTGCTGAGGCGCCCGGATCGACACCCAGGTCAAGCATCCCTGTTCATCTGTGTTCATCTGTGGCTGATTCTTTCGAGGCCAATGCGGGCGCATCGCGGGTCAGCAGGTCGAGGCTCTGCTCGAACAGCGCCCGGTTGCCCTCGAGGCGGAAGGCGCCGATCAGGGCCACGTTGGCCGACAGCAGCAGGTGCGCGCGCAGCGCCGCGTCGGCCGGCGCGAACCCCAGCTCGGCGAAAGCATCGGTGAGGTAGGCCAGCACCAGCTTCTCCGACGCCTTGACGCTCGCCATGGCGCGCCGGTCGGAGGTCGCCCAGATGCGCATCGCGCGGTCGAGCTGGAAGATCGTGCTGTTGAGCGAGATCGCCGCCAGCCGGCGGATGCGCGACAGGGGCCCCGAGGCGCCGCTCGCGGCGCGTTCCAGGATGCGCTTGACGTCGCCGCGGCTGAAGTGGCGCGCGAGGGCGGCGAGGTAGTCCTCCATGTCGGCGAAGTGGTGATAGAAGCTCCCCGTCGAGACGTGCAGCCGCCGCGTCAGCGCCGACAGGCGCAGGCCCGCGATCCCGGCCTCGCACAGCACCGCCTGCCCCGCCGCGATCCAGTCGTCGCGGCTGAGCCGCGGCGCACGGTGCGCGGCGGCCTTCACGAGAGTCCCCGAGTCATTCCCAACGTCTTACGGGACGATGCGCGACGGCAAAAACGGAATCACTCTGGCCCTCCTCCCCAGCTCCGCTGCTACAGAGCGGACACATCTCGCATCCCTCCCCGTCCTGCGCTGCCGAATTCATGCATCATGTCGTCCTCCCTGCGCGCAACGCGGGGAGGTGCCCCCGCGTAGGCGCTGTTTACAGCGCCATTGGGCGGAGGGGTCGAAGGCAACACACACTTTGCCAGAACGCTCATCATAGTGACGACACTGATCGGCGACTCATGCCGAGACCCTTGGCTCATGACCCCTCCGCCCCCTGCGGGGGCACCTCCCCGCGCTGCGCGCAGGGAGGATGAGTGTAAGCGCGACGGCCTGTCCTACGGCGGAGGGAGTCGAGATGTATCCACTCCGTAGCAGCTTCGCTGGGGAGGAGAGTTGGAGGTCACCCCGCGGTCGCACGCCGGCTCCGCCTCAGGCGGACAAGGCTCCGCCTCAGGCGGAACAGCACCACCAGCAGCGCGGCGGCGGCAATCCCCACGCCGGCGACGAGCACGATGTGCCGTTTCGCGGAGCCGGCCGTCTGCGTCGCCCAGGTCTCGAGGCGCCGCTGCCAGAAGGTGCGGGCGGCGGCGAAGTCCGGCTCGACGCAGTCGCGGCCGAAATTCCTGGCCCACGGCTGGTAGGCGCCGGTCGCGACATAGCGGCGATAGATCGCCTCGGCCTTGGCCGGATCGGCGCTGGCAAAGGCGTGCTGGGCCGCCCAGCATAGCGTGGCGGCGTAGGCCTGCGAGCGTTGCGGCAGATAGTCGGCCGCCGCCAGTGCCTGGTCGGCGGCGACGCCGCGATAGTGGAAGCGCGTATCGGGCCGGGGCGCGCTCGCTTCGAAGCGGCGGACCTCGTCGGGCCCGAGCAGCTTGCTGGGCGTCTCCCGGATGCCGTTCGGGCTCGACTGCCCGATGCCGGCCGGAAACGAGCCGCCGAGCGCGACCTCGTCGGGCGGCCCCTCCGTCCCCATGAGCTGCAGGCCGCGCTGCCGCGTCACCACCGACAGCCTGTAGAGCGCCTCGGCCCGATCGACCCATTGCCAGGGCCAGTCGAAGGGCCGGCCCGGGCGAGCCGCCTCGACCAGCGCGAGGTAGGCACGAGCCTCTTCCGGCGTCGCGTCGTCGCTGCGCGGGCGATTGCGTCGATCCGCCGAGTCGTCGAAGTAAGCTGCCGCCTCGGAAGTCCGACCGACGCGGACGAGGCGGCGGGCCAGCAGCTCGCGCAGCTGCAGGGTCGGCTGCACGCGATAGCCCCAGTCGCTGTCGCTCGGCGGGGGGGTCGGGGGTGCCGGCGGCAGGGCATCGACGAACGCCTTGAGCTCGTCGACGGTGAGCACGCGCTCGGCGACGTAGACGAGATCGCCCCAGTAGGTGGCGGCGACGGGAAACAGCAGATCGAGCGAGTCGCGGTACGCGCCCTGGCTCAGCTTCATCACCGCGGTCTCGCCGCGCAGCCGGGCACCCGTTTCCGGATCGATCGGCGAGTCGGCACCCGCCTGCCCGAGCGCGGCGAAGGCGGCAACCCAGTCCTTGATTGCCGCGGCGCGATCGCCCCGACGCAGCGCGAGCTTGGCGCGCACCCACAGGCCGAGCGGGCCGGCCGCCTCTGCCGTCAGCTTCTCGGCGAGCTCGTAGCGCCCGATCTGATAAGCCAGCACGGAAAGCCGGTCGAGATCCGGGCCTGCCGGCGGCGCCGGCTGCGCGAGCACCGCTTCGCTCAGGCTGACGACCGTCGAATCGTCGGCCCCGTAGGGCCCCTCGTCCCACAGCGTGGCGCCGTCCCGTGCCACGACGTAGGCGACCAGCAGGCGGCGGATCAGGGGATCGCCGGCGGCACGCGCGAGCACGCTCTCGTCCTCGAGCAGCAGCCGCACGACCTCGCGCAGCGACAGCAGCGCCATGCGCGAGCCGTGGCTGGCCTGCTCGGCGTAGAGCCGCACCGCCCTCGCGAGCAGCCGCTGCTTCGCGGCGTCGTCGAGATCGCCGACCGGCACTGCCCACGGCGCGGTCGTCAGGCCGGACTCGACGAGATCGAGGCGCGCCTCCTCGCCGAGGCTGGCGACCGCGAGGCCCTGCGGATCGGGGGCACCGGCTTCGGCGGCACGGCGCGTCGCCTGGAACGCGGCGCGCGCCTTGGCGAGCTCGCCCAGCCGCTGGTAGACGCGGCCCTGCATGTAGGCGGCGGCGACGTCGCGGATGCGCCGCTGCTCCGCCGGCAGGCGATCGATCGCCTGGAAGTAATGCAGGGCCTTGTCGTCGTTGTCGGCACGAAACTCGACGGCGCCGGCGATGTAGTCGAGCACGGCGCGCGGCAGGCCGGCCCCGGCGGCCAGCGCCGCCTCTCCGTCGGCAGCGGCCCGGGCCGCCTTGAGCAGGCGATAGCGCTCCTGGATAGGCAGATCGCCGCCCGGTCTGAGATCGGCCCATGCTTCCGTCTCGGCTTCGGCCCGCTCGAACGATGCCGCCACCCCGGAATAGTCTTCGTGCTCCGACCCCGGATAGTCGGGTTCCACCACCGCCAGCCTGTCCTTCGGCGCGGACACCAGGCGCGAGGCCTCGAAAGTGAAGCCGAGCCCGATCGGATCGGCGACCGCCTGGTCGCGGTTGTCGAGCAGTTGCCAGGGAAAATTCGGCCCGCAGGCGAGCGCCACGCCGAGACAGGCGACAGCCACCACGGCGCCGACGACGATCCTATTCGACGACATCCAGTTCACTCCCGGGCTGGCTGCAGCGCGCCCAGCCAATGACCCGCGTGCGATGGGCGCGCAGCCGGCCCTCGCCTGCGGCTTCGAGGACCAGCGGCCGATCGCCCTCCGCAGCGGCCGTCCCGAGACGAAACCCGTTGGCGCCGTCCGCCAGCTCGCAGCCCTTGTCGAGCCGGACCTGGCGCGGCAGCGGTGCATCGGTCGCCCCGTCGTTGGACAGGGAGACCGACCAGAGGCCAGGCCGCCCGGTCGGCACGAGGGCGGCTCTCACCTGACGCGGCGGCAAGGCACCGCCGATCACGGCCCGCCAGGTCGCGAGGCTCCACGCGCGCCGATCAGCATCGGTCGGCAGCCGGAACCAGGCGATACCGACCAGGCCCTGCGGCGAGGCGGTCGAGAGCGTGTCCAGGAAGCGCAGGATGGTTTCCGGAGCAGCGCCCAGCAGGGCACCGTCGCGGGCGCCATTCAAGAGGGGCACCTCGCCCTCGACGCTCGCCAGACGGCCATCGGCATGCCAGCGCACGCGGACGTCGTAGACCGGCAGGGCGACCCGGAACGGCCGGCCGATGCGGCGCCCGAACTCCCGCACCCAGCCCTCGGCGCGCATGGGATCGAACAGGCCGCGCCGCGGATCCTCGACGGCATGGACCTGCAGGACGATCTCGTCGAGCGGCGGCGCCAGGGATTCCAGGGCGCGCGAATTGAGCCAGGTCGGCAGGGCCGTGATCGACAGCGCCAGCGGGCGCGGCAGCCTGCCGCGCAGCTCGGCCAGGAAGCGCGCATAGGTGGCCAGCCTGGAGGTCGGGCAATCGTAGTCGATCTCGAGGCCGGCGAGGGCGCCGCCCGGTCGGGCGGCCGCCACGGCGCCAGAAGCCGCCGCGACCTTGGCGACGACCTGGTCGACCAGCACGCCGATCCGCGCCTCGTCGAGCCGGCCGTCGATGCGGATCACGGCCACGACCGGCCGGCCGGTGGCCAGCAGATCCTTCCAGGGGACGGCGACATCGGTCCAGCGCCCAGCGCGGTCGGCCTCCGCAAGCAGCACGCGCCAGGCGCGGACGAGGTCGGCGGAGCCGCGCGCGGCGGCGATCACCGGCGGCGTCCAGGCGCGCTGCCAGATATAGGCATCGTGGGCGAGCGGCTCGGTCGTGGTCCGAAGCTGCGCCGTCGACCCGGACAACGCGACGACGCCCAGCAGCAGCAGCGCGGCAAGCAACCGCATGACGTCTTCCCTCGGTCCCGGACCGACGACAATTGTCGCCGCAACGGCGGCGCGGCGATGGCCGATAGTGACAAAAATCGCGGCGTCTCGCGAGGGTCTGTACTCTTCGGCTGCGCAAGTCTCCGCGCAATCGCGGATTATCCGGCCGTGTCATGCTTCATGGCCGGGAGCGCGCCATTCCAGTGGCGCGCTCCCGGCAATGACCAGTATTTGCGTACAGACGTTCGGTGGAGTCGGGGAGGAGTGATCTCGCTGCGAAATCGCGTTTCACCGGGCCATTGCATTGGGGCGAATTGCGGGCATTCTGCCCTCGAGGAGGACCCGCCCATGAAGTTCGGCATTTTCTACGAGCTGCAGCTGCCACGGCCCTGGAAGGCGGGCGACGAGCATCGGCTTTACCAGAATGCCCTGGCGCAGATCGAGCTGGCCGACCGGCTGGGCTACGATCACGCCTGGCAGGTCGAGCACCACTTCCTCGAGGAATACTCCCACTCGCCGGCGCCGGAATCCTTCCTCGCGGCCGCCAGCCAGCGGACCAAACAGATCCGGCTCGGCCACGGCATCGTCCAGCTCACGACCAACCATCCAGCGCGGGTCGCCGAGCGCATCTCGACCCTCGACCTGCTGTCGAACGGCCGCTGCGAGATGGGCATGGGCGAGAGCGCCTCGATCACCGAGCTCGAGCCGTTCGGCGTCGACATGGAGAACAAGCGCGAGATCTTCGAGGAAGCGGTGCGGGCGATCATCCCGATGTTCGGCGACGCGCCGAGCGAGCACCACGGCAAGTACTTCAACATGCCGCTGCGCCAGGTGGTGCCGAAGCCGCTGCAGAAGCCGCATCCGCCGCTGTGGGTCGCCTGCTCGCAGCTCGAGACGCTGGCCAAGTGCGGCGAATGGGGCATGGGGGCGCTGGGCTTCCAGTTCGTCTCGGCCGACGCCGCGCATGCCTGGGTGCACGCCTACTACAACGCCTTCGTGAAGCGGCAGAAGAAGCTCGCCGACTACCGGACCAACCCGAACATCGCGCTGGTCTCCTTCTTCATGTGCGCCAAGACCGACGAGGAGGCGCGCGAGCGCGCCGACGGCGACACCTTCTTCCAGTTCTCACTGCGCTTCTACGGCCAGTCGGCGGGGCGCCGCCGCCCTCCGGCCGGCACGGTCAACATGTGGGACGAGTACAACAAGTGGAAGAAGGCCAACCCCGACCTGCACGCCGCGGCGCTGCGCGGCGGCCTGATCGGCTCGCCGGAGACCATCCGCCGCAAGCTGCGCCGCTTCCAGTCGTCGAACATCGACCAGGTCGTGCTGCTGAACCAGGCCGGCAACAACACCCACGAGCACATCTGCGAATCGCTGGAGCTGTTCGCCAAGGAGGTCATGCCGGAATTCCAGGCAGCCCATCCCGAGCTGCTGAAGTGGAAGGAGAGAGTCCTCAATCGCGAGATCGAGCTCGAAGAGATCGACACCTCGGCCTTCAACGACCGCTACGGCGGTGCGATGAAGCAGATGGGCCCGGACGCCGCCAAAGCGCAGGCGGCCGAGTAGCGCGCTGCCCGCGGTTCCGGCTCCTGGACGGGCCGCCCCGCCGGCTCACTGCCGGGAGCGCGCCACTGGTGGCGGAGTAAACTCCGCCAAAGTGGCGCGCATAGGATACGTGATCGGCGTGAGGGGCGGTGCGCCCCCAGCAATGAGCTTGGCCGGCGCAGCATCATCGTTCTCACGACACCTCGGCCCCATGCCCGTTTTCGCTGGCGAGCGGCCTGACAAGCTTCTTGTTATCCCCAGGCGATGCGCGAGACCTTTGCCTCCATGTTGGTGACCGTGTTTTCCGATGCCTCGTGGTGCCCAAGGACAAGGGCCGGGGGCTGGGGCGCATGGGCCAAGAGCGAACGGGTGCAGTGGGGCGTCCAATTCTCCGGGGCGTTCCGCCGCTCGGCGAACGGCAGCAACGAAGCAGAGATCATGGCGGCAGCCTGTGCGCTGGCCAGCACTCTCCGGTCGGAGGTCGCCGCGACGGGCGACACGATCCTGTTCGAGATCGACAACGAGCATGCGCTGCGCCTGGTCATGCTCGATGCGCCGACCGGCCTTCGGCCGCGCACGGACCTGGAACGGGAAGCGATCGCCGTGCTTCTCGCGCTGAAGACCCGGCATGAGCTCACCTTCAAGACCAGGCACGTGAAGGGCCATAGCGGCCGTGAGCGTCGCGACCGGTTCGGGGTGAACGAATTGTGCGACCACCTCGCCAGGAAGCACATGCTGAAGGCCCGGCAGCGCGCCGAGGATCGGTTGGTGCTGGAAGAAATCGAACGTCCCAGGCGGCGACGCAGGCGCAGGAAGCGATAGCTCCCGCCTCTCGCGCACCGGAACGGCTCGCGCTCGATTCGGAGGCGCGATGACTATGGTGTTGTCATCCGGAGCGTAGCGAGGGACCATCCTTCGCACAGGCACACGTCGAAGATGCCCGACGGAGGGAACATGAGCCGCAGCTACCATGTCATCGACGCCGATGGACACGTGCTGGAGCCCTTCACGCTCTGGAACGACTACATGGATCCGGCCTATCGCGAGCGCGCGCCCAAGCTGGTCAGGGACGCCAATGGCCGCGAGAAGCTGCTGCTCGAGGACAAGCTGCTGGGCAGCAAGGCCGGGTTCGGCGGCATCGGCGGCGTCGGTGCCCGCCAGGGCACCGTCCAGGCCAACGCGATGGACTACAAGGACGGGCGCAAGGGCGGCTTCGATCCGCACGCACGCATTCCCGACATGGATCTGGACGGCATCGACGCCGCCTTCCTCTATCCCAGCCTCGGCCTGTTCGCGGGCTCGGTCGCCGATCCCGCCTTCGCCGCCGCGATGTGCCGGGCCTACAATCGCTGGCTCGCCGACTACTGCAAGCCCTATCCCGACCGGCTGTTCGGCATCGCCATGCTGCCGCTGCAGTCGATCGACGCCGCGATCGGCGAGATGCGCTTCGCCCGCAAGGAGCTGGGCTTCCGCGGCGGCTTCCTGCGGCCCAATCCCTACGCCGACCGCCTGCTGCACTCGCCCGACTACGAGCCGTTCTGGCGCGAGGCCGAGGCGCTCGATTTCTGCATCGGCCTGCACGAGGGCGGCAACAGCGGCATGCCGACGGTCGGCGTCGACCGCTTCGACGGCCGCGGCGCCCAGCACATCATCTCGCACACGATGGAGATGATGCTCGCCGCCATGAGCATGATCTGGGGCGGCGTCTGCGAACGTCACCCGAAGCTGCGCGTCGCCTTCCTCGAATCGGGCGGCGGCTGGATCGCGCCGTGGCTCGACCGCATGGACCGCCATTTCGACGACCAGGGCTTCAACGATTCCGGCCTGAAGAACCGGCCGAGCGACATCTTCCGGCGCAACTGCTGGATTTCCTTCGAGCCGGTCGAAGGCTCGCTCGGGCCGCTCGCCGAGTACATCGGCCCGGACAAAATTCTGTGGGCGACCGATTACCCGCACCGTGACGGCTTCTTCCCCGGCGCGCCCGACATGATCCGGGAACGCATGAAGGGCCTGTCGCCGGAAACGCAGCACAAGGTGATGGCGGGCGGCGCCATGAAATTCTACGGCTTGCACTGAGCTCGGCGGGCCGGCCGTCACTCGATCACTTCGTCGGCCTGCACCAGCAAGAGGGACGGCACGACCACGCCGAGCCTCTTCGCCGTCCGCATATTGATCACGAGCTCGAACTTGTCGGGCAGCTGGATCGGCAGATCGCCCGGCTTCTCACCCTTGAGAATGCGGTCGACATAACCCGCGGCGCGGCGAAACAAGTCCGGAATGTCGGCACCGTAACTGAAGAGAGCGCCGGCCCGTGCGAACTCGTTCCACTCGCCGACCACGGCAATGCCTTCATCCACCGCGACTCGGCAGATGTCCTTCATCAACGTTACGGTCATGAAGTCGCGAACGACGATCAGGCTGCTACCGCCCGCGTCGCGCAGCTGTCGAATGCTCTTCTCGACCTGCTCGCGAGATGCCGAGGACAGGGCCATCCGGACAGCACGCAGGCCTTGCCGCGCGGCGTCCCTCATCGTCTGTTCTCCCCAGGCATTGAAGGTCGGGTCAGTGCCGTTGTGGAGAACGCCGACCGTCGTCATCCGAGGCAGCATCTCCCTGACGAGTTGCAGTCGCTTGGCCGACATCTCCTCGCCGAAGGTCGAGAAGCCTGTGACGGTACCGCCGGGGCGCGCATGACTGGCGAACATGCCACTGTCGGTTCGATCCGCAGGCAGAGCCACGCCCACGATCGGGATCTTGCTCAGGCGCATGAGTGCCCGCGTGGCCGCCGGCCCAGGCGACAGGAAGACGTCGACCGGCATGGCAGTCAGCTCGGCGATCTGTTCATGACCCTTGGCGATGTCGCCGTCGGCACTGCGCGCCTCGACGACGATGTTCTGTCCCTCGATCAGGCCGTGCTCACGCAAGCCCCCGCGGAAAGCGTTCAAGGTCTGATTGTCGGCTGACAGCGACGCAAATCCGAGATATCCGACGATCGGCAGGCGTGCCGTGCGTTGAGACAGCGCCGGCCCTGGGAAGCCCAAGGCCATCGATCCAGTCAGGACAAGTCGCCGCCTCATGACGGGACGATATCAGATCGCAGGTCGGAGACGCGACCGAACAACGACTGCAGACACCGAAGACGCAAGGCAAGGCGGGGGACCGCCGGTCGAAGGCTCGCTCGGACCGCTCGCCGAGTACATCGGCCCGGTCGAGGTTTTGTGGGCGACCAATTCCCCGCACTACGACAGCTTCTTCTTCGGAGCGGCCGGCATGATCCGGGAACGGATGGCAAGCAGTCGGCTCCGGGCGCGGGCGAAGCGCCCCGACGTGGGACATCGGGGCGCTCGCGCCAGCATTCCCGCGGAATGCTTACGCTTTTCGCTCGCGGACGGTCAGCAGCCGAGGGGGAAAGTCCCGGCCTTTCGCTGGCGCCTGCGCGCTCTGGCATGTACGCGCGGACCCGACGTCCGGATCACCCGCCTAGACACATCCGTTCTGACAGGCGATCAGGCGTTTCACGAGCTCGGCATCCTCATCCTGCAATCGCCCCGGCAGATTGCGCTGCGTTGCCTTTCCCGCCCTGCACACCGGCCCAACCCGTGGCGAGCGCCGCCAGCGCCGTCGGATCGTCCGGAGGCACGTCGCCGCGCCAGACGATGTGGAGGTCCGGTCGCAGCAGGAAAAGGCTCGCGCCGTAGACGTCGCGCACGCGCGGCTCGTCGCGGCGGAGGACCTCGAGCGGCGCGCCACGCGCGCGGAAAGCGGCCTCCAGTGACGCGGTGTCGGCGTCGCCCCTCAGGTCGAGCAGCGTGTAGTCGTCGCCCAGGACGTCCTGCATCGCCTGGCCGTCGGCCAGCCACATGTGCGGGATGCGCGCGCCGGGCACCGCCTTGGGATCGTAGCGGCTGACCTCCCACTCGGGCAGATTGCCGGGCTCGTCGGCGATCAGCGGCGAGCCGGCATAGGAATAGCCCGCCTCGACGCCCACCATGCCGTGCATGCGGCGATGGCCGATCTCGAACAGCTCGCCGAGCCGGGTGCGCAGGGCCGCGCCCTCTGGAGTGTCGTCCCAGGCCTCGCGCGTCAGCTGGCTGCGCCAGATCGGCACGCCGGCAGCGGCCCAGCCGGCGGCGTCGACATTGCGCCGCCCGATCGGGCGGCGCTCGCGCTCGTAGCTGTCGAGCAGTCCCGGTCCACCCCAGCCCTGGATCGTCCCGGCGAGTTTCCAGGAAAGATCGAAGGCGTCGCCGACCCCGGTATTCATGCCGAGCCCGCCGCTCGGGATCACCAGGTGAATCGCATCGCCGGCCAGGAACACACGCCCGTCACGATAATGGTCTGCCAGCAACAGGTTGTGATGCCAGCGGATGACGTGCGTGATCTCGTAGGTGAAGGGGAAGCCGACCAGCCGCTCGATCACCGGTCGGAAGTCGGTCTCGGCCGGCAGCGAGCTATGCAGAGTGAACTCGGTGCGGCAGCCCTGCGCGATCAGGGTCGTGCTGTCGACGTCCACGAAATTGTAGTGCCGCCCCCGCCCGGTGACGATCTTCCCGTAGAGATCGGGCGAGCGAAAGATCACCTGCACCAGGGCGCGAATGCGGCCCTGCCCGTCCAGCTTGATGCCCGCCTTCTTGCGCACCGTGCTCGTGCCGCCGTCGCAGCCGACGAGGTACCTCGCACGCAATTGCTCGCGCGCTCCGTCGACGGCGACAGCCTCGATCGTGACGCCCGCATCGTCCTGGGTGTAGTCCTCCAGTGCACAGCCGTAGCGCACGGTGACGTTGGGCGTGCCCTCCGCCACTTCCTTCAAGAGCGGCTCGAGCTTGTTCTGCGAGACGAGCTGGTACGGCTCGAGCAGGAAGGCGCCGTTGGGACTTTCGGCGATCTGCGTGCGGCGCTCGCCGACCGACGGATATCTCAGCACGGCGATCGGCGGCTCGCTGAGTCGGCGGGTGAGAAAGACGTCCATCGGGTTGTCGGCCGGATAACCGAGCGCACGCACCCGATCGGCGATGCCGAGGCGGCGGTAGAACTCCATGGTGCGCGCGTTCGAGCGGTCCATCTTCGGGTAAGGCAGCGTGGTCGGGCTGCGCTCGATGAGCAGGCAGCGCACGCCGCGCCGGCCAAGGTCAATGGCAAGCGTAAGGCCGACCGGTCCGGCGCCGACAACGATCACGTCGTAAGTGGGCAATGGCGTTTCCTCGCGTTGCACGACTGTAGCACCGGGGACTCTCATTCGCCTCCCCGGCTTCGCTGGGGGAGGAGAGGACACACCTCATGAGCTATCCGAAATGGGAGAGGTCATTCATCTCATGCGTCCTCTCCGCCCGCGTAGCGGGGGGAGAGGAAGGGGCCCCGCGCGAAGCGTGGGGGAGGAGAGGTGGGTGGTTGCGACACCACCGATGCCCGTATGGAGATCGATCGCCTCGCGGGCACCGGCCCCATGACCCACCTCTCCTAGCCTCTCCCCCCGCTACGCGGGCGGAGAGGAACATGAGCTGCGTCCGCTCCGCCGCAGCTTCGCGGAGGACATGCCGCGGCGCTGTTTTTGCTATGTTGGGGGCTACGACAGAGGAGCATTCGGATGACCGACGAGATCGACGCAAGGACGTTCTGGAAGGCATTGGGTTGCCGCGCCATCGGCACTGCCATCGTGACGGCCAAAGGCACCGACGGACCTGCCGGCTTCCTGGCCTTGTCGGCCACGCACCTCACCGCCAGCCCGCCGATGATGATGGTCTCGATCGGCCTCACCACCTCGGCCTTGGCCGCGATCCGGCACGGCAATCACTTCGCCATCAACTACGTGCCCAAGGGCGGCGACGGCCTGGTGAAGGAGTTCGGCGGCGGCGGCTCGCTGAAGGGCGCCGACCGCTTCCTGCCAGGCGCCTGGACCGTGCTCAAGACCGGCGCCCCCACGCTCGTCGATTCCGTCGGCGTCATCGATTGCGAACTCGACGAGCTGATCGAGCGCCACAAGACCGTCATCGCGCTCGGCAAGATGGTGGCCTACACGGCCTCGACGAAGGACCCGCTGATCAGCTTCCGCGGTGGGTACATCTGATACCGGCGGATGGCCGCGACCTGCCCTTGCCCTGGCGATCCGAACGCGGGAGGCTTTGGCCATGAGCATTCCCGTGCTGATCGCGGGCGGCGGCCCGGTGGGGCTCACCGCCTCCCTCCTGCTCTCGCGGCTCGGCATCCGCTCGCTGCTGGTCGAGCGCCATCCCGGCACCGCCATCCATCCCAAGGCACGCGGCATCAATGCCCGCACCATGGAGATCTTCCACCAGCAGGGCGTCGAGGCCGAGGTTCGCAAGGCCGGACTGCCGCCCAGCCGCACCGGCTTCATCGTGTGGGCCAGGACGCTGGCCGGCGAGGAGATCGAGCGGCGCGTTCCCTGGCGCAGCAGCGCCCGGCTCGCCGAGGTGACGCCGGTGGGCGCCTGCCTGTGCGCCCAGCACTATCTCGAGCCGGTGCTGCGCCAGTCGGCCGAGCAGCAGCCGCTGGCCGAGCTGCGCTTCAGCACCGAGCTCAGCCGGTTCGAGCACGACGAGCGCGGTGTCGTGGCAACCCTCACCGACACCGTGACCGGCCAGACCGGGCAGGTCACGGCGCAGTACATGATCGCCGCCGATGGCGCGCAAAGCCCCGTGCGCAAGGCGCTGGGCATCGCCATGCAGGGCAAGAAGGACGTCTACGACAGCGTCAACATCCTGCTTGAGGCCGATCTCAGCCCGTGGACCAGGGACCGCCCCGCAGCGCTCTACTTCATCGAGAACGAGGAGTTGCGTGGCACCTTCCTCACCATCAACGCGCATGACAGCTGGGGCTTCCTGGTGAACTCGCTCAGCTCGCAGGGCTACACAGCGGAAGACTTCACGCCGGAAAAGTCGGCCGAGCTGATCCGCAAGGCGGCCGGCGTGCCCGATTTGCCCGTAAAAGTGCTGGGCGTGGCGCCATGGATCGCCTCGGCGCATGTCGCCGAGCGTTACCGCGACGGCTCGGTGTTCCTGGCCGGCGATGCTGCGCACGAGATGCCGCCGACCGGCGGCTTCGGCATGAATACCGGCATCCAGGATGTCCACAATCTCTGCTGGAAGCTCGCCACCGTGCTGCAGGGCACGGCGACGCCGGCCCTGCTCGACACCTATCACGACGAGCGCCAGCCGCTCGGCCGGACGATCACCGAGCAGAGCCTGATCAACGCCATCTCGATGGGTCGCCTGCAGAAGACCCGCCAGACCACGAGCGCGCGGCCGGAGTACCTCAACGAGCAGGGCATGATCTTCGGCGCCAGCTACAGCTCGGCCGCCGTGCTGCCCGACGGCAGCCCGCCGCCGGCGATCGTCAACCCGGTGACCGACTACACGCCGTCCGGTCGCCCCGGCGGCCGCGCGCCGCATGTCTGGGTCAAGACCGAAGATGCTGCGCGTACCTCGTCGATCGACCTTGTGGGCAACGGCTTCGTCCTGATGACCGGCAAGGGCGGCGCGGCCTGGGTCGACGCCGCGCGCGCCCTCGATGTCAGCGCGATCGAGGTCGGCGCCGGTGCGTATGCGACGGCCGACAGCGGATGGCGCGAGACCTACGGCATCGAGGAGTCGGGCGCGGTGCTGGTGCGGCCCGACGGATATGTCGGATGGCGCAGTGCCGCGATGGCCGGCGATCCGGCGCGGGCGCTGAGCGGCGCCCTGAACGCTATCCACGGCAGGATCCGATGAAGCTCTACGTTACGCCCGCCTCGCCCTGGGTCCGCCGGGTCGTGATTTCGATCCTCGAGCTCGGGATACGCGACCGCTTCGAGTTCGTCCCGACCCGATGGCCGCACAGCTGGGGCACCCGGCGGGTCGACCATCCCGGTGACTTCCCTCACGACACGCCGGTCGAGCGCATCCCGGCCCTGGTCGCCGGCGATCTCCATCTCGTCGAGTCCCACGCGATCTGCGACTACATCAACGGCGAGCTGGGCGGCTGGCGCCTGCTGGCGCGCGAAGGGGCGGCGCGCTGGCGTGCCCTGGCCGACATCTCGGTCGCCAACGCCGTGATCGAGGCGCAGATCGCACGCCGCGCCGAGCTGCTGCGCGAGGAGCGCGAACGCTCGGACGATTTCATCGGCAAGATGCGCGATCGCTCGCTGCGCTGCCTGTCTGCCCTGGACAAGCGTGCATCCGGGCTCGGCGAGGGCTTCGACCTCGCCCAGATCACCATCGCCGTCGCCTGCGGCTACCAGGACTGGCGCTACCCGTCGGACGACTGGCGCAGCGGCGCGCCGGCTCTCGCGGCTTGGTTCGACCGGGTCTCGTCGCGGCCGTCGCTCGTGGCCACCAGGCCGGCCGAGACGCCGCAGTCTTAACAAGCTCCGAGCGATCCCGCCGTCTCGCGCACGGATCTCGCGTCGAAAGACAGGATCGCCTCGCGCGCCCGGCTCGCGGCGTCGACGCTCGACACCATGCCGGCAGCCGCCATGAACTTCGCGGACGCCTCCTCGACCGAGAGCGCGCGCTCGCCGGCGCCGCTGTTGACGCGCACATGGCGGCGAAGGCGGCGGCCATCGGTCAAGTCGAGCTCGACGCCGCCCGAAAAATAGGCCGGGAAAGCGGTGTCCGGATCACGGGCACACTCGGTTCGCTTGCAGAGTGCAAGGACGACCGGATCCTTCAGCGCCTCGGGCTCGAGCTCGGCGAGGCCGAAGCGTCCGTGGACCAGGCAGGTGCCGATGACGAACGGAGCGCTGAACTTGGCGGCATAGTCGCTCTGCGGGCGCCGCTTGGCGTCCGCCGGCTCGGCCACGATCGGCAGCGTCGGTTCGGGCAAAAGGACCCGGATGCGGGCGATGGCATCGACCGAGGGAAGCTCCGCGCGCAGGTCGAGCGCGGCATCGGCGGCGCCATGGATGAAGTGGCAGACCGGATAGGGCTTTATCGCGGTCTCGGCGAGCTCCCAGCGGCTGCCGAGCGCGGCGCCGAGCCGCGCAGCATCGACGGTCGCGGCCCCGGCGTGCAGATGGGTCTGGAACAGGCCGAACTTGCCCTCGTAGGGCCGGCTCGGCCCGACGAACCCCGCGCGTGCGAGATAGGCCCCGGTAATGCCGCCCACCGCGCCCCAGCCCGGATGGAAGCGCTTCGTCCAGGCGCCCTCTTCCAGAAAGACCTGGACGCCCGAGGCCGAGCTGGCGGCGCTGCCCTGCGCCGAGACGAGCTGGTCCTCGCCGAGGCCCAGGAGCTTGCCGGCGACAATCGCAGCGCTGAAGTGCGAGACGATGCCGGTCGCGTGGAAGCCGGCATGATGAAAGCCGCCTTTCACCGCAGCGCCGAGCCGGATCGCCACCTCCATGCCGGCGACATAGGCGGTGAGAAGATCCCGGCCGTGCAGGTCGAGCGCCTCGGCGAGCGACAGCGCGCACGGCAGGCACGCCGCCGTGGCGTGCACGATGCTCTCGAGATGCGTGTCGTCGAAATCGAGGCCGTGGATCAGGATGCCGTTCGCCAGCGCGGCGTCGCGCAGCGGCAGGCGCTCGCGGCGGCCCACCACCGTGCAGATGCCGTCGCCGCCCAGTGCCGCGATGCCTGCAATGGCCCTGGCGGCGAACGGGTAGGCGTTGGCGGCAAAGCCGACACCGAGCCCGTCGAGGATCTGCACCCGTGCGCGTTCGCGCACGGCCGCCGGGATGTCGTCGTAGCGGAGCGTTGCCGCGAACCGGGCGATGGCACGGGCGGGAGACTCGCTCATCGCCGGGAGCGCGCCATCGCGCGCGTTCCTCTCATTCTCCTCCCCAGCTTCGATGCCAGCGAGTGGACACAATTCAGGCTCGTGCTCTCCGGTCGGGGAAGACGTCGCTCATCGAGTCCTCTCCGCCGCGTAGCGGGGGGAGAGGAAGGGGCCCCACGCGCGCCGTGGGGGAGGAGAGGTGGGTCGTTGCCACGGCATCGGTCCTCGCCAATTGGATTGCGATTGATCGCCTCTCGGGCAACGGCCTCATGACCCACCTCTCCTAGCCTCTCCCCCCCGCTACGCGGGCGGAGAGGAACATGAAGTGTCCACTTCGTAGCAGCTTCGCCGGGGAGGAGATTGAATGTCGCGCGCTCCCGGCGACTAACCATGACTCTGCTGCTCCAGCCAGCGGCCGTAGCGGCGGATGCCTTCCTCCAGCGATACGCGCGGCACCCAGCCGATCGCCGACTCGGCGCGCTTGCGGCTGAAGCCGAGATGCGTGCCGCCGGCGGAGCGTACCGCGCGCGTGTCGGGACGATACTCGGGCTTCAGCGTCGAGCCGCAGACCTTCAGCACGGCCTGAACCACCTCGGTCAATGTCGAGTCGACGGCGGTGGCCAGGTTCATCACCAGCCCGTGCTTGTCGCTCGTCATTGCCGCGGCGCAGCCCTCGGCGATGTCGGTGACGTAGATGTAGTCGTGCACTTCCTTGCCGTCGCCGACGACGATCGGCGGCTCGCCGCGGCGCACGCGCTGCCACGTCTCGGCGATGAAGTTGGCGTTGACGGCGCGGGCGTGCTGGCGCTCGCCGTAGACCGAGGCGAAACGCAACGCGTTGAACTCGAGGCCGTACTTCTGGGCGTAGAGCCGGCAGAGCGATTCGCCGAACAGCTTGCTCACACCGTAGACCGCGCTGACCGGTGACAGCGTCGCCGTCACCGTCGCGGCATCCTCCTCCAGCACGGGCGCTTCGGCATTTCCGTAGGCCGCGACCGAGGAGGAGAACACCACGCGCCGCACGCCGGCGAAGCGCGCCGCCTCCAGCGTGTTGAGCAGACCCACGGTGTTGACCTGCACGCCGAGCGCCGGGTTCTGCAGCATGGGAAGGGTGAGGAAACCCGCCAGGGCGAAGACGCCGTCGGCGCCCTGGCTGGCGTCGAGGACCTCGTTCAGCCGCAGCACGTCGCCCCGCACCAGCTTGACGCGCGGCTCGGCCTGTAGATGGCCGATCGTATCGGGCGTGCCGAGGGAGAAATTATCGAGCAGCCGCACCTCGGCGGCGCCCGCCGCGAGCAGTGCGTCGGCGAGATGCGAGCCGATCAGGCTCGCCCCGCCAGTGATCAGATAGGCCTTGCCGGCGACCTGGGGCATGGCGCTACTCCGCCGCCGCACGGGCCGGCCGCTGCGCGTGCAGGCCGGCCGAGCGTCCCGAAAGTCGGCCGAACACCGAGCCCGACATCAGGCCGGCGCCGCCGAGGTAGTTCTGGTAGAAGATGCCGCCCACCAGCTCGCCCGCGGCATAGAGGCCCGGGATGACGGCGTCGGTGGTGTCCAGCACCTCGCCGTCGGTCGAGATGCGCAAGCCGCCGAAGGTGAAGGTGATGCCGCAGGTCACGACGAAGCCGTAGTAGGGCGGCTCGTTGATCGGCAGCGCCCAGTTGGATTTCGGCGGCGCGATGCCGGCCGTGTGCTTGCCGTCGAGGATGGCCGGATTGTAGTCGCCCGGCTGGCAGGCGGCGTTGTAGCCGACGACGGTGCGCACGAAGCCCGCGACGTCGATCTCGAGCGCCTGCGCCAGCTCCTCGAGCGTGTCGGCTTCCGCCTTGGTGACCTGCTTGATGCGGTATTCGTCGCGCACCATGCCGATGGTCTTGCTGTCGAATATCTGCACGGCGGCGCGCTGCGGCTGCTTCATCACCTCGCGGCCGTACTTGGCATAGGTGTGGTTGCGGAAGTCGGCACCCTCGTCGACGAAGCGCTCGCCCGCCATGTTGACGACGATGCCGAGCGGATAGGAGTGCTTCTGGAAGTTGTCGAGCACGACGCGATCGCCGAACGGCGGCGCGCTGATGTCCCACTGCACGGCATGGCAGGTCGACCAGCCGCCATAGGCCTGCGCGCCGATGTCCAACGCGGCGCGGATGCCATCGCCCGTGTTGTGCTTGGTGCCGCGTACCCGGCAGAGTTCCCAGCCCGGGCCGAGATAGCGCGTGCGCATCTCGGGATTGGCCTCGAAGCCGCCGCACGCCAGAACGACGGCGCGCGCGCGGATCTCCTCGTAGCCGTCGGGGCCGAACGCCAGCACGCCGCTCACCGCGCCGCTCTTCTCCTGCAGGAGCTTGCGCAGGCCGGTGCGATAGCGAATCTCGATGCCGGCGCGCTCGGCCGCCTTGACCAGGAAATCGACCAGCCCCCAGCCGCCGCCGACGGCCTCGATGTTCACGCCGCCGTAGAAATGGTGGATGCCGTTCACCTTGTAGGACTGGCGCCCGAACATCGGGATGAAGCGCACGCCCTTGCTCTTCATCCACACCACGGTCTCGCGCGAGCGGCCGATCAGCAAGCTGGCCAGTTCCTCCTGCGAGAGGCTCTCGGTCACTTTCATCAGGTCGTGCATGTAGAGATCGGCCGGCAGCGGCGGGATGTAGATCTGCCTCGCCTCGGCATCGGACAGGTCGCTCAGAACGTCGCCGCGCAGATCGTCGAGCCCGTCATGGACGAAGCGGAAGCCGCCGGCGGTGAAGGTCGAGTTGCCGCCGCGCTCCTCCTCGCTCGCCTTCTCCAGCACCAGCACCCGGCTGCCCTGCTCGCGCGCCGACAGCGCAGCGCACAGCGCGGCATTGCCCGCGCCGACCACAATGACATCGTACTCGGTGGCGCTCGCCATCGCGTTTCTCCTCCTGCTTCCTCGTTCGTCTCTCTGTGCATGACATGGTGCAACACGGACAGAGCATACGTCAATGTACACGTGTATACACGAGTATTAGTATTTATCTTGAGGGACTTGGGGCAAGGGCGTAGTCTTGGGAGAATGATTCTCGATGCCCTCGGCACCGACCCGGAGGACGGACGGCCCGGCCCACGCGGCCGCAGCGACTGGGCCTACGAGCGCCTGCACGAGGCCATTCGCGACGGTGCGCTCGAGCCCGGCCAGCGGCTGATGGAAACCGAGGCCTCGGCATGGCTGCGGATCAGCCGCACGCCGGTGCGCGAGGCCATGCACCGGCTGCTGGCCGAGGGACTTCTCGAGCCGGCCCCCACCGGCGGGCTACAGGTGTCGCTCTACGACCTGCGCGCCATCAGCGAATTCTACGCCACGCGCGAGCGGCTGGAGGGCGCCGCGTCGGCGCTGGCTGCCGAACATGCCGATCCCACCGAGCGGCGCATCCTGTCGGCGATGCTCGAGGCCATGCGCGCCCTGCCCGCCGATGCCCGCGCGCATGCCCGCGAAAACCAGGCGTTCCACGAGCAGATCTACCGCGCCGCGCACAATCGCTTCCTGCTGAAGAGCCTGCGCGCGCTGCTGAACTTCGTGCCGCTGCTCGGCCGCACCACCTATCACGCCCCCGACCGCATCACCGAGGCCGACCGCGAGCACACCGAGGTTGTCGAAGCGATCCTGGCCCGCGACCCGCCCCGCGCCGAGGAAGCCGCGCGAGCGCACATCCGCCACGCCTACAACAGCCGCGTGCGCGTGGTGACCGAGGACGTGCGCACGGCGGCGGAGCGGCGGTCGCTGCAGAAGCCGGTACTGGCCCCGCTGGGGACCGCACAGCAGCGGGACTAGGGCTGGCCGCCTAGCTAGGACGCGGCCCTCTCAAGGCTGAAACACGGGTTCGAACCCACTCCGAAGGGGCACGCGCAATCCCGACGCAACATCCAAGCGCCTCTGGCGAGTCGAACGTCTCGAACGGTTCACGCTCGGGATGTCCATGAGGCGTCGTCAAATGTCATCGCCTCGCTCCAGCATGCCCGCATCCGCGATGTAGACGGTTGCGCTCGGCAGTTGGAGCCATCTCGTTGCCGGCGAACTTCGGGTGTATCCCCGCACCAAGGCACCGAGTGTCGCATACGAGTAAACGCGACAGTCCACCGGCACAAAACGTGATGTAGAGCAGTGCGACTTGCGGAACGATCGGGGTGCTTGCGCAATGACGGTCGTGACGCCCCGGCCAAGATGCCTTAGCTTGGAAGAAGTTGAGGAGATCCGTGATGGCCTCTCCGGACTGGTCCCAGTGCCCTGTCGTGGAAAGTATCCCCGGCAAGGTCAGTGGTGCGTGGGTGTTCAAGGATGCACGAACACCTGTCGCGATCGTGTTCGAGAACCTGGAGGATGGCTTGACGATCGATGAAGTCGTCGAGCAGTTTCCGGTCACGCACGAGCAGATTCGGGCCGTGCTCGAGTTTGCCGCCAGGAGTCTCGACGCGCCCGTCACCATTCGCTGATGCACGTCCCGTTCGATAACGGAATACCACGGGGCGTCGCCTCAGTTTTGTCGGGCCACATCGTCGAGGAGGCTCGTGCGCGCGTCTGGGACATGCTACGCAACGGCGAATTGCTGGACGTGGCGGAAGCGGCCGGGTTCGATGTATTCGTCACTACCGATCCAAATATCCGCTACCAACCAAATCTCATTGGCCGAAGGATCGCCGTTGTCGTGCTTGGCAGAGGCCGGTGGCGGATCATCAGGGATAAGCTTCCCGAGATCGCCACTGCCATCGTATCGGCGGCGGCAGGCAGCTTCACCGAGGTTGAGATTCCGTTCGAGTAAGCCGGGGAAGCCGACGGAACAATCCGGCAAGGACTTTGGCAGAGAATAGTGCCCTCGGCGCCCTCTGCAGGCTGTTCACACCGGCACCCTTCACGGGCACCACGCTTGCGGGGCCGTGCAGAACCCGGTCAACCCCTTCAGGCTGCGGCTCCCGTATCGCGTCGGATCGCGGCTGCAATCGCGCTGGCACGGGGATGATCGATGTTCTCGAGTGCCTCGAGCGCTGCCGCTGCAAAGGCTGGCCGATTGCGGGCGAGCTGGCGGAGAAGGACCATGCAGTCCTCGTCGGCGATCGCGGCCAGAGCATCGACGATCTCCCTGGTGGGTTGCTCGGCGAGCAGCTTCTTGAGGGCAGGACGGGCTTCGTTGCGACCCAATCGTCCGAGCGCGCACGCCGCCGAGCTCGCGACCGTCCGGTCGTGGTCGCCGAGCAGACCAAGGAGAATGGTCATGACTTCCGGGATGCGGCGAGCACAACGGCAGGCAGCGATCCGCACAACCGGATCGTCGTGCCGCAGCAGCGATACCAGAAACTCCGTCGGCAAGGCGGCATTCAACTCGGCGGCGACGGTTGCCGCGACAACCAGTGTCGGGCCTTGAACCACCGCACGGCAGATCATATCGGTTACGGCTTGTGCCGCCTCAGAACCGCCGATAGCGGCAAGGGCGCGCAGGGCAGCCTCTTGCTCCGGCACGAGGCGATCCGCGCCGAAGCCGGCGAGACGTCGGCAAAGCGCCGCCAGGGCCGGTACGGCCGAGCGCAGCCGACGCCGCGCCGCCTCCGCAGCCAATGCGGCACTATCGGCGAGGCCTGCCCCCGGAATCGCGGCAATCAAGGTCGTGTCGTCCATGTCGGCGGCATCGACCTGCGATCTCATGCCGCGAGCCGGGCGGGACTCCGCCTGCACGTCGACGTCGGAGAAAAGATCGAGCTGCCGTTCGGTCACCCCGCCATCATGCGCGGCATCCGCGAACTGTCAAAGCCACTCGACATGCCGCGTCCGGCCTCCCGCCCCGAAGCCACAGGCGAACGGATCCCGTACGTCGCGTGACTGGAAACCTCCGGAAATCACGGTTGTTCGTGCAAAGCAAGTGGCCCTGGGCGCCCTCTTCGTTGCTCTCGCCGGCGTGGCGACGGCGCAGCAGCCGGCACGACCGCGCATCGGCCTCGGCTGCGAACCGACTGAAGTCTCGCTCACCTACCTGTGCACGCTCACCATCGCCGATGCGTCGGGCAGACCGGTCGACCGCGCCCAGGTCACGCTCTCGGCCGACATGCCGTTCATGCTCATGGCGCACAACGTCGCCCCGGTGAAGGTGCAACCGGTCCCCGGCCAGGCAGGCAGCTACCGGGGCCACCTCGTGCTGGAGATGACGGGCGAATGGGTGGTCAGGCTGCGCTTCGATACGCCACGCCCTGACGTCGTGGTGCGCAAGCTCGACTTCCAGAAGGACAAGGTCCTACCGTTCGGGTCGCGCTGAAGCGGCATTCGTCATCAGCCTCTACCAATCCGACAGGCAAGGCCTGCCGCCGGTCCACCATCGTGGGCAGGTCGAGAATCGGTGCCGACGCTACGGGATGCTATCGTTCCAGCCGTCCATGCAAGCTGGAGACCATGATGCCGCTTACATCTCAAAGGTTCTTGCAGAACGCGAGGATCAAGGGGGCTTCCGAAAGCAGGCCCTCCCTCAGGCAAGGTGAGAGTGGCGAGGCCGTTCTCATAGTGCAGCAGGCCCTGGTTGATCTCGGAAGCGTGTTGCCGAAATCGACCCGCAACGGCACGCGAGCGCCGGATGGAATCTTCGGCCCCGAAACTGTGCATGCCGTTCGGGAATTCCAGCACGCCAACGGCTTGGTCGTCGACGGCATAGTCGGGCGCGATACACTGGCCGAGCTCGATCGACAGATCATCGCGATGGGATAGAGGCCCGCGATTCTTCGACGAGCCGCGCCGCGAGCAACGCCGCGGTGCTGCAGATATGAGGGCGGCGAGGCAGTCTCCCAAGCGACGCGCTACGCCGGCAGCTTGTCTCCGTCCGGCGGCGCCGCCACCTCGAACGCGTTGACCACGCCGCACAGCATCGCGAAATAGTGCACGCCGGTGGTCAGCTCGACGAGCCACTTCGTGCCGTGCTCGTTGTGGAGGGCATCGAACGCGGCCTGATCAGCGCGGTTCGTGCGCATGAGCTGACGGACGTAGTTCACGATTGCAGCCTCCTCGGCTGGAAATTTCGACGCATCCGCCCTCGCGCGCAAGAGATCGATCGCCTCCTCACGCACGCCGTTGCGGCGTGCGGCGGCCACCTGCGCCGCCCATACGTACGCGGCTTCTCGCTCGCGCACCGCGGCGAGGATGCCGACGGAGCGCAGCCTTCCTTCGACGATGCTTTCGTCGCGGAAGAACGGCACGAGCGGCAACAGGCGCTTCGTCATCTCCGGGCTGTGCAGCATGATGCTGAACGGGCCACGAATGGCGCCGAACACTTTCAGCACGTCGTCGGCGACGGCCTGATGCTCGGGAGCGACGTCGGATTTGCTGGCAACGGGTGTAACGCGTGGCATGGTCGAGCTCCTTCTTGCGACGACGGGAACGTTCAGCCCACCTGTCTCTTACGGCAGCAACCCACTACTGGAAGCAACAGATTCACAGCATCCCTGAAAGCGCCGCGGCGGCGCCTCTTGCCTCCACCAGCAACTCATCCCAATCCGTCGGCAGCCGTACCTCGCGCGTGATGCGGGCCGGCGGGAAACCCCAGGACGGGCAGTAGGCGTTTTGCGGGATCGGCACGTCACCGCCGGCCACCGCGAGCCCGATGTCGTCGGGCGTGCGCGTCACCGGGATGTCGCCGGCTTTCGCCGCCTCCTCGACCCAGTCGGGCCATCGCCGGTTGGCGACGATGCGCTCGGTGAGCCACGATCTCTTCCAGCCCTCGCGTCGCCAGCGGCCGTGCTGCCACAGGAAGCGGCGCACGTCGTCCTTGCTCATGCCGCGCCGCGCACAGTCGGCGGCGACCGCTGGCGCGATCAGCACCGTGGGCTTGCCGTTCCACAGGATACCGAAACCCGACATCGCCGTGCCCATGATGCTGGCGATCTCGGCCAAGCCACCGGTGACGTTGGCCACCGTCTCGGCGCGCGTCACCGTGACGGCGCTCGCGTCGGCCGCGAGGCCAGCCTCGACATGCAGCGGCGCCCACGGGCTCAGCGCTTCGTTCTCGGCGACACAGAGCGTGTAGCGTCCGGGCTGGCCCAGGCCGGCAAAGGCCACGGCGCCGGGCCAGCCGCCGCCGAGATTGTGCATCACCAGGCGCAGCGCTCGGCCGATCGTGGCGTTCGCCTGCCAGCCCGGGCCGAGCGCGCCGAAGCTGCCGTTGACCTCGAGCTCGCGCGCCAGCGGGCCGTTGACGATCAGAAGCGGCGTCACGTTCTCGTCGGTCGTCTGGACCCCGCGCATGTTGAAGGCCGGATCGAGCAGGCAGTCGACGGCAGCGAGCACCACGGGCAGGTATTCCGGCCGGCAGCCCGCCATCACCGCGTTGGCGGCGACCTTCTCGACCGTGGCGAGCCCCTTCAGCGGCTCGACCTCGCCCAGCGAGTCGGTCGGCGCACGGTCGGTGAAGGCGAGCGCCTGCCTGACCCGCGCCACGGTCGGCGGCACCAGCGGCAGGCCGTCGCTCCAGCCGCGGCGCAGGTACAGCTCCTGCACGCGGTCGTCGGCACGCGGTCCCCGCACGACCTCGATGCGCTGGCGCGGAAAGTCGGCGGCGAGCGGCACCTTGCCGCCCAGCCCCTGCTCCAGCGCGCGCTGCTTCAGCGTGTCGTCGATCCAGCCGCCACCCGCCTGCTGGCCGGCAGGCACGACGACCCACAGGCTCGCCTCCTCGCTCATGCCGTGCCCGTCGCCCTAACGCCCATCGCCCGATCGCAGGGATGGAGCGGCGAGGCCATGCAGGACCATCACGACGATGTCGCGCGCGATCTGCCGGGGCGCCGTGCCGGCCGGATGATACCAGTCGGCCGCCCAGTTCAGGGCTCCCAGGACCGACATTCGGATGGCGGACAGGTTGACGTCAGACCGGATCTCGCCGGCATCGCGCGCCGCTTCCAGGATCTGCCGCCAGATCGCGCCGTAGGCGCGCTGGACGGCCAGCGTGCGGTCGCGGATCTCCTGGGGAACTTGCCGGATCAGCTGAATGCTCGCCGACGCGATATCCCCCTGCAGCAGGACGAACGTCAGGTGCGTCTCGATCATCGCCTCGAGCCTCAGCAGGAAGGTCGCGTCGGGGGGCAGCGCGCGCAGCCGCTCCTGGACGGCATCCTTGGTGCGACGTACGCCTTCCAGGACCACCTCCTCGACCAGCGCCTCCCGCGAATCGAAATAGTAGTACAGGCTGCCCGCCTTCATGTCGGCGGCATCGGCGATGTCGGTCAGCCGGGTCCCCGAGTAGCCATGCTCGCGAAACACGCGGGCCGCCGCCAGCAGGATGCGTTGCCGGGTAAGGTCCGACTTGCGCGGGTTGGCCGGCGGCAACGGCCGCTGCTTCGACGAACGAACGGTGGACCCGCCTGTGCGGCTCACCTTCGGCCCGAGACGCGCGGCCCTGCCTGTCTGCCCTGCTGCCAACATCCACTCCCTGGGCGGTCGGGAAACTGTACCATGACCATGCGGCATCCCTGCGAGGAAGCGTATGTCGAGACGACGGACGCCGGACGTCGTAAGTTGGTCTCCACAAAGGAGACCTCGATGCTTCTCAACGCACTTTTCCCGTCCCGCGACATTGGCACCGACCCGGCGAAGATCCGGGATTGGGCGCAGGCCGCGGAGGACATGGGCTTCCACTGCATCGAGGTTCCCGATCACGTCTACGGCGCCGCGCCGCGCGGCGACTGGAAGCCCAACTACAGCGAGTTCGACCCGTTCCACGAGACCTTCACGACGATGGCCTTCATCGCCGCCGTCACCAAGAAGATCCAGCTGTGCAGCGGCGTGCTCATCCTGCCGCAGCGCCAGACCGGCCTGGTCGCCAAGCAGGCCGCCCAGGTCGACATCCTGAGCGGCGGCCGGCTCAGGCTGGGTGTCGGGGTCGGCTGGAATCACGTCGAGTACGAGGCGCTCAACGAGGACTGGAAGACGCGCGGCGCGCGCCAGGCCGAGCAGATCACGGTGATGCGCAAGCTGTGGACCGAGGACTTCGTCACCTTCGAGGGCCGCTTCCACAAGCTGGTCGACGTCAACCAGCTGCCGGTTCCGGTGCAGCGCCCGATCCCGATCTGGTTCGGCGGCTCGTCGGACGCCGTCATCAAGCGCTGCGCCCGCATCGGCGACGGCTGGATGCCGATCCTGGCGCCCGATGCAAACGGCGAAGCCAAGCTCGGCCAGTTGCGCGCGCACCTGAAAGCATTCGGTCGCGATCCCGCCACTTTCGGGCTCGAGGCCTGGATCCGCACGGACCAGCCGGATTATGACCGATGGGCCGCTGCCGCCCAGGGCTGGAAGCGGCTGGGCGCCCAGATGGCGATGCTCCATACGATGTACCGATTGCCGACATTCGAAGTGCAAATCGAAACCCTGAAGCGATTCAAGGAGGTCGCGGCCGGATAGTGCCGGGAACTCGCGAGCCTTCCTGACGTTGTCGGCAGTGGGCGGGCCGCCTGCGCCCGCACAGAATCGTGCCGACATCAGGCGTCAGGAAGGATGAGCATGAGGCGTCCGCTCTTCGCGATCCGATCGAGCCAGCTTCCAGGTACCGCCGCTGCACTCTTGCTTGGGGCCGCCTGCCTCGGCGGCTGTGGCGTCGTCGCGGCGCCGGTCAGGACCACCAGCGCCGTCGTGAAGATAGTGCCCGTCGCCGGCGATGTCGTGGCGGCGCCGCTCGACGTGACGGCCGACACGATCGATTGAGAAGCGAGCTCGCCGGCGCAGGCAACAGGGCCGATCGTTCTCGATCGACGCGTCGATGTCGACGACCATGCCGCCGAGGTCGAAGGCGAGATGAAGCATCGTCGCGATGGAAGCTCAGGCGGCCAGCCGATGGACCTCGGCCGCCGTGTCGTCGAGCGCGCGGCCGAGGCGCTGCAGCAGCTCGCCGACCTCGGCGCGGGTGATGATCAGCGGCGGCGACAACGCCAGCCGGTTGCCGATCACGCGCAGGATGAGGCCGTGCTTCTTCGCCATGCGGTCGGCCACCGCGCCGACCTGCACCTCGGCCGGGAACGCCCGGCGCGTCGCCTTGTCGGCCACCAGCTCGAGGCCGCCGATCAGCCCGACGCCGTTGACGTGGCCGACGATCGGATGGTCGGCCAGCTTGCGCAGCCCCGCCAGGAGATCCGGGCCGACGTCGCGGACGTGGCCCACGATGTCGGTCTCCTCGTAGATCCTGAGCGCCTCGAGGGCGACGGCCGTGGCGACCGGATGGCCCGAGTAGGTGTAGCCGTGCGCGAAGTTGCCGAGCGTGTCGCTGGCGACCAGCATCGCCTGGTAGATTTTCTCGTTGACCAGCAGCGCCGAGACCGGCTGGAAGGCGGCCGACAGCGCCTTGGCGCAAGACAGCATGTCCGGCTTCAGGTCGAAAGTCTGGCTGCCCCACCAGTTGCCGGTGCGGCCGAAGCCGCAGATCACCTCGTCGGCGATGAACAGCACGTCGTGCCTCTTCAGCACCGCCTGGATCTTCTGGAAGTAGGTGCGCGGCGGAACGACCGCGCCGCCTGCGCCCATCACCGGCTCGGCGAAGAAGGCGGCGACCGTGTCCGGCCCCTCCTCGACGATCAGCTTCTCCAGGGAATCGGCCATGCGGGTCGCGAAGGCTTCCTCGCTCTCGCCCTCCAGATGGTTCCGATACCAGTGAGGGAACTCGGTATGCCGCATCATCGGCAGCGGGATGCCGAAATTGGCATGCATGTCGGGTTTGCCGGACAGGCTCGCCGCGGCGATCGTGTTGCCGTGGTAGCCTTGGACGCGCCCGATGATCTTCTTCTTGCCGGGCTTGCCGATGGCGTGGTGGTAGTACCAGACCAGCTTGATCGCGGTGTCGTTGGCCTCCGACCCGGAGCATTGCAGCAGCACCTTCGACATCGGCACCGGCGCCAGCTTCAGGAGCTTCTCGGCGAGATCGATCGTCGGGTCGTTCGAGGCGCTGCGATAGGTCTGGTAGTAGCCCAGCCGGCGCATCTGGTCGTAGGCGACGCGCGCCAGCCGCTCGTTGGCCGAGAAGCCCAGCGAGGCGCACCACAGGCCCGCCGACGCATCGAGCGCACGCTTGCCTTCGCTGTCCTCGACCCAGATCCCCTCGCCCTTGGCGATGATGGCGGGCCCGGTCTCCCGGTGGGCGCGCGGGTTGGTCTGCGGATGAATGTACGAGGCGATGTCGCGGGCTTCCGGCGAGTTGGGCATGAATGTCATCAGGGTCTCCCTCGGTCCGGCGCAGTTCGGCACATTTCAAGGCGGTCTGCCAGAGTGAAGCGGACAAGCCCCCATTCGCCTCCCATCATCTCAGGGCATTCGCCTATGGGCGCGCTTTTCATTCTCCTCCCTGGCGAAGCTGGGGAGGTGTCGCCGTCTAAAGGCTTTTGGCCGCTCTGCGGCCAAAATGCCCAGGCGACGGAAGGGTCATGAGCAGCGGGACCGGGGCCCATGACCCCTCCGCCCCCGATTACGGGGGCACCTCCCCAGCTTCGCCAGGGAGGAGAATGAAAAGCGCGCCCATTTGCTGAGGCTCATCGCCCATCGACCATTGCCGCCAACTCTTCCCGCAGGCCCGGCTTGTGGATCTTGCCTGTCGCCGTGCGCGGGAACTCCGCCGCAGCCCGAATGACGAGCCGGGTCGGAACCTTGTAGCTCGCGAGCCGCTCGCGGCAGAAGGCGACGACCGCCGCTCCGTCGCTCGTCGAGCCGGCGCGCAGCTCGATCGCCGCAGCGACCGCCTCTCCCCTGGCCGCATCCGGCACGCCCACCACGTAGGCCTGCACGATCTCGGGATGCTGCATCAGCACGTGCTCGACCTCGAGCGGCGCCACGTTGACGCCGCCGGTCTTGATCATCTCCTTGAGACGTCCCCGGAACCGGACACGCCCGTCCGCCTCGATCGAGCCGAGATCGCCGGTCAGGAAGAAGCCGTCGCGATCGAAGGCTTCGGCGTTGGCCTCGGGCGCCTGATAGTAGCCCGGCGTGATGCGGCCATGCACGGCCAGCTCGCCGACCTCGCCTCGCGGCAACGGCCGCCGCGTCACCGGGTCGACCGCGCGGATGGTCATGCCCGGCAGGGGCAGGCCCTGACGCTCGAGGCGCAGCCGCAGCGGTTCCCCGGCGTCGGCGACGGCGCAGTTGCCGTAGGTCTCTGTGGATCCGTAGACGTTGCAGAGCCCGTCCGCGCCCAGCGCCCGCATGGTGAGCGCGATGTCCTCCGGCGGGCCGATGGTGAGACCGGTGCGCATGGCACCGAGGCGCCGTCCCGGATGGGCGGGATGCTCCAGCAGGGCGCGCGCCATGTTGACCATGCCGTAGTAGACGCTGCAGCGCTCGCGCTCGATCAGCGCCAGCGCCTCGCCCGGCTCGAAGCTCTCCTGCAGCACGACCGAGCCGCCGTGGGTCATGATCGCCGGCAGGGCGTTGGCCGAGCCGAACGACCAGAACAGGGGCACGGCGAGCCACAGGCGGTCGGTGCCCTGGAGATGCATCCGCTCGCCGATCTCGAATCCATTGTCGATCAACGGACCGTGGGCGAGCGTCACGCCCTTGGGCGCCGCCGTCGACCCTGATGTGTAGAGGATGTAGCAAAGGTCGCTCGGCGCCACGGCGGCCTGTGCCGCCGCCAGCCGGGTCGCGTCGACCGCCGCTCCGCGGGACAGGAACGCGGATGGCGTGAAGGCGGCGGACGGCGCCGGGCCATCCAGCACGACGACCGTGCGCAGGGCCGGCAGTCGCGCGCTGCCGACCGCGCCCGGCATCCCCTGCGCGAGCTCCGGGCACAGCGCGAGGAGCGGCTCGAGGAAACGGCGGCCGCGAAACTCCGACAGCATGACCAAGGTCGAGGCACTGCAATGCTCGAGCGACCAGGCGAGCTCGCGCGGCGTGGAGAAGGTGCTGATGGCGGCGACGACGGCACCGATCTTGGCGCTCGCCAGCGCCGCCACGATCCATTCGATGCGGTTGGTGACGACGAGGGCCACGCGATCGCCGTGAGCCACGCCGCTCGCCAACAAGGCGCGCGCGAACTCGTCGACCCGCCGCTTCAAGGCACTGTAGTCCAGGCGCTCGTCGCCGGACACGACGGCCGGAGCCGCCGGGGTGTTGGCCGCAAGCTCGTCGACCAGGTCGCCAAGGGTCCGGCTGCTCGGTCGCGTCATCGCCATGGCCGCGTCAACGCTCGCTGGAGCTAATAGCGCGGCTGGCGCTTCTCGCGGAAGGCGGCGACGCCCTCGGCGAAGTCCGGGCTGGCGCGAACCGCATCGCCGAGCTGCTGCTCCAGCGCCTCGCGGGTCCGTGCATGATCGGCGATCGTGGCGCTCACCTGTCGCTTAACCGCCTGCACCGCCGAAGGGCTGTTGGAAGCGATCATCTCGGCCGTGGCGAGGGCCCACTCCATGAGCTCGGCCGCCGGCACCACGCGGTTGACCAGGCCGAGCCCGGCCGCCCGCTCGGCGTCGATCAGCCGCGCCGTCAGCAGCAGGTCCATGGCGTGGACGTAGCCGATCTGCTGCATCAGCTTAATGGTCGAGCCGCCGAACGGATAGATCGACCACTTGACCTCGGTCAGGCCGAAACGCGCCTTCGGCACGGCGGCGCGGATGTCGGTCGCCAGCATCAGCTCGACGCCGCCGCCGATGCAGTCGCCGTTCACCGCGGCGACGATCGGCTTGGGATAGGAATCGCTCTTCAGCAGCGCGTGGTTGACGATCCTCGACATCTCCGGCCCGGCGGAAAGATCGCCGCTGACGTCGGCGCCGACCGTGAACGCCCGCTCGCCGGCACCGGTCAGGACGATGCAGCGGCAGTCGTCGCGCTCGAGCTCGTCCCACAGGCGGCCCAGCTCGGCCAGCATCTGGCGCGTCATCGCGTTGAGGCGCGGCTGGTTGTCGATGGTCACGACGGCGATGTGCCGGCCGTGCCGGGCGAGGCGGACTTCCATCACGCGGGCTCCAGCTCGATGACGATCTTGCCGACCGCCTGGCGCCCGGTGAGCAGATGCAAGGCCTCGACGGTGCGCTCGAGCGGCAGGCGATGGCTGATGCAGGGCCTGAGCTTGCCCTCGCCATACCAGCGGAACAGCGCGTCGACAGAGCGCTCGAGCTTGTCCGGCGCGTTCCAGCGGAAGTAGCGCAGCGACGATCCCAGGGCCGAGCGATGCTTGACCAGCAGCCGGTTGGCCGGGATCTGCGGCACGCCGCCGACCAAGCCGACCAGCAGGATGCGCCCGCCCCAGCCGAGCGACGACAGCGCCGCATCGAACAACGGGCCGCCGACCGGGTCGAAGCAGACGTCGGCACCCTTGCCGCCGGTCAGCGCCATGACCCGCTCGGTGAGCGGCTCGTCGGCATAGTTGATGGTCTCGTCGGCGCCGTGCGCCCTCGCGAGCGCGAGCTTCTCCGGCGTGCTCGCCGCCGCGATGACGCGGGCGCCCATCGCCTTGCCGATCTCGACGGCGGTCAGGCCGACGCCGCCCGCCGCGCCCAGCACGAGCATGGTCTCGCCGGCCTCGAGGCGCCCCTGCCAGCGGATGGCCACGTCGCTCGAGATGTAGGCGATGGGAAACGCGCCGGCCTCCGCGAAGCTCATGCCGGGCGGAATGCGCCAGGTTTCCGCCGCCGGCGCGACGGCATACTCGGCGAGCCCGCCATAGGCCAGGATCGCCATTACCTTGTCACCGGGGGCGAAGCCCTTCACGCTGGCGCCGCAGGCCGTCACGGTTCCGGCCGTCTCCAGCCCCGGGCTGAACGGAAACTCGGGCCTGGTCTGGTAGCGCCCGGCGACCATGATCGAGTCGGCGTAGTTCACCGCGGTCGCGGCAACCTTGATCAGGACGTCGTCCGGCCCGGGTACGGGGATCGGCGCCTCGCCGAGCGACAGCTCGTCGACCTTGCCCCAGTGACGACAGATCAATGCGCGCATGATCCTCAATGATGGCCGACGAGACTCGGCGCCAGCAAGCGGATTGCGCTGCCGGTGTGTCGCGATGCGACACCGGCAGAGACATGACCGCAACGGTGAAACTCGGCATTGAGCATCTCTGCGAGGATCGGGCGGCGCGCAGGACGTCGATCGCCCGGCAAGAGTCCCGCGGCAGCAGCGATCCCGATGGCCGCACCGAGAGTCCATCGACACACCGACCGTTCGCTTGCGAATAGAATGGGCGCCGCACTCCAGGACCTCTTCCGGACCGCGCGTCTCGCGCGCTCATGGCGCGGCTCGGCCCGGGCGCGGTCTGCCGCGCCCCTGCCGAACGCGCCCTCATCGGTCCGGAAGAGCCATGAAAACTTGCGTCATTTGCGTCACATCGTCATTTCGCTTTGTAATCAGGCACTTGGCTGTGACGCAACCGAGGTCGCAGGAGATGCCTTTGCGTCACCCGATCGTGCCTTTGCGTCACCCGATCGAATTGCGGCAGCAGGACTGTCGGGCAGAACGGCCAGGCGGATGATCCGCAGGCCACCGCCCGCCCGCTCGAACACGACCTCGATGCCGCAGCGACGCAGAAACGCCCCGCCCTGGCGCAGCCGGCTGGAGAGCGCACGCGCACTGCCCGGCCATGCGCGACCTGGTGCGGCGCCCGGCGTCATCTCCCGGTAGAGCTGCGTCGCTGATCCAACCCAAGCCCCTTCCTGGCACGCGAAGTCGCGCACTCTGATGAGGAAGGCATCGCACTCGATCGCGTCGCGCGCCGCGCCGTCGCGGTTGCGCGAGTAGAGTGTCTTGAACGCCCCGGGCACGAACAGCGAGGGCTCGCAGGCCTCGACCCAGCGCGCGAGATCGGCCATGCGCGGCGCCTCGGTCGGCCTGATCTGCGGCAATCGCCTCAGCCCGCAAGACACCGCATCGAGCAGAACGCCCAGCAGGCGCGGCCGCGCCGCCTCGAAGGCGCTCCACAGGTCGGCCTCGGTGCGCCGCCGTTCGGGAGGAATGCCGTTCAGCGTCAGGAACAGGGCGCGATCGGCAAGGTCGGGCCTCGCCACGATGTCGGTAATGCCGTTCATGATGACGGGACGCGCCATGCCGGCCATCCCGGCCGTATCGCCATCCGGCCCCGCGGCATATCCGCCGCCGCTCGTCAGGCGGCACAGCGCATCGGAGAACCAGCCGGACAGCGAGGAAAGGTTGTCGAACGCCAGGACGTGGCAGTCGCGGGCCGCGACGATCAGCTCGCGCTCGCCGCGCGGCAGCGCGCGCAGCCTCGCCGCGCCGGGATCGATCAGCGCCTGCATCATCGCCATGAAAGTCGATTTGCCGGCCCCCGCCTCGCCTGCCAGCACCAGCACCGGACAGGGACCGCGATCGGCGAGCGCGGCGACCAGCCACGCGATCGCCATCGCGAGATCGGCATCTGTCGGCAGGTCGAGAAAGCTTCGCAGGATCGTGACGGTTCCGCCCCGTTCCGGTGGCGGCAGCGGCTGCTGGATCGCCGGCCGGCGAAAGCGCACCGGCGGCCTTTCGATGAGCCGCCAGCCCTAGGCGTCGATCTCGACCGCGCGCCATGCCGGGTCGCCGAGATCGAGATAGATCGTGTCGCCGAGCCGGCACAGGCGGACCTTCACCTCGTGCACCGGCCCGCCAGACAGGGCCCGGGCCTCGAGCAGGCCGAGGGCCTCGTTCAAGGCATGCGTCGAGGCCACGCCGTTGGTCGCCGACAGCAACTGCCAGGTCGCCCAGCGCCGGAAGAAGCGGCTGCGCACCGCCCAAGTCTCGCGATGGCCATCGATCTCGAGGTCGGCATAGGCAATCCCATCGGGGGTCCGGAACAGATCAGCCGCGCCGGTCAGCGCCGCCAGCCGATCGGCCTGTCGCGGCACACTGGCGATGCCGTCCGTGGCGGCCTGCGGCCTGTTGTCCGTTTGCTCGATATCCGGCGCGCTCTCGCGGCGAGGTTCCGCCGCGGGCGCAACGCTCGACATGCGCATGGGCCATCCTCCTTGATGATGCGCGGTCACCGGCAGAGTCCTGGCCGGCCCTGATCACGCTAGGCGGATTCTTTGCGCCGTCAATGGGGGCCAGCCGGAACTGGAAGAACGTGCAAGAGTGAACGGCCAATCCAGCCATTGCGCGATGACTGCCCGTTTCTCGCCGCCGCCTGACCTACGACAAGGTTGGTGGCGCGTAGTCGCGACGATCCAAAGTTGAAGCGAAAGCTCCGCCTACTTCTCGGGGATACTTAATGGCCAATTGCGTCGCTGGGCGGCGACGTATTCGGCCTTTTCCCGGAAGTAGGCGGCGTGCTTCTCGTCGCGCATCCAAACGAAACGATCCTTGATGCGCTGAAGCGTCTCGGCGGTGCAGTTGATCTGATCGATCGCGGCTTCATCCCGTCTCAGCGGACGCGCCGGCATGGAGATGCGGTCTTGGCGGCCTGTCCGTTCCCATGTGTCGCTGATCCCAGATGCGTGAGCGTGAAAGTCGGCAATGGCAAGCAATTCGCTTTCCCTCTTGTTGGCGAGCGTCACGTCTCCAAGCAGTGCGATTCCGCGCAAACGATGAAACTCCTTTGTGTCCTTGAAGACTGTAGCTGCCGCGCCCTCATTGCGATGGCCCTGCTCAACAACGAGATGCAGAACATGCTTGCCCTGATCGTTTCGGACAAGATCGATGAATCGATCCAGAAGCATATAAATGCAGAGACCGTACTGGCTGTACCTTGGCACCTTCTTGGGGAAAGGCGTATCCTTGTAGGAGTTCGCATACAATTGATAGGGAAGGCTGACAGTCACCCCTCCGGTCAGTTCTTCGCGCATGAGCTGGGCGAACGTCTCGATAAGTCGCATACCCTTCTCGTTAGACCAGCCAGCAAACTCTCCACCACGCTGCTTGAAATGAGTGGCATGGAAGAGGCTATACTTTTCCAGCCGCTTCAGCTGCTTTAATCGCTTCTCCGCGACGCGCCATTGTCGAGCACTCCCCAGGAAGCCTGCCACAGTCATGTCAGGCCTCTCAGATCCAGTATTGGTTTCGTCGACGTAGGCCGTGAAGATCACGAATAGACGCTCCGGCTCCCATCGGTGGGCCAGCGCGAAGCACGGTCGGCCGATGAGATCGTCAGTGAAGGCGGCCTCATCGTAGCGCGGTCGGGCGTAGGCTGTATGCGTTCGTGCAGTGCCCCCATCGGGTCTGCCTCCCTAGTCCCTGACGCCTTGCCGGTCTCATTCAGGACTGGCTAGCTCCTGTCCTCCGGACACTTCCGTGCTGATGAAGTGTCGGCTATCATTAGTTGCAACATGACCCGTCGTTCGCCGCCTCCGCCTCCTCCGTCCATAGTCGTCACGATCAAGACGCGTGAGCCTATCGAGGTAGACGACTTCGCCGCCATTTATACCGCGCTTGGCAACCAGTACCGCAAGTTCGTCCAGGCCAATTTCCCGGAGGCTGGGGACGCCCCCACCATCTACGTGAAGCAAGTGGCTGAAGGGTCCATCATCGTGGACTTGGTCCCGTGGGTGATGGCAACCTGGCATCCGTTCCGGATGAACTCAAGCGGATCGAAATGGTGGTGGAGTTCGTCAAGAAGTACGGCGAACTGCTCGGCAGTTACCTTTGGGGGAAGGGACCGCACAAGGGAGCAGAATCCGCTTCGCGGAGTGACCTGAACGACTTCACAAAGCAAGTTGTAGCTATTGCCAATGATCCGAACGGCAGCGCGATCATCGAGGCGGCGGTATTTGAGGACGGCAAGAAGAAGGTCCGGGCCGCCATCAAGTTCAAATCATCCGAGGCCCGGCTCGCTGTAAGGCGGATTGAGGTACAGCGTGTTGCGCTGGAGAAGAAGACCGGGGCGGACCATGAGCGTGTTATAATGACGTTTTATCAGGCCAATGTTGGGATTTCGGGGTTGGGGAAGAGGACCGGAGAACGAGTACGAATTCAAGAGATCTCGGGGCGCGTGCTGCCTCTAATCTATGCCTCCGATCTTGCTGAGGACCGGATCAAATCTGAGATTGTGGAGGCGGAGGACAACCTCTTCCGCAAAGGGTTCGTTGTGGACGTGAATGTAGCCGCGATCGATGGACGCCCTGTTGCCTATCGGGTGACCCACGTTCATCAGGTCATCGACATCGGGGAAGACCAGGGTGACAAAGCTCGCCTGACAGCCACGCCAACCGGAGATACCCATGAACCCCAATGTCGTCCTGTGCGTTGTCGTTTACGTGGTCACCATTGCCCTCGGTGTGGCGTGGTACGTGCTCGACGGAAGCTATACCTACAACTCGACTGTCACTGTGCGGGTCAATCGGGTGACCGGTGCCTCCTGCAGCCTTCTTCCTGCGGAGTCGGGTTGGGTTGGTGCCTATCGTTGGAGCTGCTAGCGGGATTGTCTATCTCTATTCAAAGTGAGACGGAGCCGACTCGCATTGGAGCGCCTGTTTCGCCAGCGGCCCCTACACGGTCCTGCCCGTCCCGCACAGCTGGGCAAAGGCCGCCAGCTCCTCGTTGAACCGCGCCGGATGCTCGGCAAACGGCGAATGCCCGCAATCGTCGAACCACGACTGGCGAGCATGCGGGATCGCCTTTGCTGTCATGTCGACCGCGGCGGGCAGCACCACCTGATCGTCGCGACCATGCGTGATCAGGACGGGCACGCGCACTTTGTTCAGCGCGGCGACGGTGGGAGCGATCTCGGTCGACCAGCCGGCGATCGCGCGGCGCACGGCAGGGGGCACGCGCATGTTGTACGCGACCACGCGGACGAACTCCGCCGCCGTCGGCTTGCGACCGTAGCACCCATCGACGAACGCGATCGCAGCGTCGATCTCCTCCTCGAGCGTCTGTCCGTCCGGCGGCCGCTTCGGCGCCGCGGGTCCACGACAGCCCGGGTCCTCGATCACCTGCGAGGCGACGAAGTTGATGCCGGCGAGGCGGGAATCGCCGTGGACCATCAGGTACTGGCGGATCACCCGCCCGCCCATCGACCAGCCGACGAGGACAGGATGCTTCAGCCGTTTTGCCTCCAGCACGGCGGCAATGTCGTCGGCCCAGACCCGGCTCCCCTGGTAGGCCGCCGGGTCGCTCGGCTGCCCGGAAGCGCCGTGTCCACGCTGGTCGAAGGCAACCAGCCGGAACCGCTCGGCGAGCGCGCTTCGGAACTGCGGAACGAAGCAAAGATGCGATTGCGCGAATCCATGAATGAGCACGACCTCGGGACCGGCCGGGTTGCCCCATTCGTAGACGGCGAGACGCGTCCCGTCGGGGGCGCGCACGTCGCCCCCGATCGGCTTCGCCGATGTCATACCGGCTGTCTCAGGCCTTCTCGATGTTCCAGTGCACCACCACCGGCGCCTTGAGCCAGCCCTTGACATTGGCCCGCGAAGCGCCCGGCCCGTACCAGATGCCGAGCCAGCCGTACTGCGCCGTCTCGAGCATTCGGGTCTGCACTGCCACCGCCAGGGCCTTGCCTTTCACAGGATCGGTCTCGCGAGCGTAGGCGTCGCGCAGCTTCTCCAGCTCCGGATCGCTCGGCCAGCCGAACCAGGCCTTGGCGGGGTCGGCGACCATCCATTGGGCCGAGATCGGGTTCAGGATGTCGGCGGCGATGGCGTAGGTGTGGAAGGCGCTCCAGCCGCCCTGGGTGGCCGGCTCCTTCCTGGCGCGGCGGGAGACCACCGTCTGCCAGTCCATCGACTGCATGTCGACCTTGAAGCCGGCCTGCTCGAGCAGCGACTTGGTGACGGGCGCCATGTTGGTCAGCACCGGCAAGGTTGTCGACTGCATCAGCACCACGGGCGAGCCGTCGTAGCCGGCCTCCTTCAGGAGCGCCTTGGCCTTCTCGAAGTTGGGCTTGACCAGGAGGTCGCCGCCGATCTCCTGGGCGTTGGGCGTGCCGCAGGGGTAGGCGGAGGTGCAGACCTTGTAGTACTGCTGCTCGCCCACCGTCGCCTTGAGATAGTCCTCCTGGCGCATCGCGAGCAGCGCGGCCTGGCGGATCTTGGGATTGTCGAACGGCTTGGTCAGGTGGTTGAAGCGGATGACGAACTGCTGGCCGAGCGGGTTCCAATTGACCGTCTGCACGTTCTTGTCGCGCTGCAGGAGCGGCAGGAGATCGTGCGGCACGTTCTCGATCATGTCGATCTCGCCCGCGATCAGCGCATTCACCTGCTGCGTCGGGTCGGGCATGTCGACGAACTCGACCCTGTCGACCTTGGCGACCTTGCCGCCGGCCAGGCCCGAAGCCGGCTCCGCTCGCGGCTTGTATTTGGGATTCTTGATGTAGACGTGCTTCTCGCCGGGCTTGGACTCGGCCTTGACGTAGATGAAGGGGCCGGAACCGACCTGACTGTCGATCGCCTTGAACGGGTCGGTCGACGCGATCGCCTTGGGCATCATGAACGGCACGTTGGACGACTGCTTGGCGAACGAATCGAGCACCAGGCCGTACGGTTCCTTGAGCTTCAGCGTGAAGGTCTTGGTGTCGACCGGCGTGATGTCGGCGACGAACTCCATCAGCTTCTGGCCCATCCCGTCGCGCGCCGCCCAGCGCTTGATCGAGACGACGCAATCCTCCGCCGTCACCGGCTGCCCGTCGTGCCACTCCAGGCCGTCACGCAGGGTGAAGGTCCAGGTGAGCTTGTCGGCCGAGACCCCGTACTTGTCGACCATCTGCGGCTTCACCTGGTTGTTCTCGTCGGTCGAGAACAACGTGTCGTAGATCATGTAGCCGTGGTCGCGGGTGACGTAGGCCGTCGTGAAGATCGGGTCGAGGATCGTCAGGTTGCCGGCCTGCACGAAGCGCAAAATCTTCTTGTCCTGGGCGCCCGCCACGCGAGGCGCGATCGCGAGCGCGGCGCTGCCCGCCGCGAAAGTGCGGCGATTGATCTTGATCATTGTTTCCTCCCTCAGGGCATGTCGATGGGACAACCCTGACATCTATTTTCGACAGACTTGCCGCGAAAGAGACCGGAGTCAATGTCGGGCACCGCCTCGAACCGGGACGGCGCCCGACCCCGGCTTGCCTTGCCGGACAAGCCCGAGCAGGGATCCCGCCCCATAGGCGTCAAGTTAAGAAGAATCCTCACCCTGAGGAGCGGCCCGGAGGGCCGCGTCTCGATCAGGGCGAAGTAACCTTCGCCCCTTGGTCGGCAACAATAAGGGTGCTGCGACACCGCTTTTTCAACGATCTACTGTGTGGCCCATCCTTCGAGACGGCCGCTGCGCGGCCTCCTCAGGATGAGGACTTTTTTTGCTTAACGCCTATGGGATCCCGCCCGCTCGGTCAGCGCGCCTCGGTCGCGATCGACAGGCCGTGCCACTCCGAGCCGGCACGGCCGGCGGCCAGCGACCGGGCGTCCCTGTCGGCCAGCTTGCCGGCGATCTGCGCGAGGGCGCCGCGCATCGGCACGCCGTGGCGCACCCATGTCTCGCGGCGATAGCTGAGGCCGAAGACGACGCCTGCCATGGCGTCGGCGCAGTCCTTCGAGAAACCGGGCGGGTGGTCGATCCGGCCGGTCCGCGGGTCGCGTTCCAGCCTGACCAGCTCGGCCTGGGCCCGGGCATGCGCCGGCGCGGCGACCCGTCCGTCGTACAGCGCTGTCTTGGTCACGTCGTAGGGCAAGGGGTCGGCATCGACCGACTGCGGGCCGGTGCGGAACCCCTGCTGGCGCAGCAGCTGCATGCTGTCGCGCGACTGGAAGGTGTCGAAGGTGATCCATTTCACGGTCACGCCGAGCTCGGCCAGCCGGTAGAACAGCCGGCGGATGCTCTCGAGCTCGATCTCGCCATTGCGCGGCGGCGCGACCTCGAGGACCGCATCGAAGCAGACATGCGGCAGGATCTCGCTGACGCCATCGCCGCGCGCCACCTCGACGAAGCGATCGACATGGCCGATGGCGATGCCAGCGCTGTCGCCCGACACCGCGAGATCGACATGGGCGAACCGCGGCTCGCCCGGGCGCTCGATGCGCCCGGGATAGATCTCCAGCCGCGTGGTGACGAAGTCCGTGCGCTCCAGCGACAGGATCGACGGGCGCTTGCCGAACGCCCGCGCGACGGCGGCGGTGTCGATCAGGAACGGATGGCGCGCGAAGGTCGAGGCTCCGGCGATGTCGCGGATCGCCGACAGCAGGTCGTGCTCGAACTCTGAGCGGAACTCCACCGGGATGCGCTTCACCAGGTGCCGGTCCTCCTCCGCCACCGCCTCGCCGGGCGCCAGCAGGCGCGGCTTGCGCGCGAGGTCGCCGAGGAACAGCCCGAAGCGCTGCCCGCCGTAGGTGCCGCGCGGCTTCACGTCGAACACGGTCTTGTCGTAGACGAAGATCCGCGTGCGCCCGGTCTCGGCGATCTCGCGCCTGGCCTCGGCGATCTTGAGATCGGTGAACTCGCCGGGATAGCGCTTCGACGACACGAGGCAGACCATGCCGGGCAGCCGCCCGGCCGTCAGGAACCGGGTCTTCCGGCGGCGCACCAGGCCGTTGTACATCTCGAGCGCCTGGTCGAAGACGCCGCCGTCGGCCGCCTGCGCCGAGCGCGCGACGACGCGCATGAAGTTGACCTCGTCGATCAGGGCGTTCAGCACGTTGGCGCCGATCGCGGCGTGCACGCTGCCGCTCAGCGGCCGGACGATGATCCGGCCGGGAAAGATCATCTCCGCTTCCAGCCCGCGATCGAACGGAAAGAACCGCATGAAGTAGGGTGAGCTGCCGATCATGGCGCGAAAGCGCGTGTAGTCGTTGCTCTTCGCCACCCGGGCGTTGAGCGACTGGAACACGGTCAACAGCTCGGCGGCCGGATCCTGTCATCGCCGGCGGGATCGGGGTCCGCTCGAGACCCGGGTTCTGGGAATTTCACGTCCTTGAAAAGCCAACCGGGCTCCATCCGGCGTTCCTCGTCGGGCGCGTACTCGTCCGGGGACCTGCCGAACCGCAGCGCTTCGCGACCGCCGCGCGACGCCCCGGCCCGTTCCAGCTGACCCGTCTCGAGCTGGAGCTTCGCCAGGCCATCGACCGCCTTCGAATAGGCGATGAAGTGCCTGGTCGCGTCGACACCAGGCGGCGACCCGACCCTCTCGGCCTCGATCGCGTCGAGAAACCGTTTGCGGAGAACCCGGGCGAGCTCTTCCTGGGCGGCGATGACGTCGAGCGGCTTGCGCTTGCCGCGCCGGGTCGGCCATTTCTTGTCGGATCGAGACATGGATCAGCACGCAAGCGGGTGGGTGCGGTAGACGAAGCGCGGACCGGCCGTGCCGACCGCAATTGCGTCTTGTGCAATTGATTGCACGGCCGGCCCCTAGTGCCGAAACCAGAACCAGGCGACCAGGGCCGATACGACGGCGAGCGCCATCGCCTTGCCGAAAGCCACCAGCATGCTGCGCTTGATGGCGCGATAGGCGTCGATCAGGGAGCGCAGCTCGGTCAGGTCGCGCAGCGCGTGCTCGTCGCCGAGGCCGATGGCGGCGAGCGCCTGCCGGGCGCCGCGCTGCGAGGCCTCCTCCATCAGGGAATGGAGCTGCGCCTGGGTGAAGGTGAAGGTGTGGTCCATGACGGGCGCCAGTAGAACGTCAGGCGGCGTGCGTTGACAGGGCGACGGGCGACGGTGGCGGCAAACTGCGGCCACCGATGTCATGCCACATCATGTGGTCGCTAATCAGACTGCTTCGCCAAGACACCCCTTGTCGCCGAACCGAGACATACCGTTTTGTCCTCGTTCAGAGACTTTAACTTGTCAAACACCTGCCCAAAGGCGTTAGCCATTTTATCTTCCCCGAGGATAGAAAATCGGCTCTTCCGGGAATCGAGTGGGTCGGTTCGAAGGGTCAACGGAGTCCGGATGCTTGTGGAATGCGGGTCTTGCAGCCGCTCTCATGGTCTCAATTCCTGGCGCGCCGAAGATCGAGGCGGCGGCGGAGGGTGGGCGAAGGCGAGCATTTCCCCGCGTTCCCAGGCTGACGCCCAACCATGGAACGCGGGGAAAGCGCAGCCGGTCCGCGAAGCGGATCGTCCACATATCCACGGCCCTTTTCGGTAGGCTGAGGACGAGATCAAGCTCCGAGCAACCTTCAGCCACCGGCCTCACCAGACGCAAGGCCGCCTGCCAAGAGCCTCGACATGACAGTCCCGGCCTCGAATCGACTCACTCGATTCCCTGAAGACCCTTTTAACTTATTCGCATTTGGTTCAGGGTGAAGTTACAGGCCCCTCTGTTACGTTGAACCCTCCAATCATATGCCGGCGTCCATTTCCGACACGCAAGAACATCTGATACTTTCCCGCTTCATCCAAGTGTGGGCCTTGCATGCCCATTGCCAATATGACGTTTTTCCGAGGCTCAAGTTTCTGTTCCCCGGTGTCCAAAAGGCTTTGGCCGCTTGGTTTCAAGACATGGAACGAAAACGTCGCCTGCTCTTTTATTTGGAGCGCCAAGTGGACCCGGAAAAATAAACTAGTCAGAATCGCCGGCAGTTTGGGTACAACAATACCATCGGAGTACACTCCGATCAGTATTTCTTTCTTGGTAACTTCAGTGCGAACGTCATCGCACACGATTACCGACAACAGTTTATACAGTGCCTTAGCCATTGGCCGTCACTGCGCCGGACAAAATTAGTGTTCTAACACTGCCCTCAGAACTGCCGATCGCCTTCCTTGGGGGAGGTGGCGGGACAGGCGCCTTCCAAGGGTTGGGATTGTTGTTCGACGGCGTTAGGGCAGAAAGGTCATCGACGGCGACCCGGAGACGGCAACCCATTGCGCGCGCCAGATCGTGCATTGTCCGCATGGACATATTTTGGCGCCCCTTGAGACGTCGCGAAACGACGGCAGGACCAACGCCGAGCCGCGCCGCGATTATCTCTTGGGTAATACCGTCCTTTTTCAGCTCTCTCGCCCTTGACTGCAATTGCTCCAAGACATTGTGATTGAAAGAGAACCACAGTTCCGCGAGATCCTCCTTTGGAATCTCCTTTATATTCTTGGCGGTCATCCCGATTCCCCTCGAATGTGGTCGATGAATTTCTCGCTAACGCAATTCCTAAACGGATCAGATGGCACGGGTAGTTCGGCGCCGAATAGAGCGTTCCATTCTTGGATAGTGGCATCAATACAGACGTCCCACTTGGGATCATCAATTCCGTCGAAATATGATCGAAGGCGCGGCGGGTGAAATACCACAAGGGTATCCGTTCTGGGAAAGGCGCAAAATAGTCTGGTATTATCGAAGTGAGGTTTGGACCGCGCGCGGGGCTCAAACTGGGCGCGCAACTCCCACACGTCATCGCGCCACGTTTTCATGTAGTTTTCATTGTCTATGATGCCGCCTCTTACGAAGCGGCCCAAGAAAGCGCGCAGGTTGGGTTTGTAGTCTGCGGCGCGAGAGCGGTCTTTCTGGTAGCACCAATCATAAAGGGGCGGCGTCATGAGCAACTCTCGCTTCGCCGACTCATCTGGGTCCATCAGCGGGACGAACGTCTTGAGCCGGGGAGTAGGCCCCGCCAACAACTGACCAAGAATGGTGTCGATTGACCTAGAAGTCAATATCCCGCCGTCAACTTAGTTGCGCGGCCAATGCTAAGTTAACGGTTACGATTCGTCCAACTGCTAGTTGCATCTTTCTCCGCAATTTCACGCCGATTCTCCGGTGAAAGGGAGGACGCGCGCGCCTTCCCGCCTTCGCGCCCCCGAGCTTCCCCAAAGCGACCGCGGAAGGGTTCTTCCCTGAGGTCGGGTCGGTCTCCTCCTCCTGGCCGGTGGCGATCCGCATGACCTTGACGGTGGCGGAGATCACGTCGGCGGGGCGCTTCTGGCGTGGTCCGGTGGGCATGTTACTCGTCGTCTCCCATAGGCTTCCATCCGTCGCTGGTCAGCCCCCAGCACGGGCTCCAGCCGTGCAACGGGACGCCCCCGGTCGATGAGCACGGGAGAGCCGTTCTTCAGACCGTCGATCAAGGCGCTCAGGTTGTTCTTCGCCTCGGTTGTCGTAGCTTTCTTCATCGAGCCATTTTAGGCAGTCCCGAGAGGAGTGCGATGACCCTTCTGCTCAATATCGACGTACCCGATGTCGAGACCGGTGTACGCTTCTACACGACGGCCTTCGACCTGAAGGTCGGCCGCCGCTTCGGAGCCGATTTCGTCGAGCTCCTGGGATGGCCGGCAGCCGTGTATCTGCTGAAGAAGCAGGCAGGCACCGTGGGCGCCGGCGGCGATCGCCGGCGATACGAGAGGCACTGGACACCGGTTCACGCCGACATCGTCGTCGTCGACGTCGACAATGCCGTCGAGCGCGCCGTCGGCGCCGGCGCGACGCTCGAGACGCCGGCCACGGACACGTCCTACGGACGGATCGCGATGCTCGCCGACCCGTTTGGCCACGGCTTCTGCCTGCTGCAGTTCAACGAGCGCGGTTACGATGCGCTTCTTGCCGGGTCGGGCTGAGTGCGCGATGCCCGATCGTCGCCGGAGCCCGCCATGAAAGCCTGGGTGTGCCGAGACTATGGCAGCCCGGACGTGCTCGCGCTCGAGGAGCGACCGAAGCCGGTCCCCGGCGACGACGAGCTCCTGGTCAGGATCGTGGCGACCACGGTGTCGTCGGGCGACGTGCGGGTGCGCAAGCTCGACCTGCCGCGTGGCCTCGGTCTGATCGGTCGCCTCGCCCTCGGGATCCGCCGCCCCCGGCAACCCATTCTGGGGACCGAGCTGGCCGGCACGATCGAGGCGGTCGGTCGCAACGTCGCCGCGTATCGACCAGGCGACGCGGTGATCGCCTTTCCCGGCGCAGCGATGGGCTGCCATGCCGAGTATCGGACCATCGCCGTGACCAAGCCGATCGCCCGCAAGCCCGCCGACCTGTCCTTCGCAGAAGCGGCAAGCTTGTGCTTCGGCGGCACGACAGCCCTGCATTTCCTGCGCCGGGCCGGCCTCGTGGCGGGCGAGAAGGTGCTGGTCATCGGTGCGGGAGCGGTCGGCAGCGCCATGATGCAGCTGGCGAAGCATCGCGCCGCCACGGTGGCGGCTGTCACCAGCACACGAAACGTCGCTTACGTCCGATCGCTCGGGGTCGACGACGTGATCGACTACACGAGCGAGGATTTCACCGCGGCAGGCACGCCGTACGACGTCATCGCCGACACGGTGGGCGCCAGCTCGTTCGAGAAATGCCTCCCGGTGCTGAGGGAGCACGGTCGCTACCTGGCGGTGGCCGGCGGCCTGGCGGAGATGCTGACCAGACGTGCCGGCACTCGAAAGTCGCTGGGTGGTCCTGCATCGGAACGGCCAGAGGATGTTCGCGAGCTCGCAGAGCTGGCGGAAGCCGGGATGCTGAAGCCGACGATCGACCGGACCTACGAGCTCGATCAGATGGCGGCGGCGCATGCCTACGTGGAAACCCGACGGAAGACCGGCAGCGTGGTCGTGAGAGTCGCAAGCGATCGTCACGACCCGACATGAGATCGAGCCGACCAGGCTGACTCCACATGGCGAAGCCCGGCGGGAGATGGAGCCGGTCAGGCAGCGGCCTGGATCAGGTTCTCGAGCATGCAGGGCATCATGCTCCTTCGCCGCCCAATCGCGCGCGCTGCCGGTGCCGTACTCCTCGCCGGCGACGATGACGAGCGGCACGCCTTCCAAGCCAATTGGCTATCCTGCCATGCAGGGCCGACGGCGCCTTGTTGCGCCTGCCCGGGGATCGTCGAATACTCCCGCCGCGAGACCGCCGGAAGCAGAGGGAGTCCGGTCGGCTCATCGATGACGACATGGCGCTCCGATTCCCGGATGGACGCCCCAGCCTACGCTCATGGAGGAAGATCAATGTCATTCTACCGAGGCATGACCTGCGAGAACGTGACTCTCGAGGGCGACAAGGGAACCTCGATCACGGCCTACGTGGCCAAGCCAGCCGGCGCGGGCCCCTTCCCGGGCGTCGTGCTCATTCACCATCTGCCGGGCTGGAGCGAGCTCTACATCGAGACGACCCGCCGGTTCGCGCATCACGGCTACATGGCGATCTGCGCCAACCTCTACGAGCGCGAGGGCGGCGGCAGCGACGGCAACCCGGACGACGTCGCCGCCAAGGTGCGCGCCGACGGCGGCATCGCCGACTCGCAGATGGTCGGCGACACGGCGGCCGCCGTGAAGTGGATGCGCGCGCAGCCCAACCTCAACGGCAAGGTCGGCCTGTTCGGCTCCTGCTCGGGCGGCCGCCACGCCTTCATCTACGCTTGCCAGAAGAAGGACGTCGACGCCGTCATCGACCTGTGGGGCGGCCGCGTGGTGATGGGCAAGGAGGAGCTCAACGCCAAGACGCCGACGGCGCCGATCGACATGACCAAGGACCTCGCCTGCCCGCTGCTCGGCCTGTTCGGCAACGACGACCGCGCGCCCAGCCCCGAGCAGGTCGACCAGCACGAGGCCGAGCTCAAGAAGCTCGGCAAGAACTACGAGTTCCACCGCTACGACGGCGCCGGCCACGGCTTCTTCTACTGGCATCGGCCGCTCTACCGGCCCGAGCAGGCGATGGACGGCTGGAGCAAGGTGTTCGCCTTCTTCAGCAAGCACTTGGCAAAGAAGTAGGAGCCCCATCCATGTGCACCTCGATCATCGAGATCGCACCGGCCGAGGGCATGGCCAAGCGCGGCGACGACTGGTTTCCGCTCACCCGGTCGGTGGTCGCCTACGACCATGCCCGCCATGCGCCGCTGGGCGACGTGATAACGCTCGACTTCTTCAACACCAGCCTCGACGCCGGCGCGCGCGCCGCCGTCGAGCTGACGCTCGACTCGGCCAGGGAGCTGCGCGCCGCCCTCGATCGGGCGATCGCCGCGGCGGAGCACGAGGAAGCCGAGGTGCGGGGCAAGGGCGCCAGGCCCGTGCTCGTTCGGGCGGCGTGACCACGCTGCCCGAGGAGCCGGCGTGACCACGCCACTCGAGGACAAGGAGTCGATCCGCGAGCTGTTGAGCGACTACAGCTTTCGGATCGACGCCTTCGAGTTCGCCGAGCTCGGGGCGCTGTTCGCCGAGGACGGCGAATGGATCGCGCGCTATGCCAGGGCGCGCGGGCCGGCCGAGATCGCCGCGCTGATGGCGCGCAACATCCCGGCCGAGCCCAGGCGCAAGCATTTCATCATGAACAGCCTGATCCGGCTCGACGGCGACAAAGCCACCGCCCGCACCAGCTACCTGGTCGTCCTCCAGGCGGCCGGCGCCGGGCTGGTGCCCTCGGTCGCCGGAACCTACGAGGACAAGCTGGTCCGCACGCCGGCAGGCTGGCGCTTCCGCGAGCGCCGTCTCGTCCACGACCTCGCGGCCGACCTCGGGCTCAACCTGCCGAGCACGCGCGGCTGACGCCGAGCACCGTCGTGTAGTCGAACTCGTAGCCGAAGGCGCGCGGCCCGGTGGCGGCGAGACCCTTCGGCGTCAGGAAAATCCCGGGCGACGGCAGCACGACGACGCTGACGCGCTGGCCGTAGCGGATCATCTCCGTGCCGATCGCCTCGCCGGACTCGCTGTCCATGACGCAGATGATGTCGGGAGTCGTCACGACGACCTCGCCGTCGCACCAGGCGGCGGCGAACTCGTTCTGGAACTCGAGATCGAGGATCGACCCGCGATGGCCGCCCACTCCCTCGATCCGGGCGCGGCCGCGCAGGAAGCTGTCGGTGGTGCGCCGGTCGATGTCCAGGACCTTGCCCCTGAACAGCAGCACGCCCGCTTCCGCTTCGACGAGGGCGGCGATCGGATCGTCGTGGCGCCGGCGCGCCTCGTGCACGGTGCGGCCGATGCGGATGGCCCTGGTCGTGCTGTAGAGGATGCCATGCGCCTTGATCTCGCGGCCGGTTCGCGGTCCCCGGCAGGTGGCGGCGACCGCCCCCATCTCGCCGAGGGTCTTGCGCGCGATCCGCGACATCCAGCCCGCGTTCGCGGCGCGCGGGATGATCACGTCGCTGCCCCGGACATCCGACAGTGCCAGCGGCAGCATGGGCAGGTCGGCGATGGCGAAGCTCGCCATCTGGGCCTCCGGGAAGGCGCGTCCCATCGAATCGGCGTCGACCACCGGCAAGCCCGTCACCGCGGCCACCATGAGCGGCTGCAAGGCATTGGTGCCGCCGATCTCGACCGACATGACGGCGCGGAACGCGCGCCTGAGATGATCCTGCAGAGCGAGCAGCGGCCGCGTCGCGAAGCGCGGATCCGACAGCCGCTCGCGGCCGACGAGCGGCGCCCCGACGCTCGCCACGACGGCGACAGCGTCGTCGGCGGCGAGCGCCATCGGATCGAGCAGCGAGACCCGCGTGCCCGCCGCGTACAGGAGACGCAGGTTGAGACCGGCGAGGTAGGGATTGCCGCCGCCGCCGGCGCCGAGAATCCACGCGCCGGTCGCCAGCGCCTCGATCTCGTCCGGCTCGATTGGGGTCAATGACAAGACAAGGGCTTCATCTGGTGCGAGGCCAACTCTACCGTACTTCCCGCCGATCCGGATGAGGCCCTTGTTTCGCTTCAGGCCTGGGTCGCATCGGCTTCCGCCACGTCGTCACGCTTTCGCCGCGGCGGCGCGAGCGGCGATCCCGCGCGGGTCGGTGAAGAAGTGCGTGCCCTTGCGCGCGAGGCCGCCGCCCATGCCGAGCGGCGTGCCGTCGGCCCGCCAGCAGGCGGCGCCGGTCATCGTGCCGTCGACCTCGAAGGCGATGGCGCACATTCCGCCCGCGACATGATCGACCGCGACCACGGAATGGCCGAGCGCCGCCATGCCTTCATGCACCTTGCCGGCGAAGCCCTTCTCGATCTCGGCCTCCTGTCCCTGGGTGAAGACGCGCGGGGCCTCGACGGCCTCCTGGAGGTTCATCCCGTGGTCGACGATGTTGAGCACAGCCTGCATCGCGGCGGCGGGGATGCGGTGCGCCCCGGGCAGGCCGAGCGCGAACAGCGGCTTGCCGTCGCGCTTGCCGATCAGCGCGGTGATCCCGCTGGTGATCCGCTTGCCGGGCATCAGCGACAGCGCATGGCCGGGATGCGGGTCGAACAGCAGCATGTAGTTGTTCGGGATGATGCCGGTTCCGGGGATCATGATGCGCGCGCCGAACAGGCTGTTGATGGTCTGCGTCGAGGTGACGACGTTGCCCTCGGCATCGGCGATGGTCACGTGCGTGGTGTTGTGCGATTCGTTCGACAGCACGCGCGAGTCGAAGGTTCCGGCACGATCGGTGCGGATCTCGGCCCGACGCTCGGCGGCATAGGCCTTGGAGATCAGCTTCGCCAGGGGAACGTCGACGAAGGCCGGATCCGCCGTGGCGGCGCGTCGATCGGCAGCGGCGATCTTCAGGCATTCGAGGACGAGATGCACGGTCTCGGGCGTGCCGAAGCCCAGGCCGCCGACATCGAAAGCCTCCAGCATGTTGAGGATCTGGATGGTGTGGGCCCCGCCCGAGCAGGGCGGCGGCGGGCCGACGATCTCGACGCCGCGATAGGTCCCGCGCACCGGCTCGCGCTGGATCGTGGCGTAGCGCTCGAGATCCTCGAAGCGCAGGAACGAGCCGGCCTCCTCGAGGCAGGCCGCCACGCGACGGCCGAGCGCGCCGCCATAGAGGTGGGATGGACCGAACTCGGCGATGCCGCGCAGGGTCTCGGCGTAGTCGGCCTGGACGAGCAGGTCGCCGGCGGCGAGCGGAGTACCCCCCGGCAGAAAGACCGACGCAATGGCGTCGTCGCGCACGAGGTCGAAGGCGGTGTCGGCGATGCAGGTCGCAAGGTATGGCGTGACCCGAAAGCCTCGCGCGGCGTGACGGATGGCCGGCTGGATCAGATCTGCCAGAGGGAGCCGGCCGAAGCGCCCGGCAACCTCGCACCAGGCTTTGAGGTTGCCGGGAACGGCGATCGCCGTCGGCCCGACCCGATTGGCCCACGCCTCGGTCTCCATGTAGGTGGGCCAGGTATCGGACACCGGCTTGTAGCTGTCGGGCCGGGTCGACGACGGCGCTGTCGACAGGCCGTCGATCACGACCTCCCGCCCGTCGGCGAGATGTATCAGGGCCGTGCCGCCGCCGAAGATGCCGACCATCATCGGCTCGACCACGGTCAGCGTGAACAAGGCCGCGACGGTGGCATCGATCGCATTGCCGCCCGAGGCGATCATTTCCGCCGCGGCTGCCGACGCCAGGGGATGATTGGTGACGATCATGCCGCGCGCGGCGGTGACCGGCGTCTTCTCGCACTCGAACACTGTCCCCGCACGGTCACGCCACGCCATCCGATGCCCCTCGCTCCCCGGATCGCCCAATCACCAGGCACGTCCGATCTCCCTATCAAGAAACCGAACCACCGACCAATCGCGAAAAGCCTGCCTTGGGGTCGCCCCATACCGGCCCTACGCTGGACCGATGGCCCTCCGATGCGACCCTTGCTTCGTCCCATGACCCGCCGCGACGATCGGGAGCGTTCGATGCTCCGGCGGACGGTGCTGGGCGGGGCCGCGTCGCTGCTCGCGCCCCTGGCAGCGTTTGCGCAGATGTCGAGCCGGGACAGGGTCGCGGCGGCGCTGCCCAGGCTCAGGGAATTCGCGCGACAGGCCGTCGACAGGAAGCTCGTGCCCGGGCTCTCGATCGCCATCGTCCATCGCGACGACATCGTCCTGCTCGACGCCTATGGCGTACGCCAGGCCGACAGGCCGGAGCCCGTCACTGTCGACACGGTCTTCCAGCTCGCGTCGGTGTCGAAGCCATTGGCCTCGACCGTGGTCGCCGCCCTGGTGAGCGACGGCAAGGTCGCCTGGGACAGCCGCATTCGCGACATCGACCCGGGCTTCGCCCTGCAGGACGAGCTGGCGACGGCGGCCGTCACGGTGCGCGACCTGTTCGCCCACCGCAGCGGGCTGCCGGGCAACATCGGCAACGACATCGAGGAGCTCGGCTACACCCAGGGCGAGATACTGCAGCGCCTGCGCCTGGCCAGGCCGGCCTACCCCTTCCGCAGCGGCTACGCCTACAGCAATTTCGGACTGACCGAGGGCGCGGTCGCCGCGGCGAGGTTCTCGGGCGGAAGCTGGGCGGATGTCGCCGAGCAACGCCTCTACGGGCCGCTCGGCATGAGCTCGACCAGCTCGCGCCATCGCGACTTCGTCGGCCGTGCCGATCGCGCCGCCCTGCACGTGCCGGTCGACGGCACATGGGCCGCCTTCACCCGGCGCAACGCCGATGCCCAGTCGCCCGCCGGCGGCGCCAGCTCGAGCGCGCGCGACCTGGCGCAATGGCTGCGCCTGCTGCTGGCGAGCGGCAACCATGACGGTCGCCAGCTGATCGCCAAGCCGGCACTCGAGCAGGCCCATCTTCCCGCCATCGTGCGCAGCGTCGACCCGAGGACCGGCACGCCATCGTTCTACGGGCTCGGCTGGAACGTCGACTATCGCGAGCACGGCGTCGAATGGAGCCACGCCGGCGCGTTCAGCGCCGGGGCGCGCACCTTCGTCCGCCTCATCCCCGGCGAGCAGCTCGGTATCGTCGTCCTGTCGAATGCCTTCCCGACGGGCGTGCCCGAAGGCATCGCCGCGACATTCATCGACCTGGTGTTCACCGGCGGGCCAACGCGAGACTGGGTCGCCTACTGGACCGAGATCTACGAGACCGGCTTCAAGGCATCGATGAAAGGCGCCCTCGCCTACGCGACGCAGCCGGCACCGGCGGCGCCGGCCCTGCCGATCTCCGCCTATGTCGGAGATTTCCGCAACGAGTATGTCGGCGACGCCAAGGTCGTCGAGTCGGGTGGATCGCTGTTCCTGCTGCTCGGCCCCGCGGGCAAGCGCTTTCCGCTGATCCACTTCAATCGCGACCTGTTCGTTTACCTGCCGTTCGTGGAGACGCCGGGCTGGCGCGTCGGAGTGAGCTTCCTGATCGGGCCGGATGGCCGGGCAGGCGAGGTCACGATCGAGGACCTCAACGAGGAGGGTCTGGGACGGCTGGCACGCGTCAAAGAGACATGAGCTTCCGTTCTCCGAGAACTCCCCGTCAGCCCAGGGCCTGCAGGGCGAGGCCGAACCGTTGCGGCCCCTTCGGCTGCGCCGGCCAGGCGCCGCGCAGCATCGTCGTGACCGGGACAGACGGCGCGGCTGGCAGGACCGGGCTCTCGCCTACTCGGCCCTGGTGCTGGTGCACGAGCCCCGCCGGCACGAAACCCAGCTTCTCGTAGAGACCGAGCCCCTCGGCCGTCGCGTTCAGCATCAGTGCCCGCGCGCTGGAGTCGGCGATGAGCGACGTCATCAGCGCGCGGCCAATGCCCCTGCCCTGTCGTTCGCGTTCAACCAGCATCATGCCGATGGTACCGACGCCATCGCCGAAGCTCCACCGCATGCCGACGCCGATCGTGGCTCCTACCGCGTCGACGGCGACGACACCGGAGCCGAGCTGCAGCATCTGTGCGCAGTCCTCCGGGCGGTGTGGCCAGGACATCTGCTGCGCCAGACGGTGGACCGCAGCGAGATCTCTGGCGTGCATCGGCTGATAGGTCGTCTCGGCGTCACGCAGGCGTGCTTGCGGATCGTTGCTCATGAGGGCGGGACGAACTCCATTCCAGTCGACGACCGTCGCGGACGACCACCTGCCCGGGGAGATACACCGTCGCCCCCTAGAGCGCCTTGCAAGAGCCTCAGCGCGTCGTACATTGCCGCGTGGACGCTGCGGCTGCTCACGGCATCGCCGATGCGATGCAGCTCGAAAGCGCCGTCGACGGGCACTGTCATGTTCTGCCGCTCGCCGGCCAGCAGGGCATCGATGTCGGTGACGCCACCGTTGCTCGACCCGGCACGCAGGGCATCGAACGTCTCGGTCATGGGCACGGTGCCGATCTCGATCACCACCTGCGGCGCCGGCAGCTCCATCGTCGCTCCCGTGAGCTCGTGCCGGAAAGTGGCAACCAGCCCGTTGCCCGATGGCCGGACACGCTCGAGCTGGTGATCGAGGGTGGTGCGCACGTCGTGCTCGGCGTAGCGCTTCCGGTAGACGACGCGGGCATCGCAGAGGACGTCTTCAGAGGACGTCTTGCTCTCCTCCCCAGCGAAGCTGCCAGGGCGTGGACACATCTGGAATCCCTCCCCCGTCCTACGCTGCCGAATTGACGCATCATGTCGCCCTCCCTGCGCGCAGCGCGGGGAGGTGCCCCCGGAGGGGGCGGAGGGGTCATGAGCCAAGGGTCTCGGGATGAGTTGCCGATCAGTGTCGTCACGATGATGAGCGTTCTGGCAAAGAGCGCGTTGCTCTCGACCCCTCCGCCCCCTCCGGGGGCACCTCCCCGCGCTGCGCGCAGGGAGGACGACATGAGTGCAAGCTCGAGAACTGGGTGTGCCCTTATGGCTGTTTGAGGGCCTCCCGGCAGAGGAAATCACTGCACGGCACCACGCATTTGGTGCCCGATCCCGCGTCCTCGTCGCTAGGGTCCGTCTCGCCGATCCGGCCGCAGCCCTGGAGAGCCCGATGCCCGACGTCACCAAGTTCAATACGCTGACCTTCGATTGCTACGGCACGCTGATCGACTGGGAGCGCGGCATCCTGGCCGAGCTGCGGCCGTGGGTGGACCGCAACGGGCGCCGCGACCTCGATGACAATACGATCCTCGAGCTGTTCGGCACCACCGAGGCGGCCTGCGAAGCGGAGACGCCGGGCATGCTCTACCCCGACATCCTGGCCGAGGTGCACCGCCGGCTGGCGGGTCTGTGGGGCATCGAGGCCAAGCCCGCGGAGGCGACCGGGTTCGGCCAATCGGTCGGGCGCTGGCCGGCCTTCGCGGACAGCGCGACCTCGCTGCAATACCTCGAGCGCTACTACAAGCTGGTGATCCTCTCGAATGTCGACCGAGCCTCCTTCGCGCGCAGCAACGAGAAGCTGGGCGTCACGTTCGACCGCGTCATCACCGCCCAGGACGTCGGCTCCTACAAGCCGAGCCTGCGCAACTTCGAGCATGCGCTGGCCGACCTCGAACGCACCTTCGGCACCCGCAAGCCCGATATCCTGCACACCGCGCAGAGCATCTTCCACGACATCGTGCCGGCACGAACCCTGGGGCTCACCACCCTGTGGATCAATCGACGCAAACCGGTGGGCGGCTGGGGGGCCACGCCGGCACCAACAGCAGCAGGCGCGCCGACGACCCCGGATCTCGAGGTCGCGAGCATGGCCGATTTCGTCGTCTTGCATCAGGCCCATCTTCGCGGCGACCCTGCGTGAGGCGCGGCCGACGGCCTGCGCAACCCAACGGGGGCGGGCATGAAACGCGGCAGCACGATCCGGCTCGACAGGATCGACCTGAAGATCCTGGCGACGCTGCAGACCTCAGGGCGGATGAGCAACCTGGAGCTCGCCGGGACGGTCGGGCTCTCGGCGACACCCTGCCTGCAGCGGGTTCGCCGCCTGGAGGCTGCAGGCTACATCCGGGGCTACGACGCGCGGCTCGATATCGACCGCATCTGCAGCAACATCGTTGTGTTCACCGAGATCACGCTGCGCAACCACCGCCGCGAGGACTTCCTGAGGTTCGAGCGCGCCATCCAGGAGATCCCCCACATCCTCAACTGCTTCCTGGTGACCGGCGGCTACGACTACCTGGCACAGTTCATTGCCAGCGACATCCACGACTATCAGACCGTCGTCGAGGACCTGCTCGACCGCGACCTCGGGGTCGAGAAGTATTTCAGCTACGTCACCATCAGGCAGGTCAAGCAAGCCCAGGGCTATCCGCTGTCGAACCTGGTTCCCCCGCCATAGTGTCGGCAGGTCACCCACTCCCGCCATCGCGCAGGGCAGTCGCATGGGCAAGAGATGCCTTCATCCCAGCCTCCGCCGAGCGTAGTCGAAGGGAGGCGTAGTGGAGGGGCCCTTCTTGTAGCAGTATCAGCAAGAACAGTCCCTCGATCACGGCGCCTTACGGGCGGCCCGCACGGGACGACGATTCGTTCAATCAAGGACCACCTTCGATGTCACCCCCGGTCACCAGAATTCCCAGCGACGAGAAGCTGCCTTCCTCCGCCGATGTCGTCGTGATCGGCGGCGGCGTCGCGGGCATCACGGCCGCCTACAACCTCGCCAGGAAGGGGCACTCGGTGGCAGTGGTGGAGAAGGGCCATGTCGCCGGCGAGCAGTCGAGCCGCAACTGGGGCTGGTGCCGCCAGCAGAACCGTGACCTGCGCGAGCTCGAGCTGGCGCAGCGCGCCGTCGAGATGTGGAGCGGCATGAACGAGGAGCTCGGCGCCGAGACGGGCTTCCGGCGCACCGGCCTGGTTTACGTGACGACCAGCCAGTCGGACCTCGACGCCTGGTCGCGCTGGGTCGACGCGGCCCGCGAGCGGCAGATGCGCAGCCACGTTCTTTCGGCGGCCGAGGCCAAGGCCATGACCCCGGGCAGCACCGGCGACTGGATCGGCGGCATCCACTCGCCGACCGACGGCCGGGCGGAGCCCGCACTTGCCGTGCCGGCGATCGCCCAGGGCGCGCGCCGGCTGGGCGTCACCCTCCACCAGGAGTGCGCGGCGCGCGGGCTCGAGACCTCGGCCGGTCGCGTCTCGGGCGTGGCCACCGAGAAGGGCACGATCCGCACCAGCACCGTGCTCGTGGCCGGCGGCGTCTGGACCTCGATGTTCTGCCGCCATCACGGCATCGACCTGCCGCTGGCGGGCGTGCGCTCGACCTCGTTCTTCACCGCCCCGGCGCCGCAGATCACCGAAGGCGGCATCTCGACACCCGACGTCACGTTCCGGCGCCGGCTCGACGGCGGCTACACGATCGGCATCAGCGGGCGCGGCCTGCTCGAGCTTACGCCACAGGGCCTGAAGTATGCCCGGCCGTTCTGGCGCACCTTCAAGAAGCGCCACAGGCTCCTCACCATCCGCGCCGGGCGCTCGTTCTTCGACGGCCCCGAGGCGTGGCTGCGCTGGAGCAACGACAGCGTCTCGCCGTTCGAGCGCATGCGCACCTACGATCCGCCGGCACAGGAGAAGCTGGTGAGCTTCGCCTTGAAGCGCATCGCCGAGATCTACCCCGAGCTCGCCGGCATCAGGATCATGCACAAGTACGGTGGCCTGATCGATTTCACGCCGGACTGGCTGCCGGTGATCTCCGCCATCGACAAGCTGCCGGGCCTGCACGTCTCGGCCGGCTTCAGCGGCCACGGCTTCGGCATCGGCCCGGGCGCCGGCCGCCTGGCGGCCGACATCGTCGCCGGCGATCCGCCGATCGTCGATCCGCACCCCTTCCGCTACAGCCGCCTGGTCGACGGCACCGATCTCGGCGAGCCGGGAATGATGTGAGCTTCCATACACCTCCCCAGCTGCGCTGGGGAGGTGTCGCCGTCTTACGGCGACGGAGGGGTCATAGGCCCGAGACTCGTGGCTCATGATCCCTCCGCCGCGTATGACGCGACACCTTCCCAACGCAGCTGGGGAGGAGAATATGAGCGCCACGGGAGCGGCGCGCTCCCAGCAATGACCCCTCCGCTTGCCTGCGTGTCCCTACCCGGCCTCGCCCAGGAAGCGCCGGGCGTTGCCCGACAGCACGAGTTCCTGGTCGGCGGCCGATAGCGCGAGCTTCTCGACCGCGGCGACCGGCTCGGTCTCCTCGATGGCGAAGGGATGGTCGGTGCCGACGCAGAGCTGGGTGATGCCGAAGCGCTCGATCAGGAACCGCAACGTGTCGGCGTCGTAGACCAGGGTGTCGTAGTAGAGCCGGCGCGCCAGCTCGGCCGGCGAGCCGCCGGTCGCCTCCTTCATGCCGGGCTGCAGCTTCCAGCCGTGCATGAAGCGCGGCAGCACCAGGCCGAACACGCCGCCGCCATGGCTGAAGGCGATGCGCAGGTCGGGATGGCGGCCGACGATGCCGGCCATCATCAGCGACACGATCGCCGTCGAGGTCTCGCACGGAAACAGCGCCAGAGCCGGCATGTTGGGCGGTCCGACCAGCCGCTCGGTGCCGGCGGGATGCAGCGCATGCACGAAGATCGCCGCGCCCATCCGCTCGGCGGTCGCGAAGAATGCCGCATAGCGCCTGTCGGCAATCGACACGCCGTTGACGTTGGTGCCGATCTCGACGCCCTTGAAGCCCATCGCCATCAGTCGCTCGAGCTCGGCCACCGCGCGGTCGGGATCCTGCATCGGCACCATGCCGAGGCCGGCGAAGCGGCCCCTGCCGCCGGCGACCATGGCCGCGATGGTATCGTTGACGTGGCGCCCCAGCGACTCCGCATCCTCCGCTTCCAGCCAGTAGGACAGCAGCTCCGGCATCGGCGACAGCACCTGCCGCTCGACGCGCGCCGCCTCCATTGCCTCGAGGCGGCGTTCCAGGCTCCAGCAATGGTCGCTGACGGTGCGGAACACCTTGCCCGCGATCATGACGTTGCAATGATGGCAATCGTGCGCCGGCGCCATCGACGGCCAGCGTGCCTTGGCATGACGACCGGCATAGGGCGGAAAGCTCGCCGGCACGATGTGGGTATGGATGTCGGTCGCGCCCGTCGCCATTCGTTCCCTCGATGCCCTTGATGTATCCTGACCGCGGAGCCCGGTGCCGACGTTATGGGAGATCGCATGAAACTCAAAGGCAAAGTGGCCGTCGTCACCGGCACCAGCCCGAACATCGGCGGCGGCATCGCCGAAGGGCTGGCCGCGGAGGGCGCCGCGCTGGTCTGCGTCGATGCGCTGGCCGCCAATGCAACCGACTGCGCGAGCTACCTGACGAGCATCGGCCACGAGGCGCTCGGCATCGCCTGCGATGTCACCGACCAGGATGCCGTCTCCGCCGCGGTGCGGCAGGCGTGCGACACGTTCGGGCGGATCGACGTGCTGGTGAACAATGCCGTCGTCTTCAACAGGAAGGGCGTGCTCACCATGCCGCTCGACCAGTGGCGCAAGCAGATCGACGTTATCCTGACCGGCGCCTTCCTGTTCACCAAGCACGTCGCGCAGTCGATGATCGAGCGCCAGGTGCGCGGCTGCATCCTCAACATCATCTCGACCGCAGCCCACCAGGGCGAGCCCGGCAATATCGGCTACTCGACGGCCAAGTGCGGCCTGCTGAACTTCACGCGTTCCGCGGCGATGGAGCTCGTGAAGCACGGCATCCGGGTCAACAGCCTGACCCCGACCGCGACCGACCCCTCGGAATCCGCGGAGCGTGCCCAGCGCTGGGGCCGGCCGGCGCCCGATCTCTCGGCCGCCAGACCGGTGTTCGAGATGTTTCGCAGCCGCATCCCCATGCAGAAGCTGCCTTCGCCCAGCGATTACGGCCGCGCCGCCGCCTTCATCGTGTCGTCGGATGCCGAGATGATGACCGGCACGGACCTGCGCATCGATGCCGGCGCGATCGCCCGCTACTGGCCGTGGGACCCGGCGGCGGCGCGGTGACACGCAACCCCTCGTTTCCGGTCAGGGTGCCGGGCGGCGGTTGACCCGCCTCACGACCGCGGATAGGTTCCCGCCCCTTTTTCCACCAACAGGCGGACGGCCGCCCATGCCCCAGATCCTCGTCGAGGCGCTGGCCAAGACCTATCGCGTCGCCGAGCGCGCGCCCGGGTTGGCCGGTGCGCTGCGCGGCCTCGTGCGCCGGCGCTGGCGCGAGGTCCATGCCCTGGCCGGCGTCTCGTTCAGCCTCGAGGCGGGCGAGCTGCTGGCCTTCATCGGCCCCAACGGCGCGGGCAAGTCGACGACCGTGAAGATCCTGTCGGGCATCCTGCGGCCGACCAGCGGCCGGGTCGCGGTGGGCGGCCTCGTTCCCTACGAGGATCGGGTGCGCCACGTGGCGCGCATCGGCGTGGTATTCGGCCAACGCAGCCAGCTGTGGTGGGACTTGCCCGTCATCGATGGCTTCGATCTTCTGGCCGACATCTACCGCGTCGAGCCGGCCCGCTATCGCCGCCGCCGCGACGAGCTCGTCGCCATGCTGCGACTCGAGCCGTTGCTCGACCAGCCGGTGCGCCAGCTCTCGCTGGGCCAGCGCATGCGAGCGGAGTTCGCCGCCGCCCTGCTGCACGATCCGGCGATCCTCTTCCTCGACGAGCCGACCATCGGCCTCGACGCTCCCTCCAAGCTCGCGGTGCGTTCGTTCGTTCGACGACTGAACCGCGAGCACGGCGTGACGGTGCTGCTGACGACCCACGACATGCACGACGTCGAGGCACTGGCCGAGCGCGTCATCGTCATCGGCCAGGGACGCCTGCTCGCCGACGGCCCGTTCGCGAGCCTGCGCACCGGCGTGCTGGCCGAGCGACGGCTTCATGTCGACTTTGCCGGTGCGGCGCCCGAGCTCGACATGCCGGGCGTCGAGGTGCGCGCCCGCACCGAGCGCTCGCTCGAGCTCGCCTTCGACCCGACGGACATCCCGGCGCCGAAGCTGATCGCAGCCATCGCCGCCCGGCACGCCGTCGAGGACGTCCATGTCGACGAGCCGGCCATCGAGGAGGTGATCGCGCGCTTCTACGACCTGCACGACGCGCACGAGGCCTGACGATGCAGGCGTTGCGTCCCTATCTCGCGGCCTTCCGCGCGCGTTTCCAGCTCATGCTGCAGTACCGTGCCGCGGCGCTGGCGGGCTTTGCCACGCAATGCTGGTGGGGCGCGCTGCGCATCATGATCTTCGCCGCCTTCTATGGCGCCCACGCCGCGGCGGCGCCGATCAGCCTGGCCGACGCCATCACCTACGTGTGGCTGGGCCAGGCGCTGCTGGCCCTGTTGCCCTGGGTCGCCGACCCGGAAATCGGCCAGGCCGCGCGCACCGGCGGCGTCGGCTACGACCGCCTGCGGCCGCTCGATCCCTACGGCTACTGGTATGCCCGCACACTCGGATGGATGCTTGCCCGTGCCGCGCCGCGCGCGGCGCTGATGGTGCTGGCGGCAGGCCTCGTCCTGCCGCTCGCCGGTCTCGGCGCCTGGGCATGGCAGCCGCCGCCGAGCCTTACCGCCGCCCTGCTGTTCGTCCCCGCCTTCGCGCTCATGACGGCGCTCGGCGCCGCCATCCTCATGCTGGCCAACATCGTCGTCGCGGCATCGCTGAACGAGCGCGGCGTGAACGCCATCCTGACGCCCCTGGTGATCGTCTTCTCCGGCACTCTCCTGCCGCTCGATTTCTTCCCGGATGCGCTGCGGCCCTTCCTGCACGTCCAGCCCTTCGCCGGCCTCGTCGACATCCCGTTCCGCATCTACTTCGCCGACCTGGCCGGCGGCGCGGCGCTGCAGGGCCTGGCCTTGCAGGCAGGCTGGACCGTGGCGTTGATCGGCCTCGGCCGGCTCGCCATGGACCGCATGATGCGGCGGCTCGAGATGCAGGGCGGCTGACCATGAACGCGCTCGCCCTCTATGGCCGCTACGCCATGACCTCGCTTCGCGCGCAGGCGCAGTATCCGGCGGCGACCCTGATGCTCACCGCCGGCCATTGCGCCGCCACGGCGATCGAGATCCTGGGCGTGTTCGCGCTGTTCGATCGCTTCGGCCCGGTCGGCGGCTGGACGTTCGGCGAGGCCGCCCTCTTCTATGCGCTGGTCAACATCACCTTCTCGCTCGCCGACCTGCTCACGCGGGGCTTCGAGGTGTTCGGGACGGAGTTCGTGCGCACCGGCGCCTTCGATCGCGTGCTGCTGCGGCCGCGCGCGGCCGCGCTGCAGCTGGCCGGCCACGAGGTGCGCCTGTCGCGATTGGGACGGTTCGTGCAGGCGTTCGCCGTGCTGGTCCTCGCGAGCCATCTCGTCCCGATCGACTGGGATGTGGCAGCGATCGCGACCGCCCTGTGGGCGGTGGCCGGCGGCGTGGCGCTGTTCGGCGGAATCCTGATCCTCCAGGCCACGCTTGCCTTCTGGACCGTCGAGAGCCTGGAGATCGCGCACGTGCTCACCTACGGCGGCGTCCAGGCGGCGCAGTATCCGCTCAACATCTACGCCGCCTGGTTCCGTCGGCTTCTCACCTTCGGCGTGCCGCTCGCCTGCGTGGCCTACTATCCTGTGCTCGCCATCCTGCAGCGGCCGGATCCACTCGGGGCGCCGGACTGGCTGCTGCCGGTCGCGCCGGTCGCAGGCTTCGCCTTCCTCGGCCTCTCGTTCCTGGCCTGGCGGGCCGGCATGGCGCGTTACGCGTCGACCGGAAGTTGAGGGTCCATGGTGCCTCTCAGGTCGCCATGGCCTGCCGGTACTTCTCGAGCAGCCAGACATTGAATTGCTGCAGGGTCCGCTCCAGCGGGCCATAGACGCCGGCCGGCAGGAAGCGCGAGCTCTTCGCCGCCTGCATGCCGAGATTGACCGGCACGTCCTGCGCCCAGATCTTCGAGCCACCCTCGCTCACGGCCTTGCAGCGATCGATGAAGTCGGGAAGCTCGATGGTGCTCCGCGGCAGCAACCAGCCGCCATAGGTAACGCGATCGGATCCCGCATAGGTTGCCGTGACGCCGGCCGGGCGGATCAGCGTGTAGGCCACCGTGTTGGGGGCGAACATCATGGTGAGGCTGGGCGGCAGCATGGCGAAATGGATGCGCCGGCGCTGCTCGGCGGGAAGGGTCGCGATCGGCGGGAAGGCCGCCTCGGGGCCCCAGCCGTCCTTCATCATGCCGCCGTCGGGCGTGCGCATCGGCACCGAGCGCACGATGGCGTTGTCGCCCGGCAGCATCTCGGTGAAGCGCACGCCGTCCCCCGTCAGGACGCTTGGCGCGAAATCGTGCGTGCCGATATGGACGAACTCGGGATGATAGGCATCGGTGAAGTTCTCGACCTGCACCTTCCAGTTCCACGGCAGGGGCGTGTCGCTCATGGCGGGCGGCACGGCCACGAGCCCGGCCGCCTCGTAACCCGCCCACAGCGGCTCGAGCTTGGCGAGGCTGGGGCCGAGCGGTGCCGCATGGGCATCGAGATTGACGAAGATGAAGCCGTGCCACAGCTCGAGCCGGATCTCGGGCAGGCGCACGCGCCGGCGCAGCGCCAGCACGTCCTCGGCGCTGCCCATGCGCGGTGCCCCCGACAGCTTGCCTTCCATGTCGTAGGTCCAGAAATGCAGCGGGCAGCGTAGCGGCTTGCCCTTCTCCGGACACGGGATGATCTCGCCGCGATGCTGGCAGATGGCGCTCATCGCATGGAGCGCGCCATCGCCGCCCCGGGTGACCAGGACCGGCTCTCCGCCGACCTCCGCCGCCAGGCAATCGCCCGGCGCGGCCACCTGCTCGACCCGGCCGACGCAGTTCCAGGTGCGGCCGAAGACCTCCTTTTGCTCGAAGGCGAAGAACTCGGGCTCGGTGTAGCAGCCCGCCGGCATCATGCGTTCGGATACCGAGGCGGCATCGAGGCCGGCGATCTCGGCCAGCAGAGCCGCAACCACGGGGGGCCGCGACAGGGTGGCTGGACGGCGATCGACGATAGGCTGATCCATGGGCTCCTCCCCAAATCAGCAGGACGCTTGCGGAGAGGCGCTTTCTCCTCTCCTCCCCAGCTTTGCTGGGGAGGAGAGCAGAAGGCGCGCCGATATGCGAACGCACTGCCTGAAACAGGGTAGGAGCGATTGAGGTAACCGTGGAGAGATGTCGATTTATATCTGCGCCCGGTTCCGAGGCAGGTCCGCCCAAATATCAGGCATCGAACTTGCATGGCGGCTCGCATGGCCGTCACCGTGACTGCGCAGGCGCTCGCCCGGCTGCGCGCCGACATCCTCGCCGCCCGGCTGGCCCCTGGCACCGGCCTGCTGCTGAAGGTGCTGCAGCACCGGTATGCCGTGGGCCTGACGCCGCTGCGCGAGGCCTTGACGGTCCTGAGCGGAAGCGGGCTGGTCGTCGCCGAGGAGAATGGCCGGGGGTTTCGGGTGGCGCCGGCCTCGAGGACGGATTTCGAGGACGTGGCCCTGTCCCGGCGGCGCCTCGAAGGCATGGCGATGCGCCTGTCGATCGCCGCTGGCGACCGGCATTGGCGGCAGCAGATCGAGACGACGCGGGCCGAGTTCGCGGCCGTGCGGGCCCTCGTGGGCGAGAACCGTCCGATCGACGAAGAATGGGAGGACCGGCATCGCCGCTTCCACTTCGCGCTCATCGCCGCCTGCGGCTCACCGGTCCTTCTCGATTTCTGCCGCCAGCTGTTCGACCGCTTCGATCGCTACCGGCGCATCGCCATCCCGACCAAGTCGATGATGGCCGACGTCGGCACCGATCACGACGGGATCATGCTGGCCACGCTGCGCGGCGACGAAGAGGACGCGGTGGCGCGCCTCGACCAGCACATAGCCGCCACCGCCTCCTTGGTGCACGCATACTACGACGAGGCGGAGACATTCTCCTGACGATCCCGCGCCGCGCGCGGCAACCGCGGCGGCGCAACCCGCACCTGCGATCCCGGTCGTGGATTTTCGAGGCCGGTCGCGGTTTGATGCCGAGATAATCACTTCGGCAGGGCCTCGCCTTTGCGGGAATGGCTTGCCGGGCGGGGAGCCTTGACGCAGCAGATCAACAGCATCGACCAGATCGCGGCATGGGCGGAAACCCTCGCGGCCGATCAGGTCCCGCCGGCTGCCTTTGCGCTTGCGCGGAAGGCCTTTCTCGACACGCTCGCGGTGTCGCTGTCGGGATCGCGGCTCGATTCGGCACGGATCGCGACCGCGCTCGCACGAGAGCTCGGTCAGGGCGATGGCCCCTGCTCGATCATCGGACACGGCTTCAAGGCGGACATTCTCGCGGCCGCGCTCGCCAACGGCACGGCAGCCCATGCCGAGCTGTTCGACGACAACAGCGAGCCGATGATGTCCCATCCGAGCGCGCCGCTGGTGTCGGCCCTGCTGCCGCTCGGCCAGGCGCGCCGCCGCAGCGGCGCCGAGGTGCTGCTGGCCTATGTCGTGGGCTTCGAGGTCAATGTCGTGCTGGGCCGCCAGCTCAACCCGCGCCTGTACGAAGCGGGCTGGCACGCGACGCGCACGCTCGGCATCCTGGGTACAACCGCAGCATGTTGCCGGCTGCTCGGCCTGGGGTCACGGCCCTTCCGGGCGGCATTGGGAATCGCCGCGTCCATGGCAAGCGGCATTCGGCAGAATTTCGGCACCATGACGATGGCGCTGCACGCCGGGCTTACCGCCCGCGATGCCGTTCAGGCCGCCGTGCTGGCGGAGAAGGGGTTCCTGTCCGACGCCGATGCGCTCGACGGCCGCTACGGCTTCTTCAACCTCTTTGCCGGCGGGCCACCGTCCTGCCAGCCGGGCCCGCTGCCGCTCGGCCAGCCATTCGAGCTCCTGCGGTCCGGGATCATCTTCAAACCCTATCCATCGGGGGCGCCGACCCACGCGGCAGTTCAGGCCACGCTCGCCTTGCACGCCAGGCTGGGCACTCGCCTGGACGAGGTGACGGGAATCGTCTGCCATGTCCATCCGTGGAACTTCATGACGTTGCGGGAAGGTATTCCCGACGACACGCTGCGGGCGCGCGTCAGCCTGCGCTACTGCGTTGCCGCGGCGCTGCGCTTCGGCGCGCTCGGCAGCCCGCAGTTCACCGACGCTTCCCTCGGCGATCCGCTGGTGCGGAAATTCATGGACCTGGTCGAGATCAGGCAGGCCGACGACCTCCCCGACAACGGCCTGTTCCCGGCCGCCGTCGAGGTGCGGCTGGCGGACGGCGAGGCCGCCCGGGTGCGCTGCGACATCCCGCCGGGCGCGCCGGCCAACCCGATGTCGGAAGCCGATTTCGACCAGAAGTACCGCAGCTGCGCCGGCGTCGTGCTCGATGCGCCCGCCATCGAGCGCACGCGCGCCATGATTCTGGGCATCGACGGCCTCGCCGATATCGGCGAGCTTTGCAGCGCGCTCGAGGGAGGGACGCGACCATGACCAAGAAGCAAGGGAACACGACACGACGAATTGTGGGGAGACGGCGTGTCCTGGCCGCCGCCCTGCTGCCGGCCGGGCTGATGCTCGCCCCGTCGGCGGCCCACGCCGCCTGGCCGGAGCGCCCGGTCCGCATGATCATCCCGTTCGTGGCGGGTGCCGGCGCCGACATCGTCGGGCGCACCTACGCCGAGGAGCTCGCCAAGGCCCTGGGACAGCCGGTCGTGGTCGACAACAAGGGCGGCGCGGGCGGCCTGATGGCGACCGCGGAAGGCGCGCGCGCTCCGGCCGACGGCTACACCCTGCTGCTGATCTCGCAAGGCACCACGGTGTTCAACCTCGGTCTCTACAAGGCCCCGGGCTACGATCCGCTCAGGGACCTGATACCGGTCGCCATCTGCGGCACGTTGCCGAACGTGCTGGTGGTCGCTGCCGGCAACCCGGCGACGAGCGTCGCCGACCTGATCGCCCAGGTACGCGCCAGGCCGGGTGAGCTGACCTACGGCTCGAGCGGCGTCGGCAGCAGCATCCATCTCTCCGGCGTCATCTTCGAGCAACGCGTCGGCACCAAGGTCCAGCACGTCCCCTATCGCGGCGCCCCGCCGGCGATTCTCGGCGTGATGAACGGCGATGTGACGATGGGCTTCTTCAACACCCCGACGGTGCTGGGCCAGATCAAGGCCGGCAAGCTCAAGGCGCTCGCCGTCACCAGCAAGGAACGCCAGCCCATGCTGCCCGACGTGCCGACGATGGGCGAGGCCGGCGTGGCCGATTTCGTGGTCGCGACGTGGCTGGGCTTCGCGGTGCCGGCGAACACGCCGGACGCGATCGTCTCGCGCTTCAATGCCGAGATCAACCGCATCAGCGAGATGCCGCAGGTCAAGGAGAAGCTCCTGGTCCAAGGGTTCTTCATGCTGCCGCCGGGCTCGCCCGCTGCCGCCCGCAAGCTGATCGAGGACGACCAGACGGTGTGGTTGCCGATCATCCAGCAGTCCGGTGCCAAGGCGGAGTAGGATCCGGCCATTATCGACGCGGTCACCTGTCCTTTGTCGGTGGGCGGCCCCTGTCGCTGGGCGACTCCCCTCTGCCGATCATGACTGTCATCCTGGTGCAGGATGGCATCGAGGAGCTGCGGATTGATCCCTGACGAACGTCCGTCGCGCGACGCGGCAAGAGCCTTCGTGGTGGTCGACTGGGGCACCAGCAGCTTTCGTGGCTGGCTGATCTCGGCCGATGGCAGCGTGATGGCGGAAAGCCGCGGCGGCGAAGGCATGCTGCACTGCCTCGACTCGGGATTTGCGCCGGTGCTGGGCGATCACCGCGCCCGGCTCGGCGCCGCGACGGAGGTGCCTGTCCTGATCTGCGGCATGGCAGGCGCGCGGCAGGGCTGGGCCGAAGCGCCCTATCTCTCCACGCCGACGCGGCTCGACGCCCTTCACGAGGGCGCCATCCGGATCGACGCGCCCGGCGACATCCGCATCCTGCCGGGCATCGCCCAGGCCCTGCCCGAACGGCCCGACGTCATGCGCGGCGAAGAGACCCAGCTTCTCGGCGTGACCGAGCCCGGCTTCACCGGTCTCGTCTGCATCCCGGGCACTCACAGCAAGTGGATCAGAATCGAGGCCGGCCGCATCGTCGAGTTCTCGACCTACATGACCGGCGAGCTGTTCTCGGTGATCTCCCAGCACAGCATACTGGCTCACGCCATCGATGCGAACGATCCGCACGCCGGGGATGGCCAGCCGTTCCGGGACGGTCTTTCGACGGCGCTGGCCGCCCCGACTGCATTGACTGCGTCGCTGTTTCGCCTGCGCGCCTCGCAGCTCCTGGGGTTCGAGCAGCGCGCCGACGGCGCGGCACGGCTGTCCGGTCTCCTGATCGGAAGCGAGCTTGCCGACGTGATGCGCCTGCACGGGCCGTTGCGATCACTGCGGCTGATCGCAGCCGGCGCGCTGGGCCGCCTCTACGAGGCCGCCTTGACCGCGCAAGGGCTCGACGTGACGACGGTCGACGCCGAGCAGGCAGCGCGGCGCGGCCTCTGCAAGGCGGCTGCCCGAATTTGGGGAAAACGGCATTGACCTCAGGTCCGCCGTGCGTCGACGGAGATCTCCACGCATCGATTCGACGCGGACAGGCAAACGTCGTTACGTCTCGACCGCAGGAGCCTCGCATCACGTGACGACACAGCTCAACAAGGTCCATCGCGTCACGACGATAAGCCGCGTCGCCGAGCAACTCGGGGAAGACCCGGATTGGCTATCCGACGTGGCCAACGAAATGGAGGTCGAGGACGGCGTGATCTGGGTTTACGATGTGGGGAACGACGGCGTCATGGCATTCACCGACGTCGGGATCGAGAACCTGATCGAACTCATCAAGGTGTACCGTAAGCGATGTTGTCAGGCCGCGGCGCGGTCGAGAGCTTTCGGCTTGACGTAGGCGAAGGGCAGGAGGTCGTCGATGCGGCTCATGGGATGTCGCGCGACGATCTTGGTGAGCACGTCGGTCAGAT
>Ga0268299_1000487_pt1 | contig 121510 bp, 120 predicted proteins | sample NOBtaG_FD_193484 | JGI IMG/M metagenome (GOLD analysis project Ga0268299, IMG submission 193484) | Activated sludge microbial communities from bioreactor in Nijmegen, Gelderland, Netherland - NOB reactor | ecosystem: Engineered > Bioreactor > Aerobic > Activated sludge | place: Netherlands...
GACCAGCCATGGCGCATCATCTCCATCGGATCGCGCAACTGGGCAAACGGGTTCTGATCAAAGACGGTTGGTATCAGGTCGTCGCGCAGCAGGTGATCGACCAGGATGCCGCGCAGCGACAGCGCCAGCTCCCAATGCAGGCGCGTCGGCTCCGCCGCCGATTCCATGTCGGCGATGATGGTGTCGATCTCCGTCAGGATGCGGCGATGGGCGCGGATGTGGCGGGTGTAGTCCGGATAGCGCGTCGCCTTCAGCACCGCGTCCTCGGTGGCGAAATGCTCGACGCAGCGGTCGCGCATCAGGCGCGCCGTCTCCACCAGCTCGCCCCAGGACCCGCCGGCGCCGACCAAAGCATGCACGGCATTGGCGTCCTCGATCAGCTGGCGATGTTCGCGGTCGACCGTCGCGTTGCCGGTCTCCAGAACGGGCAGCCAGGGCAGCGGCTCCAGCGAACGGGCCTGCGCTCCGGGCTGGTCGGCGCCCTGATCCAGTGCCGGCGCGGCGGAAGGCGCGGGAGCTTTCGGTACGAGCGGAGCCATCCAGGTTCTTTCAAGCCGGAGCACTACGGTAGCGCAGACCGTCGCGGCGCAGAATGGCATCAATGAGTTAACCGGAAGGTAATAGATCCGGCGGCCCGCGCGACCCGTTGCCGCGCCGCTTCGGGCGCGGGCTTACCGGGGCTTGGGGCCGAAATGCATGAGGTGGGATTTGAAGCGCAGGTCGTCCTTCAGGCAATGATCGACCAGCAGGTCGCGCGGCGCCATGGCGCGTTGCCAATGCTGCGGCTGCGGCGCCGCCACCGCTTCGAGCTCCGCCAGGATCGCGTCATACGCCGCCAGGATGCGGCAATGCTCTTCGTAGTGTCTGGCGCTTTCCGGATAGCCGGATTGTTCCAGGATGCGGTCCTCGGTGGCGAAATGCCGGGCGGAGCGCGCCCGGCCCTGCTGCAGGACGGCCATCAATCGCGGCCAGTCGCGCCGCTCCTCGATCAGGCGGGAGAGGATATTCCCCTGATCCACCGCCTCGCGGTGCTCGCGGTCGATGACGTCGTTGTCGATTTCCAGGAAATCGAGCCACGGAAAGGATTCGTTGGCGGGATGGGCTTGCGCTCGTGGGCGCGGGCCGGACGTGGAGGACGCTGTGCGTTTCATTCTGCCGCGCAAGCTAGGGCGCCTTTGCTAGAAATCGATTAACGCGCCGGGACCTGGCGCGCTCAGGCGACCGAGGATTCCGTCGCCCCGGCGCCCGATTGCTGGGGCGCGGACAAGGCATAGGAGCGCTGCGCGGTATAGACCGAATGCTCGCTGCCCATTTCACTCGAAAAAAGCGTGAAATGCGTCACCTCGAAGGGCGCGGTTTTGAACAGGCTGTGCTCCACCAGGTATTGCTGCAGCTTGGCGATGGGCGGGTCCTTGGGTCGGGTCAGGGTGACATGGGGGGTGAATTTCTGCCCCTCCGGCGGCAGGCCGGCGCGCACCACGGCGGATTCCACCTTGTCGTGCAGATGCTGCAGGGCCGGCTGCTTCTCCACCCCGGCATAGACCGCCTTGACCCGCTGGCCCGAGGTGAAGGCGTCGACCCCCTTGAGGCGCAGGGAAAAGCGCGGCGCGCGGATGCCGGCCAAAGCGGCATCGACGTAATGCGCGTCGCGGCCGTCGACCTCGCCCAGGAAACGCAGCGTGATGTGGAAGTTCTCCGGGGGAACCCAGCGGTTGACGCTGCCATTGCCGGTCGGCAACCCGCCGCAGAGCAGGCGCAATTGCCAGCGAATCTCCTCCGGCAACGCGAGGGCCACGAACAGGCGCATGTCACACCACCTTCACGGGCCGTAACCTGGACTGCCGCCCGTGTCTTTGACTGAGTATAAGCTTAACAGCCGCGGGACGAATTCCAAAGCGCGGAAAACCGCACCCCCGCGTTCCCCGGCGTTCCCGCGCGCCGGCCCACCCCGCCTGCGGCGCCCGAGCCGGTTGCGGGGGGCCGCCGGAAGTGGTACCGGAGCGCCAGCAAAACGGCATTTCAGGGCTTGGAACCATGGCTGAGAACGACAAGAACACTTCCGCCGACCAGGGCGCCGCGGGCAACCCCCAGGCGGCGGCCTTCCCGCTGACCGTGGTGACCCAGTATCTGAAGGACCTGTCCTTCGAGAATCCGGCCGGGCCGGAGGCGCTGGTCAATCTGAAGGAAGTGCCGACCGGCACCGTGCGCGTCGACGTGCGGGTGCAGCCGCGGACTCCGCCGGAGATCGAGATCATCCTGTTCCTGGCGCTCGAGGCCAAGGCCGAGGGCAAGTCGGTCTATGTGGTGGAATGCGAATATGGCGGCCTGTTCCGCCTTGGCCGCGTCACCCAGGATGTGGTGTTGCCGCTCATCATGATCGAGGCGCCGCGCCTGCTCTTCCCCTTCGCCCGCCAGGTCATCGCCAATGCGATCTCCGCCGGCGGCTTCCCGCCGCTGTTGATCAACCCGATCGATTTCGCCGCCCTCTATCGCGACAAGCGCGAGGAGCTGGTGAAGCAGGCCGAGGCCACCAAGGGCGCCGCTGGCAATCCGGCGGTGAACTGAGGCGCGCCCACGGCCATCGTTTGGTCATTGAAGGGATACGGCGATGGCGCATGAATATCGGGCGACGGTGGCGTGGCTGCGCGGCGAGCAGGCTTTCACCGACAACAAGTATTCGCGCGGCCATGTCTGGCGCTTCGACGGCGGCATCGAGGTGCCCGGCTCCTCCGCCCCCGACGTGGTGCCGGTCTATTCCGTGGCCGCGGCGGTCGACCCGGAAGAGGCCTTCGTCGCCAGCCTCTCCTCCTGTCACATGCTGTTCTTCCTGGCCTTCGCCGCCAAGTTTGGCTACCGCGTCGACTCGTACGAGGACAACGCAATCGGCGAGATGGCGAAGAACGAGGCCGGCAAGCTCTTCGTATCCAAGGTGACGCTCCGCCCCGACATCGTCTTCTCCGGCGACAAGCGGCCAAGCGCGGAGGACGTCGACAAGCTGCATCACCGGTCGCATGCCGAATGCTTCATCGCCAATTCGGTGAAGAGCGAGGTGGTCACGGCGACGATGCCGCTGCGGTTTGCATAAGGCTGCGGTTTGCCTGAACCCTGGTGGGACCCGGCGCTGTGACAAACGCGCCCGCGGTGAACCGACTCACAGCCTGTTAAGACAAAACTAACCATACTGGGCCGAGACTTCCGAACGGATGTCGCGGGGGGATTATATGATCTCGTGCCCAGACAGGATGTGCGCCAGGATGTGCGCCGATATTCCGGCGCGCGGGTTCGCCATACCAGGTTCGAAAGCGCCGAGACCACCGTTGACGGCCGGCGACCGGCTGGTGCGGTGGGTGTTCCGCGCCCTGCTGTGGACGCTGGCGCTCAGCACGAGCTTCGGCGCCGCAGCACCCGCCGGCGAGACATTCGATGTCAATCTCGCCGGACTGGGCAAGGCGTTCGCCGCCGGGGATGACCGCCCGGTCAATGTCTTCGTCGACATCGCCTCGACCCGCCTCGCCGCGGAGGTGAAGACGACGGAGAAGCGGCGGCTGAACCTCGCCGGCGTGCCCGTGGTGGTCGGCGCCAAGCGCCAGGACGGCGCCGCCGGCCCCAGCGTCACCGCCGGGATCGCCGGCAAATACGACTGGCAGCTGGCGCCCCACTGGTCGCTTGAGGCGGACGGCCAGGTCAGCCGCGCCCAGGTGATCGACACCGCCTTGCCCTCCTCGGCCCGCGCCGGCGGCGCCTTCGCCGTCAAGCTGGCCGAAGGCGGCACGCGGCTCCAGTTGCGGCCCTCCTTCTATGCCGCATTGCAGGAGGATGTGCTGCACGATGTCGACTACGCCGTCGATGCCAAGCTGCAGCAGCGGATCGCGGACGGCTTCGACCTGACCGCCACCGCCGGCCGTTCCTGGCACGACGCGATGCTGTTCGACACCGAGGATCGTGACTTCAGCTATGGCCGGGTCGGCCTGCGTTTCGACCTATCGCGCTGGAATCTGCCGGGCAGCGATTTCGAGCTCGCCTATCAGCTCGATTGCCGCGACGGCCTCCTCGCCTCGCAGTTCCGCACCACGCAAAGCGTGCTGGTGCTGGCGCGCGTGCTGGAGATCGACGGCTGGAGCCTCCGCGGCCGCTACGCCTACAGCGCCATCGCGCGCGGCTATGACGATGCCGACTGGGACGCCCGGCGCCACGATTGGAACCATCGCGTGACGCTCGAAAGCGACTGGGACCTCGGCAGCAGCAGCGGGGCAGACTGGCACATGCGGGCGGAATACGGCTTCGAGCAGAGCGCCAGCGACGACGCGGCGGCCGAGGCGCTCGCTCTGCACAGCGCGACGGTGAGCTTCGCGCTCAATTTCTAGACGCGCCGCTGCTTCTGCGCTTCACTGTGCGGCTCTTATGCCCGACCGCAGGAGGTGCGCCGTGACTCGTTCCGAAAAAGTCGAATTCCCCGGCGCCGGCGGCGAGATCCTGGCCGGCCGGCTCGATCGCCCGGCGGGAGAGCCGCGCGCGTTCGCGCTCTTCGCCCATTGCTTCACCTGCTCCAAGGACGTGTTCGCCGCCCAGCGCATCTCGACCGCCTTGGCCGAGCGCAACGTCGCGGTTCTGCGCTTCGACTTCACCGGCCTCGGCAACAGTGGGGGCGATTTCGCCAACACCAGTTTCTCCTCCAACATCGGCGACCTGGTGGCCGCGGCGGATTTCCTGCGCGCGCAATACCGGGCGCCGAAGCTGCTGATCGGCCATAGCCTGGGCGGCGCCGCCGTGCTGCAGGCGGCAGCGAAGGTTCCGGAATGCGTCGGGATCGCCACCGTGAACGCGCCCTTCGACCCGCAGCATGTGCAGCATTTGCTGGGCGACGCGCTGGAAACGATCAAGACCCAGGGCGCGGCGAAGGTAACGCTGGCCGGGCGCAGCTTCACCATCCGCAAGGATTTCGTCGAGGATCTGCTGACCCACAGCTCGGGCGAGAACCTGCGCAACCTGCGCCGCGCGCTGCTGATCTTCCACGCGACGGAGGACAAGACCGTCGGCCTGGAGAATGCGCGGCTGATCTACGAGGCGGCACTGCACCCGAAGAGCTTCATTGCCCTCGACGGCGCCGATCACCTGCTCTCCAACCGCGATGACGCCGTCTACATCGCCGACCTGCTCGCCGCCTGGGCGATGCGCTATCTCGATGCCGAGGGGATTGCGGCGGCCCCGCCGGCGGCGGTACCGGGCTCCGTGGTGGTGACCGGCGCCGGCGAAGGCGTCTTTCCGCACCTCATCTCCGCCCACGGTCATCTGCTGCGCGCCGACGAGCCGGTCGAGGTCGGCGGCGGCGACAGCGGTCCGGGACCCTATGACCTCCTCCTCGCCGGCCTCGGCGCCTGCACCGCGATGACGCTCCGGCTCTATGCCGCGCGCAAGAAATGGCCCCTCGCCAACGCCCAGGTCACGCTGCACCACGCCAAGATCCACGCCACGGATTGCGCCGAATGCGAGACCAAGGCGGGCATGCTGGACCGCATCGAGCGCGTGGTGCGGCTGGACGGCCCGCTCGACGCGGAGCAGAAGGCGCGGCTCCTCGAAATCGCCGACAAATGCCCGGTGCACCGCACGCTGACCTCGGAAATCCGCATCGAGACGCGGTTGGCGGAGGCCTAAGGGCTTGATTTCACGGGCCCGGAACCGGCGCTGACGGCACCGGGTTGACCCGGCATGCCGCGCTTCAGCCCCACCCTCCGCCGCATCGCCCTGATCGCGAGTCTCGTCTTCTCGGCGCTGGTCGTGCTGCTGCTGCTGGCGCTGGGCGGGCTGGCGGTCTGGCTGCGCAATGCCGATCTGGCCCCGATCGCCGCGCGGGAGGCGAGCGAAGCCCTGGGTCGCGAGGTCTCGCTCGGCGAGCTGCACATCCGCTGGGACGATCCGCTGGGCCTCGAGGTCACCGACCTCCGCGTCGCCAATGCCGCCTGGGGCAGCGCGCGCGACATGATCCGCATCGGCCGCTTCGCCGCCCTGCTCGATCTCGGCGCGCTGTGGCGGGGCGAGCTGCGCTACGAGCGCCTGCGCATCATCGACGCCGCCATCGTGCTGGAGCGCGACAAGCAGGGTGTGGGCAATTGGAAATTGCCCGGGATGGAAGGTGGCGGCAATGGGGATGGCGGCTTCGCCCTGGTGCCCAGGAACCGCACCCAGTTCCCCACCTTGATCGATTTCGCCGGCTGGGACGGGCTCATCACCTATCGCACCCGCTCCGGCAACGTCCTGCGCATCGCGCTCGACGACGTGACCATCGCCGCGCCGGACGAAGATGCGCCGGTACGGGTCACGGCGCACGGCGCCTATAACGGCATCGCGGCGCGGGTGAGCGCGACCACCGGGTCCTTCGCCGCGTTGCGCTACGCGGAGGTGCCTTTCGCCATGCCCTTCACCCTCGCCGGCGAGGCGACCGAGATCGTCTTCGACGGCACGGCGATGGCGCCGCTGGATTTCGACGGCGTGACCGGTGCGCTGACGCTGAAAGCCGACAATCTGACCGAGATCCTGGCGGCGATTGGCGGCGGAGGATTCGACCTGCCACTCACCGCGCACGGCAAGCTCAGGCGCGACGGCGATCGCTGGTCACTGACCGCTGCCAAGGGCAAGCTGGCGAAGACGGATTTCGCCGGCGATCTCGGCCTGGTCGAAGGCAAGGCCGGCCAGCCCGACGACATCGCGCTCGACCTCGATGTCGCGCCGCTCGATCTCGATCCGATCCTGGCGGCCGCCGGGCTCAAGCCGGAAGCGGGCAGGGGGAGCGGCTGGCAGGAGCTGCCGCTTTATCCGGCGGCGCTGAACGGGCTGAAGCTCACGGCCGACCTGGCGACGCCGCAGCTCAGCTTCGGCGCCACGACACTGCGCGACTTTGCGCTGCAGGGGCGCGCGGGCGATGGCAAGGTGACGCTGAAAACCCTGCGCTTCGCCTTCGGCGGCGGATCGCTCACCCTGGCCGGTGATCTGGAAAGCACCGGCAAGGACGCCGGCGCGCTGGCGCTGCAGGCGCGGCTCGCCAAGGCCGACATCGCCCGGATCGCGCGCCTGCTCGGCGGCCAGGGCGACGAGATCCGCGGCCGGCTGGACGGCGCCGCCACGCTCAACCTGCAAGGCGGCACTTTGGGCGAGGCGCTCGCCCGCGCCAGGGGCGCCGCCCTGCTGACGCTGGGCAAGGGCGACGTGGCGCGCAGCCTGATCGAGCAGGTCTCGGCCGATCTGCGCAGCATCTTCCGCGAGAAGGCAGGCCGCGTGCCGGTGGCCTGCCTGCTCGCGGCGATGAGCGTGAATCAGGGCATCGGCACCCTGGCGCCTCTGCGGCTGGAAACCGATGCGGCGATCCTGCGCGGCGCCGGCACGGTGGATCTGGGGGCGCAGCAGCTCGACCTCACCCTGCAGACGGAGCGCGACAGCACGAACTTTTTCGCTCTCGATCTGCCGATCCGCATCAACGGGCCCTTCGCCGACCTCGCGGTCAATCCACAGATCGGCGCGAATAGCGGCCTGCCCGAAGGCGGCACTGCGCGCGCCTTGGGCAAGCTTCCCGCATCGCTGCGCAAACTGGCGCAGGGCAATTCCTGCGTCGGGTGAGCGGGGCGCCTAGCTGAGCCAGACGGCGTCCTTCAGCTTGGCGACGAAGGCGGCGTGGGCGGCGAGTTCTTCGGCGCTCGCCGCATGCGGCCGGGCCGGACGGATGATCCGGCTGGCGATGGCCAGCGCGGCGGCTTCGGCGCTTTGCCGCTCCGCCTCGCGGTCGAGGCCGAGGCCGGTCTGCGGCCCGCCCAGCAATTGCAGATAGACCTCGGCCAGCAGCTGCGCGTCCAGGAGCGCGCCGTGCAGGCTGCGCTGCGAGTTGTCGATGGCGAAGCGCTTGCAGAGCGCGTCGAGGCTGACCGGCGCGCCGGGGAAGCGTTGGCGCGCCATGCGCAGGGTGTCGATCGCGCGCTCCATCGGCAGGGCCATGCGCTTCACCGCCGCCAGCTCCGCATTGACGAACTTCATGTCGAATTCGGCGTTGTGGATCACCAGCGGCGCGTCGCCCAGGAAGTCCAGCAGCGCGTCGGCGATCTCGGCGAATTTCGGCTTGTCGCTGAGGAACTCGGCGGAGAGGCCGTGGATGCGGAAGGCCGCCTCCGGCATGTCGCGCTCGGGATTCACATAGCGCTGGAACACGCGGCCGGTCGGGATCTGGTTGACCAGCTCCAGGCAGGCGATCTCCACCAGGCGGTGGCCTTCGCTGGGCTCGAAGCCCGTGGTCTCGGTATCCAGGATGATCTCGCGCATGGGCAAGGGATAGCGCAGATGACGGAGTCGGGGCAATCGAACCCTCCCCCAGCCAACGGCTGGGGGAGGGCGAAGGGAGGGGGCAGCCCTCGCAACGCCCCAGGCAATCTTCGCACGCTGCCCCCGCCCCAACCCTCCCCCGTTCCAGGGGAGGGGGCTGACCTTCCTATTTGTAAGCGACCACCGCGCCCGCCACCGGCGTCAGCGGCAGGACCTCGAAGCGGGTGAAGCCCACCTTCCGGCACCAGCCCTCGAAATCGGCCGCCGAGAAGTCGAAGGCGTCGCCGAACTCGACCAGCATGTTGAGCGACATCATCAGGCCGAAGGCGTTGTCGCGGCGCGCGTCGTCGATCAGGTGCTCGATCGCCACGAAGGCGCCGCCCTTGGGCAGCGCATCATAGGCGGCGCGGATCAGGTGCATTTTGCCCTCGAGATTCCAGTCGTGCAGGATCATGCCCATGCTGATGAGATCGGCCTTGGGCAAAGGCGCCTTGAAGAAATCGCCGGACAGCACCTTGACCCGGTCGGCGAGCCCGCGCTCCGCCAAGCAGCGCGCGGCGATCGGCGCCACCACCGGCAGGTCGAAGCTGGCGCAATCGAGGCGCGGCGCTGCTTCGGCCACCATGCCGGCCAGCAGCCCGGTCGCGCCGCCGATATCGACATAGGTCTTGAACGGGCTGAAATCGAACTTGTCGACGAAGGCGGCGAAGTTGCCGCGGCTGGCGCCGGTCATCGCGCGCATGAACTGCTCCAGGCGCGCCGGCTCGGCATAGAGCTCGTCGAACATCGGCTTGCCGGAATGCTTGATCTCGTTCTGCGGCTTGCCGGATTTGAGCGCGGTGGAGAGATCGGCCCAGAAAGGATAGAGCCGCGCCTGCGCCATCTCGAGCAGGCCGCCGACATAGCCGGGCTTGGACTTGTCGAGGAAGACCGCCGCCTCGGCGCCGTTGCGGTAGCGGCCCACCGGGCCGTCGCCGTCGCGCTCGAGGAATTTCAGCGCCACCAGGGCATCGAAGAAGTCGCGCCGGCCGCGCTCATGAAGCTTGAGCGCGTCGCCGAGCTCGGCGGCGTTCAGCGCCCGGTCGCCGAGCACGGTGAACAGATCGAGCGCGACAGCGGAGAGCAGGACCTGGGCCGGCCAGAAGCCCATGCCGGTCTGCAGGATGCGGGCGGGAGAAAAAGGTGCGTTCATGGCAATCCTCTGAAAGTCTGCAGTGAGGCGCTGCCGGGACCCCCTCGGCCGCGGCGCGGCGCTCACGACGCGCCTCTGACCACGGCGGCGGCCTGCGGCGCAAGGCGTCGGCGGGCTCGCGGCGCGCCGATCTCGGGTTAATGTGCGCCGGGTCACAATGATACCGCTGTCAACAACCCTTGCCGACTTGTGGTGATCGGCGCTGCGCCGCCAGTCACTGGCAGCGCGCCATTGATTTGCGGCCGCCACCAGCGTCAACTCGGCCGGCGAACCCGGGCACAACCTTCGAGATCGGCGGTTCACCTCATCATGGCGCATGCACAGATCCACAATCCCAATAACAGGCTCGGCGGCGAAACGTCCCCATACCTGCTGCAGCACAAGGACAACCCGGTCGATTGGTGGGCCTGGGGCGATGCGGCGCTGGCCGAGGCGCAGCGCACGGGCAAGCCGATCCTGCTGTCGGTCGGCTATGCCGCCTGCCATTGGTGCCACGTCATGGCGCATGAGAGCTTCGAGAACCCGGAGATCGCCGCGGTGATGAACCGGCTCTTCGTCAACATCAAGGTCGACCGCGAGGAGCGCCCCGACCTCGACGCCATCTATCAGCAGGCCTTGGCCTTGCTGGGCCAGCAGGGCGGCTGGCCGCTCACCATGTTCCTCACCTCCGAGGGCCGGCCGTTCTGGGGCGGCACCTATTTCCCCCCGGAAAGCCGCTGGGGCCGGCCGGGTTTCCCCGACGTGCTGCGCATCATGGCCGAGACCTATGCAAGAGAGCCCGACAAGGTGCGCCAGAACGTCGAAGGATTGCGCGAGGCGATGGCGAAGCTGGCCGCGCCGCAAGCGGGTGGCGAGATTCCGGACGAGATCATGGACCGCATCGCCGAGCGCCTGCTGCAGGAGGTCGACTGGCAGAAGGGTGGCATCGGCCAGGCGCCGAAATTCCCGCAGGTGCCGCTCTTCACCGGCTTCTGGCGCGCCTGGAAGCGGGCGAAGAACCCGCGCTTCCGGGACGCGGTGACCGTGACCCTGACAAGAATGGCCCAGGGCGGCATCTACGATCACCTCGGCGGCGGCTTCGCGCGCTATTCGGTCGATGCCGATTGGCTGGTGCCGCATTTCGAGAAGATGCTCTACGACAATGCCGAGCTCATGGGCCTGATGACCCTGGTGTGGCAGGAGACGCGCGACCCGCTTTTGCAGGCGCGGGTGGCGGAGATCGTCGCCTGGCTGCAGCGCGAGATGCTGGCGGAAGCGAACGAGCATGGCGACCGCGCCTTCGCCGCCTCGCTCGACGCGGATTCGGAAGGCGAGGAAGGCAAGTTCTACGTCTGGACCGAAGCCGAGATCGACGCGGTGCTCGGCGCCGAAGCCGATTTCTTCAAGCAGCATTACGACGTCAGCGCCAATGGCAATTGGGAAGGCCACACTATCCTGAACCGCTCCGCGCGCCCGGACCTGCTGGACGAAGCGGGCGAGACGCTTCTGGCGGCGGCACGGCAGAAGCTCCTGGTGGCGCGGGCCGCGCGCATCCGCCCCGGCTGGGACGACAAGGTGCTGGTCGATTGGAACGGGCTGATGATCGCGAGCCTGGCCGAGGCGGCGATGGTGTTCGAGCGGCCCGATTGGCTCGCCTTCGCCGCCAGCGCCTTCAACTTCATCCGCCGCAGCATGATGAAGGACGGTCGCCTGTTCCACGCCTGGCGCGCCGGCAAGCTGCAGCATGCGGCGACGTTGGATGACCACGCGCATCTGGCGGCCGCCGCGCTGGCGCTGCACGAAGCGACTGGCGGGGCCGAGCATCTCGCGGCGGCGCGGGAACTCGTCGCGCTGCTCGACGCGCATTTCTGGGACCGGCAGCACGGCGGCTATTTCATGACCGCCGATGACGTGACCGACGTGATCCAGCGGCCGAAATCCGCCGGCGACAACGCGACGCCCAACGGCAACGGCGCGCTGGTGGCGGTGCTGGCGCGGCTCTATCACCTGACCGGCGAAAGCACCTATCTCGACCGCGCCCAGGCGCTGGTCGCCGCCTTCTCCGGCGAGCTGGGGCGCAACTTCTTCCCGCTCGCCACCCTGCTCAACAGCAACGACTTCCTGCGCAACGCGCTGCAGATCGTGGTGGTCGGCGAGGCGAATGCGGAGACCGCCGCCCTGGTCCGCGCCGTGCTGGACCGGTCTTTGCCCAACCGCCTGCTGCAGGTGATCACTCCCGACGCGCAATTGCCGGATGGCCACCCCGCAGCCGGAAAAGGCACGGTGGACGGCAAGGCGGCCGCCTATGTCTGCCGGGGGCAGATTTGCGGCCTGCCGGTCACCCATGCGGCGGGACTCGGCACGGCCCTTTCCCTGGGATAAGTTTGAGGCGGTAGAATGGACGGATCCACAGCGGCGACGAAGATGGCGGTTGCGGCCATTGAAACCGAGATCGGCTGGGTCGAGATCGCCGCCGACGGCGCCGCGATCACCCATTGCTATTGGCGCAACACCAAGCCGGCGCGGCTCGCTTCCTCAGCCCTGGTGAAGGAAGCCGCGCGCCAGCTGCAGGCCTATTTCGACAAGCGCCTGACCGATTTCGACCTGCCCTTGAAGGCCGACGGCACCGGCTTCGCCAGGGATGTGTGGAACGTGATGCTCGGCATCCCCTATGGCAAAACGCTCACCTATGGCGACGTGGCGGCGAAATTGAACGCCCCCGCCCAGGCCGTGGGCCAAGCCTGCGGCCAGAACCCCATCGCCATCATCATCCCCTGCCACCGCATCACCGGCACCAACTGGCTCGGCGGCTATTCGAGCGAGCTCGGCACCAACGCGAAGGAATACCTGCTTGATCTCGAGCGCGGGCAGGGAAGGTTGTTTTAGCGAACCCGTCCTTCCCCCCTTGCGGGGGAAGGCAGCGAAGGCTTAGCGAACAGAGTGAGCTTAGCCGGAGCCGGAAGGGGGGGTGCGCGCCTGCGGGCGCGCCATCGCCGGAGGCGATAGGAAGTGAAGATCGGCCTCAGACAAACCCGGCGCTGCAACACCCCCCTTCCCCACCTTCCCCCGCAAGGGGGGAAGGGGCTCACCGAGCCGACTTCGCCGACCCGCTTCGTTCTTGACCATCCGCCCGCGCAAACCCCGGCACCTGGAACCGGCGGCGATACGCGCCCGGCGTCAATCCCGTCGTGCGCTTGAACAGGCGGCGGAAGCTCGCTCCATCCTCGTAGCCGACCTTCCAGCCGATCTCGTCCACCGGCTCTTCCGTGCGCTCCAGCCTGCGCTTGGCGTCCTCGATCCGCAGGCGCTGCACATAGGCGATGGGAGCGAGGCCGGTGGCATTGGTGAAACGGCGCTTGAAGGTGCGTTCGGGAATCGCCGCGCGCTTCACCATCTCCTCGACCGGGGCGGCGACGGAGAAATGCGTGGCCAGCCAGTCCTGCGCCGCCAGCACCGCCGCATCGCCATGGTCGCGGGCGCCGTCGAAGACGATGAAGGGCGCCAGGCCGTCCTGGTGCCATTGCAGGGCGAAGAAGCGCGCCACCGATTGCGCCGCGGTGACGCCGACATGCCGGCCGATGAGATAGAGGATGAGATCGTGCCAGCTCATCGAGGCGCCGGAGCTGATGAGCTCCTGGTTCCGGCCGGCCACCATCAGCACCTGCTCCGGCTTGATCGGCACCTTGGGGAAGGCTTTGCGAAAAGCCGGCGCGTAACCCCAATGCACCGTGCTGTCGCGGCCGTCGAACAGCCCGGTCTCCGCCAGCAGGAAAATGCCGGAGCAGGCCGAGCACAGGCTGGCGCCTTGCGCGTGCATGGCCTTTGCCCAATCGACCAGCGCGGGATAGCGCCCTTTCTCCCACGCATTGCCGCGCAGCATGAAGGAGGGTGCGATGACGATGTCGGTCGCCGTCACCTCGTCGAAGCCGCGCTGCGCGTCGACGGCAAGGCCGCTCATTAGCGTCAGCGGACCGCGACGTTCGCCGACGATCTCGACCTTGAAGGGGGGCCGCTGCGGAATGGCCGGATCGGCGCCGGCCAGCATGCCAAAGGAGTTCAGCACGTCGTAGATGCCGCTCAGCGTCGAGATGGACGCGTCCGGAATCGCGATCAGGCTGACGTGAATCTCTGAACCTGAAGAGGGCGCGGGACCATCCGCCATCGACGGCTCCAGTGGCACAAATGGACCGGTTTCGGCGAACCTGCCACTCACTGTCCGCGCGGGCAACCGGCAATTTCCGGCCGCGCTCCGGACGGCATGTAACAGCCGCCGCACCGGGCGCCTGTGAAGCCCGCCACAGCGCGGCGCCTGCGCAGCGTGCAATTTCCAGCCCGACCCGCTGCGGCGGAACGGCAATATTCCAGGAGAACAGAATATGACTTTGGCAATGGATACCCGCGCCACCAAATCCGCCGCGGCGGTGCAGGCCCCCGATCCGGCAAAACTCGGCCCGCTGGTCGAGCGCGCCATCAACGACGTCGCCGCCGGCTATAGCGGCGTGCTGGTGAGCATGGGCCACCATCTCGGCCTCTACAAGGCGATGATGGGGGCGGGGCCCCTGAGCCCGCGCGAGCTGGCGCGGCGCAGCGGCAGCGCCGAGCGCTATCTGCGCGAATGGCTCAACGCGCAGGCGGCTTCCGGCTATGTCACCTATCACGCGGCGAGCGGCACCTATGAGCTGACGCCTGAGCAGGCCTTCATCTTCGCCGACGAGGATAGCCCTGCCTTCCTGCCGCTCGCCTGGCAGGTGGTCGCCTCCATGTGGGCGGACGAAACGAAATCCACCGAGGCGGTCCGCACCGGCAAGGGCGTCTCCTGGGGCGAGCATGATCATCGGCTCTACTGCGGCGTCGCGGCCTTCTACCGCAATGGCTACCGCGCCTCGCTGGTCAGCGAATGGCTGCCGGCGCTGGACGGGGTCGTCGCCAAGCTGACGGCCGGGGCCAAGGTGGCAGATGTCGGCTGCGGCCACGGCCACTCCACCGTGCTGATGGCGAAGGCGTTCCCGAAATCGCGCTTCTGGGGCTTCGACGCCCATGCAGGCTCGATCGAGGCGGCGCGGCGCCATGCGGAAGAAGCGGGCGTTGCCGACCGCGTCACCTTCGAGGTGGCGAAGGCTGACACCTACCCGGCGCAGGGCTACGACCTGATCTGCTTCTTCGACTGCCTGCACGACATGGGCAAGCCGGTCGCCGCGGCGGAATATGCGCGGAAGGCGCTCAGCCCGGACGGCACCGTGCTGCTGGTCGAGCCCTTCGCCGGCGACAAGCCGGAGGACAATCACAACGTCGTCGGCCGGCTCTACTACTCCGCCTCGACCACGATGTGCTGCGCCCACGCGATCTCCGAGAACGGCACCCATGTCCTGGGCGCCCAGGCCGGCGAACAGCTTCTGGCGCAGATTTTCCACAAGGCCGGGTTCGGGCACTTCCGCAAGGCGACGGCCACGCCCTTCAACCTGATCCTGGAAGCGCGGCCTTAGTCGAGCCCCCTTGTGCAATGCCTTCCCCCCTTGCGGGGGAAGGCAGCGGAGGCTTGGTGAGCGTGAGCGAACCTAGCCGTAGCCGGAAGGGGGGTCGCGCCCCTGCGGACGAATGTCCGCATTCGCGGACGGGCCGGCGCGCATCGCCGGCGGCGATCTTCGGTGAAGACGAGCAATGGCCAGACCCGGCGCTGCATCACCCCCCTTCCCCACCTTCCCCCACAAGGGGGGAAGGGGCCCACCTCGCGTGCGGCCTCCAGTGTGCGTCAGCATCCTTTTTGACTTTCCCGCCGCCGCCTGATTCCATGCGCGCTCGTTCCTTCCAGCGAGCGTTCCATGGGTCCCGCCCTCGATCCCGTTCCTTCCGATCCCGCCCTGCCCGACCGCGTCGATGTCGTCGTCATCGGCGGCGGCATCGTCGGCGCCTGCACGGCCCTGTTCCTGGCGCGGCGCGGGGTGTCCGTCGCGCTGTGCGAGAAGGGCGAGATCGGGGCAGAGCAATCCTCGCGCAACTGGGGCTGGTGCCGCACCGTTGGGCGCGATCTGCGCGAGGTGCCGCTGGCGCTGGAGGCTTTGCGCCTGTGGCCCGGCATGAACCAGATGGTCGAGGCGGAGACCGGCTTCCGCCCCGCCGGCATTGCCTATCTCTGCGACGACGCCGCGGAACTCGCGCAATACGAAGCCTGGCTCACGCGCGCCGAGGCGCAGTGCCGCGACTACCAGAAGGTCGCGCGCATCCTGCCCGCCGGCGCGCTGGGCCAGGTGGCGCCGGGCAGCACGCGGCGCCATGCCGGCGCGCTCCATGCCCCGGCCGACGGCTATGCCGAGCCGCAGAAGGCGGCCCCCGCCATCGCCAATGCCGCGCGCCGATTCGGCGCCAAGGTGCTGACCCATTGCGCGGTGCGCGGCCTCGACATCGCGGCAGGCCGCGTCGCCGGCGTGGTGACGGAGAAGGGCCGCATCGCCTGTTCCTCCGCAGTGCTCGCCGGGGGTGCCTGGTCGCGGCTCTTCGCCGCGACCTTCGGGCTGGACCTGCCGCAATTGAAGGTGCTGTCCTCGGTGCTGCGCACCGAGCCCATCGATGGCGGCCCCGAAGCCGCCTTGTGGGAGAGCCATTTCGGCCTGCGCAGGCGGCTTGACGGCGGCTACACAATCGCCAGCGGCCATTCGACCCGGGTCGACATCGTGCCGGATTCCTTCCGCTTCTTCTTCAAGTTCCTGCCCGCCTTGCGGCACGAATGGCGCGGGTTGCGCCTGCGGCTGGGGCCGCGCTTCGCCGAGGAATGGCGCTGGGAAGCGCAGCTGGCGGCGGACCGCGAGACGGTGTTCGAGCGCGTCCGCGTGCTCGACCCGGCGCCGGAAGCCGCGCGCACCGAAAGCGCGCTGCAGCAGGTGAAGGCGGTCTTCCCCGCGCTGCAGGGTGCCAAGGTGGCGCAACATTGGGCCGGCCTGATCGACGTGACGCCGGACGCGGTGCCGGTGATCTCGGCCGTCGATGCGCTTTCCGGCGCCTTCATCGCCACCGGCTTCTCCGGCCACGGCTTCGGCATCGGCCCCGGCGCCGGGCGGCTGATGGCGGAGCTGGTCACCGGCGACCAGCCGGTGGTCGACCCGGCGCCTTTCCGCCTGGCGCGCTTTTTCGACGGGTCGAAGATCGTGGTCGAGGCCGGCCTCTAGCAGGATTCTTCAAGTGCGGCCGCCGCGGCCTCCGCTATCCTAGGCGCGAGAGCGTGCTGAATCGGGTTTTCACAATGAACGACGAGACTCCTCATACCGGCCACTGCACCTGCAACCATGTGCGCTATCGCATGACCGGCGCGCCGATGTTCGTCCATTGCTGCCATTGCCGCTGGTGCCAGCGCGAGACCGGCTCGGCCTTCGTGCTCAACGCCATGATCGAGGCCGACCGGGTCGAGCTGTTGCAGGGCGAGGTCGAGGTGACGGCCACCCCGTCCAACAGCGGCAGGGGCCAGAAGATCGCCCGCTGCCCGCAATGCCATGTGGCGCTGTGGAGCAATTACGCCGGGTCGGGCGACCGCATCCGCTTCGTCCGGGTCGGCACACTGGACGAGCCCGACCGCCTGCCGCCGGACGTGCATATCTTCACCCGGTCCAAGCAGCCCTGGGTGATCCTGCCGCCCGGGGTTCCGGCCTTCGCCGAATTCTATGTGCGCGAGCAGCTCTGGCCGCCGGAGGCCCTGGCGCGCCGCGCGGCGGTCCTCGCGCCGCCGGCGGAATAGCAATTTTCGCCAAGTGAAGCCCGGCGGAGGGTGTGAGATTGGGCGGCTGGCAGAGCGGCCGGCCCCTGCTAGACTGAGGTCATGAGCTTCACCCTGCTCGCGCGCGGCGACGCGCTCAACGTCTACGACTACCGCTGCGACGTAGGGCTCGGCGCCAAGCCCTTCGTCGAGCGCCACGGCCATGCCTCGATCTCCTTCGTGCGCAAGGGCAGCTTCGGCTATCGCACCCGCGGCCGGCATTACGAGCTGGTGGCCGGGTCGGTGCTGGTCGGCTGCCCGGGCGACGAGTATGTCTGCTCCCACGACCATGTCTGCGGCGACGAATGCCTGTCCTTCCAGCTGGCGCCCCAGACCGTCGATCTGCTGGGCGACCACGCGGCGATCTGGAAGATCGGCGCCCTGCCGCCTTTGCCGGAGCTGATGGTGACGGCGGAGCGGGCCCAGTCCGCCGCGCGCCGGGGCGATGCGCTGGCGCTGCAGGAGGCCGGCCTGCTGATGGCGTCGCGCTTCGTCGGCCTGGCCGGACGCGCGGGCAAGGTTGCGACCGCCGCGTCGGATCGCAAGCCGGCGATCGACCCGGCGCGCGACCGCCGCCGCGCGGTGGAAGCGGCGCTGTGGCTGGAGGCGCATGCGGCCGAGGCCCTCGACCTCGACACCATCGCCGCGCGCTGGGGCTTGAGCCCGTTCCATTTCCTGCGGCTCTTCGCCCGCGTGCTCGGCGTGACGCCGCACCAGTACCTGGTGCGCTGCCGGCTGCGCGAAGCGGCGCGGCTGCTCGACGATCCGGCGCGCAGCGTCACCGATATCGCCTATGACGTCGGCTTCGCCGATCTCTCCAATTTCGTGCGCAGCTTCCGCCGCGCCGCGGGCGTGTCGCCCGGCGTCTTCCGTCGCGCGGCGAAGGCCGAACGCAAGATCCTCCAAGAGCGCATCGCCGCCTACTCGCTAGGCTGACTTCCTCTCATTCCAGGAGGAGGTTGCGATGTACGATCATGTCGGCCTGCATGTGAAGGATCTGCCCGCGAGCGTCCGATTCTACAAGGCGGCCCTGGCGTCGCTCGGCCACGAGCTCTGCTCGCAGGATGCGGGCGGCGCCGGCTTCGGCCCGGGCGGCGAGGCGGCGCTGTGGCTCTATGCCGACAAGGGCACCAAGGCGCCGGGTGTGCATATTGCCTTCAAGGCCAAGGACCGCGCCGCGGTCGACGCCTTCCACAAGGCCGGGCTGAAGGCCGGCGGCGGCGACAACGGCAAGCCGGGCCTGCGCGCCGACTACAGCCCGAAATACTACGCCGCCTTCCTGACCGATCCCGACGGCAACAATGTCGAGGCGGTGTGCCTGACATGAGCGCCGTACCGGAATCGGCGGGCGCGCCATCGACCGGCATCGCGGCGGAGTATCTGATGACGCTGCACGCGCCCATCGCCGGCGCACCGCAGCAGATCGACGAGACGCTGACGATCTTCCATTCGGATCGAGGATGGGTCGTTGGGCCGCGGATCAAGGGCCGGATACTGTCGCCGACCGGCGATTGGCTGCAGGCCCTGCCGGGCGGCAGCCTCAAGGTCGATGCCCGCATGACTATCGCGACCGAAGAAGGCGCGCTGATCCATGCCGCCTATGGCGGCGTGATCAGGATCGCCGCCGCGGATTTCGCCCGCATGGCTGGCGGCGAGACCCTGCGGGCGACGGAGATGTATTTCATTACCGCCCCCACCTTCCGCACCGCGCACCCGGCCTATGCCTGGCTCAACCACATCCAGGCGGTCGGCAAGGCGACGGCACTGAGGGGTGGCGCGCAAGGGTATGTGCAATACGACCTCTTCGCCGTGGGTTAGCCGCGGGCCGGACAAACGCGGTTCATGTGCTTGACCACGGGCCGTCGCCTCCGCCACTTTCCTTCCGCCCGGGCAATGCGCGTGGCGGTGGAGGGAAATGATGGCGGGGTGCGGATTGCTATATCTGGAAGACCTCTATGTCGGGCTGCGCTTCGAGTGCGGCAGCCATGCCCTCGATGCCGCGCAGATCAAGGCCTTCGCCCGGCAATACGATCCGCAGCCCTTCCACCTCGACGAGGACGCGGCGCGCGGCACCTTCTTCGGCGGGCTGGCCGCGAGCGGCTGGCAGGTCGCCTGCCTTGCCATGCGCATGATCGCCGAGCATGTGCCGATTGCCGGCGGCCTCATCGGCGGGGCGGCGGAATTGCGCTGGCCGCAGCCGACGCGGCCCGGCGACATCCTCCACGTCACCAGCGAGATCCTGGAGGTGACGCCGTCGCGCTCGAAGCCGGAGCGCGGCATGGCGCTGCTCCGGACCGAGACGCGCAACCAGAAGGGCGAGCTGCTGCAGGTCTTCACCGCCAAATGTGTGGTGCCGCGGCGGCCCGGATAGGCTTGAGCCGGTCCAGGGAGTGGACTTGACGGCGCCGGCGCTCCTCTGCCACCCTGCCGGCGTTACGTCTTCAGGGCGGGGTGGAACTCCCCACCGGCGGTAGGGCGACCCCCTCGGCGCAGTGCGTCGAGAGATCGCCGAGCCCGCGAGCGCCGCGGAAGTCCAGCTTCCGCGGGTCAGCAGACCAGGTCAGATGCCTGGGCCGACGGTATAGTCCGGATGAAAGAAGACGATCAGCCGCAAGGCCCGGATTCCGTCTCGCACGGAAATTCGGGGCATCGCGGCTTTTCAGCCCTGAAACGTTTTTCGCAACCAACCTTGCGCGAGGAGCGTTTCGCCATGTCTTTCGACCACATCGAACAGCGCATCGCCGCCGCCTGTACCGCGATGCAAAGCGGCCTGCCCGTCGTCCTGATGGACGACGACGACCGCGAGAACGAGGCCGACCTGATCGCCGCGGCCGAGACTCTGAGCCACGACGTCATGGCCCGGCTGATCCGCGATTGCAGCGGCATCGTCTGCCTCTGCCTCGACGATGCCCGCATCCGCCAATTGGACCTGCCGCCGATGGTGGCGGAGAACCAGTCGCGCTACGGCACCGCCTTCACCGTTTCGATCGAGGCCAAGTTCGGCGTCACCACCGGCGTCTCCGCCGCCGACCGCCTGGCCACCGTGCGCGCCGCCATCGCCGACCATGCGCGGCCGGAAGACCTGGCGCGGCCGGGCCACGTGTTCCCGCTCAGGGCCCAGCCGGGCGGCGTGTTGACCCGCCGCGGCCATACCGAGGGTGCGGTCGACCTGGCGAAGCTCGCCGGGCTGAAGCCGGCCGCGGTCTTGTGCGAACTGATGGACCGCCAGGGCGAGATGCTGCGCGGGATGCGGGCCAAGGCCTATGCGCGGCGCAACGGCTTCCCGCTGCTCACCATCGCCGAGCTGGCGGAATACCGCAGCCGGGCCGAGCTCGCGGCCTAGCTTTCGGGCCATCGTTGCGACGATTCTCGCGGCTTCCTCCGGCCCGGCGCTCTGCTATGGTGCGCCGGGCCGGAGAGCACGGGGATTGAGGCAAGCCGATGAGCACGCAAAGCAAGGTCGAAGGGCCGCATGTCGGCAGCCTGGGCGCCCAGCCCGGACCGCAGGGTGCCGCCCAGCAGCAGCCGCATTTCATCCGCCTCTACAAGGACACCTTCAGCCGCGAGTTGTGCGCGGAGGTGATCCGCCGCTTCGAGGCGGATGAGCGCAAGCACGCCTCGACCACCGCGGCGCGCGACAAGCCGCGGCTGCGCAGCGGCACCATGCTGCAGATCGGCGACCTGCCCGATTGGCAGGACATCAGCGACGCCTATTCCACCGCGCTGGAGAAGAACCTGCAGGCCTATGCCAAGGCCTTCCCGACCCTGCAGCAGCTGATCTCCGGGCCGGCCACCAAGCGCACGCCGCCGCTGCTCGAGCGCATCGAGCCCGGCCAGGGCTTCGGCATGCATATCGACGCCTCGATCGCCGGCACCCATGACCGCATGGTGGCGGTGCTGATGTATCTGAAGGACGTCGAGCAGGGCGGCGAGACGCAGTTCCCCTTCCAGTCGATCCAGGTGAAGCCGCGCGCCGGATTGATGGTCCTCTTCCCACCCTACTGGACCCACCCGCACCAGGGCACCAGCCCGGTGAGCGGGCTCAAATACAACCTCACCAGCTATGTCGTGGTCGATAACGCGTTCCGGCCGGAGAAGTAGGGACGAGCCGCTACCGCATTCTCGCTCGTCATCCCGGCCAAGCGAAGCGCGCGCCGGGATCCACAGCGCCGTCGCACGGGCGGTTGCCCTGTCTCAATTCCTCCCTGCCGTTCTTGCGGCGGATGAGTAGACCCCGGCGCGAGGCCGGGGTGACGACTTGGTTTGTATTGTAGACTGAGGCTAAGCCAGCAGCGCCGCGAGCACGGCGTCGAGGCGTTGGCGGCCCTGTTGGGTAGCGGTGAGGCGGTTGTCGCCGAGGGCGAGAAAGCCGCCCTCGATCAGGCGCTGCAGGTGGGGTTGATCCAGCGCTTGCGCGAGCGGCTTTGCCGCTTCGTCTTCGATCCGCGCCAGCTGCACGCCTTCCTTGAGGCGCAAGCCCATCATCAGCAGCTCCGACAGCCGCTCCGCGCGCGGCACGAGATCGCGCTGCCGGGTGGCGTGGCCGTCGCGCTCCACCAGATCGAGCCAAGCTTCCGGCGCGCGGTGCTGCCGGGTGGCGAACTTCTCAGCCCCAAGCGTGAGCCGGCCATGGGCGCCCGGGCCGATGCCGATGTAGTCGCCATAGCGCCAGTAGGTCAGGTTGTGGCGCGATTCCTGGCCCGGCCTGGCGAAGTTGGAAATCTCGTAGTCGGCGAGGCCGGCCTGCGCGAGCCGCGCGACCGTCGCCTCGTAGAGCTCCGCCGCGCGCTCCTCGTCCAGCACGCGGAAATCGCCGCGCGCGACCGCCTGCTCGAACTGGGTGCCGGGCTCGATCGTCAATTGATAGAGCGAGATGTGGCCGGCGGCGAATTCCAGCGCGCGGTCGAGTTCCGCCTGCCATTGCGCCAGCGTCTGCGTCGGCCTCGCATAGATGAGATCGAAGGAAAAGCGGCCGAAGGTCTCCGCCGCCATCCGCACCGCAGCGAGCGCCTGCGCCGCGTCGTGCTGGCGGCCGAGGAATTTCAGATCGCCGGCGACCAGGCTCTGCACGCCGAGCGAGACGCGGTTGATGCCGGCGTCACGGAAGGCGCCGAACTTGCCGATCTCGACCGAGGTCGGATTCGCTTCCAGCGTGATCTCGATGTCGGGCGCGAAGTCGAACAGCGCGCCGGCACGCGCGATCAGCGCGGCGACCGTCTCCGGCTCCATCAGCGAGGGCGTGCCGCCGCCGAAGAAGATGCTGGTGAGCGCACGGCCAGGGGTCTCGCGCGCGTAATGCTCCAGCTCCCGCAGCAACGCGGCACGCCAACGCGTGTGGTCGATGCGCTCGCGCACATGCGAGTTGAAGTCGCAATAGGGGCACTTCGCCTTGCAGAACGGCCAGTGGATGTAGAGGCCGAAGCCGGGGGCGGACACGGTGGACGATCCCCTACTTCGTCATTGCCGGGCTTGACCCGGCAATCCAAGTTCCGGCGGGACGCCGGATGCAAACTTGGATCACCGGGTCTCGATGCTGCGCATCGGCCCGGTGATGACGAGAGAAAGAGAACGCGCGCATCACCGTGCGAAACACGCCGCCATCAGCTGGCGGAAGCTTTCGGCGCGGTGGCTGACCTCGTGCTTCTCGGCCGGGTCCATCTCGCCGAAGGTGATGTCGTAGCCAACCGGCTTGAAGATCGGGTCGTAGCCGAAGCCGCGGTTTCCACGCTTCTCATGGATGATCTCGCCGGCGACCTCGCCCTGGAACAGCTCGCAATGGCCGTCGGGCCAGCACAGCGCCAGCGCGCTGACGAAGCGCGCCGCGCGATTCGCATGGGTGCTGAGTTCGCGCAACACGCGGTCCATGCCGATGTTGAAATCGCGTTCGCCGTCCGCGCCCTTGTCGGCCCAGCGCGCGGAGTAGATGCCGGGGGCCCCGCCCAGCGCGTCGACGGAGAGGCCCGAATCATCGGACAAGGCGGGAATGCCGGAGGCGATCGCGGCGGCGACGGCCTTCAGCTTTGCGTTGCCGATATAGCTGTCCTCGGTCTCCTCCGGCTCGGGCAGGCCGAGATCGCCGGCGAGCTTCACGGCAATACCGAAGGGCGCCATCAGCGCCACCATCTCCTTGAGCTTGCCCTTGTTATGGCTGGCGATGATGAGCTCGTGGCCCCCGAAGCGGCGCGGCAGGCTCAAGGTCTTCGCCATCAGCAGGCAGGGATTCTCCGCGTCCCACAAGGTCGGGAACACTTCCAGCGGCAGGAACCCCTGCGCGGCATAGAAGCGGTGGGTGCGGGCGTAAGCGAGATCGCCGGCCGAGGGCGCCAGCGTCTTCACCGTGAGCGTGCGCGTTGCCGTGCCGCGCAGATGGTCCTCGATCGCGCGGATCAGCCGCGCACCGATGCCGGCACGGTGATGCACCGGCTTCACCGCGATCAGATGCAGCTCCGCGGTCGCCGGGAAATGCTGGCGCAACGTCGCGATGCCCACCGCCGCGCCGCCCAGGCGCGCGACGAACATCGGCAGGTGGCGCGCCTCTTCGGCGAAACGCGCGTTGGCTTCGGCGATCCCGAACCACTCCGGCAGCGCCGCGAGGATGTCGCCCACCAGCCGCGCGCGTGTGTCGGGGTCGCGTTCGAGGGTGATAGCGGGTTGCGGCAGGTTCATGGCGGTCAAGCTTCTATGCGGGTCCTTGTGAAATCAACGCACAGCCCTTGCATTCCCCCGCTCGTCACACCGGCCTTGCGCCGGGGTCCATCGTGCCGACGCATCGGCGGTTCGTGTCAGCGCACGGGCGTCTCTGGTCCGTGCGACGGTCAAATGGATCCCGGCGCAAGGCCGGGATGACGACCGAGCAGGTTGCGCCGTCGCTGCGCCCTACTCCAGTCCCAGTACGATGCGCTGCAGCCGCGTCAGTTCCGTCACGCCCTTGCGCGCGTAGTTCAGCAGTTGCATGAACTCGGCCTCGCTGAAGGGCTCGCGCTCCGCCGTGCCCTGCACCTCGATGATGCCGCCCTTGGCGGTCAGCACGAAATTGGCGTCCGCCTCGGCGGTCGAATCCTCGGCATAGTCGAGATCGAGCACCGCGCTCTTCTGATGGATGCCGCAGGAGACCGCCGCCACCTGGTCGATCAGCGGAATGTCGTTCACCGCGCCCAGCTTCTTCATGTGGCGGAAGCAGAGATAGAGCGCGACATAGGAGCCGGTGATGGCGGCGGTGCGCGTTCCGCCATCCGCCTGCAGCACGTCGCAATCGATCTTGATCTGCCGCTCGCCGAAGCCCTTCAGGTTGGTGACGGTGCGGAGCGCGCGGCCGATCAAACGCTGGATCTCCTGGGTGCGGCCGGATTGCTTGCCCTTGGCCGCCTCGCGGTCGGTGCGGGTGTGGGTCGAGCGCGGCAGCATGCCGTATTCGGCGGTGACCCAGCCCTGGCCGGAATTCCGCAGGAACGGCGGCACCTTCTCGTCGATGGACGCGGTGCACAGCACATGGGTCTCGCCGAACTTGGCGAGGCAGGAGCCTTCGGCATAGCGATTGACGTCGATCAGCAATTCGACGGCGCGCATTTCATCGGCGGCACGGCCGGAGGGTCGCATGAGGTGTTCCTTGGTCCTGGAAATGTGCGCCGGAAGCTACACGCGGGCGGGGGCGGAGTCTACGCGGAACCCAAGCCTCCCATTTGTCGCCCCGGCCGAGCCGCTACGCGGCGCGAGCCGGGATGACAAGTGAGGACGTCACTTGAACCGTCGCGCCTTCGACCACCTTGTCCGATCGTAATATTCCGGCGGGCGCTTCCGCACCCAGGCGACGAATTGCGCCAGCGGCGGGTGTGCGCGCAGCTTGGCGAAATCGGCGAATTCCCCACCAAAATCCTCCGCCAACTCGCGCTCGTTCAGCATGGCGTGGATGGCGCGATGGCAGATCTTGTGCATCGTCACCGTCTCCTGCCCGCCATGGCTGCGCGGCAGCGGATGGTGGCGGTCGAGGCTGGGGCCGGGGATCATCGGCCGATGGCAGAGCGGGCAAGGCAGCGGCCCGGCCTCCGGCGCGGCGGCGCCCTCGCCGGCCCAGCCTTCGCCCGACAGGCGGCGGCGCTGGCGGCGGGAGATTTTCGGGCGGGGTTTCTTCATGGCCGCCAGGGTGCTGGGCAGGCGCGATTCTGGCAAGCGGGGCCGGGTCATTGACGCCGCCGCACTCCCTCCCTAGATTCGAGGCGGCAAAGGACGAGGGCTTAAGTCCATGCAATTCATTCCCAAAGGCGGCAAGAGCGGCGAGATCGGCGGCGTCCTGGCCCAGCACCGGACCGTGCTGGCCGAGCTCTCCGAGCGCTCGCGCGAGATCTTCCGCCTGATCGTCGACGCTTATGTGGAGACCGGGGAGCCCGTCGGCTCGCGCACGCTGTCGCGCAAGCTGGGGCACCTCTCCCCCGCCACCATCCGCAATGTGATGTCGGACCTGGAGGAGGTCGGGCTGCTCTTCGCCCCGCACACCTCGGCCGGCCGCCTGCCGACCGAGCTCGGCCTGCGCCTGTTCGTCGACGGGCTGATGGAGGTGGGCGGCCTCACCGCCGATGAGCGCCAGGCGATCGAAGGGCAATGCGCCACCAAGGGCCGCTCGCTGCCCGACGTGCTGGAGCAGGCGACGATGATGCTCTCCGGCCTGTCCCGCTGCGCCGGGCTGGTGATGGCGCCGAAGAGCGAGCGGCCGCTGAAGCATATCGAGTTCGTGCATCTGGCGCCCGGCCGCGCCCTGGTGGTGCTGGTGACCGAGGGCGGCATGGTCGAGAACCGGCTGGTCGACGTGCCGATCGGCCTGCCGATGTCGACCCTGATCGAGGCGACCAACTACCTGACCGCGCGGCTGGTCGGGCGCACCCTCGGCATGGCGCGCGAGAACATCCTGATCGAGCTTAACGAGCAGCGCGCCGAGCTGGACGAGCTGACCCGCAAGGTGGTCGAGGCCGGCCTCGCCACCTGGGCCGATGGCGGCAAGACCGACAGCGCCCTGATCGTGCGCGGCCAGGCCAATCTGTTGGAGGACGTGCAGGAGGCGGGCGATCTGGAGCGGCTGCGCGCCCTGTTCTCGGCGCTGGAGACCAAGGAGCAGCTGTTGAAGCTGCTCGACGCCGCCGACCAGGCCGATGGCGTGCAGATCTTCATCGGCGCGCAGAGCGACCTGTTCGGGCTGGCCGGCTGCTCGGCGGTCATCTCGCCCTATCGCGACAGCCAGCGGCAGCTGGTCGGCGCGGTCGGCGTCATCGGCCCGTCGCGGCTCAACTACGCCCGCATCATCCCCATGGTCGACCACACTGCCAAGGTGATCGGAAGGCTGCTGGGCTAGGCCGGGCTGGCGGCTGGGAACGGCCTGCGACATCCTGGGTTAACGCCGCATCTTGACCGCAAATAGCGATTGACCATCTTTGCCTTGCCCCGCGATATAGCGCCCGTGCGGGGCGAAACTCCCGGAATGACCTGATTTGGATCGCAGGATGAGCGACGAGAAGCATTTGGACCAGCAACCGCCGGCCGCCAACGACGCGGCGCCGATCGATTCCGGCGCCGAGATCCCCGGCGCCGGCGGCACGCCCGAACAGCAGCTGGAGGCCGCCCGGGCCGAGGCCGCGCAGCTGAAGGACCAGTTGCTGCGCGCCCTGGCGGAGACCGAGAATGTACGCCGCCGGGCGCAACGCGAGCGCGAGGACGCCGGCAAATACGCGATCGCCAATTTCGCCCGCGACGTGCTGCAGGTGAACGACAACCTGCAACGTGCGCTGGAGGCGATTCCCGCCGCGGCCCTGGCAGCCGACGAGGCGCTGAAGAACCTGCACGAGGGCGTCTCCGCCACCGAGCGGCAATTGAGCGCGGCGCTGGAGCGCCAGGCCGTCAAGCGAATCTGGCCGATGGGTGAGAAGTTCGACGCCAATTTCCACCAGGCCATGTTCGAAGTGCCGACCAACGATCACGCGGCCGGCACGGTGGTGCAGGTGATGCAGGCCGGCTACGTGATCCACGACCGCCTGCTGCGCCCCGCCTTGGTCGGCGTGGCGAAATCCGCCCCCGGCGGCGAGACGCCACAGAGCAAGGTGGATACGCTCGCCTAGCCCTTGCCCGCTGCTCATCGGCTGGTGCCGCAACCGGCGCCGACTTCCATCACGCAAGCGAAGCGCGGCTCCTGGCGTTCGGCTGCACGATGCGGTAAAGCCTGTAGGGCAGAGCGATCGCGCATGCGCTGCCGGCTTCGCGGCGGCCTCGACAGCAGGGATGGGCGCGGTGAAGGGGATGACGACGCGCCAGCCATGACATCTGGTAAGAAAAGTGGTGCGGTCATCACCGGCGAACAAGGTTCGGCGAGCGCGGATGTCACGCGACGCCCGCAGCAGCGGCTGAAGGGGGCCCTGATGCTCACCCTCGCGGTACTGGTGGGGGCCCTCCAGGACGCCTTCATCAAGGATCTGAGCGGCAAGTATCCGGTCTACGAAATGCAGCTGCTGCGCGGCGGCACGGCGATGCTGCTGATCTTCGCCTGGATCGCGGCCAGCGGCGGCCTGCGCCACCTGCTGGGTCCCCGGCCCGGCTTCCTGCTGTTCCGCTCGGTGGTGCTGGCGGTGGCCAGCCTCACCTTCTACATGGCGCTGGCCGCCATGCAGTTCGCCGACGCGGTGGCGATCTATTTCTCCATGCCGCTGATGATCGCGGCGCTGTCGGGCCTGGTGATCGGCGAGAGCGTGCCGCTGCGGCGCTGGCTGGCGGTGATCGTCGCCTTCGCCGGCGTCGCCATCGTGGTGCGGCCGGGCACCGGCCTGTTCAATCCGGCCTCGCTCATCGTGCTGTTCTCGACGCTGTGCTACGCCATCGGCCTGATGCTGACCCGCCCGCTCGGCATGCAGGTGGATTCCAAGGTGATGGCGCTGTGGCAGGTCGGCGGCTTCGTCGTCACCGCCGCCCTGCTGTTCCTGGTCTTCGGCAACGGCGCCTTCCACGACCCGGCCCATCCCAGCCTCAGCTACCTGACCGCCGGCTGGGTCGACCCGCCGGCCGGCGATCTGGTGCGGATGCTGGGCTTCGGCGTGGCGGCCGCGGCCGCCAGCTTCCTCTACACCTTGGGCTACAAACTGGCGGCGCCGAGCTTCGTCGCGCCGTTCGAGTATTCCGCGCTGCTCTGGGCGGCGCTCTGGGGCTTCGTGTTCTGGGGCGACATCCCGCATGCCAGCACCTTCGCCGGCGCGGCGCTGGTCATCGGTGCGGGCCTCTGGATGGTCTGGCGCGAACGGCGGGTCGGATGACGCGCTGGACGCAAAGTCCCTGTTTGCGAATGTCCCTGCGCACGATATGGTCCGGGCCGGATTTGCCAGGTTGTTTCAAGCCTCGATGACCAACGATCGCCCGCCCCGCCGCCGCCTACCGCCGCTCAATGCCCTGCGCGCGTTCGAGGCGGTGGCGCGCTCCCTCTCCTTCACCAAGGCCGCCGACCAGCTGCTGGTCACGCAAAGCGCGGTAAGCCGCCAGGTGAAGAACCTCGAGGACATCCTCGGCGTCCAGCTGCTGAAGCGCAAAGGCCAGCTGGAGCTGACCGAGGAGGGGCGCAAGCTGCTGCCGGTGCTGACGGGGAGCTTCGACCGCATCGCCGAGGTGATCGCCGGGATCAAGGTGGCGCATGCCAATCCGCCGCTCACCCTCTCCATGCCGCCGACCTTCACCCGGCGCATGCTGATGCCGCGGCTGGCCGATTTCCAGCAGAAGAACCCCGACCTGGAGCTGCGCATCGAAACGCCGGCGACCAATATCGAATTCGCCTCGGCGCCCATCGACATGGCGATCTTCTTCGGCTTCAACCGGGTCGACGCTTTGGTCACCGACCTGCTGATGATCGAGGAGATGACGCCGGTCTGCTCGCCGCGCCTCGCGGCGGAGGCGGGCAACGACATCGTCGATTTCCTGCGCAAGCATCCCCTGCTGCATGTGCGCCAGGGCGAGGACCTCTGGCAGTGCTGGACCATCTTCGCCGAGCAGGCGGGGCTGAACGGGCTGGCAGTGGATCGCGGCGTGGTCATGGGCACCGCCGATCTGGTGGTGGAATCGGCGATCAATGACGGTGGCGTGGCGATGGTGGATGTGCGCCTGTTCCCGGATGAGGTGAGATCCGGCCGCCTTGCCGTGCCGTTCCGGCACACGGTCAAATCCGGCCGCTCCTACTACCTGGTGAGCCGGGCGGAGGAGATCGAAATTCCCCGCATCGCCGCCTTCCGAGCCTGGGTCATCGACCAGTTCGCCGGCGCCTTCGCCTAAGCATCGGACCTACTGACGCTGGATGGTGCCGCCCGGATTGCCGGAGCGCTGCGCTCGGATCAGCCTCGATCGCAGGCGGAGTGCCAGGAGAATGTCGATCGCCGCGACCGCGTAAAATACCAGGGGCACCCAGCTCGCCTCCGGGCCGGTCAGCTCCAGCAGGCTCGGCGTCATCGCGCCGATGATGGCGATCATGACGGCGCCAACGATCATGGCGCCGGCCAGGATGTTTGGGTTGGCTTGGGCGGGTCGGGTGGGCATGGCTCAGCGCATCCGTTGCACGGTGGGGGTGGATTTGGCGGGCGGCAGGCTGGTGCGGGGTTTGTCGCGGGGACGCTCGGCCTTGCCGCCAGCGCCCTTGCCGCCAGCGCCCTTGCGGCCAGCGTCCTTGCGGCCAGCGTCCTTGTCGATAATGGCCTGGATCTGGCGCATGGACGTGCGCAGGGACGGCGCCTGCGACCCCAGCCGCCCCAGCTGGCCCAAATGGAACACCGCCTTGATCAGGTTCAGGACGGCGACCGCATAGAGCACCAGGGGCGCCCATTGCTCGGCCGCCGGCCAATAGGGCGCCAGGACGCCATAGGGAAAGACCGCGGCCACGATCAGCCAGAACACGAAGCCGAACAGGCCGGCCGCCGCACCCTTCAGCCGGCCGCTGAGACGGGCCCGGTTTGCGGTCGTTCCGGTGTTGGGCAGGATCTTGCCGGCCAAGCGGATTCCCCAAGCGGTTGACGGCCTTGCCGAAAGACCATCTTCCCACGGACACAAGCCGAGCTCAACGGTCCGCTCCGCCCATGGAGGGTATGCCTGGACGACCCGGTCTCCCAGCGGCGCCGGCGGCAGGTCGTTGGCCGGTCGTTGCGGGGCCAGGAGTGTCGCAGGTGCTGCTGCATCGCCTTGCAAGTGCTGCAAAAGGCCCTATATATCCCAGCGAAAACCGGGGGTCTTTCGGGTCCGGCCCAATCTTTTCAGATGGGCTGGGTCTGGCGGGCTCCTGAATGGCGGTTCGCCCGGTCCGTTCCCTCAGGAACTGGTTCGGCGGGCCGTCCCACCGAAGACATACCGACGGGGGTTCCCGCGGCGCTTCACCTGAAGGCTGCGTTGGGGGCCTGCTGAAAAGAGAGGACAACATGAGTAAAGTCATCGGCATCGACCTCGGCACCACCAATTCCTGCGTCGCCGTCCTCGACGGCAAGGATTCCAAGGTCATCGAGAACGCCGAAGGCGCGCGCACCACGCCTTCGATGGTCGCCTTCACCGATTCCGGCGAGCGCCTGGTGGGCCAGGCCGCGAAGCGCCAGGCGGTGACCAACCCGGAGAACACGCTCTTCGCCATCAAGCGCCTGATCGGCCGCCGCTACGACGACCCGGTGACCCAGAAGGACGCCAAGCTGGTTCCCTACAAGATCGTCGCCGGCGACAATGGCGATGCCTGGGTCAGCTCCCACGGCAAGAATTACTCGCCCTCGCAGGTCTCCGCCTTCATCCTGCAGAAGATGAAGGAAACGGCCGAGAACTATCTCGGCGAGAAGGTGACCCAGGCGGTCATCACCGTCCCGGCCTATTTCAACGATTCGCAGCGCCAGGCCACCAAGGACGCCGGCAAGATCGCCGGGCTGGAAGTGCTCCGCATCATCAACGAGCCGACGGCCGCGGCGCTCGCCTACGGCATGGAGAAGAAGGGTTCCGGCGTCATCGCGGTCTATGACCTCGGCGGCGGCACCTTCGACATCTCGGTGCTGGAGATCGGCGACGGCGTGTTCGAGGTGAAGTCGACCAACGGCGACACCTTCCTCGGCGGCGAGGATTTCGACGCGCGCATTATGGACTACCTGGCGGAGGAATTCCGCAAGGAGAACGGCATCGATTTGCGCAAGGACAAGCTGGCGCTGCAGCGGCTGAAGGAAGCGGCCGAGAAGGCGAAGATGGAGCTGTCCTCGTCGATGCAGACCGAGGTCAACCTGCCCTTCATCACCGCCGACCAGACCGGCCCCAAGCATCTGGCCATCAAGCTGACCCGCGCCAAGCTCGAGGCGCTGGTCGACGACCTGGTCGAGCGCACCATGGAGCCGTGCCGCAAGGCGTTGAAGGACGCCGGCCTCAAGGCCAGCGACATCAACGAGGTGATCCTGGTCGGCGGCATGACCCGCATGCCCAAGATCATCGAGAAGGTGAAGGAGTTCTTCGGGCGCGAGCCGCATCGCGGCGTCAACCCGGACGAGGTCGTCGCCGTCGGCGCCGCCATCCAGGGCGCCGTGCTGAAGGGCGAGGTGAAGGACGTCCTGCTGCTCGACGTGACCCCGCTGTCGCTCGGCATCGAGACGCTGGGCGGCGTGTTCACGCGGCTCATCGACCGCAACACGACGATCCCGACCAAGAAGAGCCAGACCTTCTCCACCGCCGAGGACGGCCAGACCGCGGTCACCATCCGCGTGTTCCAGGGCGAACGCGAGATGGCGGCGGACAACAAGATCCTCGGCCAGTTCGACCTGGTCGGAATTCCGCCGGCGCCGCGTGGCGTGCCGCAGATCGAGGTCACCTTCGACATCGACGCCAACGGTATCGTCAACGTGTCGGCGAAGGACAAGGCGACCAACAAGGAACAGCAGATCCGCATCCAGGCCTCGGGCGGCTTGAGCGACAGCGACATCCAGAAGATGGTGAAGGATGCCGAGGCGCATGCCGCCGAGGACAAGAAGCGCAAGGCGCTGGTGGAGGCCCGCAACCACGCGGACGCCACCATCCATGGCGCCGAGAAGCAACTGAAGGAAGGCGGCGAAAAGGTTGCCGCCGCCGACAAGGAAGCGGTCGAGACCGCCATCACCCAGCTGAAGGGCGCGATGGAGGGCGACGATGCCGAGCAGATCAAGGCCAAGACCGACGCGGTCATGCAGGCTTTGATCAAGGTCGGCGAGGCGCTCTACAAGGCGGCCGGCGCCGAGGCCGGTGCCGGCGGCGAGGATGCCGCGTCCGGTTCCGCCGGCGGCAGCGCCGGGGCCGAGGACGAGAAGGTCGTCGACGCCGATTTCGAGGAAGTCGACGAGCGCAAGGGCAAGAGCGCCTAAGCGCGAACGGGTAGCGGCGGAGCCGGGCTGGGGGCCCGGCTCCGCTCTTCATTCACCACGCTTTCGCCGATCGGGGCCGCGCCCCACGGATCGGCAGATCACATCGGGCGATGGCAAAGCAGGATTACTATTCGACCTTGGGGGTGGCGAAGGACGCCGATCTTGAGACGCTCAAGAAGGCCTATCGCAAGCTCGCCATGCAGTACCATCCCGACCGCAATCATGGCGATGCGGCGGCGGAGCAGAAGTTCAAGGAAGTCTCCGAGGCCTATGACGTCCTGAAGGACGATCAGAAGCGCGCGGCCTATGACCGCTTCGGCCATGCCGCCTTCGACGGCACCGGCGGGTTTCGCGGCAACGGCGCCGGCCATGCCGGCTTCGATTTCACCTCCTCCGGCTTCGCCGACATCTTCGACGAGATGTTCGGCGAGTTCATGGGCGGACGGCGCGGGAACCAGTCGCGCGCCCGCGGCGGCGACCTCCGCTACAACATGGAGATCAGCCTCGAGGAGGCCTTTGAGGGCAAGCAGGCGACGATCCGCGTGCCGGGCACCGAGCAATGCGGCGCCTGCACCGGCACCGGCGGCGAGAAGGGCGCGCAGCCGACCACCTGCCCGACCTGCCGCGGCCATGGCAAGGTGCGCGCGACCCAGGGCTTCTTCACCATCGAGCGGACCTGCCAGAGCTGCTCCGGCACCGGCAAGGTGATCGAGAAGCCCTGCCCGCAGTGCCACGGCCAGGGCCGCGTCGCCAAGGACAAGACCCTGCAGGTGACCATTCCGCCGGGGGTCGAGGACGGCACGCGCATCCGGCTGGCCGGCGAAGGCGAGGCCGGGTTGCGCTCGGCGCCCTCGGGCGATCTCTACATCTTCCTCTCGGTCAAGCCGCACCGCCTGTTCCAGCGCGACGGCGCGAATGTTCACTGCCGGGTTCCCATCTCCATGGCGACGGCGGCGCTCGGCGGCGGCATCGAGATCCCGGCGATCGACGGCAGCCGCGCCAAGGTGCAGATTCCCGCCGGCACCCAGACCGGCCAGCAATTCCGCCTCAAGGGCAAGGGCATGAGCGTGCTGCGCTCGACCCAGCGCGGCGACATGTATGCCGAGATCGTGGTCGAGACCCCGGTCAACCTGACCAAGAAGCAGAAGGAGCTGCTGCAGCAGTTCCAGGACGAGGGCAAGAAAGGCGCCTCCCACTCCCCCGAGGCCGACAGTTTCTTCGCCCGGGTGAAGGAGTTCTTCGGCAAGGAAGAGGAATAGGCGGCGCGCCGCTTCCGCACTTTTCCGCCCCGGCGATTCCCGTTACCCTCCGCTCCCTTCGCGGAGGAGTTGCATGTTCGAAGGCTATAAGGTCGTCGTCGTCACGCCGGCGGGGCGGCGGCGCTATATGAAGCTGCTGGTGCCGCAGGTGCTGGCCTCGCCGCTGGTCGAGCGTTATGACATCTGGGTCAACACGCCGGATCCTGGCGACCTCGCCTTCTTCGACGGCCTCGCCAGGCTTGATCCGCGCGTCAACCTGGTGCGCCATCCGGAGGGCAAGCCGCCGGCGATCGAATCCATCGGTTCCTTCCACCCCACCGCCTGCGACGCCGATTCCATCTATATCCGCCTCGATGACGACATCGTCTGGCTGGAGCCGGGCTTCTTCGAGACGCTGCTGCGCTTCCGCGTCGACCATCCGGAATTCTTCCTCGTCATGCCGCTCATCATCAACAACGCGGTGTGTTCCTTCCTGCTGCAGAGTTTCGGCAGGATCGCGGCCACCCAGCATCTGCGCCCGGCCTGCATGGACGAGTTCGGCTGGCGCGATCCCTATCTGGCGCTCGATCTGCACCGCCTGCTGATCGGATTGATCGAGCGTGGCGAGACCCGCAAGCTCCACGTCAAGCCCTGCGAGATCGCGCTCAACCGCTTCTCGATCAACTCGCTGTGCTGGTTCGGCAAGGCGATGGCGCCCTTCGCCGCCAAGATCGGCAAGGAGGAAGAGGAGGAGCTGAGCCTGCTGCTGCCGATGCAATACGATCTGCGCAACTGCTTCGTCGGCAACACCATCGCGGCGCATTACGCCTTCATCTTCCAGCGCGACAAGGTCGACCGCTCCGGCATCCTGGAGGAGTACCGCCGCGTCCTGTTCGCGCGCGCCGAGTTGCGGCCGCTGCTGGAACAGGCGGAGGCGATCGCGGCGGCGGCCGACGCCGCCCATGCCGATGCGCTCAGCGGGCTCTATGTGCCGCCGCCGGTTCCGCTGCGGCACGAGCTCAAGGTGTGGTGGCGGCAGCGCCCCTGGCGCAAGCAATGGAAGCCCAAGGCGCGGCTGCGGCCCGGCTATCCGGCCTGACGCGCCTCATTCCTCGCCGTCCGCCCGGGTGCAGGGCCAATCGGCCGGGGCGGCGACGCCCGGCGGCAGCCTGGTCGTGGCGTCGCCGCAGGTTTCCTCCAGCTGCTCCGCCACCAGGTTGCGCGCCGCGCTCAGATCGGCGCCGCGCAAATCGGCGAGCGACAGCAGGGCGCGGTCGAGATCGGCGCCCGCGAGCTTGGCGCCTTTGAGGTCGGCGCGCGCCAGATAGGCGCGCGCGAGACTGGCGCCGCTGAGGTCGGCCCCGCCCAGATGCGCGCGGCTCAGTTCCGACTTGGCGAGATTGGCGCCGGCGAGATTGGCGTTGCTGAGATCGGCACGGTCAAGCTCCGCCTTCTCGGCCCTCGCGTTGCTGAGATCGGCCCCGGCCAGCACCGCGCGGTCGAGCATGGCCTTGGTGAGGTCGGCGTCCGCGAGCTTGGCGCCGGTGAGCCGCGTGCGCGACAGCGTCGCCTCGGCGAGGATGGCGCCGCCGAGATCTGCGCCGCTGAGATCGGTCATGCTGAGGTCGGCGCGGGTGAGGTTGGCGCGCTGCAGATCTTCGTCCTTCAGGATCAGCTTGGTCTTCTGGCAGCCGGCCCAATCCACGCCGGGGCCGGGATGATCCTTGCAGCCGGCCCAGGCCGGCGCGGCGAGACCGATGGTGAACGCCCCGGCGGCGGCGAGTGGGAGGACCAATGCCGCCGCGATCCGTGCGCGGTGCAGGTATCGCAAGACATGCCCGGCCATGACCATACCTCCTGTGGACGGCTGCGATCTTAGGCCGCGCGGGCCCTGGCGACAATCGTGGCGACGCGGAGCGCCGGGCCGGCTCAGAGATTGAGGTAATCCTCGACCGCCACGCATTGGTCGATCACGCCGCCCGCATTGCGCAGGGGCCAGACGCCCGCCTGCACCGCCAGCGGCAGGTCGATGCCGCGGGCGGAGAATTCGTGCATGCCGAATTGCGGCGTGCCCTCCTCCACGGCGTGGCGATAGGCGTCGGTGATCTCGGCCCTATCCGCATCGCTGATGCGGCCGAGCTCGTCGAGGTAGCGGCCCGCCAGTTCCTGGCCGTATTGCTGCACCATCGTGCCGCACAGGCGGTAGCGCACGCGGAACGGGTTCCGCTCGATCTCGGCGATGATCAGATTGGGCAGGATGTCGCGGATTTCCGCCGGGTCGATGGCACCGCGGCCGGGCATGCGGCCGTCGATCCATTTGCTGCGCCAATAGGCATCGAAATGGTGCACCCGTACCGAAGTGATCTGGTCGAACCGCACCCGCGCCATGTTCCGTTGTCGCCTGCCCTGGCAAAGCCGGCACTATAGCCGGGCGCTCCGGCGCGGACCAGCATCGCCCGGCGTTTCGCCCCCGCCTATCACTTCCGGTCTATGCGGGCCGCCTGCCGCCGCGGCCCGCGCATCAGCGCATGCGCGAATCAAGCTGCAGCACCGGCCCGTCGACCGCGAAGCGGCCATAGCCCTGGTGGTGGATGGTTTTCGCCGTCTTCTGCTTGGGATCGATCCAGGCCTGCACCGCTTCGAGGATGAAAAGGTTGTAGCGCCTGACCAGCGCCCGGTCGGCAACCCGGCATTCCAGATTGGCGAAGCATTCGGCAATGAGGGGGGCCGCGACCTTTTTCGCCGGCCGCGCCGTCAGGTCGAAGGCGGTGAACTTGTCGATCTCCGCGCCGCTCGAATTGCCGATGGCGACCACCTGTTTCGCCATCTTGCGGGCCGGGATGGCGATGACGCATTCGCCGGTCTTGTCGAGCGCCGCGAAGCTGTGATTGGCACCGGAGACGAGGCACGCGATGAGCGGCGGCTCGAACTCCACCATCATGTGCCAGGACATGGTCATCACGTTGGGCCTGGCGCCGCTGCGCGTCTTGCGCGCGGTGCTGAGCAGCACCACCGGCCCCGGTTCGATCAGCTGGTAGACCCTGGACAAGGGCAGCGCGCGCATGGCCTTTCCTCCATCCCGAAGTGGCGCAGGATAGCGCGGGGGCCGGCCGCCGACCAAACGCGTCGCGCCGGCTGGCGCGCGACGCTATACTGAGCGTCGCATCGCACCTTTTCGAGACGCTGCATGAGTTCCGCCCGCGACCTGCGATCTTGGCTTCCGGCCATCCTCGTCGCCGTTCTCCTGGCCATGCCGTCGGCCCGGGCGGCCTCCGCCGCCGGCCAGATCCTGCCCGTCGCCATCGCCGCCGACGCGGTCGACAGCGACCCCGAGATCGCCACCCGCGACTACAAGGGCCACAAGGCCTGGTCGATCCTGTGGCCGCGCGATGCCGCGGGGCGCGAGCTGCATCTGGGCTTCATCGAGGATCTGCGCCTGCCCTATCGCCAGCATCCGCAGGAGATGCTGGATTTCGCCGGCGACGACAGCTCCGGCGACCCGGCCGAGCAGACGCTGGATCACGGCGGCCGGGCCGAGATCATCTGGGACCGCGACGTGTTCTGGCTGGTGATGAGCGAGCGCGCCGTTCTGGCGCCCGACCCGCAGAAGCCGGAGACCATGGCCGATGGCCGCCTGCATCGCGGCGACGCGCGCCGGCATTGCGCCGTCTTCACCACCGACCCGGCCCCGCGCCAGGGCACGCTGGTCGGCGCTTATTGCCGCAACCTGGCGCCGGGCGCCGCCATTGACGCCGCCACCGCGCGGCAATGGCTGGAGGAGCTCGAGCTGACCGTCACCACCAGCGCGGGCGGCGTGATCCGCGCCGATTGAGCGGCCGCGCTGGAGCATTTTCCGCCGAAGTGGACACCGGTTCGGCGCAGAAAATGCGACCAATCAAGCGCTGAGAGAGCAAGATGCGATGCAATCCAATCGCATCTTGCTCTACCCCTTCGCCAGCCTGCGGATCCGCTCGAGATCGAGCGTGCCCTTGGCGCCCCAGCCCTGGGCGCCGGCCGGGATCGCCGGGCGGAACTGCTCATAGAGATGGAAGGCCTCGGCCGCGAGCCGCGCCGGCGGCAGCGCTTTCGCCAGCACGGCCATCGCCGCGCGCGCATCGTCGAGCGCGGCGCCGAACTTGCCCTGCAGATACCGCTCGACGCTCTCCGGCTTGCACGGCTTCTCCTTCTCCAGCGCGCGGATGCCGTCCTCGGTGTGCATGGCCGGCACGGCGCGGCCGAGCAGGCTGACATGAATGGCGGTCCCCGCCCGCGCCGCCTCCCGCGCCGCGCGCACCTGCTGCGGCGTCGGCTCGAACAGGCCGAGGCGCACGCCTTTGGCATGGGCGTTGAGCCCGGCCACCGCGCGCCCCAGGGTCAGCGCCTCGTCGCGGTCGAAGCCGAGCCGTTCCGCCACCACGGCGGCCCACAAGGTGAGCACCGGCGCGCGGTTGATCGCGATCGCGTGGGTGGCGGCCATGCCGCACAGCATGGCACGCGATGGCGAACTCGGCAAAGGCGTGACGCCTTGTATTTCTGAGGGAATTCGTCTATATATTTCTTTCAGATGAAAGCCAAGCTGCATCCCCCGATTCCGGCCTCCGACCCGCGTTCCGACGGCGCGCTGGTGACCAAGGCGCTGCTGCGCGCGGCGGAGCGGCTGGACCTCGCCAACAAGGATCTGGCGAAGATCCTCGGCCTCTCCGAGGCGAGCGTGTCGCGGATGAGCCGCGGCGCGCTCAGCCTGGCGCCGGAGCAGAAGAGCTTCGAGCTCGCGCTGCTCTTCGTGCGGCTCTATCGCTCGCTCGATTCCATCGCCGGCGGCGACGCCCAGGTTGCGCGCGTCTGGCTGCGGGCGGAGAACACGGCGCTGGGCGGCGTGCCGCTTGCCCGCATCGCCAGCATCGCCGGCCTGATGGACACCATCACCTATCTCGATGCCCGCCGCGCGCCGGTCTGAGGGCCGCCCCGACCGTCACCTGGGCCGGCTGGCTGCGCTGGCCCGGCCCGGCTCCGGCACCTGCTGGCGCGTGGTCGAGGGGCAGCACCATGTCTCCACTTTGCCGCTGGTCGACACGCTGGCCGAGCAGGCGCGCCTGGAGCAGCTGATCGAGGCGACCAAGCCGAGCCTGCCGCCGGAATGCCGGGGCCTCGACTACCTGCTGTTCACGCCGTTCCGCTACCGGCCCTATCCCATCGGCTCGCGCTTCCGCCGCGCCGGCATGACGCCCGGCGTGTTCTATGCCGCGGCGCAGGTGGAGACGGCGATCGCCGAGACCGCCTTTCATCGCCTGCTGTTCTTCGCCGAATCGCCGGCGACGCCGTTCCCGATGAATGCCAGCGAGCACACCGCCTTCAGCGTGCGCTATGGCAGCGCCAAGGTGCTCGACCTGACCCGGCCGCCCCTCGCGCGGCGCCGCCGCGACTGGATGCACCCCACCGGATACGCGCCCTGCCAGGCGCTGGCGGACAGCGCTCGCGGCGCGGGCGTCGAACTGATCCGCTACGCCTCGGTGCGCGATCCGGAGCACCGCCTGAACGTGGCGCTGCTCACCTGCCGCGCCTTCCGGAGCGAGGCGCCGCTCGAACGCCAGAGCTGGCGCCTGCGCCTCAGCGCCGCCGGAATCCAGGCCCTGCGCGACTTCCCCAAGCTCAGCCTCGATTTCGGCCGCGACGCCTTCGCCGCCGACCCGCGGCTGCAAGGCTTCGACTGGGCGCGTTAGCAGCTGCGCTGAGACCCGCTTCACAGCAGCGTCGGCGCACCCGTGGCATGACCGACCCCTGAACCCGTGCGTCCGTCCCGCGACGGCGCTAGAGTGACGGCGGGGCAGTCTTGGGGAAGGCCGGCATGCGCATTGTCGGGGCCGCGCGCTGGGAGGATTTGCTGTGGGAGTGGGCGCGCGCCGAGTGGCGCTCGCCGCGTTTCGCCGCCTGGTATCCGCAGGACCCGGCGATCCTGGCGCGGCTCGACACCGGCGCCGCGTTCGGCGGCGACGATCTCGACTGGCGCATCCTCGACGGTGTCGCGCGGGCGCGCGGCCTGCTGCTGGACGGCCTAGACCTCGCCGGACTGGACGTGCATCGCGCGCTGCTGGCGCCGGCGGAGATCGCCGGGCTGGGCCTGTTCCGCGATCCCGGGTTCCGCCGCCTTTGCCCCACGGCGACCTGCCTCGGCGATCTGGCCGACAGCCTCGCCGCCGATCTGCCCGAGCATCGCGAGGTGCCGCTCGCCGCCGCCTATCATGCGCTGGGGCCGAACTTCGACCCGGCACAGATGCGTGGCCGGCCGATCCTGCTGGCGGCGAACGCGGCGGGACCCTTCCTGCTGCTCGAAGGCTATTGCCGCCTGCTGCGCCTGCTGGCCTTGCACGGCGCCGGCCAAGAGGTGGTGGAGATCCCGGTCATGATCGGACTGTGGCCGGAGCTGCCCGGCTGGAAGCGCGTTATCCCTTGAACCGCGCCTCCGCGAGGCCCTTCACGCCCGGCGCGAAGGCGAAGATGCCGCCGGACAGCTCCTGGCGCGCCCCGCCGATCCAGGCCGAGGTGACGTAGCAGATGTCGAGATCGGCACCGCCGAAGGCCGGGCAGGTGGGCTTGGCCACCGGCAGCTTTACATTGCGCTCGGCCTTGCCGGCGGGGTCGAAGCGGATCACCTGCCAGCCCTCCCAGCAGGCCACCCACACGCCGCCCTCCGCGTCCACCGTGGCGCCGTCGGGATAGCCGTCTTCCTCCGGCAGGCGCACGAAGATCCGCCGATTGGCGATCTCGCCGCTTGCCGGGTCGAAGTCCCACGCCCACACTATGCGCGCATAGGAATCGCCGTAATACATGGTGTTCCCGTCCGGGCTCCAGCACAGGGAATTGGAGCAGATGATGCCGTCGACCAGCCGCCGGCAGGTGTGATCCGGATCGAGGCGATAGAGCCCGCCCGTCGGTAGCTTTTCCGGGTCATGCATGGAGCCCGCCCAGAAGCGGCCCTGGCGGTCCGGCTTGCCGTCGTTGAAGCGGTTCTCGCGCCGCTCCGGCTCCGGCTGCACGATGGGCTGGAAGGCGCCGGTCGCCGGCTCGAAGAAATAGAAGCCGTCGCGCAAGGCCGTCACCAGCCCGCCTTGCGCGCGCAAAGCGAGCGAGCCCACGGTTTCCGGTGCCTTCCACATCTCGTCGCGCCCACTCTTGGGGTCGAAGCGGTGGATCTCGCGCTGCTTGATGTTGACCCAATAGAGAAGCTGCGCGGCTTCGTCCCAGAGCGGCCCCTCGCCCAATTCCGCCTTGGCGTCGAGCACGCAGGTCACGTCGGTCATGATACATCTCCCCTCATCTCGCCCCCGTTTCACCGGACTCTGCGCGATCGTCCTGCCTGGATCAACCGGCGCGAATCACCCCGGCCCGCCACCATCGCTTGCGGGGAATGCGGCCTTTGCGGTAAGCGGGATGGTCAAGGGGGAAAGCCCGCATGAAGCCGGACGTCCTGCTCGCCGTGCCGATCTATCCCGCCACCATGGAGGCGCTGGACCGGCTCTACGCCGTCCATCGCCTGTTCGAGGCGGCCGACCCCGCCGCCTTCCTGGGCGGCGTCGCGGACAAGGTGCGCGCCATCGTCACCAGCGGCGGCGCCGGGGCCGACGCGGCGCTGATCGCGGCGCTGCCGAAGGCCGAGATCATCGCCTGCTTCGGCGTCGGCTATGATGCCGTCGATCTGGGCGCGGCGCGGGCGCGCAACATCGCCGTCACCAACACGCCCGACGTGCTGACCGACGACGTCGCCGACCTGGCGCTGGGCCTGATCATCGATGCCGCCCGGCGCATCAGCCGCGGCGACCGCTTCGTGCGCGCCGGCAAATGGCTGCAAGGCGGGCTGGAGCTCGGCACCGCTCTGCGCGGCCGGCGGCTCGGCATCGTCGGGCTGGGGCGGATCGGCCTTGCCGCCGCCAGACGCGCCGAGGCCTGCGGCATGTTCGTCGCCTATCACGGGCCCAGGCCGAAGCCGGAAGCGCCCTACCCCTACGTCGCCGATCTGGTCGAGCTGGCGCGGCGCAGCGATGTCCTGGTGCTGACCCTGCCCGGCGGCACCGGCACGCGGCACCTGGTCAATGCCGAGGTGCTGGCGGCGCTGGGGCCCAAGGGCACGCTGGTCAACGTCGCGCGCGGCTCGGTGGTCGACGAGACGGCGCTGCTGGCGGCGCTGCAGAGCGGCGCGCTCGGCGCCGCGGCGCTCGACGTCTTCGCCGATGAGCCGCGCGTGCCGCCGGCGCTGCTCGCCATGGAGAACGTGGTGCTGCAGCCCCATGTCGGCAGCGCCACGCACGAGACCCGCGCCGCCATGGGCCAGCTGGTGCTCGACAACCTGGCGGCGCATTTCGCCGGCCAGGCTTTGCCGACGCGGGTGGCGTGACGACTTGAGCATGGGCAAGCCGCCGCCAGCGCCACCGATCGTCATCGTCATGGGCGTCGCCGGCGCCGGCAAGAGCACGGTGGGCGCGGCGCTGGCGCGGCATCTCGGCTGCACCTTCGCCGATGCCGATGAATTCCACCCGCCCGCCAACATCGCCAAGATGCGCGCCGGCACGCCGCTCGACGATGCCGATCGGCAATGCTGGCTCGCCGCCATCGCCGCGCGTATCGATTCCTGGCGCGCCGCCGGGCAAGGCGGCGTCATCGCCTGCTCGGCGCTGAAGCGCGCCTATCGCGACATCATCATCGGTGCGCGAGCTGAGCTGCGCCTCGCCTATCTGCGCGGCGCGCCGGCGCTGATCCGCGACCGGCTGCAGCGCCGGCGCCATCACTTCATGCCGGCGAGCCTGCTCGACAGCCAGTTCGCGACGCTGGAGGAGCCGGGCGTGGAGGAGCGGCCGATCGTCGTAGATGCGGCGAAATCCGCAACCGAGCTGGCTGCGGAAATCCTCGCCGCTTTGGACGGCGATCAGCGGCAATGAGACGCCGCCGATCGGCATTGACAGCATTGCCTTCCGGTTGCGACGATGCGCGCCGCCATGATCCAGGATCAGGCCCCTGCCATCATCTATGATTCCGCCGAGCTGGTGCGCTCGCGGCACATCGCCGATCTGCGCGATTATTGGCGCTCGAAGCTCAACGGCCACGCCATGCCGCATGTCGACGACATCGACCTCGCGGAGATCGCGCCGCTGCGCCCCGGCCTGCTCATGACCACTTATCTCGGCCCGCCGCCGCGGGTGCGCTATGACGTGGTTGGCGGCACCCATGTGCATTATTGCGGCCATGATTTCACCGGCGCGCATCTCGACGAGATGCCCTGGCCGGAGAAGGACTTCGTCGCCCGCGTGCATGATACGCTGTGCGATACCCGGGCGCCGGTCTATGGCTGGTATACCTGGGGCTTCCGCGATCCGCTGCCCGGCCACAGCGAATTCGGCTTCTTTCCCCTGACCCGCGACGGCGGCACGGTCTGCGCCGGGATCGGCTTCGACGATTGCTCGGAGTTCGAGGAGCAGCTCGACCGGGCGAGATGAACGCGCGGTGATTTCCCCCCGATAATATCCCCCGACGATTTCCGGCGACTCGGGGCCGCGGGCTAGGATTCCCTAATGGCAACCCGCCGCGACCCCTTGCGCGAAATCGAGGCCTTCAACCATGGGCGCCTGCCTGAATTGCTGGCGCTGAAATACCGCAAGATGGCGGCCTCGCCCTTCGGCTATTTCCGCGGCACCAACCACCTGTTCCACGCCGATTGGCCGGGTCAGGCCTGGCTCGAGCGCATGCCGCCGGTGTGGCTCAACGGCGACCTGCATCTGGAGAATTTCGGCACCTATCGCGGCGACAACCGGCTGGTCTATTTCGACATCGGCGATTTCGACGACGGCTGCCTGGGGCCGGTCGGCCGCGATCTGGCGCGCTTCCTGGCGGGCTTGAGCCTCGCCGCGCGCGAACTCGGCCTCGGTCGCGCCGAGGCGAAACTGGCACGCACCTTCCTCGCCGCCTATCGCGGCGCGCTCGCCAGCGGCAAGGCGCGCTGGATCGAGCGGCGCACCGCCACCGGCCTCATCGGCACGCTGCTGAAGGAGCTCGAGCGCCGCACCCAGGCCGACCTGCTGCTGAAGCGCACGGTGGTGAAGAAGAACCGCCGCCGCCTCCGGAGCGACACCGGCAAAGCGCTGAAGCTGCCGGCGGCGGAGCGCCAGCGCGTCATCGCCTTCGTCGAGCGTTTCGCCCGCAACCGCGCCGATCCGGCCTTCTTCACCGTGCTCGACGTGGCGCAGCGCGTGGCCGGGCTCGGCACGCTCGGCCTGCCGCGCTACGTAGCGCTGATCCGCGGCAGCGGCCGGCCCGACGGCGCGGTGCTGATCGACCTCAAATGCCAGCAGGGCTCGACGCTCTGCCCGCGCCTCAGGCAGCGCCAGAAGCGTTTCCGCAGCGAGGCCGAGCGCGTGGTCGAGATCGAGACCCGCATGCAGGCGGTCGGTCCCGCTTTCCTGACGCCGGTCCGGATCGGCGGCCGCGCCTTCACCCTGCGCGAATTGCAGCCGAGCGCCGACAAGCTCGACCTCGCGGCAGCGCAGCCCGACGCGGCGGAGCTGGAGGCGGTGGTGTGGTCGATGGGCGAACTGACCGCCTGGGCGCAATTGCGCTCGGCCGGGCGCGACGGCTCGGCCACCATCGACGATCTGATCGCATTTGCCGCAAATGCCGCGCCGTTCCGCCGCCTTGCCGCCATGGCGCATGATTGGGCGCGCGCGATGGAGCGCGATTGGCGGGCTTTCCGCGACTCGCCGCTGCCCGGAGCGGCGGCGAAGGCGGCGCGCGCAGGCTGATCCATTGGTCGCCGGCGCCGCAATTCCGTCACCGTCAAGCCATGACTTTTGCCGCCGAATCGGGAACAATGTCCGCATTCGGCATGTGGGCGGTCGGTCGGCGGGGCGACATCGGGGGATGAGCCGGCGACCGGAATCGGAGTCGCGTGGATAGAGCCGCGAACATAATCGATGCTGCGCCCCTGACCATCGCCGCGCTGGCGGCGGTGGTTGTCTTGCTGCCCTTCGCATTGCTAGGGCTGCGCGCGCTGTGGCTGGATGCGCGCGCGCGCCACGGCGGCGGCCAGGTCGCGGCGAAACCGGCCGCCGATCCCTGGTCGGCCCTGCCGATCGCCATCGCCGGATTCGATTCCGAGGATCGCCTGATCGGCGCCAGCGCCGCGTTCCGCGCCGAGCTCGGCTTGCGTGGCGTCGATCTCGGCGATGTGCTGCGCCCGGGCATCGCCGCCCAGGCCCTGTTCGACGCCTGGGCCCAGCGCAGCGGCGGGCGCCTCGGCCCCTTGACCGCCATCGCCACCCTGCCGGCACATGAGCTGATCTGGCCGGACCTGCCCAACATGCCGGGCCATCGCCTCGCCTGCATCGCGCTGCATGACGCAGGCGGGGTGCAGTACCGCCTGTTGGTCGACCCGGCGATCCTCAACTGGGCGGCGCCCGGCCCGGCGCTGCCGGGGCAGAGCGGCCGCTCCCCCGTCGAGCGCTCGGCCGAGGAGCGCGCGCTGGCGGCGCGCAACGCGGTGCTGGCCTCGGCGCTCTCCTCCATCACCATCGGCGTCGCGCTCTGCGACGCGACCACGCCGGAAATCAACATTCTCTACGTCAACCCCGCCTTCGCCCGCATCACCGGCTACGAGCCGCAGGAGGTGATCGGGACGCCGTTGCGCTTCCTCAACGGCAAGGGCACGCCGCCGGACCAGGCCGAGAAGCTGGAGCGCGCGCTGGTCCAGCGCCGCGCCGCGAACCTGCTGCTGAGGAGCCAGCGCAAGGACGGCAAGCCGTTCTGGGACGACATGCATGTCAATCCGATCGTCGAGGAGACGGGCGAGATCGCGCATATCGTCGCCTTCATCACCGACGCCTCGCCCCGCATCCGCGGCGAGGACAATCTGCGCGAGGCGAAGCGCCAGGCGGAGATCGCCAATCGCGCGAAATCCGATTTCCTCGCCAATGTCAGCCACGAGCTGCGCACGCCCTTGAACGCCATCATCGGCTTCTCCGAGATCATCAAGATGCAGATGTTCGGCCCGATCGGCCAGCCGCTCTATGGCGAATACGCCCGCGACATCAATTCCAGCGGCCAGCACCTGCTCGCCATCATCAACGATATCCTCGACCTGTCGAAGATCGAGGCCGGCCGCTTCGAGCTGCACCCCGAGGCGGTCGCCGTCGCCGATCTGTTCGAGGATTGCCTGCGCCTGGTGCATGAGCGCGCCAACGCCGCCGGCCTCAAGCTGCAGCGCGCCATCGACCCGGCGACGCCGACGCTCTGGGTCGACAAGCGCGCGGTGAAGCAGATCCTGATCAACCTGCTCGGCAACGCCATCAAGTTCACGCCGCAGGGCGGTGAGGTGCATCTGACGGCGAAGCCGGTCGAGGACAATCTGGTCGCGCTCAGTGTCGCCGATACCGGCATCGGCATCCCGCCCGAACATCTGGCGACGGCGCTCGCCGCCTTCGGCCAGGTCGACAACCCGCTGACCCGTGCGCAGCAGGGCACCGGGCTCGGCCTGCCCATCGTCAAGTCGCTGGTCGAGCTGCATGGCGGCCGCTTCGCCATCGAGAGCGAGATCGGCAAGGGCACCAAGGTCATCGCCCAGCTGCCGGCGCTGACCCCGGCGCAGCGCGACATGATCGCCGCCGCCGAGGGCGCCGTGGGCGAAGCCGGCGGCGCGGAGGCGAGCGCCGCTGCCCCGGCACCAAGCGCCGCCCCGGCACCAACCCCCGCCGGGGCCCCGCCAGCGCCAAGCCCAGCACGCCAGGGCGTTTTGCTGTAGCGCGGCGCTGCCGGGGGTCGGGGGGCGTTCCTTGCCGTTTTTCGACCGTTTCCGGCATCAGCGCGATTGTCGGCCGAGGCTCCGCCGCGCCACAATGCCGCGATGCAGCCCGGTTCCAGCCCTTCCGCCGTTCCACAGCACGCCGCCCCTTCGGCCGGTCCGCGCCTGCTGGTGCCGTTCCTCAATCTCGGCCACGCGCTGACGCATCTCTGCATGCTGATCTTCCCGACCGCCGTGCTGGCCTTGGGGCCGGCATGGGGCCTCTCCTACGACCAGCTGGTGCCGGCCTCGCTCGGCGCGCTCATCGCCTATGGCGCGGGCTCGCTGCCCGCCGGCTGGCTCGGCGACCATTGGAGCCGCCGCGCGATGATGGCGCTGTTCTTCCTCGGCACCGGTGCCGGGGCAGTCCTCGCCGGCTTCGCCAGGGATGCCTGGCAGATCGGCGCCGCCATGGCGGTGATGGGACTCTTCGCTGCGATCTACCACCCGGTTGGCCTCTCCCTGCTGGTGGCCGACCCGGCGCGGCTGGGGCGGACGCTTGGCCTCAACGGCGTCTTCGGCAATCTCGGCATCGCCGGTGCCGCCATGGTGACCGGCCTGCTGGCCGAGGCTTTCGGCTGGCGCTGGGCCTTCTTCGCGCCGGGCATGCTGTCGATCCTGGCCGGGCTGGCGTTTCTGGCCTTGGTGCCGCCCCAGCCTAAACCAGGGGCAAGGCGCGCGACGAAGGCGGAGGCCGCCGCGTCATCCGCGCCCGTCGCGGGTGGCGGCGCGCGCGGCTTCCCGCTTTATCTCGCCATCGCCCTGCTGATCTTCATCGTCTGCGATTCGCTGGTCTTCAACGCCACCACCATCGCGTTGCCGAAGGTGGCGGAGCATCATCTGGCGGGGCTGTTCCGCAACGCCGCCGCCATCGGCACCATCGTCTCCATCGTCTTCGCGGTGGCCGCCCTGGCGCAGCTCTGGATCGGCCATCTGATCGACTGCGTCGCGCTGCCGCGCATCTTCCTGCCGCTCGCCGGCGCGCAGATCGCGGCGCTGCTGCTGGCCGGCCTGGCCGAGGGGCCGCTCTTCATCGCGCCGGCCCTTGCCACCATGTTCATCGTCTTCGGCCTGATCCCGATCAGCGACGCGGTGATCGCCCGCAATGTCGGCGATGCCTGGCGATCGCGCGCCTATGCGGTCAGCTACGTCGTCGCCTTCGGCGTGGGCCCCGCCGCCGTGCCGCTGATCGCAGCCCTCTACGACGCGCAGCGCGGCTTCCCGCTGCTGTTCCCGGTGCTCGCCGCGATCGCCGGCGGCACGCTGCTGGCCGCGCTGGCGCTGGCGGCGACGCAGCGGCGGGCGATCGAAGTCTAATCTCGACTGCTGCCGTCAGCTCTTAGAACAGGTTGATCATGGTGTTGTGGTATGCGACCTTTAAGGGCATGTATCTTATGTACGTGGATGAAAGCGGCGACACTGGCCTAATCAGGTCCCCCACTACTCATTTTGCCTTGTCGGCGCTTGTGATCCACGAGAGCAACTGGCGCGGTTTCACCAAAGCCATTGCGAACTTCCGAGCTACCTTGAAGACGGCATATGGTTTGCCAGTTCGCACAGAGATTCATGCCTCAGAGTATCTCAAGAGTCCGCCCGTTTCCGGTATGAATCGACACATTCGCCTCGCCATTCTCCGAAATTTCCTTGATGAGCTTGCGAAGATGCAATTCATCTCCGTCACAAATGTCATCGTCGACAAGCGGGGAAAACCAGCCACCTACGATGTCTTTGCCAACGCTTGGCAGGCACTTTTTCAGAGGTTTGAGAATACTCTTCGATACGGAAACTTCCCGGGCGGACACAGAAATGACTTTGGTATGGTGTTGACCGATGCAACCGACGGCAAGAAGCTTGTGCGCATGGTGCGGAAGATGTCTGTCTATAACCCTGTTCCAAACATGAACAGATTTGGCCCAGGATTTCGCAATCTACCTGTGCTTCGAATCATCGAAGACCCGCACCCGAAAGACTCGAAGGACAGCTATTTCATCCAAGCCTGCGATACGTGCGCGTATTTTCTACTTCAGAAGTTCGTGCCGAATAAGTTCGTGCGCCGCGCCGGAGCGCAGCACTATCTGAATCGGCTATCGGGGGTTCTCAATACGAAAGCGTCTTACGCAAACGCGCAAGGCATCGTGATTCTCTAAATGAAGGGGGAGGAGCTCTCACTCCTCCCCGGTGCAATCCTACCCCTAGGTTGTGCCTAGTCTCAGATTACAATTTCTATATATAGCACAATTCCTAGCTGATTCAAGGACTTATCAAATTGACTCTCATTTCAATGGCTTAGCCATGGCAGCGCCGCGGCGCCTACCCCAGCACCACCAGATCGACCGGCTGGACCACCCCGCCGACCTCGACTTGCGGCAGCACGCGGCATTCCGCCTGCGGTTCGAAACCCTGCGCCAGGGCCGCGTCATAGGTTTCCTTGAGCGCCAGCGCGCGGCAGCCGAGCGCCTTGTTGTGCTTCTCCAGCTTGGCCGAGAGGTTCACCGCGTCGCCGATGACGGTGTATTCGAGCCGCGTGGCGTCGCCCACCGCGCCGGCGATGATGCGGCCCGAGGCCACCGCGCCGTTGATGGCGAGCGCCGGGCGGCCTTCCGCCGCCTGCGCGGCACTCCAGTCGCTTGCCGCCTGCATGCATTCCTCCAGCGCACGCAAGGCGCGGGCGGCGTAGTCATCCTGCATCCGCGTGGCGCCGAAGGTCGCCATGATGCCGTCGCCGAGGAACTTGTCGATCGAGCCGCCATGGCGCTGGATGATCGGCACCATCTGGCGCTGGTAATCGGCCAGCACCGCCATCACCTCCTGCGGGCTGGCCGTGCCGGCCAGCCGGGTGAAGCCGCGGACGTCGAGATTGAGGATGGCGGCCTCGCGCGCCTCGCCCTCCCCCGCCATCAGCTGGTGGCCGTCGCGGCTGATGTGCCGGGCGATCTCCGGCGAGAAGAAGCGCGACAGGTTCTCGCGCGCGTGGCTGCCGGTGACCGCCTGGGTCATCATCCGCCGCGCGCCGTGGATGGCGAAAGCGAGAATGGTGGTGACCGCGAGGATGGTGATGATCTTGTCGAACTCGGCCCCGAGCAGCACCGAGTTCGACGTCATGTAGTGGATGTAGTCACGCGTCAGCATCGAATCCTTCGGATCGCCGAACACCACGTAGCCGACCAGCGCCAGCCAGCCGAGCGCCGCGGCGAGGCCCGCCAGCACCACGTAGCGCACCTCGAAGCGCAAGGCGCGCAGCGCGATGAAGATGTAGACATATTGCTGCGTCGGCGCCTTCAGGTAGAACGAGGCCGGCTGCATGTATTGCAGGTGGAAGCTCCAGATCAGGCCGTAGAGCAGCGCCATGTCGATGACGATCGATCCGGCCAGCAGCCAGAAGCCCATGCGGATGCGATAGGCCATCACGATGCGGATGAGGGTCGCGACGAAATAGGCGCCGATCGCCGCCGGGGTCAGCAGCCAGATCTCGGTGTTCATCGGCGCGGTCTGGCGCGAGAGGCCGTAGAGCACGCCGAAAGTGACGATGATGCCAAGCTGGATCCAGCTGATCAGCCGCTCGCTGCCATCCTGCAGCCGGGTGATGCGCTCGCGCACCACCGGCGGCAGATCGGCATTGGCCTCCTCGTCCTCGATCAGGCGCATCCATCCGCCTTTCGGCCCAAACACGCGCAGCGCCGCGGAATATGCCATGTCGCATCCCTCCTCGGCCTACACATAGCCGCGAGGTCGATGCTTTTGGGTTATCGTTTCTCCAGCCACAAGCTGGTCACCGGCCCGGCCGCCGCCGGCACCTGCCCCAGCGGCCCGGCCGCCAGACGGTCGCGGAAGCGGCTGGCCGCGTAGTGGCTGGCGAAGAGGATGCGCCAGCCGCCGTTCAGCATCAGGCCGGCCACCGCCGATTGCTCGTTATAGCCGCGCCATGTCCAGCCGGCCGGATACCCGTCGGGTAGGAAGATGTCGTGGAAATGCACCAGCGCGCCGGCAGGCAGGCGCGGCAGGATCTCGGTCAGCACCAGCTCCACGTCGCTGCCCGGCATCAGGATGTGGCTGGAATCGACGAATAGCACGTCGCCCGCCTGCAGCGTATCGAACAGCGCGCGATCAGCCTCCTGCAGCGTCGTGCGCTCGAAGCGGATGGCGAGGCGGCCGAGATCGGCGCGCGGCTGCGGATCGATGGCGACGACCTGCGTGGCGAGCGCGCCGTCCTGAATCGCGCGGCAGGCGAAACGGGTGGAATGGCCCGAGCCGATCTCGATCACGCGTTGCGGGGCGCGGGCGCGGATCAGCGTGTAGAGCATCGCCGCGTCGAGGCCGCAGAACCAGTCCTGGTTCCAGCGCGGCTGCGGCGCCGGCGCGTCGGGCGCGATCCGGCGCAGATCCGCGGCGAGCCCCTCCAGCGCCTCGAGCGCTGCCTCCATCACCGGCTCCGCCGCCGCGTACGCCCTGACCGCCGCCTCGTAGCGCCCGGGCGCGACGACCGATTTCGCCCGCGCATAGGGAATGAAGAACCCCTTGCGGTCGAGCCCGGTCACCGTGTCCAGCCCGAAGCAAAGCCGCCGCCACCAGGTGCGGAGAGTCATGAAGAGCGCTCCTCCCCATCCTGATATTCCCCTCCCCTCCTTGCGGGGGGAGGCAGCGGAGACTTGGCGAGCGCAGCGAGCCTAGTCGTAGCCGGAGGGGGGGTAGCGCACGCTGGGCGTGCGCATCGCCGCAGGCGATATTCAGCGAAAACTCCTCGCGGACAAACCTGGCGCTGCAACACCCCCCTTCCCAACCTTCCCCCACAAGGGGGGAAGGGGCTCACCGAGCACGGTTGCACCAGCATGCGAATCCCTACAGCGCGATCTCGAGCCCTTCGCGCGCGACCAGCGTGCCGGGGCGGGCGGCTTCGGCTTCCTTGGCGATGCGGTCCATGAAATCGTCGTCATGGCTGGGATCGTGGTGGAAGATCACCAGGCGCCCGACCTTGGCCGCGTTGGCGAGGCGCACGCCCTCCTGCCAGGTCGAGTGGCCCCAACCGTGGAACTTGGGGAATTCGTCGTCGGTATAGGTGCTGTCGTAGATCATGTAATCGGCGCCGTCGATCAGCGCCAGGATCAGCGGATCCGGATGGCCCGGCTGGTGCTCGCAATCGGTGATGTAGCAGAGCGAGCGGCCGGCGAAATCGATGCGATAGCCGGTGGCGCCGTTCGGGTGGTTGAGCGGCGTGGTGCGGATGGCCACACCGGGGCGCGGCTCCAGCGTGTCGCCGGCCTCGAAATCGTGATAGTCCGGCTTCGAGGCGAAGATGTCGAGCGGTACCGGGAACAAGGGCTCCACCATCATGCCGCTGATCGCGTCGCGCAAGGTCGTGCGCGGCTTCAGGTGCCCGGCCCAGAGCCGCAGGTTGCAGGCCGGCTGGTAGAGCGGCGCGAAGAACGGCAGGCCGACGATGTGGTCGAGATGCGTGTGGGTGAAGAAGATGTCGGCGTCGATCGGCGATTCCGCCATCAGCATCTGGCCCAGCGGGCGCATGCCGCTGCCGCCGTCGAGAATCAGCAGATGCTGGCCGCAGCGCACTTCGACGCAGGAGGTGTTGCCGCCATAGCGGACATATTCCGGCCCGGGACACGACAGCGACCCGCGCACACCCCAGAATCGCACCGTGAATCGCACCGTCTCGGCTGCCGTCGTCACCTTGTTCAACTCCCGGCGTCCCCGGTGCAGGCGCCGGCCGCACCCACGGCCGGATGGAAGGACCGCCCAGCAAACCGGCGCGTGACATCGGCTCCGGCTCATCCCGCTAGGCGGCGCGCAGGGATGATGGCATTGTTTCGCGGCCCAGGAAAAGGGGAATGTTTCATGGCGCAAGGGCCTGAACCGGCTCGGAAAACCGCGTGGGCCGGGGTGGCTTTCGGTGTGAGCTTGAGCTGTTTTGCCGCCTATCAGCAATTCAAGCTGCCGCCGGTTCTGCCCGACCTGTTGCGCGAGTTTCCCCACGACCGCGCGGTGGCCGCCGGCTTCATGTCGATCTACGCGCTGATCGGCCTCGCGGTGTCGCAACCGCTCGGCCGCTGGCTGCAGGGCGCGGAAAGACGGGGTGGTCTCGCCGGAGGGTCGCATCTTGGCCTCGGCCTGGTGCTGGCGGGGGCGTTGAGCGCGCTCGGTTGCGTGATCGGCCTCATCTGGCCGCAATCGGCGGCGCTCTTCCTGTCGGCACGCGGCCTGGAAGGCCTCGCCTTCGCCATCTGCGCCATCGCCGGCCCCGCCATCGCCGCACAGGCGGCGGCGCCGCGCGACCTGCCGCTGATCACCGGCCTGCTGGCGGGGTGGATTCCGATCGGCCAGATCGGCGGCGCGCTCGCCGCCTGGATCGTTCCCGATTGGCGCTTCCTCTGGCTTATCGGCCTGGCGCTCGGCCTCGCCCTGGCGCTGTTCGGCCGGCGCGGGGCGCGCGCGGCGCAGCGCCGCAGCCTGCCGCCCGAATCCCTGTCGCGCCGGCAGACCCGGCTGTTGTGGCTCGGCGGCTCGATCTTCCTGCTGTGGTCGGGCCAGTATTTCGCCTTCATGACCTGGCTCACTTCGTATCTCGACCTGCACGGCCTCAGCTTGCGCGAATCCATCGGCGCCTACCTGCTGCCCGTCGTGGTGCTGCTCATCTTCAACGTGGTGACCGGCTGGGCGCTGGGGCGCGGCCTGCCGCTGCTGCACACCTTGATTTTCGCCTTGGCGTCGCAGGCGCTGGTGTGGATCGCGGCACCCTTTGCCGATGGCTGGCCCGGTATCGCGCTGCTGGCGCTCTACGGCATCGGCGCCGGCATCGCGCCCACCTGCCTGTTCCAGGTGCCGCACCGCATCGTCGGCGGCGCGGCGCGGGCCGGTGCCTTCGGCATCGTCATGGCGGCGCGCAACATCGGCGTCTTCGGCGGGCCGCTGCTGCTCGGCCTGCTGATCGGGGGACCGGATGACTGGGCGCGCGGCTTCTGGATCTTTGCCGGTGTCACCTTCGGATCGATGATCCTCGCCATCCTGCTGCGCGCGCTGATCGGCCCGCCGGCCGAAGCGGGATCGGGCGGGACGGGATCGGGCGGGACGGGATCGGGCGGGCCGCGATGAACGACACCTTGATCGCGGGACAGCCGATCTGGCCCCTCGTCTATCTCGGGGCCATCGCCTTCATCGCCGCCCTCGCGCGCGGTTTTTCCGGCTTCGGCGGCGCGCTCATCTTCGTGCCCTTGGCCAGCGCCGTGTTCGGTCCGCAGGTCGCGGCGCCCATCCTGATGCTGGTCGACGGCGTGCTGCAACTCAGCCTGATGAAGAACGCCTGGCAGCTGGCCCGCCGCGGCGAGGCCGGAATCATGGCGCTAGGCGCGCTGGCCGGCATCCCCCTGGGCGTGCTGGCGCTGAAACACCTTGATCCCGTCGTGCTGCGCTGGGGTATCTCCGGCCTCACCGTGGCGATGCTGGCGCTGCTGGTTTCGGGCTGGCGCTACCACGGCGCGCCGAAGCCGCCGATCACCATCGGCGTCGGCTTCGTCTCCGGCCTGCTTTCCGGCGCCATCCAGGCGGGCGGCCCGCCGGTGGTGGCCTATTGGCTGGGCGGCGGCAACACGGCCGCGACCATGCGCGCCAACATCATCCTGTTCTTCTTCTGCACCTCGCTCGCCTCCGGCATCACCTATCTGGTTGCCGGGCTGCTCGATTCCGGCGTGCTCCTGCTTACGCTCGTCGCCGCACCGGGCTATGCGCTCGGGCTCTATTTCGGCACCCGCATGTTCAATCTGGCGAGCGAGCGCAGCTTCCGCCGCGCCTGCTATCTGCTGATCGCCGCCGCCGCCCTCGTCTCGCTGCCTGCCCTCGATTCGGTCCTGCGCTGAACGCCGCTTGACGCGCGGCGGCAAGCTGTGTACCGATCGGTACAGACAGGACCAATCAGTACAACCGTTCATCCAGGGGAGCATCCCGATGTCCCGCCCACCTTTGCCGCCCTTCACCCGCGAGACCGCTGTCCAGAAGGTCCGCCTGGCCGAAGACGGCTGGAACTCCTGCGATCCCGAGCGCGTCGCGCTCGCCTATACGGAGGACAGCCTCTGGCGCAACCGCGCCGAATTTCCCCGCGGCCGGGCGCAGATCGTCGAGTTCCTGAAGCGGAAATGGGCGCGCGAGTTGGACTATCGCCTGATCAAGGAGCTCTGGGCCTTCGCCGACAACCGCATCGCCGTGCGCTTCGCCTACGAATGGCACGATGATGCGCGCAACTGGTTCCGCTCCTACGGCAACGAGAACTGGGAGTTCGACGAGCACGGGCTGATGCGGCTGCGCTTCGCCAGCATCAACGACCTGCCGATCCGGGAAGCGGACCGGAAGTTCCATTGGGAACGGTCCAAGCCGCGCCCAATCGAGCATCCGTCGCTCAGCGACCTCGGCCTCTAGATCCGCGATGGCGCGGGTCGTCAGCGAGCGTGCCGACGTCCTGCCTGCACTGGGCGAGGTGTTCCGCGAGCACGGCTTCGAAGGCGCCAGCCTGGCGCTGATCGGCGCGCGCACCGGGCTCGGCAAGGGCAGCCTGTACCACTTTTTCCCCGGCGGGAAGGAGGAGATGGCCGAGGCCGTGCTGGCCGAGATCGATGCCTGGTTCACGCACGAGATCTTCGCGCCCTTGCGTGAGAGCAAGGATCCGCGCCAGGCCATTGCCGCGATGCTGCAGGCGATCGATGCGTATTTCCGCTCCGGCCGCCGCATCTGCCTGATCGGCGCTTTCGCGCTGGGCGCGACGCGCGACCGCTTCGCCGCCCGGGTCGACGGCTACTTCGCCGCCTGGGAGGAGGCGCTCGGCCAGGCCCTCATGCGCCTCGGCCACAGGAAGAAGGCGGCGGCGGCGCTCAGCGAGGACGCCATCGCCGCCATCCAGGGCGCGCTGGTCCTGGCCCGCGCGCGCAACGATCCGGCGATATTCCGGCGCGCCCTCGCCCGGCTTGGCGACAGATTGCGGGCGGTCTGACTCCGCTCAATGCCGGTGCGTCTGCTTGGCCACCCAGCCGGCGAAGGCATCGACGAAATCCTGCAGCAGCTTCTTGGCCGCAGGATCGGTGACGTTGTGCGCGGCGTCGAATACGCCCTCCTTGTAGGTGAAATAGATTTCCGGCCGCCCGAGCAGGGCCACGCCCTGCGCCACCAGGATGGAGCGCAGATGCGCCTGCGCCACCGCGGTGCCGACCTGGCCGGGGGTCGCGCCGATGATGGCGCCGGCCTTGCCCACCCAGTTGCTCTGGCCATAGGGCCGGCCCACCCAGTCGATTGCGTTCTTCAGCGCCGCCGTGATCGAGCGGTTGTGCTCCGGGCTGACGAACAGCACGGCGTCGGCGCCGGCGATCGCCGTCTTCACCCGGGTCACCGCCGCCGGGAAATCCGCCTCGAGATCCTGGTTGTAGAGCGGCAGATCGCCGAGCTCGACCGGCTGCAGATCGAGCTTGCCCGCCGCCAGCCCGGCGAGGGCGAGGGCGAGCTTCCGGTTGGTCGAATCCTTGCGCAGGCTGCCATTGACGACGGCAATCTTGGGCAGGGCCATGGGAAAAGTCCTTTCTTTCAGTATTGTTTTGTGCCTGGTATTGACTTGTAACCGAGGCTGAATATGTAACCTTCAGGACGGGGCGCAAGAAGGCACAGCCCTGAGACCTCAGGCACACCGGAGTGACCGAGCATGCGACCGAGCAAGCGGCATCTGTCCGAGAATTGCCAGGCGGTGAGCCAGGTGCTCTCCCGCGTCGGCGACAAGTGGAGCGTGCTGGTGGTCTCCATCCTCGGCCGCGGGCCGATGCGCTTCAACGAACTGAAGCGCACCGTCAACGGCATTTCGCAGCGCATGCTGACCTTGACCTTGCGCGCGCTGGAGCGCGACGGGCTGGTGACGCGCACGGTTTTCCCCTCGGTGCCGCCGCGCGTCGACTACGAGCTGACCGGACTCGGCCGCTCGCTGCTCAATCCCGTCTCCGCGCTTGCCGCCTGGGCCATCGACCACCGCGCCGACATCGCCGCCGCGCAAGCGACGTTCGATGCAAAGGCGGAAGCGCCTGATGCGGACGCGACGACGATGCAACGCCCGCACCCGCAAACTCTCCCGTCACCCCGGCCTTGAGCCGGGGCCTATCGCGCCGCCGCACGGGCAGCCGAGAGCTACTGGACCTATATCCTGTGCAACCGGCCGCGTGGCACGTTCTATGTGGGCATGACCAATGATCTGGTGCGCCGGATCTTCGAGCACCGCGAGGGCGTCGCTGACGGCTTCACCAAACGCTACGCCATCAAGCGCCTGGTCTATTTCGAGGAACACATCACCGCCCTTGCCGCCATCACGCGCGAGAAGACTCTGAAGCGCTGGACGCGCGACTGGAAGATCGCGCTGATAGAGCGCGGCAATCCGGAGTGGAGCGACCTCTACGATCGCATCGCCGGTTGGCCCTCTTGATCATCGGATCGCGCTGGACGCCGATGGACCCCGGCTCAAGGCCGGGGTGACGATCCTGTTTGCGGAAGCAGCGCTCCACAACGTCGATGGCAGCGCACTGTTGCAGCAACCACTCCACCGTCACCCCGGCCTTGAGCCGGGGTCCATCGTGCCGCCTCTCAGCCTTCCTCGAATCCCTGCAGCACGTTGACCGTGTTGATGCCGAGCGCGTCGACGGCGTAGCCGCCTTCCATCACGAACAGCGTCGGCAGATCGCAGCGCGCGATCTTGCGGCCCATGGCGAGGTAGTCCTCGTGACGCAGCTTGAAGCGCGAGATCGGGTCGTGCTCGAAGGTATCGAGACCGAGCGAGACGACGAGTACTTCCACGCTGTCATCGGTGATGCGCCGCACCGCCTTGTCGAGCGCCGCCTCGTAGGCATCCCAGGCGCTGCCCCAGGGCAACGGCAGGTTCATGTGATGCCCCTCGCCCAGGCCGTGGCCGTGCTCGTCGGCATGGCCGAGGAAATAGGGGAATTCCTGGCGTGGATCAGCATGGATGGAGATGGTGAGCACGTCGTTGCGGCTGTAGAAGATCTCCTGCGTGCCGTTGCCGTGGTGATAATCGACGTCGAGGATCGCCACCTTCTTCGCGCCGGCGTCGCGGAAGGCCTGGGCCGCGATCGCCGCGTTGTTGAGGAAGCAATAGCCGCCGTAGAAATTGCTCCCCGCATGATGTCCCGGCGGCCGGCAGAGGGCAAAAGCCGCGCGCTCGCCCGTCGCCACCAGGCGCTGGCCGGTCAAAGCCACCTGGGCCGAGGCATAGACCGCGCGCCAGGTGCCGGCGACGATCGGCGTGCCGGCGTCGATGGCGTAGTAGCCGAGCTTGCCGTCGATCGACTCGCAGCGGCGCCGCTTCATCCCGACGGGCAGCAATCCCGGCACCGGCCAGACATGCGGCAAGGCGTCGAAGTCGCGCCCCGATTGCACCCACTCGTCCCAGCAGCTGCGCAGGAAATCGACGAAGCCGGAATCATGCACCTTGAGGATGGGCTCGAGGCCGAAATCGTGCGGACCCACCACGTCGCCCAACCCGCGCGCCTGCACCTGGCCGAGCACGATCTCGGCGCGGCGCGGAATTTCGTGCGGCTTCACCACCTTGCCTTCGAACAGCTCGACATTGCCGTCCTGGTGGCGGTGTTCTTCGCTGTAGATCGTGTGCATATCCGACCCTCGATACTTCCCGAACTTCTACTGCGCGGCACCGAAGCGCGGGATCGGCACCGGCGCGTCGCCGTGACCGATCTCGACCTCGGCACCGTCGAACGGCCCCGGCCAGGCCTCGGCATGCCGGCGGGCACGGCGTAGCGCCGCCAGCGGCAAGTCCGCAACCAACATCGGACCCGGTCCGTCGACGCTGCTCTGCGGCGCGATCGCGGCGGCGCGCCCGGTCGCACCAAGATGCATCTCGCAGGGCAGGAACATGGCGGCGCCCGAGCAATTGCCGCCCTGGTTCTGCGCCATCTCGCCAATCGCGCCGACGGCGGCGACGGCGCAGAACAACTCGATGGCGCGCGCCTTGGCGCAATCGAAGACGCGGTGATAGCCGGAAAGCTGCGCGGTCATCGACGGCACGATCAGCAGATCGAGCTTCTGGTCCTGCAGCTTCGCCGCCACCGCGGGCATCTCGACGTCGAGGCAGATCAGCACCGCCACGCGCGCGCCGCGGTACTCGAACGGCGCCACCCGCGCGCCCAGCCGGATCGGCCAGTCGCCGTTCGCGCGCTCCGCCGGCGTCGGCACCAGCTTGTCGTGATGCAGCCGGCGCAGCGTGCCATCCGCCTCGGGCAGCAACACCCAGGCGCGGTTCACGTTGCCAAGGTCGCGGTCGCGCGCCGCCGCGACCGGCATGGTACCGGCGACGAGGCCGATGCGGTGGCGCATGACCAGCAGCTCGATCTCCGGCAGCAGCGCGGCACCTTCCGCCGCCATCCGGTTCATCAGCACCGGACCGGTCATCGGCTGTTCCGCCCACTGCAGCCAGTGGCCGCTCGCATATTCCGGCAATACCAGCAGATCGGCGCCCTGGCGCCCGGCGTCGAGCATCTGCGCTTCCAGCAATTGCAGCCAGGCGGCGCGATCGGCGACGCGGTGCTGCATGTTGAGCGCCCACAAGGCGATTTTCAGCTGAGTCTCTGTCGCCGGCGCGGCTTCGGGCATGGCAGTCATCCGCGAGGAATGAACGGGGGTTCAAATTGGCCCAACCGGCACCCCGCGGTCAAACCGCCAGAGCGGGATTTCCTATAGGCCAAATGGATAGGCAGGCGATGGGCGCGGCGCGGTGCCGCATGCCAGTCATGCGCCGGCTCGGGGTGGCGGCGCACCAAGGCCCCGTCTAGGATGCCGCCCCGTCCCTCCACTGCCGATTTCTGCGCGCCCGTGACCATCGCAACCGCCACGCCCAAGGCCCCTTCCGGCCGGCGCCATCAGGACCGCCCGGTCTTCGGCATCATCCTGATCAATGCCGCGGTGGTGGTCTTCACCGCCATGGATGCGATCATCAAGAGCGTGTCGGATATCTTTCCCACCGGCCAGCTGGTCTTCTTCCGCAACCTCTTCGCCTTCGCGCCGATCATCGTCTTCATGCTGACGCAGGGTACGCTCAGCCTGCGCACGCGCTACCTGCGCGGCCACATCCTGCGCGGGCTGTTCGGCGTCTCGGCGATGTATTGCTATTTCCTTTCCTACAAGCTGCTGCCGCTTTCCGACGCCATCGCGCTCGGGCTCTCGGGGCCGATCTTCCTCACCGTGCTGTCGATCCCCTTTCTGGGGGAGCAGGTCGGCATCCGCCGCTGGTCGGCCTGCATCGTCGGCTTCGTGGGCGTCCTCATCATGACCAGGCCGGGCGCCGGCGTCTGGCAGCCGGAGGCGCTGGTGCCGCTGCTGGCCGCCGTGTTCTATGCCCTCGCCATGATCTCGATCCGCAGGCTGACCGCGACCGAGCAGAGCGGCACCATCGTCTTCTACTTCACCGTCTTCGCCACGCTCGCCGGATTGGCGACGGCGCCCTTGGGCGTGGTCTCGCCCGAGCTCGCCTGGGCCTGGCCGGCCGATCTGACGCTCTGGAGCGTCGTCATCCTGATCGGGCTCATGGGCGGCTGCGGCCAGATCCTGATCACCATCGCCTTCCGCTGCGCGCCGGTCTCGGTCATTGCTCCCTTCGACTACATGGCGCTGGTCTACGGCTTCATCCTCGGCTTCGTCTTCTTCGCCGAGGTGCCGGATGCCTATCTCATCGTCGGCGGCCTGGTGGTGGTGGCGAGCGGCATCTACATCGTCCACCGCGAGACGGTGGTGGCGCGCGAGCGCCGCAGGGCGCAGCCGGCGCCAGCCTTGCCGCCGGAAGCATAGGGCATGGGCAAGCGTCTGCGCGGCTGGGTCATCCTGCTCATCATGGGCATGGCCTGGGGCCTGTCCTTCTCGCTCGCGCGGGTGGCGGCTTCCGCCGGCATCCATCCCTTCAGCATCACCTTCTGGGAGGCGCTCGGCGCCGGCGGCACGCTGATCCTGGTCTGTCTCGTGCGCCGGCGGCCGATCCCGCTCAGCCGCGACCTGTTGCTGCTCTATCTGGTGGCCGGCGCGCTGGGCATGGTGGTGCCGAACGCGATCTTCTTCTATGCGGCGGCGCATGTGCCGGCGGGCATCCTGTCGATCTCGCTCGCCGTCATTCCGCTGATCACCTTCGTCGCCTCGGCGGCGTTGCGTCTGGAGCGCTTCGCGCCCGGCCGCGCCGCCGGCGTCTGCATCGGCATCCTGGCGATCCTGCTGCTGGTCGGCCCGCAGGAAAGCCTGCCGGATCCCGCGCAGCTGCCCTGGGTGCTGGCCTGCGTCGGCGCCGCGAGCTGCTACGCCGGGTTCAACATCATGATGTCGCTGTGGAAACCGCCCGGCGCCAGCGCCTTCACCACCACCGCCGCTTTGTTCGCCGCCGCATCGCTGTTGCTGGTGCCGGTGATGGGCGCCACCGACAGCTTCGTGGCGCCCGGTTGGCCCTGGACCGAGGTGGAATGGTCGCTGCTCGGCCTGGGCCTGATCAACGCCGTCGCCTTCTCGCTTTTCGTCTACCTGATCGAGACCGCCGGCCCGGTCTTCACCAGCCAGACCTCGAACCTGGTCACCCTCTTCGGCGTGCTCTGGGGCATCGCGATCTTCGGCGAGCAGAACTCCGTCTGGGTCTGGCTGTCGCTCGCCACCATGATGCTGGCAATCACCCTGGTGACCCCGCGCCGCGCCGAGACTGCGCCCGCCTGAACCGACCGCGCTCTTGCCTTTCATTGCGGGCCGCACCGACACGCTGCTCGGCTGCACCGTGTACGAGGTGAAGCCGCCCGATCGCCTGGCGCCGACGAGCGAGCGCGACATTCCCTATTTCTACCCGTTCCGCGCCGCCAATCACCACCCGGTGGAGATCGCCGGCGCCTGGACCAGGTTTCCATATGTTGCCCATCCGGTCGCGGCCGATCCTGCGCACCGTGCGGTCAATCCCCTGTCTCGGCGCCGCCGGAGGCGTAAGCGCCTTTCAGTCTGTCTTCCAACGCGATAAGACTCCGCGCTGGATCCAGATCAGCATGGGAGGGCGCAATGCCCCGTCGCCACACCGAACGGCATCTGGTTTCGCGTATCGGCTGGCTGCGCGCGGCAGTGCTGGGGGCCAATGACGGCATCGTCTCGACTGCGAGCCTGATCGTCGGCGTGGCGGCGGCTTCGGCCACCAGCGCCGACGTGCTGGTCGCCGGTACCGCGGGATTGGTTGCCGGCGCCATGTCGATGGCCGCGGGCGAATATGTCTCGGTCAGCTCGCAATCGGACACCGAGCAAGCCGATCTCGCCCGCGAGCGCGCCGAGTTGGCAAGCCAGCCGGCCTTCGAGCGCGATGAGCTGACCCAGATCTATGTGAAGCGCGGCATCGCCCCCGACCTTGCGCGCCAGGTTGCGGAGCAGCTGATGGCGAAGGACGCCCTCGGCGCCCATGCGCAGGACGAACTCGGAATTTCCGAAATCACCACCGCGCGGCCGATCCAGGCGGCGCTGACCTCGGCGGCGACCTTCTCGATCGGCGCCGCCTTGCCGCTCGCCCTGGTGCTGGTGACGCCGCAGGCCTACCTGGTACCGGCGGTTTCGACCGCCTCGTTGTTCTTCTTGGCACTGCTCGGCGCCGTCGGCGCCAGGGCCGGCGGCGCCAAGGTTATGACCGCGACCCTGCGCGTTACCTTCTGGGGCGCGATGGCCATGGCGTTCACCGCCGGCATCGGCGCCCTGGTCGGGATGGCCGTGTAGTCCCCGCGGCCCGCCCTCAAGGCGGCGTCGGCCCCGGGTCCCTTTCCAGCGATTCGCGGTGCGCCGTCAGGTCGCGGCGGAAGCCCTCGGCATCGCCGTAATCCTCGAAGCCGGCATAGCGCGCATGGGTGCCGATGACGCAGCGCGCATGCTTGATCGGGCACCAGTATTCCTCGGTGCGCGAGGCGATCTCGCGCGCATAGGCGATGAGCCCGTTGGCGTAGGAGCAATAGGCGCAGTTCAGCTTTTCGAGCGCGTTGAGATAAGCGAGGTGATGGCGGTCGAAGACCAGGTAGTCGCCGCGCCGCACCTTGGCGATGCCGTAGACCGGGAAGCAGACGGCCTGGTACAGCGTGACGAAGAGATCGAGCAGCACCAGCGGCACGATGCCGGAATAGATCACCGGCGCGCTCAAGACCACCAGCGGTCGCGCGCCCAGCACGTAGCGCGCCAGGCCGATTTGCAGCTCGCGGTGGCGGCGCAGGATTTCCTGTTCGAAGACGATGCGGCCGCGCTCCAGCCCGAAGGCGAGATTGGCGCGGTGTTTGGCCAGCTCGGCATCGAGCTCGGCCTGGCGGCGCTTGATGTCGTCGATCAGCGCCGCGATCTGCGGATTCATGCGTCTTCTCCCTCGGCCCCGGGGCGGGACCGAGGGAGCCTAGCACGAAGCCGCTATTGCGCGACGGTCACGGCCATGAAGGGCGCGTCCGGCTTGGCTGCCGCCGGGAAGGGTCCGGGCACCTTGTGCTCGACCGGCTTCAGCGCGCGCAGATAGGCGACCAGCGCCTGCGCGTCATCGGCATTGATGTGGCCGTAGGACATCCACGGCATCGCCGGGGCGAGTTGCCGCCCGTCAGGCCGCATGCCGGTGGTGATGGCGGCGATGATCTCGTCGTCGCTCCATTTGCCGAGGCCGGTCGCGGCATCCGGCGTCAGATTGGGCGGATAGAAGGTGCCCATGCCCGGAATCTGGAAGCCGATGGCGGAGCCCGCCAGCGGCGTCTCCAGGTTCGGCGCCGGGGTGAAGGCGCCGGTGTTGTGGCAGCCGCCGCAATCCATGATGTTGGCGAGGTACTGCCCGCGCTCCACCAGGCTCTCCGCCGCGGCCGGACCGGCCAGCAGCAGCAGAGCGGCGGCGCCCGCCGTCAGGTTACGCAAATTCATTTCGCTTCTCCTTCTTGAATGTCGTCCCACCGGCTCAGCCCCGGCGGGACTCTTCGAGCGCGGCGCGCACCAGCGCCTTGACCGCCCAGCTTTTCACCTGGCGCGCTTCGCTTTCGTCGAGGCGCAGCACGTCGCGGAACACGACCATCGATTCCGACCCGAACACCAAGGCGAGCGCGGCGCGCAGCCTGGCATAGACATTCTTGCGGAAGCGCCCGCGCGCCGGCGCCAAGGCGGCATCGATCAGCGCGCTGCGGCGGTTCTGGCGCAGCGGCACGGCGCCGTCATGGCCCTCGGCCGCACGCGTCAGCGTCGCCGCCAGCATCAGGCGGATGCCCGTCTCGTTGTCGAAGGCCATGCGATGCATCGCCGCCTCGGCCTTGTCGATGCGCTGCTCCGGATCGGTCGAGGCATCCTGCGCGAACAACGCCTCGATATCCGGCGTGGCGCTGTCCAGCGCCGCTTCGATCAGCAGCGCCTCGACATTCGGGAAGTAGCGATAGGCCGTCGCACGCGACACCCGCGCCGCTTCGGCCACGTCTTCCAGGCTCGGCTTGGGACCGTTCTTCATCAGCCGCTCGGCCGCCGCGATCAGGTCCTTGCGCGTGCGGTAGCGCTGGTTGGTGCGCTCGGCGGTCTTCCGTTCCGCCCGCTCGTGTTCCGGCGGCTTGCGCCCCGGAACCTTGGGCGGTGTCTTGGCCTTGGCGGCCGGGCGTTTCCGGTCGGACATGACAATCAGCCCTGCGGCAATTGCCGGAGCATGGCGGCGAGATCGACCCACACCGCCTCGCGTCCGATGCGGCCGTCCGCCGCGAACTCGACGACGTGCAGCAGACGGAATTCGAGCTGCCGCCCCCTGCCCTCGAGCCCGAAAGGCCGGCCCATCGCCCGGCCTTTCCAGAGGGATTCGTCGACCAGGAAATCCGCGCCGTAGAGCCGCCGGATCGTCGAAATCTCACCCTCGGCGAGGTCGGCGAACAGCGTTTCGTAGAACGGCCGCGCGTTCTCCGCACCCTTTGTCGGGCCGCCGGGCCAGCCGACGATGTCGTGCTCGGCCTCCGGCGCCAGGGTGGCGAGCACGCCCGCCACGTCGTCGGCGAGCTCAAAGCCGAAATGCTCGTCCATCTTGCGGTCCATCTCCGCGCGGCTCAGCGCCATTTCCGGCCTCCAAGGGTTCCGGGAGTTTCGATACGCCGGTCTTTTAGTGAGACGGACGTCTCATGTCAAGATCGCTTGCCGATCCCGCCGAAGACGGCGCCCGGCTCGCCGGCGCGTGCAAGACCACATCGCGCCGCATTCATGCAAGCGCCAGCGATGGGGCCAGCACAGCTTTGTGCGCGCCGTCACACGGATGAAGCCGCTGCCACGGCGAAGCGCCGGAACGTAAACGGCGAAGTGGCGGGAATGCCGGCGTTTGACAGCAACGACACGCGCCGCTGACTCGATCGTCATCCCGGCCTTGAGCCGGGATCCATAGAACCGATACTGGAGCGGTACGACGATGGACCCCGGCTCAAGGCCGGGGTGACGGGCGCAGATGAACCGGAGTGCTTTCTGCAGTACTACTTCCGCCCCAGCTACTTCCGCCCCAGCCGCATCTCGATCGCGTCCCAGATGCGGTCCTCGAGCGCCACGCGGTCGAAGCGGTTGATCTCCTGCAGGCCGGTGGGCGAGGTCACGTTGATCTCGGTCATGTAGTCGCCGATCACGTCGATGCCGACGAAGATCATGCCGCGCTGGCGCAGCGCCGGCCCGATGGCGGCGCAGATCTCGCGGTCGCGCGGCGTCAGGCCGGCCTGTTCGGCGCGGCCGCCGACATGCATGTTGGAGCGCGCCTCGCCGGCCGCCGGCACGCGGTTGATGGCGCCGACCGGCTCGCCGTCGATCAGGATGATGCGCTTGTCGCCCTGGCGCACCTCGGGCACGTAGCGCTGCACGATGATCGGCTCGCGATAGAGCTGGGTGAAGAGTTCGAGCAGCGAATTCAGGTTCTCGTCGCCGGGCGCGATGTGGAACACGCCGGCGCCGCCATTGCCGAAGAGCGGCTTGACGATGATGTCCCTATGCGCCTCGCGGAACGCCATCACCTCGCGCCGGTCGGCGGTGATGAGGGTGGGCGGCATCAGATCGGGGAAATGGGTGACGAACAGTTTCTCCGGCGCGTTGCGCACCGAGACGGGATCGTTCACCACCAGCGTCTTCGGATGCACCGTCTCCAGGATATGGGTGGCGGTGATATATGCCATGTCGAAGGGCGGGTCCTGGCGCATCAGCACCACGTCCATCGCGGCGAGCTCGATCGTCTCCTCTTCGCCCAGGGTGAAATGGTCGCCCTTGACCCGCCGCAGGGTCATCGGCCTGGCGCGGGCAATGGCTTTGCCGTCCCGCAAGCTGAGCTGGCGCGGATGGTAGTGCCACAACTTGTGCCCGCGCGCTTCGGCGGCCAGCCCCATGACGAAGGAGGAATCGCCCTCGATGTTGATGCTTTCGATGGGGTCCATCTGGATGGCGACGCGAAGCGGCATGGGCGGGATCTTTCAGCTCGGAACGGGCTCTCTCGGCCGCTATCTGCGCGTGCCCCCGGCTTTGCGTCAAGCCGCTGTTGACGCCTCGAACGGGCTTGGGCACCCTTTCGCCCATGGCTAGGCGCAGACCCACCAAGCCGGATGCAGAGCTCTCCATCGTGCCGGCCAACGAGGCGCCCTGGCGCGATCTGCAGGCCATCTTCGGCACGCGCGGCGAGGCGGCGATCTGCCAGTGCCAGCGTTACAAGCTGCAGCCGCGCGAGGCCTTCAAGCACCATCCACCGGAGGTGCGCGCCGCCCGGCTGCGTTCGCAGACCCATTGCGGCCAGCGCAAGTCCCGCACGACCAGCGGCCTCGTCGCCTATCGCGACGGCGAGCCGGTCGGCTGGTGCGCGGTCGAGCCGCGCCCGAACTATGTCGGCCTGTTGCGGGTCTATCGCGTGCCGTGGGATGGCCGAGCCGAAGACAAGCACGACACCGGCATCTGGGCGGTCACCTGCTTTTTCGTCCGCGCTGGATTCCGCCGCCAGGGCATCAGCCGCGCCCTGGCGAAGGCGGCGGTGGATTTCGCGCGGCGGCGCGGCGCCCGCGCCCTCGAGGGCTACCCGATGGTCGTCCGCAAAGGGCACGAGATTCCCTGGGGCGAGCTGCATGTCGGCAGCCGGAGCATTTTCGTCGCCGCCGGGTTCACCGAGGTCAACCGCCCGACGCCGCGCCGGTCGGTGATGCGCATCGATCTTGAATAGGACAATATTGTGTTGCGCCGGGTGCTGCTCCTCCTTCTCTGTCTCGCCGCCGCACCGCGCGCGCTGGCCAGCCCGGAAAGCCCGGCGCTCGCCGCCATCCTCGAGCGCGCCGGCCGGCTGGAGCAGCTGCAGACGGTCATCGTCGCCCGGCGCGGCGTCATCCTCGCCGAGCGCGGCTATCGCAGCCACGACCCGACGGCGCCGACCGGCATCATGTCGGCGTCCAAATCCGTCATCTCCGCTTTGGTCGGCATCGCCATCGCCAAGGGCGTGCTCGACGGCCCCGATCAGCCGGTGGCGCCGCTGCTCGAACCGGACCTGCCGGACGATGCCGATCCGCGCCTGCGCCGGATCACCATCGGCAACCTGCTGTCGATGCAGGCCGGACTCGGCTCGACCTCCGGCGCGCGCTATGGCGCCTGGGTGCGCAGCCGCAACTGGGTGCGGAGCGCGCTGGCGCAGCCCTTCGAGGATGAGCCCGGCGGGCGCATGATCTATTCCACCGGCTCGACCCATCTGCTCTCCGCCATCCTGGCGCGGCAGACGGGCCGTTCGACGCTGGAGCTCGCGCGCGACTGGCTCGGCCCGCTGGAAGGCTTCGCCATCGCCGCCTGGGAGCGCGACCCCCAGGGCATCCATGTCGGCGGCAATCTCATGAGCATGAGTCCGCGCTCGATGCTGGCCTTCGGCGAGCTCTATCGCCGCAACGGCGTGACGCCGGAGGGCGTCCGGCTGATTCCGGCGGAGTGGATCGCAGCCTCCTGGCGGAAGCGCACCGCCTCGCGCTACACCGGCGACGGCTATGGCTATGGCTGGTTCCTGCGCGGTATCGGCGGCGAGGAGGTGCGCTACAGCTGGGGCTATGGCGGCCAGATGATCTACATCGTGCCGCGCCTGGAGCTGACCGTGGTGATGACCTCCAGCACCAACGCGCCATCCAGCCGCACCGGCCATCGCGACAATTTGCATGCCCTGCTGGCCGAGATCATCGCGGCGATATCTGCGGGCGGCGGCGGAACCGCGCCGTAAGCCAGGGGCTTCGGGCCGGAAACCGTCGGTTGGCAGAACCGGCGGCACGGCTTACGCTTGCCGATGTGACATGTCGCGTGGAGGCGTCGCCATGCGGTTCGGCGCACTCGCTCTGATCCTGGCCCTGATCCCGGCCTTTGCGCCTGGCGCCGCTGCACCCGCGCAAGCGCAAGACGTGCCTGTCGACCTCGAGCTGATCCTTGCCGTCGACGTGTCGCGCTCGATGGATCTCGACGAGCAGCAATTGCAGCGCGATGGCTATGTCGCGGCCATCACCCATCCCGACGTGCTCGCCGCCATCGCGCAGGGCCGGCGCGGCCGGATCGCCCTTTCCTATGTCGAATGGGCGGGCGCGGAGACGCAATACAAAGTCGTCGACTGGCGCATGATCGACGGCCCGGAATCCGCCGCCGCCTTCGCCGCGACGCTGGCCCAGGCGCCGATCCAGCAATTGCGCGGCACCTCGATCGCCAACGGCCTCGCCTTCGTCGCACCCGAATTCGACCGCAACGGTTACCAGGCCACCCGCCGGGTGATCGACATTTCCGGCGACGGGCCCAACAATATCGGCCTGCCGGTCGAAGCGGCGCGCGATGCCGTGGTCGAGACCGGGATCACCATCAACGGCCTGCCGATCATGATCAAGCCGCCCGGCGGCTTCGCCGCGATCGGCAATCTCGACGTCTATTACGAGGATTGCGTGATCGGCGGCTTCGGCGCCTTCCAGTTGGTGGTGCGCTCGGCCGACCAGTTTGCCGAAGCGATCCGCCGCAAGCTGGTGCTGGAGATCGCCGACCGGCAGCCGCCGGTCGCATCCGGGATCGCGACCGCGAGCGGCGAACGCATCGACTGCCTGATCGGCGAAAAGCTGCGCCAGCGCTGGGACCGCTAGCCGGTCGAGATCATCGCCGCCAGCCGCTTCGCCGCGCCGCAGGCAAGCGTCCAGCCCAAGCCGCCATGGCCGGCATTGAGATAGAGGCCGGGCCTTCCGCTGGCCCCGATCAGCGGCCGACCCGAAGGCGTCATCGGCCGCTGCCCGGCCCAGACCGGCGCGGCGCGGTCCCAATCGGCGCCGTCGGGAAACAGCTTGCGGACGAGCGCCTGCAAGGCCACCGCACGATCCGGTTTCACCGCCGGCGACCAGCCGTCGAGATCGGCGAAGGCCGCGGCGCGCAATCGGTCGGCCAGCCGTGCGAAGACGATCTTCTCGCCGCGATCGGTGAGGCTCACCTGCGGCGCCGCTGCGCGCGCCGGCGCGGTGATCGAATAGCCCTTCACCGGCTGGATCGGCAGATCGAGCCCGATGGTGGCGGCAAGGCGCGGCGCGTCGATGCCGGCGGCGAGCACCACCGCGTCGGCCATGCGCGTGCCATTGGTAAGGTCAATTCCGCAGATGCGCCCATTGCTTGCGTTCAGGCGCAGCACGCGCGTGCTGGTGTGCACCTCGACGCCCAGGCGGTCCTTTACATGGGCCAGCAGCGCGCGGGTGAACTTGCCGCAATCGCCGCTCTCGTCCTGCGGTGCATAGACGCCGCCGGCGAAGTCGTTGCCGTAGCCGCCGAGCGCGGGATCGAGCGCCAGGCAACGCGCCCGGTCCAGCACCTCGATCTTGAAGCCGTGCGCGCGCTTGATCTCGGCCAGCGCGCCGGCGCCGTCGAGCGAGCGCTGGTCGCGATAGAGGATGAGCTTGCCGCGCTGGCCGTGGTCGAAATCGAGCGCCGCCTCGGCCAGCAGCTCCGCCATCGCCGCGCGGCTTTCCGCCGCCAGGTGCAGGAGGTCGCTCAAGGCGGCGCGCTGGCGCGGGCCGAAGCACTGCGCCAGGAACGCGGCGGTCCAGGAAAGCGCGTCGCGGCTGAAGCGCGGGCGGATCCTGACCGCGCTGTCGAGACCGAGCAGGATCGCCGGGAACTTGGCCCAGAGATCGGGCCCCGCCAGCGGCTCGACATAGGCGTAGCTCAGCTGCCCGCCATTGCCGGCGCTGACCCCCTGCCCGCCTTCAGGCTCCTGCTCGACGAGTTCGACGGAATGGCCGGCCTTCGCCAGCCAAGTGGCGGAGGTCGCCCCGATCACCCCGCCGCCGATGACGATGATGCGCATGACCGCACTTGTAGCCGAGCTTTGGCGTCGGATGAAGTCGGCATAAGCTGACGGCCTCTCGCCAGGAGTCGCCTCTATGCAGCCACCCCCTCCCGTCCTCCGCGTCGCGCGGCCCACCGATGACCTCGAAGCGCTGCTGCCATTCTACGTGGATGGATTGGGTTTGGAGATTCTCTATCGATTTGCCGGGCACGGCGACTTCGAGGGGGTGATGATCGGACATCCCGGTCAACCCTATCATCTGGAGTTCACGCGCCACCTCCGGCACAGGGCCGGGCGCGCGCCCACCGAGGACAACCTGCTGGTATTCTACTTGCCTGTGGCGGCCGAGTACGCTGCGGCCCTGGCGCGCATGCGCGCGGCCGGCTTCGCGCCGGTGAGGTCTTTCAACCCATTCTGGGACGATGGCGGCACCACTTTCGCGGACCCCGACGGATATCGCGTCGTGCTGTTCAACCGCGCCTGGTCGAGGTAGCGACGCCGGGATTCGGCTCAATGCAGCTGATGGCTCAGCTCCTGCAGCAGCCGCGCGGCGCGTTGGCGCTGCTGCTCGGTCTCGGCGAGGTCGAGATAGCGGGTGAGCGCGCGGCGCGCGGCGAGGAGGTTGTCGAGCCGGATGTTGAGGATGCCGCTTTCGCGCCACAGATCGGCCTGGCCCGGCGCCAGCCACAGCATGCGCTGCAGCGCGCGCTCGGCCCCGGCGAGGTCGCCTTCCTGGATGCGCCGCACCTTGATGTTGTTCTGCAGCCGCAGCAGCACCTGGCGGTTCTCCAGCGCGCCGAAATGCTCCGGCTTCAGCTCGCTCTTCTCGGTCGATTGCGCTTTCAGCAATTGGCGCAAATCGCGGATCGAGCGGGTGATGCCGCCATGGAACGGATCGAGGATGGCGGCGCGTTTCTCGCCATGCAGGCGGATCAGGAAATGGCCGGGGAAGTTGATGCCCTCGATGCGCCAGCCGAGCGCGCGCGCGGCATGGATGTAAAGAATGGAAAGCGCCACCGGCAAGCCGCGCCGGCGCTGGATCACCTGCGCCAGATCGGCATTGCGCAGATCGTCGTAATCCTGCTCGGCGCCGCCATAGCCGAGCTTTTCCGCCATCACGTAGCGCAGCGTATCGCAGCAGGTATCGAGACCGTCGTCATCGCATTTCAGCGCATCCAGCGCCGCGGCGCGCTGCATCTGGGTCTCGATCTCCTCCAGGTGGCGGTTGCAGATCTCGAGGTCGATCGCCTCGTCCTCATGCGCGGCGCAGAGCAGCGCGGTGCCGGCCAGGTCGATGTCCCGATCGGCGCCCTCGCCGATGCGCCGCAGCGCCTCTTCCACCGCGGCCCGGGTCATGGCGCCGCCTGGGCCGGCTGGGGATTCGCCGCGCCGGGTGCGGAACCGCCATCCCCCGGCAGGGTCCCGGCCGGCATGATTTCCGGTGCCTTCGAGGGCGGCGGCGGCTCGGGCGGCAGCGGATCGCCCTTCAGCCGCACATAGCTTTCGACATTGCGCACATAGGGCACGTCGCGGGCATGGTCGATGGCGCGCTGCAACTCGGCCTGGTCCTGGCCCACGCCGATCAGGTAGACCACGGAATCGATGCATTCGATGGAATAGTTGTTGGCGCGGACGGCGCGGTCGGCGAACAGCTTCAGCCAGACGCGGCGCGCCAGGAATTCATCCTGCGCCACGGTCCCCATGCCCCGGTCGGGCGCGATCTTGACCTGGTTGATCACTTCGCGCACCCCGGCGGTGGCCCAGGCCGCCCTGACCGCGGCCAGCCGGTGCTCCGGCTTCTGCACATGCCCGGTCAGCAGCACGCGGCCCTCCTGCACCTGGAGATGCACCTGCTGCAGCACCTTGGCGTCATAGGCGGCGAAGCGGCCATTGATGGCGATCCACATCGCGTTGTCGTCCAGCCCCTGATAGAGCCCGCGCTCCTGCGTCGCCAGATCCGCGGTGAAGGCGGCGGCGCCGATCGCGGTGCCGATGGGCGAGCAGCCGGCGGCGCCGAAGGCCAGGAGGCAAAGCAGAGCGACCCCGGGCCGGCTCGAGCGCAGACTCGAGGGCAGGCCCGAGGTCGGGTGTCCGGCGAAAGCCCCCGCGACTCGCATCAAGCCACTATGCCTTAACGCGATTCCGCTTGCCATGCCGCCGGATAATGCCGAAGGCGGGGGAGCCAGCGTCCCGGCAGCACGGTGACCGCGTCGAGCCGCAGATCGAGCCCCTGGCAATCCGCCCGGCGCGCCATGAAGACCTCCGCCGCCCGGGCAACGCGCGCCTGCTGCCGCGGCGAGATGGCCAGCAGCGCGGCTGCGTCGCCCTGCCCGTCCACCTGCCGCCGCTTCACCTCGATCGCCGCCAGCACCCCGCCGCGCCGCGCCAGAATGTCGACCTCCCCCGCCGGGCAGCGCCAGTTCACCGCCAGGATGCGGTATCCCCTCAGCCGCAGGAACCAGCACACCAGCCATTCCGCCCAGCGCCCGCTGCGCTGCGCCCGGACCCGGTCGCGGGGTGGGCGGGCCATGCCTACGCGCCCCCCTTCCCCAGCTCCAGCGCCCCGAGTTGCAAAGCTCTGGCATAGATCTCGCGCTTGGGCTTGCCCGTTGCGGCGCTGACCGTCGCCGCGGCGTCCTTCACGCTCATCGTGGCCAGCGCGCGCCGGAGCATCGTGTCGACATCCTCCGTCGCGACCTCCACCTCTTCCGGCGGGCCCACTACCACCACGATCTCGCCTTTCGGCGGGCCCGCTTCGTCGTAATGCGCGATCAGCTCCGACAGCCGCCCGCGCCGCACCTCCTCGAACATCTTGGTCAGCTCGCGGGCCACCGCCGCCGGCCGGTCGCCGAGCACGGCCTGCAGATCGGCGAGCGAGTCGACGAGCCGTGGCGCGGTCTCGAAGAAGATCAGGGTGACCGGCGCCCTGCCCGCCTCTTCGATCGCCCGCCGCCGCGCGCCGGGCTTGGGCGGCAGGAAGCCGCCGAACAGGAAGCGGTCGGTCGGCAGGCCGGACAAGGCCAGCGCCATCAAGGGCGCGCTCGGCCCCGGCAGCATGGTGACGTGGAGGCCGGCCGCGATGGCGTCGCGCACCAGCTTGTAGCCGGGATCGGAGATCAGCGGCGTGCCGGCGTCACTGACCAGCGCCACGCGCTCGCCCGCCGCCACGCGGGCCAGCAGTTTCGGCCGCATCGCATCGGCATTGTGGTCGTGGTAGCTGACCAGCGGCCTTTCGATGCCGGCATGGCGCAGCAGCACCTGGGTCACCCGGCTGTCCTCGCAGGCGATGAGATCGGCCGATTTCAGCCAGTCCAGCGCGCGCGCCGTGATGTCGCCCAGATTGCCGATCGGCGTCGCCACCAGGCCAAGTACCCCGGCGGCGGAATCCGCGCGCTTTTCCGTGCGTTTACTTCCAACCGGGCTGTGGCTAGGCTTCATGCGACGTGTTTTTCCGGATCATGCGGGATTTGTCATGCTGCAGGCGTTGACGCGACGGGCGGCCCACCGGGCCAGGATGATGCTGGGCGGGCTGCTGCTGTCGCTGGCCGCCTGCGCCCCCAATGTACCGCCCCCGCAGCAGCCAAGCCAAGCACCCGCCCCGCAGGCCCCCGCCGCGCCGATGGCGGTCGCGCCGGTCGATACCGGGGTGAAGATCGGCCTGCTGCTGCCGCTCTCCGGCCAGCAGGCGGGGCTCGGCCGGGCCCTGCTGCAGGCGGCCGAGATGGGCTTGTTCGAGGTCGGCGACGAGCGCTTCACCCTGCTGGTGGAAGATACCGCGACAACGGCCGGCGCCGATGCGGCGGCGCGCAAGCTGCTGGCCGGCGGCGCCAAGGTGATCCTCGGCCCGGTTTTCGGCCCGGAGGCGCGCAGGATCGCACCGATCGCCCAGGGCGCCCGCGTGCCTCTGCTCGCCTTCACCAACGATCAGGCGGCGGCGCAGCCCGGCGTCTATATCCTGGGCGTGACGCCGCAGGCCCAGGTCGACCGCGTCGTCTCCTACGCCGTGGGCCAGGGCAAGCGCCGCTTCGCCATCCTCGCCCCCGCCTCGCCCTATGGCAACATCGTCACCGCCGCCTATCGCGACTCGCTGGTGCGGCACGGCGCGACGCTGGCGCAGATGGCGACCTATGATCCGAACTCGCCGGATTACACCGGCACCGTCGAGCAGCTCGGCCTCGCCCATCAGCGCGACCCGTTCGACGCGCTGATGCTGCCCGAAGGCGGTGCCAAACTGCGCCAGCTGGCCCCTCTCCTGCCCGCCTTCCAGATCGGCGCCCAGCAGGTGCAGATCCTCGGCACCGGGCTGTGGGCGAACGACGCCAACCTGGCGCAGGAGACCGGATTGGCCGGCGGCTGGTTCGCCAGCGTCGCGCCGGAGAAATGGCAGGCCTTCGCAGCACGCTATCAATCGATCTATGGCGGCGCGCCCGATCAGCGCGCCGGCCTGGTCTACGACGCCATCACGCTGGTCGTCGCCCTGGCGCAGCAGGCCGGCCCCGACGCGGCCCCCGATTTCAACGGCCCCGGCCTCACCAATTCCAACGGCTTCTCCGGCGTCACCGGCGTCTTCCGCCTGAACGCCGACGGCACGGTGGATCGCAGCCTCGCCGTCATCGAAGTGCAACCCGGCGGCGGCTTCGTAAAGGACCCGGCGCAAGGGACGTTTGCGGCGGCGATCAACTGACAGCTCTCTAACCAAATGTGGCTGTGGCTGGTTATCTGGCTGATTCCGATCGGCTTGGCAGCAGCTGTTGGTGCCCTCGCCACTCGTTTAGTCGCTAGGAGCGCGGCTGGCAGCAGGAAGGTCCTTGTCTTCCTGATCGTTTTCCTGGCTGTCCTTCTGTTGATCGCCGGGCTGCTGGTGGGGTTGGGTTACTTTTTCTGGACGGCTTTATTGGAGCAATTGACACACTATCGTTGATGGCTGCGGATGAATACCGAAGCGATCCTGTTCCTGCGCTTACGGCCTTGACCAATCGAGCCGACGTAAGACACGTTTGCCACGGAGATCAACGGTCAGCCGCCAGAGGCAGCCGTCATCCCGGTTGACCCTCGGGCTTGACCCGAGGGGAGCGTCGGGATCCACAGGTCAGCCGCAAGGACCTCCCAAACAATCATCGCGCCAAATCGTCATAGAGATCGCGCCAATGCACGTTGCGCTCCTCAATCACGCGAATCTTCGCCGCGCGTGACCATCGCTTGATCGATTTCTCGCGTGTGATAGCGGCCAGCGCGGTGTCGTGTTGCTCGAACCAGACCAGGAGCTTCACGTCGTACCGCTTGGTGAAGCCCTCGACCGCGCCGCTGCGATGCAGATGCACCCGGCCGATGAGATCGCTCGTCATGCCGACATAGAGCGTGCCGAAGGGTTTGCTGGCGAGAATGTAGACGTAATAGGTCACATCGGCCCCTGCGGCGGCTCGGTGGATCCCGGCGCTCGCTTCGCTCGGCCGGGATGACGAACACTAAATCACGCTCTCACCTTCGTCATCCCGGGCTTGCCCCGGGATCCACCGGGCCGTCGCAAGGAATGTTGAGTAATCGCACGGCGCCGCAGTAGTCTTGCGCAAACGCAACGAGTTAAGGACCCACCCCCATGACCAAGACCCACGCCATTCGCGTCGACAAGCATGGCGGGCCGGAGCAGATGCAGTGGGTCGAGGTCGACCTGCCGGCGCCGGGCAAGGGCGAGGTGCGGCTGAAGAACCTCGCCTGCGGGATCAACTTCATCGACGTCTATCACCGCACCGGGCTCTACCCGATGGCGCTGCCGACCGGCATCGGTCTCGAGGCCTGCGCGGTGGTCGAGGAGGTGGGCGAGGGCGTTACCGCTTTGAAGCCCGGCGACCGCGTCGCCCATGGCGCCGGGCCGATCGGTGCCTATTGCGAGCGGCGCAATTTCCCCGCCGACCAGCTCATCAAGGTGCCGGATGCGATCGACGACCGGACCGCGGCGGCGATGATGCTGCAGGGCATGACCGTCGAATACCTGATCCATCGCACCTACGCCGTGCAGAAGGGCGACTTCGTACTGCTGCATGCCGCGGCGGGCGGCATCGGCACCATCGCCTCGCAATGGCTGAACCAGCTCGGCGCCGAGGTCATCGGCACAGCTGGCTCGGCGGAGAAGCTGGAACTCGCCAAGGCGCAGGGCTGCCACCACGTCATCAACTACCGGACCGAGGATTGGGTGAAGCGGGTAAAGGAGATCACCGGCGGCAAGGGCTGCGCCGTGGTCTATGACGGCGTCGGCAAGGACGTGTTCCTGCCATCGCTCGATTGCCTGCGCCGGCGCGGCTACATGGTGACCTTCGGCAACGCCTCCGGACCCGCCCCGGACATTTCGCCGCTGCTGCTGAACCAGAAGGGCTCGCTGTTCCTGACCCGGCCGAAGCTGATGGACTACACCGCCACCCGGGATGAGCTCGAACTCTCCGCCGGCCGCGTCATTGAGGCCATCGCCAAGGGCTGGGTGAAGATGAAGATCGGGCACACCTATCCGCTCAAGGACGCCGCCCAGGCGCATCGCGACCTGGAAGCCCGGAAGACCACCGGCTCCCTGGTCCTGCTGCCATAACTGATTGATCTGAAAGCAAGATCGGCCGCCGGCGCCCGCCCACAGGCGGCGCCGGCGGCCGATCGATCGTCAGTCCATCCCGGTCGGCTAGCTGCGGATCGCCGCCGGGACGCCTGACAATGGGGGAGCGTCGGCCGCCGCCCAATCCGGGCCGCCCGCCGCCATGCCGTTTGCAGAGTTGATGTCTTGCCCCAATCGCTAGGCCGATCTTGGAGACAGATCGGTTTCCGGTCAAATCACGCTGCCGTGAAATGCTGAAACCGATTTATTACGGGATGTGATCGGTCGTAAACTTGCACCCAACCATGCAGGTCCACATGTTTCTGCCGACGCTTGCCTATAAAACAGGCAGGCTCGGCCCACGGAGGTTGACGCATATCATGCCCGATTCCCTTTTGAAGGATTTCCCCTCAGCACCGGCTTCGGCGCGCGACCGCCTGATCGACACCGCGATGGCGCTGTTCAACCGCTATGGCTTTCATGCCACCGGCGTCGACCGCATCGTCGCCGCCGCGAAGGTGGCGAAGAAGACGCTCTACTCGCATTTCCCGTCCAAGGAGGATCTGATCCTCGCCGCGCTCGCGCGCAAGGAAGCGGCCTTCATCGAGAAATTCGCGCCGGCGGTGCTGGCGAGCTCGCCGGAGCCGCGGCAGCGCCTGCTGGCTTTGTTCGAGATGGCGAAGAACTGGTACTCCGATCCGGATTTCTACGGCTGCCTCTTCGTCAATGCGGCGGTGGAGTATTCCGAGCCCGGACACCCGGTGAACGCCTGCGCCCGCCGCTTCAAGAGCGAGCTGCGCAGCTTCATCCGCGCGCAGGCCGTGGCCGGCGGCGCCAAGGACCCTGACCAGCTCGCCGACCAGATCGCGCTGCTGTTCGAGGGTGCGACCACCGTCGCGCAGGTTTCGGCCCGGCCCGACGCGGCGACCACCGCGAAGCAGATCGCCGAAACCCTGGTCGATTTGGCCTTCCGCAAATAGCCCCGCCGCTCAGGTCTGCGGCGGCACCAGCACCGCGTCGATGACGTGGATGTAGCCGTTGCTGGCGCCGATATTCGTGCGCACCACGTCCGCCGTGCCGATCTCCACGCGCTGACCCTGGCGGGTCACCAGCAAGTCGGTGCCGGCCAGCGTGCGCAGAGTCTTGGCGCGCTGCACCGCCAGCGCGTCGAGCCGCCCCGCTACGAGGTGATGCTTGATCAGGCGCACGAGTTTCGCCTTGTTCTCCGGCCGGCGCAGCTGGTTGAAGTTGAGGCGGTTGCCGGTGCCGGAAATGCCGCCGCCGGCATTGTTGATGACCGCGCCGAAAGCGGCGTCGTCCGGCGCGAAGAGGGTGAAGGGCCCGGCGCCCGCAAGATCGTCCTCCAGCCCGGCGAGGCGAACGTATTCCGTCAGCCGGTTGAACTCCTTCATCCGCGGCAGCAACGCGGCGATGTCGCTGCGCGCGGCCGGACTTTTGCCGCCCGAACCCTTGCCGGAGGCGCAGGACGCGACCAGCGGGACCGCCAAGGCCAGGCCGGCAATTCCCTTGAGCATCGTTCTGCGCAGCATGGTCGCCTCCTTCCGAATCCCTCGCCGCCATTGGGGCGGGTTGCGGCTGGGGGCGCAACGCTTTTCTGCACCAGCGGGATAAAGACGGCGGCCCACCGGGTGAGGTGGGGCAGGCACCTGGGGGAGGGTGGGCCGCCGCTTCGGATCCCGCCGCGTCACATCGGCGGCAGGATCACCTTGTCAATGACGTGGATGACGCCGTTGCTGGCAGCCACGTCGGCCTGGACCACCTGGGCGTCGTTGATCTTCACCGCGCCGCCCGAGGCATCGATGGCGACGTCGGAGCCTTCCACCGTGGTGGCGGAGGAGAACTTCACCACGTCCGCCGCCATCACCTTGCCGGAGACGACGTGATAGGTGAGGACCTTGACCAGCTGGTCCTTGTTCTCCGGCTTCAGCAGGTTCTCGACCGTGCCCGCCGGCAGGGCGGCGAAGGCCGCGTCGGTCGGCGCGAAGACGGTGAGGGGGCCGGGGCTCTTCAGGGTATCGACCAGGTCCGCGGCCTGCGCCGCGGCGATGAGCGTGTTGAACTGGCCGGCGGAGGCGGCGGTGTCGACGATGTCCTTGCTCGCCGCACTGTCGGCATTGGTGGTCGAGCAGGCGGCAACGATCGGCAGCGCCACCAGCGCGGCCATCAGCGATCTGCGCAGCATGAAATATCCTCCTCTGTCTGCGATCGGTGGCATCGGATGCTGCGGCAAACCGCCCAGCACATCGATGCAACCTCTACGGCAGCGCTTGCCGCGCGGTTCTGCGACGAGCGCGACTATATTTTCGCACGCCGCGTGATCCGCGCCGGCAGCGAACCGTAGAATTTGCTTCGGTCGCGGAGAAGGACGGACCGCGACAAGAGCCGCGGCCCGTCCGAAGCGTGATCGCATTGCGATGGGGCTGCGCCACCCACCGGGGACGATGACAACCGCGCTTCGGGGGAGTTACGCGCGGGCGGGGAGGGCGGATGCATGCTTGCGCGCGACGCCTTGACTTCTCGTCACAGCCGCGCCACCGGCACTGCCGAGGCTGAAGGCAAGAAAATCGGCGCGGAGGTTGCCCTCCGCGCCGTTGGTGTCTCGACCCGCGCGACGAACCTACTGGTTCATCGACTGGAAGAAGTCGCTGTTGGTCTTGGAGTGCTTCAGCTTGTCGAGCAGGAACTCCATCGCGTCGGTAACGCCCATTGGCATCAGGATGCGGCGCAGCACCCACATCTTCGACAGAGTCGCCTTGTCGACCAGCAATTCTTCCTTGCGGGTGCCCGATTTGGTGATGTCGATCGAGGGGAAGGTACGCTTGTCGGAGAGCTTGCGGTCGAGGATGATTTCCGAATTGCCGGTGCCCTTGAACTCTTCGAAGATCACTTCGTCCATGCGGCTGCCGGTATCGATCAGCGCGGTGGCGACGATGGTGAGCGAGCCGCCTTCCTCGATGTTGCGCGCGGCGCCGAAGAAGCGCTTCGGCCGCTGCAGCGCGTTGGCGTCGACGCCGCCGGTCAGCACCTTGCCCGAGGAGGGCACGACCGTGTTGTAGGCGCGGGCGAGGCGGGTGATGGAATCCAAGAGGATCACCACGTCGCGCTTGTGCTCGACCAGGCGCTTGGCTTTTTCCAGTACCATCTCGGTCACCTGGACGTGGCGCGAGGCCGGCTCGTCGAAGGTGGAGGAGATGACCTCGCCTTTGACCGAGCGCGACATGTCGGTGACTTCCTCCGGCCGCTCGTCGATCAGCAGCACGATCAGGTAGCATTCCGGATGGTTGGCGGCGATCGAATGCGCCAGGTTCTGCAGCATCACGGTCTTGCCGGTGCGCGGCGGGGCGACGATCAGCGAGCGCTGGCCCTTGCCCTGCGGCGCGATCAGGTCGATGACGCGGCTGGTGATGTCCTTGCGCGTCGGGTCCTCGTTCTCGAGCTTCAGCCGCTCGTCGGGATAGAGCGGGGTCAAGTTGTCGAAGTTGATCCGGTGGCGGATCTTCTCCGGCTCGTCGAAATTGATCTTGTTCACCTTCAAGAGCGCGAAATAACGCTCGCCATCCTTGGGCGCGCGGATCTGGCCCTCGACCGTGTCGCCGGTCCTGAGGCCGAAGCGCCGCACCTGGCTCGGGCTTACATAGATGTCGTCGGGGCCGGGCAGGTAATTGGCTTCCGGCGAACGTAGGAAGCCGAAGCCGTCGGGGAGAACTTCGAGGACGCCGTCGCCGTGGATGGCGGTGTCGCTCTCCGCCAGCTGCTTCAGGATGGCGAACATCATGTCCTGCCGGCGCAGCGTGGAGGCGTTCTCGATCTGCAGGCTCTCGGCGAATTCGAGCAGCTCGGCCGGGGTCTTGCGCTTCAGGTCTTGGAGATTCATGGGGATGTGGGATGCGTCTCTATGGATCGGGGGAAGTGATGGAAACAGGCGCCGCGGGGGAAGTGTTCCCGGGTGGAACTGCTCCCGGATCTGGTCCGCGCGACGAGATCGCCGAACAACGCCCGGATCGACCTTGCAACGGACCTCGCGCGGGAAACGGTCGGCAAACGGATCTGAGAGATTTGCGAGGTCGGGTCACCCAGGCGGGTGTCTCTGGCAGGCGGTCTTATGCGGACCGTGCTGATTAGTTAAGTCATCCCCGGCGGCCTGTCAATTGAAAGATCGGCTGCGGCGCCAGCGCCAGCCCGGATTTCCCACCCCGATCAAGCAGTTGTGAGGTTGGTGAAAAGCGCAAGACGTTCCCCGCGGGCGGTTTTGTTGCTGGCCGGCGCCGGGTGCGGGTGCTAGTCATAGCCGACTTATCCACAGCACATGCCCAGCATCCGGCGGCGGCCGCGCGCCCCGCCTTCGGCTTCCATTCCGACATCCGGGGGAGGGTCCGCATGCCGGCGCAATTCGACAGCCTGCTCGCCCAGGCCCAGGCGGCGCTGCTCGGCTATGGCTCGCTGTGGAGCGCCATCGCCACCATGGTGGTCTCCATGGCGGTGCCCCTGCTCATCATCATCGGCAAGCGCGCGGTGAAGCAGATCCGCGCCGAGAGCTTCCTGCGCCTGGAGGAGAGCTTCCTCAAGCCCAACGGCGACGACCAGCTCGACCCGCAGGAGGCGCTGCTCGACCCGACTTTCGATTCCGTGCGCTGCAAGTATCTCGACGCGCCGCGCCAGAAGTTGCCGGCCGATGCCGGCGCCGCGCGGCGGCTATCCAGCCGCCTGGCGCGGCTCGGCAAACCGCTGCTGCCCTTCCTGCTGTACGGCTTCAGCGTCGTGGTCTTCGCCGTCATCGTCGCCTTTTTCGTTGACCGCCTGTTCATCCGCGGCTGGCTGACGGTGGGGCCGGGCTGCGGCGCCTCGATCCAGGCCTGCCTGCCGCTCTCCGCCCAGATCCTGCTGCTCGGCCTGCGCCCGGCCAGCTCGCCGCTCGCCATCGACCTCGCCTATGCCCAGAACAGCGCGGTCATGCTCGCCTTCGCCTTCGCTGGCGCCTATCTCTGGTGCGTGCTCTACCTGATCCGGCGGGTGAACAATTTCGATCTGACGCCGTATTCGTTCCTGCTCTGCGGCATGCGCGTCCTGCTGGCGCTGGCCATCGCGCTGACCGTGCGGCACACGGTCTTCTCCAACGCCATGCTGCCGGCCGAGACCGGCGGCGAGACCGGCATCGCCACCTATCTCGCCGTGCTCGCCTCGTTCCTGCTCGGCTTCTATCCGGCGGCCGGGATGGACTACATCATGAAGCGGGGCCAGGAATTCACCGTGAAGCGGCCGCATCCCGATGCCGCCGGGCTGCGCCACGCGCTGCCGCTCGACATGATCGACGGCATGTCGCATTTCGTGCAGTTCCGGCTCGAGGAGCTGGAATACGAGGACGTGCAGAACCTGGCGACCGCCAATCCGGTGCTGCTCTACGTCGAGACGCCGTACAACATTTTGGAGATCATCGACTGGATCGCCCAGGCCCAGCTGATCACCGCGGTCGGCCCGAAGAAGGTGGCCGAGTTGCGGCGGATGAACGTGCGCACCATCTTCGATCTGGCCCGCATCGGCGACAACCACCAGTTCCGCCGCGCCATCCTGCAGATCCTGATCGAGCCGGAGGAATTCCGCGGCGACCTCGCCAACCTGAGCGAAGCCGAGACCGAGGCCATGTTCAACTGCATGTTCACCTCGATCGCCGACGACCTCCACGTCATCCGTCTGGCGCGAGTGTGGAACGCCTTTTACGCCGTCTACCAGCGCGACCGGATTCCCGACATCGCCACCCGCGGCCTGCTCGCCAAACCGGTGCTGGCCGCGCGCTGGCTGGAGGAGGGGGCGACCGCCCGGGCGGCCTTGAGCGCGACCCTGGCCGCCGCCACCGCCTCGCCGCTCAGTGCGCCCAGCACCCCCGGCAAGGCGGCTGAGTGATTTGCTGCAGCAAAAGCTGCAGCAAAATGAATGATTTCAATAGTTTGATCTCCCTGCGGCTGGCCGATCCCCCACCGGCCGGCCGCCTCTTTGTTGCTGCACCCTTCTATCGCAGCAAAACCAGGAATCTCAACAGCTTACGAATGGCCGGCGCGTGCCGTCTCAGAGCGGCTTCACGATCACCAGGATGACGATGCCGATCATCAGCAGGGTCGGCACCTCGTTCATGACGCGGTAGAACCGCGCCGAGTGGGTGTTGGCATCGGCGGCGAAGGCGCGGCGCCAGCGCGAAAGGAAGCCGTGCAGCGCCGACATGGCAAGGACGAGGATGAACTTGGCGATGAACCAGGGCTGGGTCCACAATTCGCCGAGCCAGGCCATCCACAGGCCGAAGATCCAGGCGGCGGTCATCGCCGGGTTGATGATGGCGCGCAGCAGACGCCTCTCCATCACCTTGAACGTCTCCGATTGCGCCGAGCCGGGTGCGGCCGCGCAGTGATAGACGAAGAGCCGCGGCAGATAGAGCATCCCCGCCATCCAGGCGATGATCGAGATGACGTGCAGCGCCTTCAGCCAGGAATAGAGGTCGCCTGTCATTGCGCGCCTACCTTGCGGGCGCAGCGCGAAGCCTTGGCGCAGAAGCCCTGGCCGCAGCCCGGCTGCACCGGCGCGTCGCGGCCGAGTGCTTCGCGCACCAGGTCGGCCAGCCCGGCGATGAAATCGGCATGGGTCGAGACCGTCGGCACCCGCACATAGGCGGCGGCGCGGTTGCGCTCGGCCAGGTGGCGGTATTCGATGTCGAGCTCGACCAGCGTCTCGGAATGCTCGGAGACGAAGGCGATGGGGAAGACCACCAGCGCAAGGCCGTCCCTGGCCGCCTGTTCAATCACCGCGTCGGTCGCCGGCCCGACCCATTCCAGCGGCCCGACCCGGCTCTGGTAGGAGACCACCCAATCCTCCTTGGCCAGCCCCAGCGCCTGGGTGATTGCCGCCGCCCCCGCCTCGACCTGCGCCACATAGGGATCGCCGCGTTCCACCACCTTCTTCGGCAATCCGTGTGCCGAGAGGATCACCAGCGGCTTCGCCTGCGGCGCCAAGGCTTGGGCCTGGTCCAGACCGGCGCGGATCTGCTGCACCGATGCGGCGACGAAGCCGGGCTCGACCGGGTAGCAGCAAACCAGCTTGTGCGGCGCGGTCAGACCCTGCGCCCGGGCGACGCGCATCCACAGCGCATAGGACGAGGCAGTCGTCGTGGTCGAGAATTGCGGGTAGAGCGGCAGCAGGATCACCTGCGTCGGGTCATAGGCCTTCACCGCCGCCACCGTCTCCTCGGTCAGCGGGTGCCAGTAGCGCATGGCGATGAAGGCGCGGAATTCGGTCCCCCCGGCGCCGCTTTTCAGCGCCGCGGTCAAGGCGTCCGCCTGCGCTTCCGTGTTGGGCAGGATCGGCGAGCGGTCGCCCATCAGCGCATAGATGCCCTGAGCCTTCTTCTCCCGCCGGCGCGAGATCAGCTGCGCCAGCAGCCAGCGCGGCAAGCCGGGCAGACCGATGATCGCCGGGTCGTTGAACAGGTTGAACAGGAACGGCCGCACCGCGGCGAGCGAATCCGGCCCGCCCAGGTTGAACAGCACGACGGCGACGCGGGCGGTCATGCATCACCCCCGCGCAGGCGGCGCAACCAACACCCTTCGTCATCCCGGGCTTGCCCCGGGATCCACGCTTCCGCCGCACCATGTGGCGGAGCATAGACGCGCGATGGCTCAACAGCCCTTGCGTCGGCCCAGTGGATCCCGGCGCTCCCTTCGGTCGGCCGGGATGACGACATGAAAGCGGACAGATCCCACCTCACCCCTGCCATCCCTTCACCAGTTCCACCAGCTGCCCGACATGCTCGGGCGGCGTCTCCGGCACGATGCCGTGGCCGAGGTTTAAGATGAACGGCCCGCGCCCCAGCGTTTCGAGGATGCGCGCCGTCCCGTCCCGCATCGCCTGGCCGCCGGCCACCAGCAATTGCGGGTCGAGATTGCCCTGCAGCGCCATTTTCGGCCCCTGCAGCTGGGTCCAAGCCCATTCCAGCGGCACGCTCTGGTCCAGGCTGAGGCAGTTGCCGATCCCGGCGCGGGCGAAATCGAGATAGCCAGCGCCCACCCCGCGCGGAAACAGGATGAAGGGCACCTTCGGATGCGCCATGCGCACCCGGGCGATGATCGCCTTCATCGGTTCCAGCGACCAGCGCAGCATCTCGGCATGGCTGAGCGTGCCGGCCCAGGAATCGAACAGCTGGATGACTTCGGCGCCGGCCTCGATCTGGTGGATCAGATATTGCCCGGTCGCCTCGACCAGCAGCTCGATCAAGGTCGCGAATTCCTTCGGCCGGCGGTACAGCCAGCTCTTGGCCTTGGCGAAATCGCGGCTCGAGCCGCCTTCCAGCATGTAGGAGGCGACGGTCCAGGGCGCCCCGGCAAAGCCGATCAGCGCGGTTTCCGCTGGCAGCGCCGCCTTGATCCCCTTCACCGTGTCATAGACCGGCGCCAGGCGCTGGTGGAACCCGGCCATGCCGAGCAGGCGGCTCACGTCGTCGCTTTCCCGCAAGGCCGCCAGCACCGGGCCGCGGCCTTCCTCGAAGCCGACCTTCTGGCCGAGCGCGTCCGCCACCACCAGGATGTCGGAGAACAGGATCGCCGCGTCGAAGCCGTAGCGCCGGATTGGCTGCAGCGTCACCTCGACCGCGAGCTCCGGGTTGTAGCAGAGATCGAGGAACCCACCCGCCTTGGCCCGGGTCGCCCGATATTCCGGCAGATAACGTCCGGCCTGGCGCATCAGCCAGATGGGAGGCCGCGACAGTCTTTCTCCGCGCAGCACCCGGAGCAAAAGCTTGTCGGCTGGGTTCATGAAGGCAAGGTCCTGACTTGAGGCGGCAATCCGGGCATTCCCTCCCTAACATAGAATCGAATCTGAGAAGAATGGTGGTGATAGTAGGACCACCGAATCCCGGGGATTACCGCGTTGCACAGCTTGTCCCCCGGCATGCGGCCGAGGCAAGGCGACCTGACGCCACGCCTGCCATCCGGCCCGGAATTGTGCATGACCGGCGAATAACCGCGGAGGCCCAGGGCTGTGAATCCCGGGGATTGCGGGGACGGCCGTCAGACCGGCCGAGAAGGGCGCGTTATCCCCGTTATCCACACTGACCGGGGCGGGGGTTGATCCGGCGCATAAGCTCTGCGATGAAAGCGGACAGGCGGTGTGCAAATCCGGCCGCCGGCCTGTCCCGCCGGGTTGTCGGCGGTTTGTCCACCGGCCCCGGTGGATAGAATGGTGAGCGGCGAGCGGGATCGGATCGCAGGACATCGGATTGTAGCCATGGGCAAGACCTATCACGTCCATCTGGTGTCGGATGCGACCGGCGAGACCATCAACAGCGTCATGCGCGCCTGCCTGGTCCAGTTCGAGGACGGCGAGGTCGAGGTCATCGAGCATTCCTGGTCGCTGGTGCGCACCCCGGGGCAGATGGATCGCGCGCTCGCCGGCATCCGGCAGAATCCCGGTTTGGTGCTCTACACCATCGTCAACGACCGGCTGCGCGAGCATCTCATCGAAGGCTGCCGCGCGGCGCAGATCCAATCGGTCTCGGTGCTGGAGCCGGTGATCTCGGCCATGGCGGCGCATTTCGGGCAGAAGGCGCGCGGCCAGTCGGGCCGCCAGCACGAACTGGACGCCGAGTATTTCGACCGCATCGAGGCGATGAACTTCGCCCTCTCCCATGACGACGGGCAGTCGAGCCGCAACTACAACGAAGCGGACGTGATCCTGATCGGCGTGTCGCGCTCCTCGAAGACGCCGACCTGCATCTACCTCGCCAATCGCGGCATCAAATGCGCGAATGTGCCGATCGTGCCCAATTGCCCGATGCCGCCGGAGCTGTTCGCGGTGAAGAAGCCGCTGGTGGTGGGCCTGACCAAGGACGCGACCCAGCTGGTGCAGATCCGCAAGAACCGCCTGCAGATGATCGCCCGTGACGAGGATACCGACTATGTCGACCTCTCGACCGTGCGGGAGGAGGTGGCGATGGCGCGGCGGCTGTGCACCGATCATGGCTGGCCGGTGATCGACGTCACCCGCCGCTCGATCGAGGAGACGGCGGCGACGATCATCCAGATGCTGCAGGAGCATCGCGAGAGTACCGCGGGCGGGACGCCGGCGGTGCAGGGAAGTTGAACTCATTTCTCATTTCGTCATCACCGGGCGACGACCCGGTGATCCAAAGTCGTGGATACCGGCCTCGCGCGAGGATACTTGGATTGCCGGGTCAAGCCCGGCAATGACGATGGAGAAGGGGCCGAATTAGGGGAACTGAAGGCACGCATGGATACGCTGGTTCTGGCCTCGGGCAGCCGCACGCGGGCGCGCATGCTGGAAGCGGCGGGGGTGCCGATCGAGATCGCCATTCCCGCCATCGACGAGCCGGAACTGATGGCGAGCCTGCAGGAATCCGGCGCCACGGTCGAGCGCGCGGCCGGGGTGCTGGCGGAGATGAAGGCCAAGCGCATCGCGACGCGTTTTCCCGGCCGCCTGGTGCTGGGCTGTGACCAGATGCTGGACTGCGAGGGGCGTTGGCTGGACAAGGCCAAGGACAGCGCCCATGCGCGGCAGCAATTGCAGTTGCTGCGCGGCCGGGCGCATCACCTCGTCACCAGCGCCGTGTTGGTGCGCGACGAGACGCGGATCTGGCACCACACCGACAAGGCCGAGATGCGCTTCCGCGATTTCAGCGACGATTTCCTGGATTTCTACGTCGGCGCGGCGGGGCAGGAGATCCTGCAATCGGTTGGCGCCTATCAGCTCGAAGGCCTCGGCGCGCAATTGTTCGCGCGGATCGACGGCGATTTCTTCACCATCCTCGGCCTGCCGCTCTTGCCCGTGCTGGCGGCCTTGCGCGACCACAAGCTGCTGCGGAGCTGAAGGCGATGGCGCGCGACCTGCTGATCCAGACCCTGTCTGGCAAGAGCGTCATCGCCGGCGTGTTCGGCTGGCCGATCAGCCATTCGCGCTCGCCGCGCTTGCACGGCTATTGGCTCAGGACCTACGGCATCGACGGCGCCTATGTGCCCTTCGCCACCCATCCGGCGAAGCTGGAGCAGGCGATCCGCGCCTTGCCGGCGCTCGGCTTCAAGGGCGGCAACATCACTTTGCCGCACAAGGAGCGCGCGCTCGGCCTGGTCGACGAGGCGACGCCGCTCGCCAAGCGCATCGGTGCGGTCAACACCCTGCTGGTGCGCGAGGACGGCAGCATCCTCGGCGACAACACCGATGGCTACGGTTTCCTCGCCCATCTGATCGCCAGCAAGCCGGACTGGAATGCGGCTGGCGGTCCCGCCGTGGTGCTGGGCGCCGGCGGTGCCGCGCGCGCCGTCGTCGTGGCGCTGCTCGAGGCCGGTGTGCCGGAGCTCATCCTGGTCAATCGCACCACGCGCCGCGCCGAGGAGCTTGCCGCGGCGATCGGCGGCAACATCAAGGTGAAGGCCTGGGAGGAACGCGAAGCGGCGCTCGCCGGCGCCAACCTGCTGGTCAATACCACCAATCTCGGCCAGGCGGGACAGGCGCCGCTCGAGATCGCGCTCGACCGGCTGCCGGTAAGCGCGCTGGTCTATGACATCGTCTATGTGCCGCTGCTGACCGATCTCCTGCGGGCAGCGCAGGCGCGCGGCAACCCCATCGTCGACGGCATCGGCATGCTCCTGCACCAGGCGCGCCCTGGCTTCGCCGCCTGGTTCGGCCGCGAGCCTGACGTGACGCCGGAGCTGCGCGCCTTCGTGCTGGGGGAATGAGAGAATGCGGAAAACAGCCATCGCGCGCCGCGGTGCATGATGCGCATCCTGGGCCTGACCGGTTCCATCGCCATGGGCAAGTCGACGGCGGCTGCCATGCTGCGGCGGATGGGCGTGCCGGTGCATGATGCCGATGCGGTGGTGCATGCGCTGAGCCGCCCGGGTGGCGCCGCCTTGCCGGCGATTCGTGCCGCCTTTCCGGATCTGGCGCTGGCAGACGGCGGCATCGACCGTGCCGCTTTGAGCCAGCGCGCCTTCGCCGAGCCGGCCGTGCTGCGCAAGCTCGAAGCCATCCTGCATCCGCTGGTGCGCGCGGCCGAGGGCAGGTTCCTGTGCCTGCAGCGCGCCCGGCGCGCGCCGCTGGTGGTGCTCGACATCCCGCTACTCTACGAGACCGGCGGCGAGAAGCGCTGCGACGCGGTGCTGGTGGTCTCCGCGCCGCGCCTGGTGCAGGTGCAGCGCGCGCTGTCGCGGCCGGGCATGTCGCCGGAGAAATTCGCCGCCATCGAGGCCAAGCAGATGCCCGATGCCGAGAAGCGCCGCCGCGCCGAGATCGTCATCCCGACCGGCCGGGGCAAGCGCGCGACCTGGGTGGCGCTGCGGCGCGCGCTGCGAAATTTTTCTCCCGAATAGCGCCAACAGGACCGAAGTCTGACGGCCTCGTCAGGTTTCGCGCGGCAAGGCGGTCTATATTCAGTGCCGCTCAAACCTGGAACAGGACAGAAGCGCGTGACCCACGCGGTGGTCGTTGAAATACCGGCGGCGGAAGCCGTGTCGAGTGCGGCGGATTTCACGCCGGTTGAACCGCGCAAGGTCGCGCCCGGATGGGTGCCGGTCGGGGGCCATGCCCGCCGCGTGCTGCGCCGGATCGTCTGGGCCGACCGCTCGCGCGAAGGCCTGGTGCGGATCGCCGACCAGGTCGTGGCGCGGCCGCTGCTGAGCGTGCTGCGCATCTTTCCGCTCTTGAAGCTCGTGGGGCCGCAGGCGAAGCGCGAGCTCGGCCTATCGCTCACCCGGCAATTCCTCGATCTGCTGCGCATGGTCCTGGTCCACGGCGCCAAGCCGGCGATCTATTATTTGAGCGAGTGCTACCGGCCTGGCGCCATGGCCGAGGCCGGCGCCATCGTCATGCGCAACGAGATCAAGCACGGCATCGGCAAGGCGCTGAACCGCCTCGATCCGGAAGCGCTGAAGCATCGCCGCAACCTGGGCGACAAGGTGGCGGCGGCCAAATGGTGCGACGAGCACGGCTTCCCCCATGCGGGGCCGCTGATGCTGGTGGAGGATGGGGAGGCGAAGCTGCTGGCGCCGCAGGCCGCGCTTGACCGCGACCTGTTCGCCAAGCGGCGCGACGGGCGCGGCTCCTACAAGGTCACGCCCTATCGGCGCATCGCGCCCTTCCGCTACCGGGATCGCGATGGCCGCGAACTCGGCCTGGCGGAGATCACGGCGGAGCTGCTGCGTCGCAAGCCCAGCCGCAGCTGGATGATCGTGCCGCAGCTGCACACCCATCCGGAGCTGGCCGATCTGACCGGCGAGTCGCTGCTCACCTTCCGTGCGCTGACCTGCCTGGACGAGCAGATGCGGCCGGTCCTCACCAATCTCTATCTGCGCTCGATCACCAAGATCGAGCCGCGGTGGGATGTCGGACGCCTGGAGGAATATGGCGCGCCGGTCGACCTTGAAACCGGCCGGCTCGGCCGGATCACCGGCGACAAGCCGGAATGCCTGTCGGAATTCTTCGACCACCATCCCGTCACCGGCGCGCGCGTCACCGGACGTTTGGTGCCGCAATGGCGCGACCTGGCGCAGCTCGCCATCGACATGCATCGGGCCCTGCCCGGCCGCGTCTTCATCGGCTGGGACCTGGCGCTGACGACCGAAGGGCCGATGTTCCTGGAAGGCAACAGCTTCGCCGACCCGATGTTTCCGCAGCGGGTCTTCCGCCAATCCTTCGGCCATATGCGCCTCGGCGAGCTGCTCGACTTCCATCTCGGCCGCATCGAGGCCGAGCTCGATCGCGGCAACAATCCGGGCGCGGAAGCCTGATCGCTATTTCGCCGCGCGCCACTTGCTCCAGGCGCGCCACTGCCCGGGAAACCTGCGCACCCAGGGCTCGCTGCGGCGGAGGAACTCGGCCGCGGCGGCGACGCAGCGTTCGTCGTTGCTGCCCGTCTTCGGCAGATCGAGCGGCGGCTCGATCACCGTGCGGAAGGTGTCGCCATCGCGGAAGGTGAAGGTCGGCAGCACTGGCGCCCCGGTCAGGCCGGCGAGGCGCGGTGCGCCGACCGCGACCGGCAGCCGGCCGCCGAAGACGGGCCCCTTGATCATGTCGCTGCCCTCGGTCGAGGCGGCGACGATGGAAACCACCTCGCCTGCCTTGAGCGCCCGCATCAGCCGGCGCATGGCGGTCGAGGGCGCGTAGCGGTCGAAGATCACCCGCTGGGCGATGTAGCGGTCCTCGGGGACGCAGCGCACCTTGTTGAGGTAGCGCACGCCGAGCTTCGTTTCCGAATAGCCGTGCTTCGGGCTCGAGAGGTGCGAGACGCGATAGCCCTTCTCGTGCAGCACGATCTTGGTGGTGGCGCTGTTGAAGACGAAGGGCGCCAGCCACAGGATCGCGCCCTTGCCCTGAGCCAGCGCGGCCTTCAGATGCACCTCGCCTTCAAGTCGCATCCGCGGCCGCCAACCGCCGGGTCGCCAGCCGCGCAGGTCCTGCATCTGCATCTCATGCACCGCGGCGCGCAGCTCTTCCGCGTGCCGCGTCGCCTCCCGCGCGGGGAAGCCCGCCGCTGCCTGCATCTGCTTGGCCGCATAGCGCACCGTGCGGCGATTGGTGAGCAGGCGCAGCCGCATCCGCCCACGCCAGAGCGGCCCCCACCAGGATTCCGGCAGGATCCAGGCGAAAGGCAATTGCACGACGAGGCCCAGGATGGTGACGACGTCGCCGAGGCTCCAGGCCTTCTGCGTCTTCTGCTTGCGCGCCTTGTGGACGATGGCCGGGCTCGCGGCTGCGCCGGTATCTTCCGTTGCGTCTTTCTGCGTCGACAGGACTGGGCTCCGTTTGGATCGCTAGGTTCGTGCCCACACGTTACAGGGTCGCAACGCGATGGCCAATTCTCTCGTCATCCCGGCCGACCCTCGGGCTCGACCCGAGGGGAGCGCCGGGATCTACGGTTCGGTCGCAAGGGCGGTGCAGATCTATTGGGGTCCTTGCGGAGGCCAAGTGGATCCCGGGGCACGCCCGGGATGACGAAAGAGAGAAGTGGCGATGGCGCCGCGATCGGCCTCTACGCCTTTGGCAATCTCGCCGGCAGGGTCACTTCCAGCATTTCCAGCCCCGCCTCCGCATTGAGCGCGTAGGGCGCGCCGGCGGGCAGTACGCAGGAATCGCCGGCCGCCAATTGGTGCTGGCCGAACTGGCTGTGGCGCAGGGTGAGCTCGCCGGCGAGCACGAAGAGGAAATTGAACTCGCCGCGATGGACCTGCTGCTTGGTCGCGGCGCGGGTCTTCGCGCGGACCACGCGCACGCCGGCCAAGCCGTCCGTCGCCGCTTCAATGCCGATGTCGCGGTATTCGAAATTCGCCCCGCCGCCGAGCGTTTGCCACGGCTGCCAGGGCGCCTGCTTGGCGATGTGGCGGACGAAACGCTGGCCGCCGTAGTCGCGCTCGGGCAGGCTGCGCCTGGTGGGCAGCGTCATCACCTGGTCGGCGAAGGTTTCGTGCACCGCGGGGCAGCCGATCTCGATCACCTCCAGGCCCGGCGAGGCCTCGAGCACGCGGTGGCGGATCTCGGGCGGCTGCAGCACGCAATCGCCGGCCTCCAGCAGGAAGGGTTCGCCCTGGTCCTCGTAGACGAGGCGAGCCCAGCCGGTCTTGCAAAAGATCATCTGGAAGCGGATCTTGTGGAAGTGCACGTAATCCGGCACCGGGCCGCCGTCCTGGATACGGATATGCGAGGCGATGAAGCGCCCGCCCAGCCGGCTCGGGATCAAATCGCGATACTGCATGCCGGCGCGGCCCACGCCCCACTGATCGGTCATGCGGGTGAGGACGAATTCATTCGTTCCGGCGGGAATCTCGATCCCGGCCTGCGCGTCGATGAGTGCGATGCGCGTGCCGCCGGGCGAGGTGAGATCGCGCGGCGTGTCGGCGGGGAGCGATTTCATATTGCAGAGCAGGCGCAGGGCGAGCGGCGCCGCGTTCTTCGCCTGCTCCAGTCGCAGCATCAGGCCATGCCCGTTGATGACGGCCAGCGACGGCGCATCGGCCGGCATGATGAGGTTGACCCTGAAGCCGAGCCGCTCGGTGAAGAAGCGCAGTTCCGCCGCCAGGTCGGCGCAGGGCAGGACCACCTGCGCCAGGCGGATATGAGGGGCGAGCGCAATGCCGCTATCGGCCATGATGGGTTTCCTGATCTTCGGGCAGCGCCCGCAGCTTGACGCCGCGCGTGCGGCGAGGCAAGGGCGCCAAGCACGCGGCGGGGCGTCGCACGGCAAGCGACGAAACCACCACCGTCACCCCGGACTTGATCCGGGGTCCATGGTTGGGCTTGGCGCGGACGCCGACATGGACCCCGGCTCGGAGGCCGGGGTGACGGTGGAGCGGTGGATGGATGGTGCGACGTTCGCCGCCGCTCTATCCCACCCGCGCCGCCAGCCCGGTCAGCGTGGCGGCGGCGTCGCGCATCAGGTCTTCGAGGATGTCCTTCGCCGGGCGGATGGCGGTGATCCGCGCGGCGCCCTCGCCGGCATACAGCGCCATCGCCTCGAGGTTGCCGGTCGTCGTGCGCAAGGGCGAGTTGGTGTCGTATTTGTGCATCGGGGCGCCGTTGTCCTCGGCGATCACCTCGCGCGGCAGCTCGTCCGGGTGATAACCCCAGAGCTTGCCGCCCGCCGCCTCCACCACGCTGTTGCGCAGCACCCGCACCGGCGAATTGGGCGGCCAGTTGATGGCGAAGAGGTCGGTGTGCACCGTGTCGCCGGCCTTGGCCGCGACGATGCGCTGCTTGTGGTAGTCGTGGGCGAAGGATTCGGTGGCGACGAGGAAGGCGGTGCCGCATTGCACGCCGTCGGCGCCGAGGCTGAAGGCCGCCGCGACGTCGTGTCCGCTGGCGATGCCCCCGGTCGCCACCAGCGGCACGTTCAGCTTGCCCGCCAATTGCCCGAGCAGCACGGCCAAGGGCAGGGTGCCGCGCACATGGCCGCCGGCCTCGACGCCCTGGGCGATGATGACGTCGGCGCCCGCCGCCTCCGCCGCGAAGGCGTCTTCCGGCCAGCCCACCTGGTAGAGCACCGTGCAGCCCGCAGCCTTGGCCTCGGCGACGAGGTCGGGGCGCACGTCCCAGAAGAAGCACAGCGCCGGCACCTTCTCCGCGAAGCAGGTGTCAAGCTCGGCGCGCAGCAGCTCCGGTTTGGTGCCGGCCGGGATGAGGTTGACCGCGAAGGGCCGCGCGGTGTGCCGGCGCGTTTCGGCGATTTCCTGCCGGATGAGCTCGGGGCTCTCGCGCACCATGCCAAGCATGCCGAAGCCGCCCGCCGCGTTGACCGCCGCGGCGAGCTCGCTCCGCGCCGGCCCGCCCATCCCGGCGCAAAGGATCGGATGGCGGCAGCCGAGCAGGTCGCTGAGCTTGCTGGTGATGGTCGGAACAATCATGGCGGCTCCCCTTTGGCGCGATCCTTCGGGCTGCGGCGGGTGATTGTCAAACGATAGGCTTCTCAAGAAGCGGCGGCTATCACCATGCAGTAACTCCTCCCGAAATGTACAGCGATCGCATGTGGTGAAGGGCGCGGTGCAATTCCCTCCCCCAAGTTGGGGGAGGGTCAGGGCGGGGGTTGTTCTCTCGGGCGAAAAACGCGCGTGTGGCGGGCGCCGTCGCCCCCACCCTAACCCTCCCCCGGCTCGGGGGAGGGGATTGCGGAATCGCAAGACCGGTCAAGACAGCGGCCGGCGCTTGCGGCACTCTGCGGCGCATGACAGGCAACGCCAACAAGGTGGTTTCGATCCGCCCCGCGCTTTCGCCGCTGCAGCGCGCATTGCGCCACATCGAGGCGCATCTCGATGCCCCGCTGAGCGTGGCGGCGCTGGCGGAGGTGGCGGGGTTCTCGCCCTTTCATTTTGCCCGCCTGTTCACGAGCCAGGTGGGCGAAAGCCCGATGAGCCATGTGCGCCGGCGGCGCCTGCAGCTGGCCGCGCGGCGGCTGAACGAAGTGCCGCCGCCCGATTTGATCCAGCTCGCCTTCGAGTGCGGGTTCGAGTCCCAGGAAGCCTTCACCCGCGCCTTCAAGCAGGGCCTGGGCGTGACGCCTGGCCGGTTCAAGCGCAACGCCCGCGCCATGCGGGAGATGATGGAGATGCCCATGCACGCCGCCGCCTTGCCACAGGATCGCCTCGCTTTGCTGGGGGGCATCCAGCGCCGGCCGACCTTCCGCGTCGCCGGGCTCGCCATGAAGCTCGACCGCACCTCGGCGTCGCAGATCCCGGAATTGTGGCGACGGCTGATGGCGCGCCTGCCACTTCCGGGGCAGACCGGCGGCGAGGGTTACGGCGTGTGTTGGGCCAGCGAACCGGAAGAGGGCGGCATGAGCTATCTCGGCGGCTTCGAGGTCGCGCCGGAGGCGAAGCTGCCGGAAGGTATCGCCAGCCTCGACATCCCGGCGCAGAGCTACCGCGTCTTCCGCCTCACTCTCGACGGCAGCTCGCTGCATCCGCAGGTCCAGGGCGCCATGCGCGAGATCTACGAAGTGCGCATCCCGCGCGAAGGCTGGCAGCTCCCCGAAGGCCCGGATTTCGAAACCTACAACGCCGATTTCAACCCGATGCGGCCGGGCGAGGTCCTGGAATTCTGGGTGCCGGTGAAGGCCTGAGGCCTATTCGGCCCCCGCTCTAATCCGCGGGCCGGGTCAGCGTCGCGCCCCCCTCGGCGACGAAGATGGCGAGCAGGCTGGCGGGCTCGGTGGCGCTGGCATTCTCGCTGAGCAGATGCGTGCTGCCGGCCGGCTCGAAGAAGGAGTCGCCCGCCCGGTAGACGCGCGCAGCACCGGTGGCTGAATTCTCCGAGCGGATGGCGCCGCTCAGCACATAGGCGAAGACGCTGCCGGCATGGCGATGGGCGGCGGATTTCCCGCCCGGCTCATAGCGCACGACGAGCGCGGTCAGCGCATTGCCGGGCACGTTCGGCAGGGCCTGCGAGAACACCTCGCTGACCTGGGCGTCGTTCGCCGCGAAAGCCGCGGGCAGGGCCGCCGCAGCCAGCGCCGCGAAAGCGGCGGCGCAGATGGTGACATTGCGTTTCATCTTTGTCTCCTTGCGTGGAAGGGCGGCTTATGCCGCCTTCGTCACCTTCACCGGATGGATGGAACGGAAGCCGATGGCGAGGCGGTTCCAGGCATTGATGGCGCCGATCAGCAGGGTCAGGTTCACCAACTCCGCCTCGGAGAACTGCGCCCGGGCGAGCTCGTAATCGGCATCCGGCGCATGCGTCTCGGCGATCCGCGTCAGCGCCTCGGTCCAGGCCAGGGCCGCGCGCTCGCGGTCGCTGTAGAGCGGCGATTCGCGCCAGGCATCGAGCAGGAACAGCCGCTCCGCCGTTTCGCCCTCGGCGATCGCGTCGGTGGTGTGCATGTGGATGCAATAGGCGCAGCCATTGATCTGCGAGGCGCGGGTCTTCACCAGGTAATAGAGCGACTTCTCCAGCCCGCAAGTGGCGACGTAGTTTTCCAGCGCCAGCATTGCTTTGACGCCCTCGGGCGCGGCCTGGTACGGGTTCAGTCTCGGTTTCATGGGTCTCGTCCTTTCACTGAGGGGTCGATGCCCCTAGGACGAGACGGCGGCGCCGGGTGTGACACGCTCACTTTTTGGGACGCTGCCCTTTAGAAAAACGCCAGCGCCCGGCTTTCGATGCTCTCGCGCCTGGCCGTGCCCGGCACGGTCGCCGGGTGGTCGAAGGCGGTGTGCGGGGTGAAGCGGGCGCGGCCGTCTTGCGCCGAATCGTAGCTCTTGATCAGCAGCGCCTCGTCCGGCCGCAGCGCGGGGAAATAGAACCAGCGATGCGCCGGGTTGTGGGCGATGCGGTAGACCTCGCCGGTGCGGTCGGGATAGACAAGATCGGTGGCGATGAAATCCGCTGGCTTTGTGCTGCGCGCATCGGCGAAGGCGAGCGGCGTGTCGGTCACGGTGCCGGCGATCGAGCGCCAGACATTGACGATGGCGAAGCGCCGGCCGAGCGCGTGCGCCGCATCCGCCGTCGGCAGCAGGTCGCGGACGCGCTGCGGGCCGGATTTCTCGGTGTAGTCGTTGTGGGCGACATAGACCGGCGTGCGCGCCTCGGCGCCGCTGTTGTCGTTGCCGATGCGGCGGATCGTGTGGTCGAAGACCAGCACCTTGCGCGCGCCGGTGGCCGCCGTGACCAGCGCCGCCACCTCGCAGTCATAGAGGGCCTTGCGCGCAGCCGCGTCGTCGAAATCGCGCATCCGCGTCGGCGCCGGGACCAGCGCGAAGCCCTGCTCGTCGAGGGACAGGTCGCGGGCGAGGGGCCGTCCGTCGGCGATGGTCACGTCGTGCGGGTCGCGTAGCGCGTCGATCGGCTGGGGCTCGCCGGGCTTGGCATAGATGAAGACCGCCGGCTTCGAGGCGGCCGGCTTCAGGTAGTTGATGCGGGCGACGACAGGCGCGGCCTCGACCGGGCGCCGGGGGCTGATCTGGTTCATGCTGCGATCCATCTGCGGGCCAGCACGAATCTGGGCGCGATTCCGCGCGGGCCCTGCGCTCTCAGACTTTACTTTGGCAGCTGGGACGCCGCCGACAAGCGACGATTCCTCGCGCCACTTGTTAGATTTGCTCACCCGGAATTGCCGATCTGTGGCGAAAAGCCTAGATTGACGGCAAGCCGCGCGATGCGGCGATTGGGAGGACGCGCATGAAGGTCCATATCGACATCGACTGCACGCCGGAAGAGGCGCGCACCTTCTTCGGCCTGCCGGACGTGGCGCCGATGCAGGAAGCCGTGATGAAGGAGCTGCAGGACCGCATGATGAGCGCCATGCGCTCGATGGACCCGGAGACCCTGATGAAGACCTGGATGCCCGCCGGTATCGCCGGGCTGGAGCAGATGCAGAAAATGTTCTGGCAGCAATTCGGCCAGCAGCCACCCAAGAAATAAGAGAGACCATGCCCGACGACCACCACAAGACCGCCGCGCGCGTTCAGCCGGGCGACCCCGCGCCCTATTACGAGGCGCATGTCTTCTGCTGCGTGAACGAGCGGCCCGAAGGCCATCCGCGCGGCTGCTGCAAGAAGAAGGGCGCCGAGGCGCTGCGCAACTACATGAAGGCGCGGGCCAAGGAGCTCGGCCTCAAGGACGTGCGCATCAACCAGTCCGGCTGCCTCGACCGCTGCGAGCTCGGCCCGACGCTGGTGATCTATCCGGAAGGCATCTGGTACTCCTACAGCAGCATCGCGGAGGCCGAGGAGATCCTGCAGACGCACCTGATCGGCGGAAAGCGTGTCGAGCGCCTGATGCTGCAGCCCGGCGACAAGCTGCCGGAAGACCGCAAGAAGTAGGGGGCGGCGCCAGTCGCGGCGGTCTTTCAGTCGCATCCCCGGACAACCGGCAACGCGAAGCGTTGGCGGTGTGAGCCGGGGCTGCGGGTGGGGTGGTTGCGACGATGCGCGCGCCCAGCGTCGCGTTGCGCGCATCCTCGTGTATAGTCCCGCGCGATGAACGGGGACGACACCATCTTCGCGCTCGCTTCCGCGCCCGGACGTTCCGGAATCGCGGTGCTGCGCGTGTCCGGCAACGCGGCGGGCGAGGCGCTGGCGCGGCTCACGCGGCGCGATCTGCCGCCGCCCCGCGTGGCGAAACTGCGCCGCCTGTTCGACGCGGCCGGCGCGCCGATCGACGATGCGCTGGTGCTGTTCTTCCCCGGCCCGCGCTCCTTCACCGGCGAGGACGTGGCCGAGCTGCAGGTGCATGGCGGGCCGGCGGTGATCGCGGCATTGCTGCGCGCGCTCGGCGCCGTGCCGCACTGCCGCCTGGCCGAAGCGGGCGAGTTTACCCGGCGCGCCTTCCTGAACCACAAGCTCGATCTGGCGCAGATCGAAGGCCTCGCCGATCTGATCGCCGCCGAGACCGAGGCGCAGCGCAGACAGGCCCTGCGCCAGGCCGAGGGCGCGCAATCGATCCTCTATGACGGCTGGCGCGACCGGCTGATGCGGACCCTGGCGCGGCTCGAGGCCTTCATCGATTTCCCGGATGAGGACCTGCCGGAGCAATTGATCCGTTCGATCGACAGCGAGATCGCCGAGTTGTCGGGCGAGATCGAGCTGCATCTGCTGGACCATCGCGGCGAGCGGCTGCGCGATGGCCTCACGATCGCCATCCTGGGCGCGCCGAACGCCGGAAAATCCAGCCTTCTCAATGCGTTAGCACAGCGCGAGGCGGCCATCGTGGCGGCCACCGCCGGCACCACCCGCGACGTGGTCGAGGTGCGCCTGGACCTCGGCGGCTATCCGGTGACCATCGCCGACACCGCCGGCCTGCGCGAGAGCGCCGACGAGATCGAGCGCGAGGGCATCGCCCGCGCCTTGGCTCGCGCCCGCCGGGCAGATGTGAAGCTGCTGGTCTTCGACGGCGAGAAATGGCCGGCCATCGACGGCGAGACGGCGAAGCAGATTGACGATCGCGCGTTGCTTGTGGTGAACAAGGCCGATCTGCTGCGGGAGCCGGAGCCGGTCGCCATCGACGGGATCGCCGTGGTCAAGGTCTCGGCCAAGACCGGTCGCGGCCTCGACGGCCTGGTCAAGCTACTGACCAAACTGGCGGCGGCGGGGCTCGACAGCGGCGCCGATGTGGTGGTCTCGCGCGCCCGGCACCGCCAGGCGCTGGAAGCCTGCCGGGAAGCGTTGTTGCGGGCGGCGAGCGCCGGGCAGCCGGAACTGAAGGCCGAGGATCTGCGCCTCGCGGTGCGCGAGCTGGGCCGGATCACCGGGCGGGTCGATGTCGAGGACATCCTCGATCTGATTTTCAAGGAATTCTGCATCGGCAAATAGCCGGTGTTTCCCACCGATGTTTCACGTGAAACATTGGCTATGAACCGAGCGGACAAACCGGCCGAAATGCGAGACGGAACAGGTCCTTACGACGTTGTGGTGGTGGGCGGTGGCCATGCCGGGACCGAGGCCGCCGCTGCCGCCGCGCGCCTGGGCGCCCGCACCCTGCTGCTGACCCACGATCCGGCCAGGATCGGCGAGATGTCGTGCAATCCGGCCATCGGCGGGCTGGCCAAAGGCCACCTCGTCCGGGAAATCGATGCGCTGGATGGGGTCATGGCCCGCGCCATCGACCGCGGCGGCATCCAGTTCCGCATGCTGAACCGCTCGAAGGGCCCCGCCGTGCGCGGCCCCCGCGCCCAGGCCGACCGCAAGCTCTACCGCCGCGCGGTGCAGGACCTGCTGGCGGAGCAGGCCAATCTGGACATCCGGGCCGGCGCCGCCGCCGACCTGGAGATCGAGAACGGCCGGGTGGCGGCAATCATCACCGAGGCCGGCGCGCGGATTGCGGCCGGCGCGGTGGTGCTGACCACCGGCACCTTCCTGAACGGTCTCATTCATTGCGGCGAGGTCAAGATTCCGGCCGGCCGGGTGGGCGAGGCGCCATCGCTGCGGCTCTCCGAAACCCTGGCCCGGATCGGTTTCCCGCTCGGGCGGCTGAAGACCGGGACGCCGCCGCGGCTCGACGGCCGGACGATCGACTGGGCCGGCCTCGACAGCCAGCCCGGTGATAATCCGCCGGCGCCCATGTCGTACCTCACGCAAGCCATTGAGACACCGCAGATTTCCTGCGGCATCACCTATACCTCCGCGGCGGCGCATGCGCTGATCCGGGCCAATCTGCACCGGGCACCGATGTATTCCGGCCAGATCGAGGGCACCGGGCCGCGCTATTGCCCCTCGATCGAGGACAAGGTGGTGCGCTTCGCCGACAAGGACCGCCATCAGATCTTCCTCGAGCCTGAGGGGCTGGACGACGACACCGTCTACCCCAACGGCATCTCCACCTCGCTGCCCGAAGAGGTGCAGCGGGAGATGCTGCGCGGCATTCCGGGGCTGGAACAGACGCGCATGCTGCGGCCCGGCTATGCCATCGAATACGATTTCGTCGATCCGCGGGCGCTAAAGCCCTCGCTGGAGACGCAGAAGGTGGCCGGACTGCTCTTCGCCGGCCAGATCAACGGCACCACCGGCTACGAGGAAGCGGCCGCCCAGGGCCTGATGGCCGGGGTGAATGCGGCGCTCCTGGCCGGCGGCGGGGCCGAACACTTCCTGCTGGACCGCGCCGATGCCTATATCGGCGTGCTGATCGACGACCTGGTGACCCGCGGCACCAACGAGCCCTACCGGATGTTCACCAGCCGGGCCGAATACCGGCTGCGGCTGCGCCAGGACAACGCCGACCAGCGCCTGACGGAGCAGGGGGCGGCGATCGGTTGTGTTGGGTCCGGCCGTTTGGCGGCCTACCGGGCCAAGCGGGCGGAGATCGACAGGGCGCGCGATTTGCTGCGCGGCCTCAGCGCCACGCCCAATGAGCTGCGCGGCCACGGTCTCGCGGTCAATCTCGACGGCGCCCGGCGCAACGCCCTGGAATTGCTGGGCTATCCGGAGATCGACCTCGGCCGGCTGGCGGCCATCTGGCCGCAGCTCGCGGGCCTTTCCGCCACCGCGCGGGAGCAGATGGAGATCGAGGGTCAGTATGCCGGCTATCTGAAGCGCCAGGAGGCCGACATCCACGCCTTCCGCCGCGACGAGGAGTTGCGCCTGCCGCATGATCTCGATTATGACGCCATCCCGTCGCTCTCCGCCGAGGTGCGGGAAAAGCTGAAGCGGGCGGCGCCGGCCACTTTGGGTGCGGCGGGCCGCATTTCCGGGGTGACGCCGGCGGCGCTCACGATCCTGCTCAAATACGTCAAGCGGAGCGCCCGCGACCGCCAGCGCCTGAGCGCGTGACGGGGTGGGCGCCTGATGGCCTTCGGTCAGCCGGAATTCGTCAAAGAACTCAATCGGCTCGGCGTCGATGTTTCACGTGAAACACTGGCGCGGCTGGAGACCTATGCCGGCCTGCTGGTGAAATGGCAGGCGAAGATCAACCTGGTCGGGCCGGCCACCCTGCCGGATCTCTGGCGCCGCCATTTCCTCGACAGTGCCCAGCTTCTGCCGCTGCTGCCGGCGGCGCCGGGCGTGCTGGTCGATCTCGGCTCCGGCGCCGGGTTTCCCGGCCTGGTCCTGGCGATCATGAGCGAGTGGCGGGTGCATCTGGTCGATTCCGATCAGCGCAAATGTGCCTTCCTGCGGCAGGTGGCGCTGGATACCGGCGTGAACACCCGGGTCGCGATCCACGCCCAGCGATTCGAAGCCGTGGCCGGCTACAAGGCGGAAATCGTCACCGCCCGGGCCTGCGCGCCACTGGAGGCCTTGCTGGGCTATGCCCTTCCGTTCCTTGGCGAAAACGGACGCTGCCTGTTCCTGAAGGGCGCGCAGGCGGAAGAGGAATTGACCGCCGCCGAAGCAGACTGGAATATGCAGGTCGAACGCCGCCCGAGCCTGACCGACCCGGCCGGCACCATCCTCGTGATCGAACAACTGAAGAGGCGGAAAAGGCAATAATATCAATGACTTCCGCCAATCCGCCCGGCCCTCCGCCGGTTCCGCCAGAGACGCAGGAGCCCGCCCTCGCGCCGGTCCAGCCGACGCCGGAACTGCCGGGTTTTCCCGCCGGGATGCCGTGGCCGGTGGCGCCGACGCCGGACCGGCCGCTGGCGCATCTGGCGGCGAAGTCGTTGCTGCTCTCGGCCAAGGCCGCGGCCGCCCGCCAGGCCGCCGCGGCGCAGAAGGCCGCCGCGGCAAGGGCGCTGGCCGCGGAACCGGCGCCCATCCCAGCTGCGGCCGCGCCGGCGCCACCGGCCACGGAAAAGACACTGGAAAAGATTGCGGCCCCGGCCGCACAAGCAGCGGCGAGCGCAGCCGCGGGAGAACGCGTGCCCACCACCGAAGACGAGTCCACCGCAGGCGATTCCGGGGCGAAGCCGATCGCGCGCACCGGCGCGCAGCCGCGCATCATCGCCATCGCCAACCAGAAAGGCGGCGTCGGCAAGACCACGACCGCGGTCAACCTGGCCACCGCGCTCGCCGCCTGCGGCAAGCGCGTGCTCATCATCGATCTCGATCCGCAGGGCAACGCGACGACCGGCCTCGGCATCGAACGCGAGCAGCGCAAGACCGGTGCCTATGAATTGCTGATCGACGGCATCAGCCTCGCCGCGGCGACCAAGCCGACCAGCGTGCCCAATATGTGGATCCTGCCGACGACGCCGGATCTGGCCGGCGCCGAGATCGAGCTCATCGATCTCGAGCGGCGCGAGTTCCGCTTGCGGGACGCGCTCGCCGCCGGCGCGCTCAACTACGATTTCGTCCTGATCGATTGCCCGCCCTCGCTGACGCTGCTGACCTTGAACGCGATGGTGGCGGCGGATTGCGTGCTGGTGCCGTTGCAATGCGAGTTCTATGCATTGGAAGGATTGAGCCAGCTGACCAAGACCATCGAGCGGGTGAAGAAGCACTTGAATCCGGTGCTCGAAATCCAGGGCGTGGTGCTGACCATGTTCGACAAGCGCTCGAGCCTCAACGAGCAGGTGGCGAGCGACGTGCGCGCGCACTTTGGCGACAGGGTCTACGACACCGCGATACCCCGCAACGTGCGCATGGCCGAAGCGCCGAGCCACGGCATCCCGGCGCTGCTTTATGACGTGCGCTGCGCCGGCAGCCAGGCCTATATCCTGCTGGCGAGCGAAGTGCTGAAGCGCGAATTGGGCCGCGTCGGCCGCTCGCTCTCCGGCGCGGCGTGACCGGCTCGGGAAAGGACGGCACCATGAGAAGGCGGCAGGAAATGGCGAAACGTCATCTCGGACGCGGGCTTTCCGCGCTGCTCGGCGGCGACGACGGCGAGCCGCCGGTGACCGGCGCCGCCATCGCCGCCGCGCGCAGCGTGCCGATCGAGTTCCTGCATCCCTCGAAGCTGCAGCCGCGCGCGGATTTCGACGACGAGCGGCTGGAGCAGCTGGCGCAATCGATCCGCGAGCAGGGCGTGCTGCAGCCGATCCTGGTGCGCGCCCATCCGGGCAAGGCGAACCAGTTCGAGATCGTTGCCGGCGAGCGGCGCTGGCGCGCGGCGCAGAAGGCGCAGCTGCACGAAGTGCCGATTGTGCAGAAGGACCTCACCGACCGCGACACGCTCGAGATCGCGCTGATCGAGAACATCCAGCGCCAGGACCTGAACGCCATCGAAGAGGCGCGCGGCTATCGCCGGCTGCTGCAGGAATTCGCCTATACCCAGGAGGTGCTGGCCGAGCGCGTCGGCAAGAGCCGGCCGCACATCGCCAACTTGCTGCGCCTGCTGGAGCTGCCGGAAGCGGTGCGCATCCTCATCGCCGAAGGGAAGCTCACCAGCGGCCACGCCCGCGCGCTGATCAACCTGCCGAATGCGGCGGAACTGGCGCAGGTCATCATCGCCAAGGGCCTGTCGGTGCGCGAGGCCGAGCGCCTGGCCGCCAAGGCCAAGGCGCGGCCGCGGGGCAAAGGGGCGCGCGCCCCGCGCGAGAAGGACGCCGACACCAAGGCGTTGGAGCGCGATCTGACCGCCTCGCTCGGCCTCAAGGTCGAGATCGATTTCGACGGCAAGGGCGGCACCGTCACCCTGCATTACAGGACGCTGGAACAGCTCGATCAGATCATCGAGAAGCTGAACGGCTGAGGGAGCGGCTGGGCGCCCGGCCCGCCACCCGCCGGAAGTGTCGCGCGGACACCCGGGCGGGATGGCGCATCTTGCCCGCCGGTCGGATGTGACTTCCACAGCACCGGCACACCGCCCCGCCCAGGAACTCAGACCCAGCAACTCGTTGCGGGATGCGTGTTTCTCCCAGCCCGGCTAGGCCAGAAAAGCCGTGAGACCCATCCTGTGGAAATCACATCAACTTGGCATGTAGCAACTTTCGCCAAGCATTCTTGTTGCTCCTTCTGCAAATCCTTTGCATAAGTTGTGTGCTTACACATTATGCAACACGCCTGTACCTGCGGCTTGCCTGCATGGGACAGGACTATGCTCTTATGCGGGGGAACAATGGCGGCAAATCTCGCGGCGCGCCGCGCCCGGTTGCTGGGTGGGTCGGCTGTGGCCCTGGTCGCGGCCCTGGTGGGGCCCAGGGGGGCGTTGGCGCTGGATGAATGCGGCGCGGCGGCGCCCGGCGGCACGGTCACCTGCACCCCCGCGGGCAACACATTTCCGAGCGGCATCCAGTACAAGGTCGACGATCTCACCATCGTGGTGCAGGACGGGGTCGTCATCGACACCACCGGCAAGGCGGGCGAGCCGGGCGGCGTGGTCAGCGGCGGCAACGGCGATTACGGCAACCTGACCGTCAAGGTCGGCACCACCGCCGGCAGCGGCGTCACCATCACCACCAACGAGAACGACGCGGACGGCATCTCCGTCGCCACCAATGACGGCAGCGCCACGATCACCTCCTTCGCCGACATCACCACCAGCTTCAAGAACGGCGACGCCCTCTCCGCCAAGACCACCGCCGGCGATATCAGCATCAGCTCGACCGGCGACCTCGATGTCGATGGGTTCTACGGTCACGGCATCCGTGCGCTGTCCGATACCGGCAAGATCACCATCACCCATACCGGCGATATCGAGACCTACGGCACCGGCGGCTTCGGCATCCGCGCCATCACCAAGAACGACATCGACATCACGGTCGAAGGCGACATCACCGTGCGGAACAGCGCGGCGATCCTGGCCCAGGCCAGCGCCGGCAACGTCACCCTCAGCATGACGGGCGACGTCAACACGAAGGACGACAACAGCCCCGGCCTGCAGGCCACGGCGAAAGACGGCATCGTTCATCTCACCCATGTCGGCAGCATCACCACGCTCGGCGAGTTTGGCGAAGCCATAGACGCGGAAGGCTACAAAGGCGTCGAGATCAGCTTCACGGGCGAAATCTCCACGGCCGACAAGAACGCCACCGGCATCGCCGCGCTGTCGAAGGCCGGCGGCATCAGCATAGAGTCTAACGGCGACATCACCGTCGCCGGCTACGGCTCCCGGGCAATCTCCGCGGTGGCGGAGGCCGAGATCCTCATCACCTCGGTCGGCGAGCTGACGACCGGCGGCACCTATGGCGACGGCATCTTCGCTTCCAGCACCGCCGGATCGATCACCATCAGCCATAGCGGCGACATCTCGACCAAGGGCAATGGCGGCGGCGGCATCGACGCCTTCGCCAACGACTTCGTCGACATCACATCCAAGGCGATCATCACCGTCGGGGGCCAGGCCCACGGCATCGACGCCTATTCGGTGACCAAGGGAGTCGACGTCGTCTCGACCGGCAACATCACCACCGCCGCCGACAATTCGGACGGCATCAACGCCTTCGCCAAGGCGGGCGATGTCATCGTCGTCTCCACCGGCAACATCGTCACGGCCGGCGATGGCTCGGGCGGCATCGCGGCGCAAGGCGTCACCGGCGCCACCATCTACAGCACCGGCAACATCATCACATCCGGGGACTTCTCAAGCGGACTCTTCACCTCCTCCGCCGGCGACGTCGCCCGCGTCTTCAACACCGGCAACATCGCCACCAGCGGCGAAAGCGCCAACGGCATCGCCGCCTATGGCGCCGCCTATGTGAAGGTGGTCTCGGTCGGCGACATCTCCACCACGGCCAACGACACGGAAGCGATCATCGCCGTCTCCGAAAACGAAAGCGTCGAAGTTCGCGCCAGAGGCACCCTGTCCACGGCTGGCGGGGATGCGGACGGCATCTTCGCCTACGCCAAGGACAACGACGTCGAGGTGGTCGCGCAGGGGTTGATCCAGGTCACCGGCCTGGACAGCGTCGGCATCAATGTGCTCGGTGACGAGGAGGTTGAAATCGACGCGGAAAACGTGCGCGCCACCGGCAAGGACGGCTATGCCATGTCCGCCAACTCCACCACGTCGACGGTCGCCATCACGGTGCGCGGCAGCGTGCTGGGTGGCTACGATGACGGCGCCGGCATCTTCGTCGCGGGCGACAAGGGCTCCCGAATCGAGACCATGGCGGGTGGCGCGGTCGGCGCGCTCAGCGACTTCGCGGTGGAGAACGACAAGGACGCCCTGACCGTCTACAACCGCGGCGCCATCACCGGCAGCTTCTTTTTCGAAGCCGGCGACGACCAGCTGAACAACCTGGAGAGCGGCCGCTTCGACCTGCGGCAATTCGCCGACACCAACGGAGATCTCACGCGCGACACGGAGGGCGTCGCCCTCGGCAACTTCGGCGCGAATACCGACAGCTTCAACAACAACGGCGTTCTGCGCCTCGCCGGCGCCACCGGAGCGACCACCTGGAACACGACCGATCAGATCCTGCATCCGGGCGGCGGCAACTCGGACATCACGCAGGAGGGCGTCGAGCAGGGCTTCATTACCAATCTCGAGACCTTCGACCATCGCGGCCTCATCACCTTGCGGGACGGCACCGCGGGCGATCTGCTGGTGATCACCGACCAGGCCGACGGCAAGACCAAGGGTGCCGGCGTATTCCGCAGCAATGGCGGGTCGCTCGCACTCGACGTGGTGCTCGACGATGGTTCCTCAAAGCAATCCGACGTGCTGATCCTCGACAAGGCGGTGACCGGCGGGCTCGGCGCCACGCGGGTGGCCATCGCCAATGCGGGCGGCCTCGGCGGCCAGACCAGCGGCGACGGCATCCTGGTCATCAATGTGCGCGACAAATCCGATTCCGATGCCTTCGCCAGCGCCGCCCCGGCCATCGCCGGCGCCTACCAATACGACCTGGTGTTCCAGAACGCGGCGAAGACCGACCAGAACTGGTACCTGCAGTCGAGCTTCTTCGAGGGATCGCTGGAATACCCGGCGATCGGCGGCGCCGCGCTGGCGAGCTGGCAAAGCGGGGCCGGCTCGCTGCACGACCAGATCCGCGCGCGGCGGGCGCAGACTGAGGCGCAGGAAGCGGCACTCGGCCAGGTGGCCGAGCTGCCGACCGGTACCGACATGGCCGACACCTCCGCGGTGCGGCTGGACGACAGCGGCGGTAATGCCGGCTGGTTCCGGGTCAGCGGCTCCGACCTGGATATCGGACAGGACGGCCCGGCCGATTTCAACCTCAACACCACGCGGGCCGAGGCCGGCCTCGATGTCGGCTTCGACAATGTCCTTTCGGATGACTGGCTGGTGGCGGGCGCCTTCGCCGGCTATGGCTGGGCCTCGGCCGGCTTCGACAGCGGGTCGGAGATCGATTTCGACATCGCGAGCGTCGGCGCCTACGCCACCTATTTTCGTGGGCCCTATTATGTCGATGCGCTGGTGAAGCTCGACTGGCTCGACGGCACGTTCAACAGTGCGGCGGTGAGCCAGGACGGCGACGTGTCGCTCCCGGTGTTCGGGCTCAGCCTGGAAAGCGGCTATCGTTTCGACCTGACGCCCGATGGGCTCTATCTGCAGCCCCAGGCGCAATTGAGCTACGCCCATGCCGGCGACGACAGCTTCACCGACGACAGCGGGGTGAAGATCAAGCTGGAGGAGGCGGACAGTCTGCGCGGCCGGCTCGGCGCGCGGATCGGCCAGGAACTCCGCACGACAGCGGGCGCGGCGGCCGAACCCGTGCGCGGAAACTTCTATCTCGAAGCCGCGGTGAACCAGGAATTCCTCGGCGAGACCGAGGCCAAGGTCTCCGGCCTGACCCTGGAGCAGGAATTACCGGAGACGACCTTTGAGATTGGCGCCGGAATCGACATCGCCCTGCCCAAGGACGGCATCAGCTTCACCGTCGATGCCGATTACATCTTCGGCGAAGAGGCGGACGGCGTCAGCGCGACGGGCGGATTCCGTCTCACCTGGTAGCCGCCCCACCTTGATCCTTTGACGGATTGATTTCCGCCGGCGCGGCCTCATCTTTCCTCCAGGAGCGGGTGGGAGGGTGCCATGGAGCTCAATGCCGACTTCTCGCGCCGCGCCGCGGTGCATGCCGCGCGGCTGCCCTGGGTGAAGTCGCCGATGGCCGGGGTCGAGCGGCGCATGCTCGACCGCATCGGTGACGAGGTGGCGCGGGCGACCTCGGTGGTGCGCTATGCGCCGGGCAGCCATTTCTCGCCCCACGTGCACGGCGGCGGCGAGGAATTCCTGGTGCTCGAAGGCGTGTTCCAGGACGAGCATGGCGATTATCCCGTCGGGTCCTATGTGCGCAACCCGCCGACCTCGCGCCATGAGCCGGGATCGGCGCCGGGCTGCACCATCCTGGTCAAGCTGTGGCAGTTCGACCCGGATGACCGTACCGAGATCCGGATCGACACGGGCAGGGAATCCTTCCACGCGGCGACCGGCCGGCCGGGAGTCGAGATCCTGCCGCTCTACCGCGACGCGCGCGAGGACGTGCGGCTGGAGCGCTGGGCGCCCGGCGCGGCAGTCGAGCTCGCCGTTCCCGGCGGCATCGAGATCTTCGTGCTGGACGGCGGCTTCCGCGAAGGTGGCGAGGATTTTGGGGCGCATTCCTGGCTGCGCCTGCCCGATGGGACTGCGCTACGCGCGCGAAGCGGAGAGGCCGGCTGCCGGGTCTGGATCAAGACGGGGCATCTGGCGCAACCGATCGGCGCGCCGGCGCCGTGATTGTCTCTCCGCCATACTGACCTCAGCACGCGGTGATCGCGTGGGTCATCCGGCTAGCGCGGCTTCCGATCTGCGGCTTCAGACCGGGCCTCCGTGGGCGTCCTGCCATGGCGCTGCCGGAAGGCCCGGTTGAAGTTCGAGATGTCGGAGAAGCCCGCATCGAGCGCGATATCGCCGACCCGCCGGTGCGCATGGGCCGGGTCGCACAACATACGGCGGGCCAGGTCCAGCCGCATCGCTCTCACATGGGTGGAGAAGGTTGTGCCCTCCTGCCCGAACAGCATCTGCACGTAGCGCGGGATCACGCCGTGTCGGGCCGACAGCCATTTGACGTCGAGTGTGGGCTCGTCCAGATGCTGCGCGATGTCGCACTTGCAGCCTCAGCACCATCACCGGCTATGTGAACCTGGGCGGCGGCACCGACACCCTGCGCAACCTCTCGGCCAATTCCTTCAACCTGCGCGACTTCGCCTACACGAACGGCGACGGCGTCCGCGGTACCGAGAGCGTGGCGGTCGCCGATTTCGGCGCCGGCACCGACCTGCCGCGTCTCCGCGAGCAGCGCGTGGTGGCGCGCGATTCCGTCTTCCGCTACCGCGATCCGGGCGGCGACCCGCAGCGCGTCGGCCGCGCGCTCGGCGCCGAATACATCGTCACCGGCAGCATCCGGCGGCAGGGAACGAAACTGCGCCTGACCGCGCAGCTGACCGACGCCGCCAGCGGCACCCAGCACTGGGCCGAGCGCTTCGACCGCGACACCGAGGACATCCTCACCGTCGCCGACGCGATGGTAGCGACCATCGCGGCGGCTTTGGCCGGGCGCGCGCGAGGTGGTCGCCAAGACCATCTTGATTGGCGCGGCGCTGCTCGGCGTCCTGCTGGTGGCCGGCATCGTCGGCGTGTCGCTGCAGGCCGAGGAAGCGCCCAGCTACCGCCCCAATGACCGCGCCAACCACCATCCGGTGAACCCCGACCAGTAAGCGATCCGGCACGCATCCGGGGGCGGGCGATCAAGCTTCCGTGCCTTCCGGATCCCGCGTGACCCGCCGGCTTCGTGGCTCGCGCCTCAGGCGTCCAATGTCCCCGGCGCCTGAGGCGCCCTTGTTCCCGGCGCCCCCGCCGCATTGGTCTCGGGTGCCTTGTCCAGCACTTCGCGGATCTTCTCGCCCAGCTGCTGGAGGGTGAAGGGCTTGGGCAGGAAATTGACCCCGGGGTCGAGTACGCCGTTATGCACCACGGCGTTGCGGGTGAAGCCGGTGGTGAAGATCACCGGCAGGCCCGGCCGCCGCGCCATCGCCTCGTCGGCCAGCCTGCGCCCGTTCATCTCCGGCATGACGATGTCGGTGAACAGCAGGGCGATCTCCGGATGCGCCTCCAGCGCTGCCAGCGCGTTGGCGGCGGAGCTGGCGGCCAGCACGTTGTAGCCGAGCTCGCGCAGCAAATCGCTGGTCAGCCGCCGCATGGTGTCCTCGTCCTCCACCACCAGGATCAGCTGGCCCTCGCCGGCATAGGGCGCGGCCGGCTCCTCCGTCGCGGCGCCCGCCGCCTCGGCGGCGCCGTAATGGCGCGGCAGGTAGATCTTGATCGTGGTGCCCTGGCCCGGCTCCGAATAGATCTTCACATGGCCGCCGGATTGCTTGACGAAGCCATAGACCATGGAGAGGCCGAGCCCGGTACCCTTGCCCGGACCCTTGGTGGTGAAGAAGGGGTCGAAGGCCTTGGCCAGCACCTCCGGCGTCATGCCGCCGCCGGTGTCGCTCACCGCGATCATCACGTATTGGCCCGGGGGCACGTCGCCATGCTGGCGGGAATAGGTCTCGTCCAGCAGGTAATTGGCGGTCTCGATGGTGAGCCGGCCGTCGGCGGCGTCCTCTCCCGCGCCGTTGCGCTCCAGCATCGCGTCGCGCGCGTTGATCGCCAGGTTGAGGATGGCGTTCTCGAGCTGGTTGATGTCGATATTGACCAGCCACAGCCCGCCGCCCAGCACCGTTTCCAGGTGCACGCTGGGGCCGAGCGTGCGGCGCAGCAGGTCCGACATGCCGGCGACCAATTTGTTGATCTCCGTCGGCACCGGCGCCAGCGCCTGCTGGCGCGAGAAGGCGAGCAGGCGCTTGGTGAGCGTGGCGGCGCGGTTGACCCCTTCGCGCGCGAGCTCGAGATACTTGGCAACATCGTAATCGCCCTTGGCGATGCGGCGCTCGATCAGGTTGAGGCCGCTCATCACCACGGCGAGCATATTGTTGAAGTCATGCGCGATGCCGCCGGACAGATGGCCGATCGCCTCCATCTTCTGCAGCTGGCGCAATTGCTGCTCGGCCTCCTGGCGGCTCGTCATCTCGGCCAGCAGGCTGCGGTTGGCCTCTTCCAGCGCGCGGGTGCGCGCCACCACTTGGCGCTCGAGAATCTCCTCCGCGCGTTTCTCGCGGTCAATGTTGACGATCGAAGCGACGCCGCCGGTAACGGCACCCCCTCTTGAACCATTGGCCTGGTCGCGGATCGGCGCCGCGGTCTTGCGGATCCAGACGCGGCCGCCGTCACTGGCCTCGGCCAGGCATTCGATCTCCGCCAGCTCCACCTCGCCGCGCAGCACGCGGTACATCGGCAGCTCATGTTCCGGCACCAGGGTGCCGTCGGCGTGATAGAGCGGCCAGGAATAGAACGAGCCGGCGAGCTGCCGGCCGGGGCCGAGCAGCTCGGCCAGCCTTCGGTTGCCCTCGATGATCGCGCCGGTGGGCGCCGCGATGACGACACCGACCGGCACGGTGTCGAGAATGGCGCGCAGCCGCGCCTGCTGGCCGCGCAGCTCCGCCTCGACGCCGTCGCGGGCCTCCGCCTGGCGCAGCAAGGCCGCGGTCAGCTCGTCGATCTCGCGCACCGGCGAATGCAGGTCGAGCGCGCGCAAGGCGGCGCTGGTCGCGGCGCCGGAGCGGGTCACCTCGCGCAGCGGCCGCGCCGCCACCCGCCACAGCCGGAAGACCAGCAGCACGGCGATGCCGAGGGCGAGCATGCCGAAGCCGAGAAAGCCGAGGATCTCGCGCCGCAGCGGCGCCTCGATGAAATCCACCGGCACGCTGGCGGCGACCAGCCAGCCGCCCAGCGCGGTACGGGCATAGCCGGCCAGGATTTCGTCGCCGAACGGGTTGCGGCTGCGGAAACTGCCCTCCGGGCCGACCGCCAGGGCCAGGAACTCCGGCACGCCGGGCTTGCCGCTGAAAGCCTCGTGGCCGGGAAGGCGGGTGACGTAGACGCCATCGGCATCGCCGATGCCGATCACCCAGTCGCCGGTCACGGCCTCCCGCAGCAGCCCGGCGATCCGGTCGGTCGGGGCGTGGATGTCGAGCAGGTAGCGCAGCTCGCCCCCGACCGTCACCGGCATGACCACGGCGAAATGCGGTTTCCCGCCTGGGCCGCCGGGCAGCACCCCGGAAATGATCGCCCGCCCGCTGCGGATCGCTTCGGCATCGACCGAAAGGCGCGGCGCCGCGCCCTCGGCGCCGAACGGCAGCGCCGTGTTCACGATCTCCCGGCCGTCCGGCGCGCGCAGCACGATGTCGGCCCCGGTGAGGTTGGCGACCCGGGCCGCCTGGTCGTGGAAGCCGGCATAGTCCCCGCTCTGCAGGCGGCCGGAGGTGCCGAGCGTGGCCAGGGTGGTGACCAGGCCGCCGAGGTCGCGGTCGATCAGGGTGGCGAGCTGGCGCGCGGTCGTCAGCGCCTCGAGCTCGTAGCGTTCGCGCTCCGCCGCGGTGAAGCGCAGCAGCAAGGCGCCGGTGAACAGCAGCGCCGGGCCCAGCAGCAGGACGATCAGCAGGAAGAGCAGCACGCCGGTCGAGAACTGCGGAAACCGCCGCTTTCCCGGCCGGCGCGGCTTGGCCGCCAGCGACTTTGCTGCTCCGATCACCAAGCGGTGCCCCCGCTGCGGCGCGCCTCCGTCATTCCCGGGATATACGGATCGGGCGCGTCCTTGTCTGTAATGCGACAAATTTGCATGGAACGGGGCCGGCTGACAATATGGTGCGCGAGGCCGCGCCGAACGGGCCTTCACGCCGGCTTTACGCGTCGGCCGCTGAAACCCTCTCGTCCCTTTACGCCGACCAGGCCCACTTTCCGGGTGTCTCCTGCGAAACCGCGATCAAGGGCCATCGATGCTTGACCTTGCCTACATCGCACTCGGCGCGGCGCTCTTTCTGGGCGCCCTCGCCTATGCCCGCGCCTGCGCCGGAATCTGAGGTTCGCTCATGATCGGACTCGATGTCATGCTTGGCGCCGCGGTGGCGTTGTTCCTGCTCGTCTACATGACCTACGCCCTGCTCTGGCCGGAAAAGTTCTAAGAGAAGCGAGACGTCCATGACCTGGAACGGATGGCTGCAGATCGCGCTGTTCTGCGTGATCGTCGTGGCATTGGTGAAGCCGCTCGGATTTTACATGACCAGGGTGTTCAACGGCGAGCGCACCTGGGCTTCGCCGGTGCTGCGCCCGGTCGAGCGCGGCTTGTACGCGCTCTCGGGCGTGCGTGAGGCGGAGGACCAGCATTGGCTGGCCTATGCCTTCGCCATGCTGATGTTCAACGTCGCGGGCTTTCTTCTGCTCTACGCCATCCTGCGGCTCCAGGCCTACCTGCCGCTGAACCCGCAGAGCTTCGGCAATGTGCCCGTGGATCTGGCCTTCAACACCGCCATCAGCTTCACTACCAACACCAACTGGCAGAACTACGGCGGCGAAGCCACCATGAGCTATTTCAGCCAGATGGCAGGGCTCACCGTGCAGAACTTCGTCTCGGCGGCAACCGGCATCGCGCTGGCGGTGGCGCTGATCCGCGGCTTCGCCCGAAAATCAGCGAAAGGCATCGGCAATTTCTGGGTCGACCTCACCCGCTGCTGCCTCTACGTGCTGCTGCCGATCTCGATCGTCCTCGCGCTGTTCCTGGTGTGGCAGGGCATGCCGCAAAACCTCGGCGCCTATGTGACCGCCGGCGCACTCGACGGCGGCCAGCAGGACATCGCGCAGGGCCCGGTCGCCTCCCAGGTCGCGATCAAGATGCTCGGCACCAATGGCGGCGGCTTCTTCAACGCCAACGCCGCGCATCCCTATGAAAACCCGACTGCGCTCAGCAACCTGGTCCAGATGGTGTCGATCTTCGCCATCGGCGCCGCGTTCACCAAAGTCTTCGGCCGCATGATCGGCGACCAGCGCCAGGGCTGGGCGATCCTGGCCGCGATGGGCGTGCTGTTCCTCTCCGGCGCCGCAGTGGCCTATTGGGCGGAAGCGGCCGGCAACCCCGCCTTCGCCATGCAGGGCGTCGACCAGGCCGCAGGCCCGCTTCAGGCCGGCGGCAACATGGAAGGCAAGGAGGTGCGCTTCGGCATCGTCAATTCCGCGCTCTTCGCCGCCATCACCACGGCGGCCTCCTGCGGTGCGGTCAATGCCATGCATGACAGCTTCATGCCGCTGGGCGGCGCCGTGCCGCTCATCAACATCCTGCTGGGCGAGGTCATCGTCGGCGGCGTCGGCGCCGGCCTCTACGGCATGCTGCTTTTCGCCATCCTGGCGGTGTTCATCGCCGGGCTGATGGTCGGCCGCACGCCGGAATATGTCGGCAAGAAGATCGAGGCGCGCGAGATGAAGATGACCATGCTCGCGGTCCTCATCCTGCCGCTCTCCATCCTGGGCTTCACCGCGCTCGCCATCATCTGGCCAGACGCGCTGAAGAGCGTCCAGGATGGCGGCCCGCACGGCTTCTCGGAGATCCTGTACCTGTTCACGTCGTCCACGGGGAACAACGGCAGCGCGTTCGGCGGCTTCACCGGCAACACGCCTTTCTTCAACACGACCGGCGGCATCGCCATGTTCGTGGGCCGCTTCCTGATGATCGTGCCGATGATCGCCGTCGCCGGCTCGCTGGCGGCCAAGAAGAGCGCGATCGCCAGCGTCGGCACTTTCCCGACCCATGGCGCGCTGTTCGTCGGCCTGCTGGTCGGCGTGGTGCTGATCGTCGGCGGCCTCACCTATCTGCCCGCCTTGGCGCTGGGCCCGGTCGTCGAGCATCTCTCGATGCTAGCCGGGACCCTGTTCTAGAGGATCGTTGGAGCAAGACATGTCAAAGAAACCGCGCAATCCGTCGATGTTCGACAGCAAGATCCTGATCGAGGCGGGATTCGACTCTTTCCGCAAGCTCGACCCGACGATCCTGTGGCACAATCCGGTGATGCTGGCGGTCGAGGCGGTCGCCCTCGTCGCCACCATCCTGTTCTTCGGCGACATCTGGACGGGCGGCAACGTGCTGTTCTCCGGCCAGCTGGTGTTCTGGCTGTGGCTGACGGTGCTGTTCGGCAATTTCGCCGAAGCCGTCGCGGAAGGCCGCGGCAAGGCCCAGGCCGACGCCTTGCGCGAAACCCGCAGCCACGCGCCGGCGAAGCAGCTCTACAGCACCGAGGGTGACAAATACGCCGTCGTCTCCGCCCTGCAGCTCAATCCCGGCGATTTGGTGCTGGTGGAGGCGGGCGACCTCATCCCCGGCGACGGCGAGGTAATCGCGGGCGTCGCCTCGGTCGACGAATCCGCCATCACCGGCGAATCGGCCCCGGTGATCCGCGAATCCGGCGGCGACCGTTCGGCGGTGACCGGCGGCACCCGCGTGCTCAGCGACTGGATCAAGGTCAAGATCACCGCCGGCCCCGGCTCCTCGTTCCTCGATCGCATGATTTCGCTGGTCGAGGGCGCCAAGCGACAAAAGACGCCGAACGAGATCGCGCTTTCCATCCTGCTGGCCGGCATGACGCTGATCTTCCTGTTCGCGACGGTGACCATCCCGAGCTTCGCCAGATATGCCGGCGGCGCCGTGCCCGCCATCGTGCTGATCGCCCTCTTCGTGACGCTGATCCCGACCACCATCGGCGCCCTGCTCTCGGCCATCGGCATCGCCGGCATGGACCGGCTGGTGAAGTTCAACGTGCTCGCCATGTCCGGCCGCTCGGTCGAGGCGGCGGGCGACGTCGATACGCTGCTGCTGGACAAGACCGGCACCATCACCTTAGGCAACCGACAAGCCGCGGAGTTGATCCCGCTTTCCGGCGTGCCGGCGGCCGAGCTGGCCGACGCGGCGCAGCTCGCCTCATTCAGCGACGAGACGCCGGAGGGCCGCTCGATCGTCGTCCTGGCCAAGGAGAAATACGGGCTGCGCGGCCGCGACATGGCGCCGATGCACGCCCACTTCGTCCATTTCACTGCCCAGACCCGGATGAGCGGCGTCGACATCGACGGTCATGTCATCCGCAAGGGCGCGGTCGACTCGGTCATCTCTTTCCTGAAGGAGCGCAATGTGGCGGAGACGCGGCCCGAGATCATCGAGGCCAAATCGATCGCCGACCATATCTCCAAGTCGGGCGGCACCCCACTCGCCGTGATGAAGGACGACCGCATCCTCGGCCTCGTCCATCTGAAGGACGTGGTCAAGGGCGGCATCCGCGAGCGCTTCGCCGAACTGCGCCGCATGGGCATCCGCACCATCATGATCACCGGCGACAACCCGCTGACGGCGGCCGCCATCGCCGCCGAGGCCGGGGTCGACGATTTCCGCGCCCAGGCGACGCCGGAAACCAAGCTGGCGCTGATCCGCGAGGAGCAGGCCAAGGGCAAGCTGGTCGCCATGTGCGGCGACGGCACCAATGACGCGCCCGCCCTTGCCCAGGCGGATGTCGGCGTGGCCATGCAGACCGGCACCCAGGCGGCGCGCGAGGCCGGCAACATGGTCGACCTGGACAGCAACCCAACCAAGCTCATCGAGATCGTGATGATCGGCAAGCAGCTGCTGATGACGCGCGGCTCTTTGACCACCTTCTCCATCGCCAATGATGTGGCCAAGTATTTCGCCATCATCCCGGCGATGTTCGCGGTGTTCTATCCCAGCCTCGGCGCGCTCAACGTCATGGGCCTGTCGAGCCCGGAGAGCGCCATCCTCTCAGCCATCATCTTCAACGCGCTGATCATCGTGGCGCTGATCCCGCTGGCCCTGAAGGGTGTCGCCTACAAGGCGCAGAGTGCCGCCAGCCTGCTGCGCCGCAACTTGGCCGTCTACGGCATCGGCGGCATCATCGTGCCCTTCGTCGGCATCAAGCTGATCGACCTCGCGGTCTCGGCCCTTCATCTGGCCTAACGGAGCGTTCCATGTTCGCGCAATTGCGTCCCGCCATCGTCCTCATGCTGCTGCTGACCGCACTGCTGGGCCTGGCCTATCCCTACGCTATCACCGGCATCGCGCAGGTGGCGTTCCCCGACCATGCCAATGGCAGCTTGCTCACGCGCGAGGACGGCTCGGTCATCGGCTCCAGCCTGATCGGCCAGCACTTCGCATCCGAGCGATATTTCCACGGCCGGCCCTCGGCGGCGGGCGCCAACGGCTATGACGCCGCGGCTTCGAGCGGCTCCAATCTCGGTCCGACCTCGCAGACCCTGGCAGATCGCGTCGCGGCTGCAACCGAAGCGCTGAAGGCGGAGAATCCGAATCTCCCGGTTCCGGCGGATCTCGTCACCACCTCCGGCAGCGGACTCGACCCGGACATTACGCCGGCGGCCGCGCTGTTCCAGGTGCCTCGTGTCGCCAAGGCCCGCAATCTGTCGGAGGAGCAGGTTCGCGCCCTGGTGGAGGCGCATATCGAAGGGCGTCAGCTGGGCTTCCTTGGCGAGCCGCGCATCAACGTGCTGGCGCTCAACCTGGCGCTGGATGGGCTGAAGGCGCAGTAAGCAACACAGGTCATCCCGGCTCTCGCGGCGCTCGGCCGGGATGACAATGACGAGGATGGGATGACCGCGTGCGACGCGGCATGCTAAAGCTTAAGCTCGCGCGCGAGGCACACAGAGACTGATGCCGCCGATTCAAACCACCGACCTCGATTCCGCCCGCCCTTCGCCCGAGGCGCTGCTGGCAAGTGCTACCTCCGAGCATCGCGGGCGGCTGAAGATCTTTCTCGGCGCGGCGCCCGGCGTCGGCAAGACCTACGAGATGCTGCTGGCCGGCCGCGCCCGGCGCAAGGAGGGCGCGGACGTCGTCATCGGCGTGGTCGAAACGCATAAACGGGCCGAGACCGAGGCGCTGCTGGAAGGGTTCGAGATCATTCCCAAGCGGGCGATCGAGTATCGCGACCGCATGCTGCAGGAGATGGACATCGACGCCATCCTGGCGCGCAAGCCGCAGCTGGTCCTGGTCGACGAGCTGGCCCACACCAACGCGCCGGGCAGCCGCCACGACAAGCGCTGGCAGGATGTGGCCGAACTGCTGGAAGCCGACATCGACGTCTACGCCACGCTGAACATCCAGCACCTGGAAAGCCTGAACGACGTGGTGGCGCAGATCACCACCGTGCGGGTGCGCGAGACGCTGCCCGACGAGGCGATCGACAAGGCCGACGAGGTGGAGCTGGTCGACCTCACGCCCAAGGACCTGATCCAGCGCCTGCATGAAGGGAAAGTCTATGTGCCGGAGGTGGCGCAGCGCGCCCTCGGCCATTATTTCTCCGAAGGCAACCTGACCGCGCTGCGCGAACTGGCCCTGCGCCGCACCGCCCAGCGCGTCGACGACCAGATGCTGACCTACATGCAGGCGCACGCCATCCCCGGCCCCTGGGCGGCGGGCGAGCGCATCCTGGTCTGCGTCAACGAGCATCCGAGCGCCGCCGGCTTGATCCGCCATGCGCGTCGCGCCGCCGACCGGCTGCAGGCGCGCTGGGTCGCCCTCTACATCGAATCGCCACGCTCCCACCAGCTGCCCGAGGCGGACAAGAACCGGGTGGCGCAGACCCTGCGGCTGGCGGAGCGGCTGGGTGCCACGGCGGTGACGCTGCCCGGCCGCGACATCGCCAGCGACGTGCTGAATTACGCGCGGGCCAACAACATCACCCAGATCATCATCGGCAAGTCGCGGCGGACACGCCTGTTCGAGCTGCTGCACGGCTCCGTCGTCGACACCCTGGTTCGCAAATCCGGCGCCATCGCCGTGCAGGTGCTGGCGAGCGAAGCGGTGGAAAGCGAAGGCGGCGGCACGGCGCTCAGGCCGCAGGCGCAGCCCTTCGCCATCCGTCCCTATGCCGAGGCGCTGCCGCTGGTCACCCTGGCGACGGCGGTGGGCTATGCCTTCGACCGGCAGATCGATTTGCCCAACATCTCGATGATCTTCATCCCGGTGGTGCTGTACAGCGCCATCCGTCACGGCCTGCTGCCATCGCTCTTCGCCACCGCGCTGTCGACGCTGGCCTACAACTTCTTCTTCCTGGAGCCGCTCTACACTTTCACCATCCAGGACCCGCAGAACGTCGTTGCGCTCCTGTTCCTGCTGCTGGTCGCCGTCATCGCCAGCCAGCTGGCGGCGCAATCGCGCGCCCAGGCCCAGGCGGCACGGCGCCAGGCGGCTTCGACCGCGGCGCTCTACGGCTTCAGCCGCAAGATCGCCGGCATTGGCATCCTCGACGACCTGCTGTGGGCGGTGGCGCACCAGATCGCCGCGATGCTGAAGCTGCATGTCGTACTGCTGCTGCCGGAAGCGGGCGAGCTCAAGGTCCATGTCGGCTATCCGCCGGAGGATGAGCTGGACGAGGCCGACCTCGCCGCCGCCAAATGGAGCTGGAGTCACGGCCAGCCGGCCGGGCGCTCCTCCGACACCTTGCCCGGCGCAAGGCGGCTGTTCCTTCCCTTGCGGACCGAGCGCGGCCTCGTCGGCATCATGGGCCTGGACCGGCCCCGCGTCGCTCAATCCCCGGGGCCGGAGGCGGAGCAGCGCGCCATCCTGACGCCGGACGAGCGCCGGCTGCTCGATGCGCTGGCCGACCAGGCGGCGGTGGCGATCGAGCGCATCACGCTCGCCGCCGACATCGACCAGGCCAAGGTCGAGGGCGAGACCGAGCGTTTGCGCTCCGCCTTGCTCACCTCGATCTCGCACGACCTGAAGACGCCGCTCGCCTCCATCATCGGCTCGATCACCAGCTTGCGGAAGTTCTGGCCCAGCTTCGACGAGCCGACGCGCGACGAATTGCTGGGCACGGTGCAGGAGGAGGCCGAGCGCCTGACCCGCTTCGTCGGCAACGTGCTCGACATGACGCGGCTGGAGGCAAAGAGCGTGACGCCACAGCTGCTGCCGGTCGACCTCGCGGAGATACTGGGCACGGTGGCGGGCGATGCCCGGCGCGCCCTGGCGCTGCCCGGGCTGACGATCGAGACGGCGGCCGATCTGCCGCCGGCGCTGATCGATGCGCATCTGTTCCGCCAGGTGATGTTCAACCTGCTGGACAATGCGGCGAAATACGCGCCGGACGGTGCCGTGCGCGTGGTCGCGCGGGCGGTGCCGCGAGGCGTCGCCGTCGAGGTGCTGGACGAAGGTCCGGGCATCCCGCCCGGCGACCTCGCGCGCATCTTCGACAAGTTCTTCCGCCTGGAGGTGGGCGACCGCCGCCGCGCCGGCACCGGGCTCGGCCTCTCGATCTGCAAGGGCTTCGTCGCGGCGATGGGCGGCAGCATCGTGGCGGAGAACCGCGCCGACCGGCCGGCCGGCAAATCGGGCGCCCTCTTCCGCGTGACGCTGCCGGCGGCGCCGGCAAGCCTGCCGCCGCCGGAGGAATTGCCGGAATGAGCCAGGGCGCCCGCATCCTCATCGTCGACGACGAGCCCGCAATCCGCCGCTTCCTGAAGGCGAGCCTGGAAGCGCAGGGCTTCGCCACGGACTCGGCGGAGAACGCCGCCCAGGCGCTCGCCGCCCTGCCGCGCCTGAAGCCGGATCTGGTGATCCTCGATCTCGGCCTGCCCGACCTTGACGGCCTGGAGGTGATCCGCCGGGTGCGCGCGACCGACGCCGTGCCCATCGTCGTGCTCTCGGTGCGCAACGACGAGCCGGGCAAGGTCGCGGCGCTGGATGCCGGCGCCGACGACTACATGGTGAAGCCCTTTGGGGTCGAGGAATTGCTGGCCCGCGTGCGCGCCGCCTTGCGCCACCGCTTGCAGCAGAAGGGGCTGGGGCCGGTGTTCCGCGCCGGCGATCTCGCCGTCGACTTCCTCGCCCGCAAGGCGACGATGGCGGGGACCGAGCTGAAGCTGTCCAAGCGTGAATTCGATCTGCTGCGCCTGCTGGCCGAGCATGTCGGCAAGGTGATGACTCATCGCCAAATCCTTACCGCCTTGTGGGGCGAGGCGCATCGCGACGACGTCGAGTATCTCCGCGTCTATGTCCGCCAGCTACGCGCCAAGCTCGGCGACGACCCGGCCGATCCGCGCTGGATCGAGACCGAGCCGGGGGTGGGGTACAGGTTGAAGGCGGAGTAGAGGCACCGCTCTGCTCCTTCCCCCTTGAAGGGGGAAGGGTCGGATGGCGGTGACATGCAGAGCGCGATTTTCTGGTTCAGCGCCAGCTGAGGGACCGAGGTCACCCCCCACCTAGAGCGGGATGATTTTAGGTTAAGCGATATCCCGAATTCTCGAAGTAGTTTGCGCATTCTTCGGCTGTGAAGGTGTCCAGCAATCTGCCGATAGCGTTGCAGACGGTGTCGCTGGTGCGGGCCGC
>Ga0268299_1000488_pt1 | contig 121328 bp, 121 predicted proteins | sample NOBtaG_FD_193484 | JGI IMG/M metagenome (GOLD analysis project Ga0268299, IMG submission 193484) | Activated sludge microbial communities from bioreactor in Nijmegen, Gelderland, Netherland - NOB reactor | ecosystem: Engineered > Bioreactor > Aerobic > Activated sludge | place: Netherlands...
GCCCGCACCAGCGACACCGTCTGCAACGCTATCGGCAGATTGCTGGACACCTTCACAGCCGAAGAATGCGCAAACTACTTCGAGAATTCGGGATATCGCTTAACCTAAAATCATCCCGCTCTAGCGCGTTGTTCCATGCATCGCCCGTTGCTCCGCCCCATGTGCTTAGAGGCTCAAAACGCCACCCGAATCCAGACATGTGGTTCTTCCCCAAGACTTTGATGACTCCTACGTATTGAGCTGAAAGGGTTGCTCGGCCGCTTCGGTTTGCCCACTGAACCTCCGCTTGAGTTCGTCTTGCTCCCTTTGAAGCGCCTTAAGGATTTTCTTGGCATCCTCGTCGGTGAATTCGTAAGCAGCCCGGTTCGAAAGATTTCCGATCAACCTAAGATCGTGAATTGCACGATTCACGCGCTTATTAGCAAGCTCTACAAACTTTGCCCGCTTGTCTCTCATAGAGTGGCCCTCCGCGCAGCATCCTAATTCCCTCATCGCGCGCGTGGCAATACCAATTGAAACATTTTTCTGAAATATTCTGAAAGTGTGATGTAGGGAATCGTCATGAGTGACCCGAGATGGCCAAAGTTCTGGCGACTGACAACACACAGCTTGAGACCTTTTGGAATCACAAACTGATCTACCTAAAAAGCGGAGTATTGTCAGTAGCTTGGCGATCTCGTCTCAGTCAAATTTGGTCCAAGCTGCAATTTGTGCTGCTTCGTCCATCAAGGAGTGATGCCCTAATGCGGCCTCCAGTTTCTGAGGGGAGATCGCGGCCCGGAGGCGCTTTGCATAGCCGTCCGCCCATCCAATTAGTTTCTGGCATGATGGGGGAAGCTCGTCGACTGGATGCGACGAGACGTAGCTGGCAAGGTAAGCTTCAATCCTTGAAGCCTGCTCAGCCAATTCAATTTGACGCTCAAGAAATTCCCAGCGCTTAGCCTCTAACGCCTGGCGACGCTCAGCCTCCCGGCGCCTCTCTTCCTGCCGGGCCCAATCCTCCTTTCGCCTTTGATCAGCTTCGCGCTTAGCCTTCTTCGCTGCGGCACAGGTCGCAAGAGCGATCAAGATTTCCGGTATCAGCGGCTCAATACGCTGCTTCGAACCATCACCGAATTTGCGGCGCAGGCCATCGCTGTGCCAGCCTTTGTCGAAGGAAAGAGCGAGACGGCTGTTTGGGGCCCAGTCCCATTCGGGGATTTTCGGCTTATCCCAGTCCGAGAACCATTGACCACGACGTTGTGCGCGTTCCTTGTCGGCCTCCCACCGCTCGAGAGCTGCGATCTCCTTTTCTGACGCTTGATGCCGAACCTTCTCCGTTCCTTCAACCAGCTCAAGATCAATGATCTCGCCGTCGACAGAGGTATTCAGCGACTGCTCTCCCGCGACAAATTTAAAGGCTTTGCTTTCGCCCTGTCCGATCAGTTCGCTCAGTATAAACAGAACGCGAGGTATCGAAGCTGGCGCGATGGCGCAGCTAAGGAGCTTCCGGCCGGATACTCTAAGCAGGCCATTATGGTCGGGCTTCGCAGCGTCCAGTTTGCGCTTCAGCCTTGCCACTAGGTCGGGAAGTTGCGCTCCTTCGGGTAGTGCTTGGATGGTCGGATGATTCGTAGGCTCGGAGATCGATGCCGCTGATCGGGCTTTCTCTCTCGCTGCCAAGACTTCCTCCGGCAATGATCTGAGAAGGCTCCCTCGGATCTGAATGCGATTTAGCAGGGGATCACTGATCTCACGAAAAGCTGCCGGCTTGACTTTCTGACCCGCTGCGAGCTTCGCCCAGTAACCCCGTCCGGGAACTGATACGCGGTGTTTGTCGCAGATCTTCTTGACGGCAGCGCCGGATATACCGAGATCCTCCGCGACCTTCGCGACTGGCTTTGACCAGACGAGATCGTAGAGCTCACGACGAGTCAAACTCTCGGGCATTGTCGGCTCCCCATTGCGATATGAACCTTCCCGGTGCAACCCGGGCTCTAGCAGACGCTATCAGCCAGCGTTGCAGGCTGGGACGGGCGTGAAGCCCCGGGCGGGTCATTGGGGCCGACTGACACACTGGTGACACAACGGAAGCCGGAAAGCCGGTCTGCCGGGCGTCCCAGACCGCCCCAGATCAACCTTGACCGAGACCGGGTCAGAAGCTACTCTCCGCCCGTAACAAGTTGATTTGTAAGAGGGAATTGGCTGCGACCGTATAGTTGCGTTGACGCTTCGGCCGCTCGCTCAGTTGGGAGAGCGCCTCGTTCGCAATGAGGAGGTCGACAGTTCGATTCTGTTCGGGTCCACCAATTCTTTCAGATAGTTAACTGACCTCGTAATTTCGCCAATTTCCGGCAGCAATCACTCAGTCAGCACGTCGGCCGGTTTTCGTGGCGGGGCGTGCAGCACTCAACCTCTCGTGCCTCGACAGCGGCTTTGACCAAAGCGCGGGAACCTTGGCAAGGTGTTCGCCAATCAACTTGTCGCGCTCGGCCTAGCGGAAAGCGGCCCCTGCATGGAGCGATATGCCGCCATAGGCTATGACGTCGGCTATCGATTGTCGAATCTAGGCTGGAAGGCGCTTGATCGCGGCTGTTGGCCGAAGCGCTGAGAGGGCGAAGCCAATGGCAATCTCGTTCGGATTTGTTAGCCTCGCTTGTGCCGTCATCGGCCTCATCATCATGTTCGCTGATACCAAAGATCATCCCTGGATCGATCGCTTCGGCCAAGTGTGCTGGGCTATCGCAATCGCCGCCGCCGCGGGAGGCTTCCTTGGGGAGTGAAGGTCACTTCACGCACGACATTCAGAAAGACGCAGCATCAGACGCTGAACTTGAAGACTTGTTCAATTTCTTGCGCGAGTTGCGTCACGAGACAGATCGGGGACTCGCTCTTGTCAGTGCAGCGGTCATTGACGAAAATCTCGCCCAGATCTTGGGGGCATTCTTTCAAGACGATCGCGAGGCGGCGCAGCGAATACTGGGCGTAGATCCGCGCCGCGAAGCAGCGCTCTCCTCCTTCTCGGCGCGCGCGGACGCCGCCTTCGCCCTCGGCCTCATCGAGCGTCAAGAATATGACGAGATCGGGCTCATCAGGAGGATCCGCAACGAGTTTGCACACGCGCGTCATGGACTAAGGTTTGATACTTCAGACATTGCAAAGCTCTGCCTGAAGCTGAAGGCTGGTCCACCACCTCGGGCAACTGAGCCGACTCCTCGTTTGCGATTTCATTTCTCCGTCGTTTCGACCTACCTGCGCCTTTATGGTCGCCCGCGCCATGTTCTCAGGGAGCGCCGACAGCCAAAAGAATGGATGCCACCCGACCAGCTCGTCTGGAGCACTAGTCCAAACTACGACGCTGTAACCCTTACCTTCGACAACGGAGAAACACTTACTGTCGACTTTGGGCAGCCAACAACGGCGACGTTTGGCAAGCGGCGCTGAAGTCCGCTTCGGGGCGGCTATGTCCAATCCCTCATCGAGCGATGCGGCTGTATTTCGCCTCTCGCATTGGACAATGCCTCACGGGCACTGCGTTGGATTTTTGCGCCAGATTTCGACATAGCTTCGCATCCTTCCGATGCGCCCACACAATACAACCAAATGATAAGCCGCGCGGTCGCCCGTCTCATCGAGCAACCGCCCGGCTAGGCTGCGGCTTACGCGATCTTCTGCCGATGCTCCGAGAGCGAGGTCGCGGCCGGGACTTCGCGGCCGGGGATGGCGGCTTCCTTCACCCACGGCGTCTCGGCGATGCATTCGAGGATGCCGGCGCGGTCGATCCACGTCGTGTTCACCGGCAGATCGGCGTTGGGATAGTGATAGACCCAGTTCGGTCCCGGCGCGCAGAAGCGCCAGCCGTAGCGGTCGAGCGTCGACTTGTTGAGTTCGCGCCCGCGCAGGAGATCGTCGATGACGATGCCGAAGAAGAAATCCGGGTCCTCCGTCCCGTAGGACCACGCATAGAGCGACCGCGTCAGGTACGAGAGGATGCCCGATTTCAGCTCGCGGCCCACCGTGCCGCCGTGGCGCGCATCGGGATCGATCCAGATGCCGCCGACATAGACGCCGTTGCCCTTGAGCCCATAGGCCGCGAGCGGGATGTCATCGAAGCGGTCGCGGGCCGAGATCGGCACGCCGTGCGGATAGGGAAAGGTGAGATCCTCGTACGCCTCGCCCACCGAGCGGCCGTCGAGGTCGAGCGGGCGCGAGGCGATGGTGGCGAAGACGCGGGTGAAGTCGCTGGCCGTGATGGCGAGGCCGCGGAAGCGCGCATGGCCATAGTGATCGTGCAACGGATACCAGCCGCGATGCTCATGCGTGCGGTTGATCTCCATGAACTCGCCGTGCTCCATGATCGCGAGCGTGAGGCCCTGGTCCTCCAGGTCCTCGATGGCGCGCGCGAGCACGCCGGCAAGAAAGCGTGCGGGACCCTTCGTCAATTTGATCTCGTCAAACGCCGAACGCATCCTGATCTCTCCTGTGATGTTCCCCCGGGAGCCGGACGTGCAATCGGACGTGCCGCCGATCGTTCACCTGCCGACTCTTGTCCGCCCCGACCGCAATCCTCATTGTCCCCATTGCCCCCAATGGAAGGCAAACGATGATAGTGGAAGCTGGCAGGTCCGCAACCGGTGCCTTGTGAACATTGATGGGCAATGCCATGATTTTGCAGCTTGCACACCCGCGTGGAGTTCGGCCGCGGCGCTAGACCGTTGCGTCTCGCGCGCGAATCCGGCGCACGAGTCGTTCCATCCCCGCTTGCATAGCCGGTGAAACCTCAGGCGGAAATTCCGCCGTGGGCCTTAGGCCGGTTGGCGGAGCTGTCATTCTGTCCTGGCATTCCTTTCGCAGCATTGATGAAGCCGTGCTTGCGCCGGCCGCCGAACCCAGCGGATAGTCGCGCTGCACTGCAGTGACGACGGTGCAGCGAAGGGGCATCGGAGATGAGCAAGGCGCCGCGCGAAATGACCGCGCAAGAGCTGCATCGGGCGGCGGTTTTTTCCATCTGGCCCGAGCGCCCGGAGAGCGCCGATCCGACGCGGCACCAGGTCTGGGCCTATTGCGATCGCCTCTCCTACGCCCCCGGCGAAATTGTGCGCGTGCATGTCTCGACCACCGCTGAAAGCTTCGATCTCGAGGTCACGCGCGACGGCGCCAGACCGGAGATTGTGCTGTCGCGCGAAGGACTAAGGGGCCATGCGGCGGAGACGCCGCCGGATTGCTCGGTCAAGGGTTGCGGCTGGCCGGTGGCCTTCGAGTTCGCCCTGCCGGCGGGGTGGCCCTCGGCGGTCTACCGCCTCACCACCCGCGTCGCGGCCAGCGGCAACCTGCGCGCCAACGAGCATCACCACCTGTTCATCCTGCGCCCGCCAAGAAACCTGCCGCGCAAGCCCGATACCGCAGCGCGGCAAAAGCGCCTGCTGCTGGTCGCGGCGACGGCGACCTGGACGGCCTATAACGACTGGGGCGGGTCGAATCATTACGAGGGCATCGCCGGGCCGAACGGCGACCTCTTCTCGCCGGTGCTCTCGACCCAGCGGCCCTGGGCGAAGGGCTTCGTAGTACTGCCGATCAACGCGCCGCGGGTGACGCTGAGCGAACCGCCGGCGCCGCTGGCGCCGCCGCGTTACCCGCATATGGAATGGGCGCTCCTCAACGGCTATTCGAAGAAATACGCCTCCGCCGGCTGGGCCTCCTACGACCGGCATTTCGCCCATTGGGCCGAGCGGCAGGGCTACGCGCTCGACATCTGTTCGCAGACCGACCTGCATTTGGACGCCGATCTGCTGCAGCGCTATGCTTGCGTCGCCTTCATCGGCCATTGCGAATACTGGTCCTGGCAGATGCGCGACGCGGTGGAGGCTTATGTCGAAGGCGGCGGCCGCGTCGCGCGCTTCGCCGGGAATTTCTGCTGGCAGATAAGGCTGGAAGACGAGGGCCGCACGCAGATCTGCTACAAATACCGGGCGCCGCAGGAGGACCCGGTCTACGGCACCGACCGGCAGCATTTCGCCACCAATCTGTGGGAAGCGCCGGAAGTCGGCCGGCCCGGCGCATCCACCTTCGGGCTCAACACCACCAGCGGCATCTATGTCGGCTGGGGCGGCGCCGTGCCGCGCGGCAGCGGTGGCTTCCCGATCTATCGCCCCGACCACTGGGCGTTCAAGGGCACCGGCCTCTATTACGGCGACGTGCTCGGCGCGCAATCGCGCATCTTCGGCTACGAGGTCGACGGCCTCGCCTACGAGATGCGCAACGGCCAGCCCTATCCCGCCGCCAATTCCGGCGCGCCGGCGGGCACGCAGATTCTCGCCATGGGCCAGGCGAGCCTGGTCGAGGAAGGCGAGAGCGTCGATTTCAACGACGTCTTCATCGGCCATCTCGACGTCGCCTTCATCGCCCGCACCCTGCTCGGCCGCGACGACGCGGACGCCATCGAACGCACCAAGCGCACCAACGGCATGATGGTGAACTTCGCCAGGGGCAGGGGCGAGGTCTTCCACGCCGGCAGCTGTGAATGGGTCGCCGGCCTGCTCCGCCGCGATCCGATGGTGGAGCGGGTGACGCGGAACGTGATCGACAAGTATCTGGAAGACGGTGCGGCGTAGGCACCCTACTCTCAGTCGTCATCCCGGCCGACCCTCGGGCTTGACCCAAGGGGAGCGCCGGGATCCACCACGCCGTCGCAAGGGCGGTCGCAGCAACACACATCCTCACCATAGCCCATGCGACGGCCCGGTGGATCCCGGGGCGAGCCCGGGATGACGGGCGAAGATGCGGCAGTATCGCGCGAAGCCGGTAGCGTTACCTACGCCCTCCACAGCACCGGAAACCAATCCGCGCGCAGCCTCTGCCCCGCCTGCATCCCGTGGCCCGGAAAGGGCGGCGAGGTGCGGCCGGGGCGTTCGACGTAGCGCGCGTCGTCGCCGACGAAGCGCAGCGAGAAGGCGCGGCGGCGGCGCTCCGTAGTGTTGCCGCGCGCGCCATGCAGGGTGCGGTAGTGGAAGGCGACCGCGTCGCCCGGCTGCATCGCCCATTCGAGTACGCGGTATGTGTCGCCCTCCGCGTCGGGATCGGGGATCGGCAGGTAGTCTTCGCTGGCGGCGTAGAAATTCTGCTCCGAGAGCCAGCGCACCGGCAGCACCAGCTTGGGCCAGAGATGCGAGCCGGCGACGCAGCGGAGCGTCGCGTCCTCCACCGCATCGACGGGAACCCAGAAGCTCAAGGTCTGCGCCCCGTCGACGAAATAATAGGGCGCGTCCTGGTGCCAGGGCGTCGCCTTGGTGGTGCCCGGCTCCTTCACCAGGACGTGGTCGTGGAACAGCTGCGCCGTCGCGGACTGCATGAGGCGCGCGGCGGCCTCGGCCGCCGGAGAGTTCCTGGCGAATTCGACGAATTCCGGAATGCGCTGCCAGTTGCAGTAATCGTCGAAGAAGCGCCCGCTCTCCCCCGGCTTCAGGTTCTCCGCCGCGTAGGGGCCGGGCTCCCGCATGTTGCGTTCGATCCCGGCGGCCAGGGGCGCGACCCAGTCCTTGAACAGGCCGGGCAGGAAGACGGCGCCGTCGCTGGCGAAGGAGTCGATCTGGTCTTGCGTGATCATGTGCGCTCGAGAAGGTTTCGGGCATGGTGGCCGAGCGCGGCCCTTGCCGCAAGGCGCGCTTTGGCCGCATCTTTGCGCCGGGGGAGCAACGCAGACGCATGACCGACACATCCGTTTTCGCGCCCGGCCTCTTCGCCGGCCGGCACATCCTGATAACCGGCGGCGCGACCGGCATCGGCTTCGGCATCGCCGAGGAGCTGGGCCGGCTCGGCGCGCGGGTCACCATCGCCTCCCGCGATACCGCGCGGCTGGATGCGGCGGTGACGCGTCTCCACGCCGCCGGCATCGACGCAAAGGCGCGGCAGCTGAACATCCGCGACAACGCCGCCGTGGAAGCGATCTTCGCCGATCTCGCCAGCGCGGACGATCTGCCCGACGCACTCGTCAACAATGCCGGCGGGCAGTTCTCCGCGCCGGCGCTGGAAACCTCGGCCAGCGGCTTCCGCGCCATCCTCGATCTCAACCTGCAGGGCACCTGGCAGATGTGCCGGGCCTACGGCGCCGCTCTGGTCGCGGCGAAGAAGCCCGGGCGCATCGTCAACATCGTCTTCGCCCATTGCGGCGCCATGCCGGATTTCGCCGCCGCCGCGGCGGCGCGCGCCGGCATGGTCAACCTGACCCGGACCCTGGCGCTGGAATGGGGCCGGCACAGCATCCTAGTCAACGCGATCGGCCCGGGCACCATTGCGACCGAGGCCCTCGGGCAATACGAGAACGCCGAGGAGTGGCGGCGCGCGGTGGCGAAGCAGCCGGTGCCGCGCCTCGGCACGCCGCGCGACGTGGCGCTCGCCGCCGCCTACCTGCTGTCGCCCGCCGGCGATTTCGTCACCGGCACGCTGCTGCGGGTCGATGGCGGGGAAACCCTGCTGGCCCGTGACGCAGAGAGCTGAATGCGCGGCACGCATTTGCCACCAGAATAGACCCATAAATCATGCTGAGGTTGTATTTCGCACGGTTGCCTTTGCCGCGGCGGCGCGCGGATACGCCCGAAAGGGGCGGCCGTTCTATTTTGCCGCTCAGATCAGGCCGCGGGCGGAGAGCTCGCTTTTCAGATAGGCGTAGAAGATCGGCGCGGCGATGACGCCGGGAATGCCGAATGCCGCTTCCATCACCAGCATGGCCAGCAGGAGCTCCCAGGCACGGGCGCGGATCTGGCCGCCGATGATGCGCGCGTTGACGAAATATTCCAGCTTGTGGATGGCGATCAGGAAGGCGAGCGAGCCGAGCGCCACGTAGAACGACAGGCTGAGGCTCACCACTACGATGACCGTGTTGGAGATGAGATTGCCCAGAACGGGGAGCAGCCCGGCGACGAAGGTGACCACGATCATGGTCTTGATCAGCGGCAGGTGGATGCCGAAAAGCGGCAGGATCGCCGCCAGGTAGACGCCGGTCAGCAGCGTGTTCAGCGCCGAGATACGCACCTGCCCGAACACCACGCGGCGGAAGGAGCGGCTGAGGAGCGTGATGCGCGCCTCCAGCGCGCGGGCCAGCGGCCCCGGACGCTTGCCGTGGCCGTATCCCTGCGTCGGGTCGGCCAGCACGATCATGCCGCCGATGATCAGGCCGATGACGATGTGGACGATGACCTTGCCCAGGCTTTCGCCGATATTGCCCAAGGTCGCGGCATGGGCGCGCAGCCAGCCGGCCGCCTCGGTCTCGAGCTCCGCGACATTGGCCGGCAGATAGGGCTGCACCCAGGCCGGGAAATGGCTGCGCGCGGTGTCGATGGCATTGGCCATCTCCTGCATCAGCGGCACCACGCCCTCGTCGTTGCCGGAGAGCAGATTGGCGACGCGCACGGTGCCGTAGGTGAGCGCCACGGTGACGATGCCGCCGAGGATGCCGAGAGCGATGATCTTACCGCCGAAGCGCGACACGCCGACCGTGCGGTGGCGCGCCGCCACCAGCTCGGCGCATTGATGCGCCAGCAATCCCGCCAGCAGCGCCGCCAGCAGCCCCAGATGTAGCACCACGGCCAGGCCGATGGCGGCCAGGAACAGCGAGGCGATCTCGATCCTGGCGCTGCGGTCGGTGAATTGTTCCGGCAGGTTCATGGCCTCGGCTTCCGCGACATGGGGGCAGCTTAGCCCAGGCCCGCCCGGATGTCGCCGTTCGAGCTTAGGAAAGCGGCCTTAACGAAGCCTTAGAGCCCCATCAAGGCGGCGTAGCGGCGCTGGAAGGCGTGCACGTTGGCCTCGCTAACCCCCGGGAGGTCGGGACCGGCGACGAAGCGCCCGCCGCGATAGCCCTTGGATTTGAGGCCGCGCTGCACCGAGGCGCACAGTGTGACGTCCTCCGGCCACAGCACGTTGGAGAGGTAGTCGACGCGATCCGCCGGCAGGTTCTCGCCCGGGAAGGTCAGCGCGCTCCAGGCGATGCTGGTGCGCTCCGCGTCGACCGGCTGGAACCAGAAGACCGACACCGCGCGCGAGCCCGGCATCAGGCCGAACTCGATGTTGGGGAACAGGTGCCAATAGGAATTGTGCTGCACCGGCTCCTCGGCGCCGACCTTGTAGGCGCTGTTGTCGCCGCTGCGCAAAGGGGCGGCACTTTTCATCCAGGCGCCATGCTGGCTCAGCGTGTAGCGGCCGACATCGATCATGTCGACGAAGGCGCGATGGGCGGGGCCGCAGTGGTAGCATTCCAGGCAGTTCTCGGCCAAAACCTTCCAATTGGCGTCGAGCACCGCGCGTTCGCCCCCCATCAGCGAATGGCGGGGGTTGACGGCGACCTGGTCGATCCACGGCATCTCGCGCACCATGTCGGCGAACATGTCGCCGGCCAGCTCCGACAAGGGCCGTGCCTGCGGATCGAGGTTGACGAACAGGAAGCCCAGCGGCGTTTCCAGCCGCACCGGCTCGAGGCCATAGGCGGCCGGGTCGAAGTCCGGCAAGTGCCGGGTTGCCCGCGCGCCGCGCAAGCTGCCGTCCAGCTCGTAGCTCCAGGCGTGATAGGGGCAGACAATGACCGAGGCGACGTTGCCGCGGCCTTTCAGCAACTCATGCGCCCGGTGCTGGCAGACGTTGTAGAAGGCCCGCAGCGCGCCGTCTTGCCCGCGCAGCACGAAGATCTCCTGATCGATGATGCCCGCGACCAGGTAGTCGCCGGCATTGGGCAATTCGCTCGCATGGCCGACGCATTGCCAGACCTTGTGGAACAGGCGCGTCTTTTCCGCCTCGAACACGGCCGGGTCGCTGTAGAGATAGCCCGGCAACGCGGCGGAACGCGCGGCATCCTCGGTCAGCTCGCGGATGGCGGCGGGTCGCTGCATAATCGCCTCCCAGCGCCCGGCGGCGCCGGGCAATCAATGTACGATCATTCATTGAGAATAGTATTCGCCTCTTGAAATCAAGGCAATAGGCGCAAAAGCCGGGGCGCGGCCCTAGCTCCGCGTGTAGCGGATGAAGCCGCCATACTGCGCCACCTGGTCGTAGAGCAGGCGGGCGGCGGCGTTGCTCTCATGGGTCAGCCAATAGACCTTGGACGATCCGGCGGCGTCGGCCGCCTCGTAGACTGCCTCGATCAGCCGCCGCGCCACGCCGGAACGCCGGCCGCGCGGATCGACGAACAGGTCGTTCAGATAGCAGATGTTCTCCACCGACCAGGTCGAGCGGTGGAACAGGTAATGCGCCAGGCCGACCAGGCGCCCGTCGCGCTCCGCCACCAGGCAATGCACCGGCTCGCCCGGATCAAAGAACCGCCGCCAGTTGCTCGCGGTCACCGCCTCGGGCAGGCTGACGCGATAGAACTCCTGGTAGCCGCGCCACAGCGGCAGCCATTGCGCGTGATCCGCCTCGCGCGCCGGGCGGATCAGGGTTTCGTCTTGCGGCATTGCGCCCCCGTCGTCCTCGCTCGCCGGCAGTATACATCACTATACGTCACTCCAGGCCGCGGGCTTGCCAGGATCTGCTGCCGGCCACAAGATCGCCGGGAACTCATGAGGGGAGCGCATGCGTATCTCCGGTCAATCGGCCCTCGTCGCCGGCGGCGGATCGGGCATCGGCGCCGCCGTCGCGCGGCATCTGGCGCGGCAGGGCGCCAGGGTGGCGGTGCTCGACCTCAACGGCGAGGGTGCCCGCGCGGTGGCGGCGGAGATCGGCGGCCTCGCCTGCCCCTGCGACATCGCCGACGCGCTGGCGACCGAGACCGCCATCGCCGCGGCGCGCGCCGCGCATGGGCCGGCGCGCATCCTGGTGAACTGCGCCGGCATCCTGGCGCCTGGGCGCACCCTCGGCAAGGACGGGCCAATGCCGCTCGAGTCCTTCCGCCGCGTCATCGAGGTCAACCTGGTCGGCGGCTTCAACCTGCTGCGTTTGGCCGCCGCCGGCATGGCGCAGCTCGACCCGCTCGGCGACGGCGAACGCGGCGTGGTGATCAACGTCTCCTCCATCGCCGCCTATGAGGGTCAGATCGGCCAGATCGCCTATGCGACGTCCAAGGCCGGCCTCGCCGGCATGACCTTGCCCGCCGCGCGCGACCTGGCGCGCCACGGCATTCGCGTGCTGTCCATCGCGCCGGGCCTCGTCGAGACGCCGATGATGGCCGGCGTGAGCGAGGAGCAGCGCGCCGCGCTGGCGCAATCGATTCCGTTTCCCCAGCGCCTCGCCGAGCCGGCGGAGATCGCGAAGCTGGCGCAGCATCTGATCGAGAACGTGATGCTGAACGGCGAGGTGGTGCGCATCGACGGCGCGCTCCGCATGGCGCCGAAGTAGTCACTGCTGCCACTCTCGCGCCGTCATTGCCACCGACTCATTCGTCATCACCGGGCTCGACCCGGTGATCCAAGTTTGCGTGCGGCGCAGTGGAACTTGGATTGCCGGGTCAAGCCCGGCAACGACGATGGGAGGCGAGCAGTCTATCCACCCACGAACTTGTCGATCGCCTTGGCCAGCTTCACGTCGCGCGCGCTCAAGCCGTCGCAATCATGCGTGCTCAAGAGGATATCGACGCGGTTATAGACGTTGAACCATTCGGGATGGTGGTCCTGCTGTTCGGCCAGCAGCGCCACGCGGTTCATGAAGCCCCAGGCCTCGTTGAAGTTCCTGAACTTGAAGCTGCGGGTGATGGCGTCGCGGTTCTCCGCGAGATGCCAGTGGCTGAGCTCCTGCAGCGCCGCCTGGCGCTCGGTCTCGGTGAGTTTCGCGATCATGGATCTCTCCTCATGCCGCCGCCACGCTGGCGTCCCGGCGCGGCGCCGTCAACCGCCGGCCCGACGCCGCAGCGTCTCCGGAAGATTTCTTATTGCGAATGACTTGCAATCGCATCAATGCTCTGCTACAAGGATCGGGCTCGCGGGGCGGCGACGGCTTCTCCCAGAAACGCCGAGACCAACACTGGCAAGGCCGGCCCGCGAGCGCCCCACATCCGGAAAGGCAGTGCCATGGCCGCGAAAAACCCGCCGCGTCCGGTCAACGACAACCGCGGCGCCGCAGCTAATTCCGATGCGCGGCCCCACGATGCCGGAATGCGGGTGACGGAGCTGGATTTCCCGGCGCAGTTCCTGCTCCGGGGCATGCGCCTGTGGCTGAAGGTGTGGCGCGACTGCGGGCACCAGCAGGGCGCCGGTCCGGCGCCGGCCAACGCCTATCGCGGCCTGGCCGGCGAAGGCTTCCTGCGCGCCGGCGTGCCGCAGGCGCTCGATTTCGTCGACGACATCTTCCAGGCCATCGCCGCGGCCGCCTTGCGCCAGGTCGATCTGCGCTGCCCGCCTTGCGCCTATGTGAGCGCCGACGAGGCGCTGCTGCTGGGCGCCGTGGCGGCGAGCCAGCGCAAGCAGCATGCAATCGCCTGGGCCGCCTTGGGGGCGCTGCTGCCGCCGGCGGCCGCGCGCGGCGCCCTGCCCGCGCTCATCTCGCTCGCCCTGACACTGCAGGGCGCGCGTCTGGTCCTGGGCCAGCTCGACGCGGAGCGATGCGTCGCGCCGGATCTGCGGATGGCGCTCGCCGCCGCCGGAGCGACGGCGCCGATCCACTGAGCGCAGGTCAGCTGCGCGCCTGCTGCGCGCGGATGCGCTCGAGGCGCTCGGCCGTCTCCGGCGTCAGCGCGTCGGCGAAATCCGCCAGCTCGAAGAGCGGCCGGATCTCGATCTCGCTCGGCCCCGGCATTGGATTTGGGCAGCGTTTCACCCAAGCGACCGCCTCGTCCATGTCCTTCACCTGCCAGAGCCAGAATCCGGCCACCAATTCGCGCGTGGCGGCGAAGGGTCCGTCGCTGACGCTGCGCTTGTCGCCATCGAAGGCGACCCGCTTGCCGGCGCTGGAGGGCTTCAAGCCGTCAGCCGCCAGCAGGATGCCGGCCTTGGTCAGTTCCTCGTTGAACTTGCCCATCGCCTCGAACATTTCCGGCCGACCCTTCACGCCGGCCTCGCTGTCTTCCGTCGCCTTCACCAGGACCATGACTCGCATGTTTCGCTCCTCTCTTGCACTGGCGGGATATCCGCCGCTGTTGGAACGACGAATGGCACGTATCCGGGCCGACATCCGGAAGCAAGAATTCTACGCGGCGGGTTCGCTCTCTGGCCGCAAGGCGGCGAGCAGCCAGGCGATGAAGGCGCCGACCCGCGCATTGCCGCGCGCCGCCTTCGTGGTCACCGCGTAATAGGCGTAGGAAGAGGGCCGCGAAACCGCGAAGGGCCGCACCAGCCGGCCAGCCGCAAGTTCGTCGCCGATCAGCACGCTGCGCCCCAGCGCGACGCCCTGGCCCAGCGAAGCGGCCTGGTACAGCTGAACGGAATCGGTGAAATGTAGCCCCGGCTTCTGCCCCGCTTCCCGCAGCCCAAAGAGATCGAGCCAGGGCTGCCAGCGGATCCAGGGCTCGTTCCCGAGCGCGCCGGCATCGTGCAGCAGCGCATGGGCGGCAAGATCTTCCGGCGCGCGCAAGGGCGGCTCGGCATTCAGCAGCGCCGGCGCGCAGACCGGGAAGATTTCCTCGCGCAGCAGATGCGTGGCTTCGAGATTGGGAAAATCGCCGAGCCCGTAGCGGATGGCGAGGTCGGCCTCGTCGCGGTGCAGGTCCACCGTCTGCCGCTCCGAGCGGATGACGAGGTCGATCTCCGGATGGCGGGCGCGGAACTCCGGCAGCCGGCGCACCAGCCAGCCGGCGGCGAAAGACGGCAGCACGGTGACGCTGAGCCGCCCGGCGAGCGCGTCCCCCGCCTCCGGGTCGTGCACCTGCTGCGTCGCGCGGGCCAGGCGGTCGAAGCCCTCGGCAATGCCCGGCAGATAGGCCTGGCCCGCCGGAGTCAGGCGCACGCCGCGCGCCTGGCGGCGGAACAGCGCCAGACCCAGATGCTGCTCCAGCGCTTTAACCTGCTGGCTGATCGCGCCCGGCGTTACGCCGAGTTCGGCCGCCGCCTTGACGAAGCTCGCATGGCGGGCGGCGGCTTCGAAGGCGCGCAAAGCGGGCAAGGGCGGTACTCGGCGCAAATCAGGCTCCAGGCTTAGCCGTTCTAAGTCTTAGCATCATAACTTCTGGTTTGCGTGGCCGCCAGACTTCGGTCACCTAAGCCTAAGTTCTTGTCCAGGAGCCCATCAATGACCGGCCCAGCCCCGCTGACGCTGTACGATTCCGCCATTTCCGGCAACGCCTACAAGGTGCGGCTGCTGCTGTCCCAGCTCGGCCTGCCCTTCCGCCGGATCGAGTTCGACGTCGATGACGGCTCCACCCGCACGGCCGAATTCCTCGCCCGCAACCCCAACGGCAAGGTGCCCTGCATCGCGCTGGCCGACGGCTCGCATCTCTGGGAATCCAACGCCATCCTCTACTACTTCGCCGAGGGCACGCAGTATTGGCCCGGCGACAAGCGCCTGCGCGCCCAGGCGCTGCAATGGATGTTCTTCGAGCAATACAGCCACGAGCCCTATATCGCGGTGGTCCGCCACTGGGTCGCCCATCTGGGCAAGACGCCGGAGAACGAGCCGCAATTGCCGGGCAAGATCGCGCGCGGCTACCAGGCGCTCGACGTGATGGAAAGCCATCTGAAGCACCACGACTTTTTCGCCGGCCCCGCCTATTCCATCGCCGACATGGCGCTCTACGCCTATACCCATGTGGCGCCAGAGGGCGGCTTCGACCTCGGCCGCTATCCCTTCATCCGCGCCTGGCTCGCCCGCGTGGCCGCCCGGCCGGGGCATGTCCGGATCATCGACTGAAGCTCACAGATACCTAAAATGCCGTGTAAAAACATCTGCTTGGACCGCCGCACCATACCTCGGTATTAGCCGGTTGTTAGGATTCCCGCTCTAGCCTGCTTAATCGGCTGTTTACGATGAGCTTTGAGGCGGGACATGGCTTCCATCACGCGCGACTTCCACACTTCGCAGGCCGCGGCGCACGCCGGGCTCCGACGCGGCCTGATGCTCGGCCTGGAGCGGGCGCTGGCGATCCTCCTGGCAGCGGCGCTCGCCATCGCCTTGGCCTTCGGCGTTTTCTCGACGCGGCCGGCTTCGGCGGAATACATCCCGCAGAACCCGATGCTCGACGACATCATCAGGATGCAGGACCTCAAGCTGGTCCGCCGCGATGACCGCCTCGGCATCGGCAATCTCGTCGTCAAGCATCCGCCGCTGAAGAAGGCCGAGCCCGGCGATCCGAACTACGAGAGCTGGGGCACCGCCTTCCTGGTCAGCGAATGCCACATCCTGACCGCGCGCCACGTCATCGATCCGAGCGATCCCGACGTCGAGACCAATGACCTGCCGCTGAAAAGCAAGATTCAGTTCGTCATCGGCCCGATCCGCGACCAGACCAAGGTGCGCAAGGCCAACGACATCAGCAAGCTGGGCGAGATCCTGGATTCCACCAAGGCCATCCCGGTGGCCTGGGGCCAGTACCAGTTTCCCAAGCCGGACGACCCGGCCGGCAAGCGCAAGGCGGAATGGGAGAATTTCTACGAGGACTGGGCGCTGCTGAAGCTCGAGAAGTGCCTGGGCGAAGGGCCGAAGGGCTACATCCCGCTGGCGCTGCAGGGCATCACCACCGAGGAGCTGCTGAAGCGCGGCGAGCCCTTGCCCGCGCGCGGCATCAGCGGCCCGCCGGAATCCGGCATCTCGCATCTGTTCGACGACGACGATTGCGCCGTCTATGGCCAGGTCGAATGGGCGCTGTGGAACAGCACCTGCTTCGCAAGGCCGGGCTCTTCCGGCTCGCCGATCCTGACCTCCGACGGCAATGGCGGCTGGAACGTCATCGCCATCCTGACGCGCGGCACGGTCGGCGGCTCGATCCGCCAGGAATTGCTGGCCGACGAACGGCCCAAGGGCTGGCCCTGGCGCGTGCAGCACATGGAGCTGGGCAATCCGGTTTCCGGCCTGCTGGCGCGCATCAAGCCGATCCTGGAGCAGGACAAGGGTGCCCGCATCAGTGGCGCCCTCACCAACAAGCCCTATGCCGAGAAGGACGATACCTTCGTCGCCGCGCTCGCCGCCCTGCGCGAGGACAAGCCCGACGACATCGACCTCGCCACCCGCTGGCTGCTCGCCCTCTACAAGGCCAAGGGCGCCGAGGCGGCGCTCTCCGAGCTCGACAAGCTGCTGGCGCTGCATCCGGACTCGCGCGAGCTGCGCAGCGTGCGCATCGACATCGTCTACCAGGACAACCTCTACCACACGACGGCATGGAAAGAGGCGGTGAAGGACATCGTCGAGTTCCGCGACCGCTTCCCCGAATTCAACGAGATGCAGGTCATCCAGGCCGAGCTGCTGATGCTGGGTGGCCAATGCCAGAACGCCGCCAACCTGTTCCGCAAGTCGTGGGACCGCCTCGGCGGCAACACCACCGTGCGCATGAGATGGGCCGACGCCATGGCCTGCGCCGGCGAGCATCGCGCCGCGCTCGGCGCTTATGACGAGATGCTGCGCCACGCCACCAAGTATCCGCACGCGCTCTATAGCCGCGCCATGGTGCGCTTCCGCATCGGCCAGCCGGAGCCGGCGCGCTCCGACCTGCGCCGCATCATGAAGGAGGACCCGAAGGCGACCTGGGCGCAGATGATGCGCGCCATCTTCGCCATGAACGAGGGCCACCACCTGGAGGAGGCGGAGAAGGACCTGCGCCAGGCGATCAGGGAGACCGACGACGATCCGATGCCGGCGCTGGCGCTGGGCGCCGGCCTGCTGGCCCAGGGCCGCGATTCCGACGCGATCGAGGTGCTGAAGATCGCGCGCAAATACGACGAGCACGATGCCGCCGCCGCGCTGATGATGGCGGTGGCGCTCACCAAGGCGGGCAAGGCCGATGAGGCCAAGGCCCAGCTCGCCAACGTGCTGCAGCCGCATGACGACCCGCAGCATTGGGTGGTGCAGCTGGTCAAGTATTTCCAGGGCGAGATCTCGGCCGAGGATTTCCTGAAAGCGGCGGAGGCCGGCCCGGAAGACACCAAATGGACCCGGCTCGGCCTGTCGCATGCGTATGTCGGCATGCTGGCCTATGCCCAGGGCAACGTGAAGGACGCCCGGCGCTATTTCGCCACCGCGCCCTATCTCGACCGCACCTGGCCCGAATATTCCGTCATCGACACCTGGCGCCGCGCTGCGGAGGGGTGACCGTCAGACACATCGGATTCGAAGGCAATCACCGGGTCGCAAGGCCCGGTGATCTGTTTTCGACATGTCGATGCAGACTGCCCCCGTCATCCCGGCCTTGAGCCGGGATCCATCTTTCCGCCGCAGGAACCGCTGAAGCCTGGACCCCGGCTCAAGGCCGGGGTGACGGTGAGCGTGTCTCCACCGTCATACCTCGGCTACCGCACCACCTGCGTTTCCCAGCCGTCATACGCGCCGTCGCAATCCGCCGCGAAGCGGGTGAGCATGTCGGTGATAGGCGTCATCGACGCTTCGTCGGGCAAGCCGACGTGCCAGAAGGTGACGCCATGCATGTTGACCGCGGCCGCCGGGCTTATATCTGTGCTGATTTCGTCGAAACGCGAGCCGAGCATGGCGATGAACCGCGCCTGTGCGGACTCGTTCGGGAAATAGGCCCAGTGCCGCACCCGTCGCGGCTGATCCAAAGAATCGCCCTCGGCGCGCAATGCGGCTGCCACCTTCGCATTTCTGGTGTCGCGGTGGCGATCACCGGCAAGGCCGGCCCATATTTTCGCGAACAGGCCCTTGCCGGCCATCGCGCTACCGATACGGGTCCGCCGCGTCCCTCAGCCCGTCGCCCATGAAGTTGAACGCCAGCACCACGATGATGACCGGCACCATGGGTAGCATCAGCCAGGGGTAGAGCACGACGACGTTGATGTTCTGCGCCTCGTTGAGGACGACGCCCCAGGAGGTGATCGGCGGGCGGATGCCTAGCCCTAGGAAGGAGAGCGCCGTCTCGCCCAGGATCATGTTGGGGATGGCGAGCGTCGCCGAGGCGATCAGGTGGCTCATGAAGCTCGGCATCAGGTGCCGGAAGATGATGCGGTTGGGCGAGGCGCCCATCAGCTGCGCGGCGACGCAGAAATCCTCCTCGCGCAGGCTGAGCAGCTTGGAGCGCACGGCGCGCGCCAGCCCGGTCCAGTCGATCAGGCCGAGGATGATGGTGATGCCGAAATAGATCCAGAGCGGCGACCAGGTGACCGGCAGGATCGCCGCCAAGGCGAGCCAGAGCGGCAGATGCGGGATCGACCGCACCACCTCGATCACGCGCTGCACCACGTCGTCGATCCAGCCGCCGTAATAGCCGGCAAGGCCGCCGAAGACGATGCCGAGCACGATCGACACGGCGACACCGACGAAGCCGATGGTGATCGAGATGCGCATGCCGTAGAGGATGCGCGAAAGCATGTCGCGCCCCAGACGGTCGGAGCCGAGCAGGAACATCGGCGCCTTCTCCGGCGGGCAGACCAGGTGCAGGTCGCCTTCGACCAGCCCCCAGAACCGATATTTGTCGCCCTTGCAGAAGAAACGCAGCGGCATCGGCTTCTGCGGATTCTCGGTGAAGGTCCGCTTCAGGGTCGACATGTCGAGCTTGTAGTCGAGCGCGTAGACGAACGGGCCGACGAACTCGCCCTCGTGGAACAGATGCACGCTCTGCGGCGGCACGTAGATGTAGTTCACGTTGCGGGTGTCGACGTTGTACGGCGCGAGGAACTCCACCACCGCGATCATCGCATAGAGCACGCAGAGGACCCAGGCGGAGACGAGCGCGACCTTGTGGCGTCGGAAGCGCAGCCACATCAGCCGCCACTGCGAGGCGAGATAGATCCGCTCCTGCTCCGGCGTCGTTTGCTCGACCGAATAGGGATCGAACGGCGCCTGCGAGACATAGTGCTGCAGCGGCGCGGCCTGGACCCGCCCGGTGCCCGCCATGTCGCGCTCCTGACTCATTTCGACACCCCGCCGCCGAGTCGGATGCGCGGGTCGAGCAGCGCCAGCAGGATGTCGGAGATGAAGACGCCGAACACCGTCAGGAATGCCATGAACATCAGGAACGAACCGGCCAGGTACATGTCCTGGCTGCGCAAGGCGGTCAGCAGCATCGGCCCGGTCAGCGGCAGCGACATCACCACCGAGACGATGACCGAGCCGGAGATCAGCTCCGGCAGCAGCGAGCCGATGTCGGCGATGAAGGGATTGAGCGAGATGCGCAGCGGATACTTCACCAGAAGCCTGCCGGTCGGCAGGCCCTTGGCGCGGCCGGTCGTAACGTACTGCTTGTTGAGTTCATCCAGCAGGTTGGCGCGCAGGCGACGGATCATGCCGGCGGTGCCGGGCAGCCCGATCACCAGCACCGGAATCCACAGATGCGCCAGGATCGACTGCATCTTGTCCCAGCTCCAGGGCTGGCCCTCGAATTGGGGGTCCATCAGGCCGCCGATGGAGACGCCGAAATAGACCTGGGCCAGATAGAGCAGGATGAGGGCCAGCAGAAAGCTGGGCGTGGCCAGCCCGATATAGCCCAGGAAGGTGAAGAGATAGTCGCCCACCGAGTATTGCCGCACCGCCGAGTAGATCGCGATCGGGAACGAGATCACCCAGACGAACAGGATCGAGGCCAGCGAGACGACGACGGTCAGCGCCAGCCGGTCGCCGACCACCTCGTTCACCGGCATCGAATGTTCGAAGGAATAGCCCAGGTCGCCCTGCAGCAAGCCGCCGACCCACTTCAGGTATTGCACGTGGATCGGCTGGTCGAGCCCATAGGTGCGGCGCAGGAACTCGATTTTCGCCGGGTCCACCGCTTCGCCCTGCGACTGCAGCTCCGCGAGATAGGTCTCGAGGAAGTCGCCGGGCGGCGCCTGGATAATGACGAAGATCGCGATGCTGATCAGGATCAGCGTCGGAATCATCACCAGCAGGCGTTGGACGAGATAGCGGAACATGCGGCGGACCTTAATTCAATTCGGGAGGACGGCGCCACCCCCGCGTTCCGCCGCGCGCGGCGCGCCGCCCCTGACGGTCCGCCTGGAGCCGCGGGTGCTGCCGTGCCGCCTCATTCCGGAATCGGGCTCAGCGGCCGATCCGAATCGGTCCAGAACGTGTCCGGCTTGTAGACGCCGAAATGGGCTCCGGGATCGAAGGCCCAGATCGCCTTCTCCGGCACGTTGTGAAGGTGCTGGCCGACCACCACGGGCTGCGGCACGTTGGCGACCGTGCCGATCGAAAATACCTGGTCGCTCCAGATCTTCAGCACTTCGTCCCAGATCCCGGCGCGCACGCCGCCGTCGGTCGCCGCGCGCCAGGATTGCAGCAGATCGAATAGGTGTTGCGCTTCCGGCAGATCGATCTTCTCGCCGGCCTCGCCCGAGGTCTCGATGAACTGCCCCCATTTCGCCCATTGCAGCTGCTGCTGGGTCGAGGGGCAGAACTCCCATGGGCTGAGATCGGCATTGGGCACGCCGTTGTCGATGCCGAAGAACACCGACATGATCGATTCGCCGGAGAAGACGCGGTTGCGGAAGACTTCGCGCTCCGACGGCTTGCTGAACAGGTCGACGCCGATCTTGCGCCAGGAATCGCGCACGAGCTGCAGGATGTCGGTCTCCTCGGTGCTCTCGCCGGCGGTGTCGATGACGATCACCATCTTCTCGCCGTTGGGCAGCAAACGCAGTCCGTCGTCGCTGCGCTGGGTAAGACCCATCTCGTCGAGCAGCGCATTGGCCTTGTCGAGATCCTGTTCCGACCAGGCGGTGGTGTATTCCGGCTTGTAGAGCGGGCTCTGCTGCAGCACCGTGTTGGCGCCGGGCACGCCGAGGCCGAAATAGATCGCCTGGTTGATCTCGTTGCGGTCGATGGCGAGGGACAGGGCGCGACGGCAGCGCACGTCGCGGAACAGCTTGCGCCAGGTCTCGTTGGTGGTGGTCAGGTTGGGATAGATGGCGAAGTTCGAGCCGCGCGCGTCATCCCACAGCCGCACCACGTATTTATGGTCCCGCTCCTCCGCCTCCTTGAGGATGGTGTAGCTGTCGAAACGGAGATAGCGCGCCTGCAGATCGGTCTCGCCGGCCGCGGCCTTGGCGGGGATCAGCTTCGAATCGCGGATGTCGAACACCACCTGGTCGAAATAAGGCAGCTGCTGGCCCTTCTCGTCCACGCGGTAGTAATACGGGTTGCGGGTGAAGATGAAGCGCTCGGCCGGCGGCTTGTTGCGCAGGGTCCACGGATCGAGGGTGGGCAGCTTCGGATTGTCGTTGCGGTACTGGTTGTCCTTGCGGTTGTGCAGGGCCGCCCAGCTCGGCTGGCCGGATTCCTCGACCTCCGTCTTCAGCTCCGCCTCGTCGCGGTACTTCTTGTGGTACTTTTTCAGGTAATGCCCCGGGCGGAAGATGTACAGCGGCGAGGCGCCGGCGATGGCGGGCAGGAAATCCGGATTCGGCTTGTCCCAGGAATAGCGCACGGTCAGGTCGTCGGGGAACTCGACCGTCGGCGCCTGGCCATCGACCTTGAGCGTCGTCGGGATGCCGGTCGGCATCAGCTCCTCGTTGTTCGCGACGTCCTCCCAGAAATAGCGGAACGCCTCGGAGGTGAAGGGCTTGCCGTCCGACCACTTGTGGCCTTCGCGCAGCTTGAAGGTGAAAATGCGGCCCTCCTGCACGTCGAAGCTCGCGCAGATGTCGGGCTGCAGCTTGTACTCCGTGTCGTAGCAGACCAGGCGCGCATAGGAATATGCGACGAGGACTCGGGTATCCTTGGGGTTCGCCATCAGCATGCGGAGCTCGCCGCCGAGCTTGCCCTGTTCCAGCATCCTGGCGACCGCCGGGTTGCGTGGCAGGCGCTCGGCCACCGGCGGCAGGTCGCCCTGGGCCTCGGCGCCGGCGAAATAGGGCGAGCCGATGAAGTCCGCGAAGGCGGACCGGGCGCCCAGCACCAGTCCGGCGCCCAGCGTGGTCAACAGAAAATCTCGGCGTTTCATGCAGCGCTCCTGATGTCGATACCCGCCCGTACCCAATGGCCGTCATAGACCTCGACCATGCCGGGCTGACGGTCCGCTTCGATGGTGAATGGCGCCGGCCAGGCCGCCGGGATGGAGGCCTTGCCTTCCATCAGACGGTCGAAATTCAGCCGGCAGGTCAGCGACGGATCCGGGACCGCCGCCAGCAAGGCGCGAGTATAGGGATGAACCGGGTTCTGGAACAGTCGCGCCGCCGGGGCCATCTCCACCAGGCGGCCGGCGCACATGACCATGATGCGGTCGGCAATGTAGTCGACCACCGCGAGGTTGTGCGAGATGAAGATGTAGGTGAGGCCGAGCTTCGCCTGCAGGTCCTTCAGCAGGTTCAAGACCTGGGCCTGGATCGAGACGTCGAGGGCGGAGACCGGCTCGTCGCAGATGACGATGTCAGGCCTTAGGGCGATAGCCCGTGCGATGCCGATGCGCTGGCGCTGGCCGCCGGAGAAGCTGTGCGGATAGCGGCGCAGGTGCTTCACGTTGAGGCCGACGAGGGCCATCAGCTCCTTGGCCATCTCCTCGCGCTCTTTCGCATTGCCAACGCCATGGATCACCAGCGGCTCGGTGATGATGTCGTAGACCGACATGCGCGGATTGAGCGAGCCCATCGGGTCCTGGAACACGAACTGGATCTTCTTGCGGAAGTCCTGCAGTTTCTGGCCCTTGAGCTTCAGCGTCTCGACCAGCTGGCCGCCTTCGTTGAACAGGATGCGTCCGGTATCCGGCGTAATGGCGCGCATGATGATCTTGGAGAGCGTGGTCTTGCCGCAGCCGGATTCGCCGACCAGGCCCAGGCATTCGCCGCGCTTCAACTCGAAGCTCACGTCGTCGACGGCGACGAATTCCTTCTCCGCGCCGGCGAACAGGCCCGCCTTGCGCACGGAGAACTTCTTGCTGACGTTCTCCACCAGCAGCAGCGGCGTGCCCAACCCGGCGCCTTCGGGCCAGGGCGTCTTCTCGGCGAACAGCTGGCCTTCGACCGGCTTGATCTCGCGGATCGGCGTCAGCCGCTCGCCCGGCGCCATGCCGAAACGCGGCACCGCGCGCAGCAGCGCCTGCAGATACGGGTGTTGCGGCGCCTGGAACAGATCCTCCATGGTGCCGGATTCCATGACCTCGCCGTGATACATGACGACGATTTCGTCGGCCACGTTGGCGACCACGCCGAGGTCGTGGGTGATCAGCAGCAGCGCCATCTGCAATTCGTGCTGCAGGTCGATCATCAGCTTCAGGATCTGCGCCTGGATGGTGACGTCGAGGGCGGTGGTCGGCTCGTCGGCGATCAGCAAGGTGGGCCGGCAGATCAGCGCCATGGCGATCATCGCCCGCTGGCGCAGGCCGCCCGACAGCTCGAAGGGATAGGTCTTGTAGCCGCGCGCCGGATCGGGGAAGCCGACCAGGCGCAGCATCTCGCACACCATCTCCTTGACCTGGCCGGCGCCGACCGAACGGTGCAGCTGCAGCGCCTCGCCGATCTGGTTGCCGATCGTGTGCACCGGCGAGAGCGAGGTCATCGGCTCCTGGAAGATGATCGAGATGGAGCCGCCGCGGATCGACCGCATCACCGGCCCGTCGCGCGGCTCGCGCGCGATGTCGATGAGTTGGCCGCCGTTGGTGCCGCCCTTGCGGGAATTGTCGAACAGGATCTGGCCGCCGGTTATGGCGCCGATCTTGGGCAGGATGCCCATGATCGCCTGCGCCACCACCGACTTGCCGGAGCCGGATTCGCCGACCAGCGCCACGGTCTTGCCGTGCGGCACGCGGAAGCTGACGCCGCGCACGGCTTCAAGCGGGCCGGTGTCGAGATTGAAGGTGATGCGCAGGTCGCGCACGGTGAGCAGGTTGCCGGCGTCGGCGAGGCCGGCAGCCGGATGGCCGGATTGGGCATTCGGTCCGGAGAGGACGTCGGTCATGCGCGGCCCGTCACGCGGCAACGCCGATGGCGGTGAGATTGTCCGCCGTGACCCGGTCGACCTGCACCTTGTTCTCGCGCGCGGCATGCGCGGCGCGGGCGACGATCTCGGCAAAGCCGGGCAGGGTGGATTCGATTTCGATCTTCGTCGCCGGCTTGCCCTCGCCGCGCAGGCTGAGCGACATCCAGCCTTTTTTGCGGTTGCGAGATACCGGATAAAAGCGCAGCGACAGCGCGCTGAGATCGGCCCAGCGAATCCGCTGCCTCCGGAAGGCCCCGCATTCAATCCCCTCTTCCGACACCCGGAATCGCGCCATGTTCTTCGCGACGGTCTGCATGGTGTAGACGACGAACAGGATGGTCAACCCCGCGAAAAGCCACACCAACTGGTTTTGCCAGTCGATTGTGACCAGGATCACAAAGAACAGGACCAGTCCGGAAAGGCTCCGGACATAGTCCCAAATCAGCGCCGAGAGCGGATATCTCAGCTCGGTCATTCAGTCGCCACACTCCGGAAACAGATCGGCGGCGCCGCGCCAGGTGATGCCGGGCCGCGCGGCGCACCAATCCAGCAGATCGCCCAGGAAGCTCCAGGTTTCTGTGTCATGGACCAGGTGATGCGTCAACAGACCCGTTGGTTCCAGGACATCCGCCATGCCGCTGCGCTTGGCCGCGAGGTGGGCCGCCAGCAGGCCCAGTGCCGGTCCGGTCCCGAGGAACCGCCGCCGCCCACCCTCCAGGGCCGCGCGCCAGTCGACGACATCGACATGGGTGTTGACCCGGCGGATGCCCGGCGCCGCCTCCGGCGCCGGCCGCGCCAGATAGCTGCTGATGCCGCGGAACCCGAGATCGCCGAGCAGCGTCAGATGCGCCGGGTCGAACCGGTTCCAGGGCGGCGTCAGCACCGGCAGGAAGCGCGCGCCCAAGGCCTCGCTCAGGCGCCGGCGCCCGCGCGCCAGCGCCTCCGTGACCTCCGGCCGCGGCCGCGCGGCGGGAAACTCCGATTTCTTGGCCCCTGGAGCGGCGCGGTTCTGGTGGTCGAAGCCGTGCTGCAATGCGGCGATCTCGCCACTCACCCCGGCCAGGGCTCCCACCAGGCTGGGCTCGAGCCGCGCCGGGATGACCGCGAGCGCGAGCGGCGCCCGCCCGGCGGCGAGCGCCAGCAGCCGCCGCAGCTCCGGCGTGTCGCCCACGGCATCGTCGTCGCGCCACCACAATTCGACCGCGCGGCCCTGCGCGGCCCAGGCGTCGCATTCGCGCGCCAGATCGTCCCAGCTGGCCGGAGCAACCGGGGTCATCGCCGCGCTTGCTTCCAGGCCGCGAGCAATTCCGCAGCACTCCTGGCCGCGCCGTCGAGGTCGAGCTCCAGCACCGCCGGCGGCTGCGCCGCGTCGATGGCGGCGGCGAGCGTCCCGGGCGTGAGGAATTCGGGGTCGACCATGCCCAGCACCTTGCGCTCGGTCAGCATGCGCGCGCGCAGGGTCTGCTCGCTTTCGCCCCCCTCGGCGAAAGGCACGACCACGGCGGGGCATCTGAGCGCGATCAGCTCCATCACCGTGTTGTAGCCGGCCTGGGACACGGAGAGATGGCAACCGGCCAGCAGGCCGGCGAAATCGGGCCGGAAGCTCTCGAGGACGATGTCGGGATCGCCCGCCGCCAGCTTGTCCAGCTCGCGGCGCTGCGCCGCCGGCAGGTTGGCGCCGGTGATGACGCGCCAGCGCCGGTGCCGGTGCCGCGTCATCTTCTTGGCGCGGATCGCGGCGCTGAGCAGCGGGAAGCCGACCGCGCCGCCGCCGGCGGAGACCAGGATATCGCCCTTCGCCCGGTCGAGACCGGCCGAGACCGGCGGCAGGCGTTCGACCACGAAGCCGGTGTAGCGGACCCGATCGGCGATCTCCGCCGCCAGCGGAAAGGTGAGGTCGAAGCGGGCCAGGCGCGGATCGCCATGCACCAGCACACAATCGACGTGGCGCTTGACGATGTCGACCGCCTCGCGGGCGCGGTCCATGCGGCCCTTGTCGACCAGGATGTCGCGCACCGACACGGCCACCAGCGGTTTCGGCAGCTCCGCCGCCACGAGATCCAACAGCGGCAGCAGCTCGAAGCGGAACTGGCGCCGGCCGAAGGGATACATCTCCAGCAGCACGATGTCCGGCTTGGCCGCGTCATAGGCGTCGAGCAACGCCTGCTTGCGCGTCACCTTCCAGCGCTCGTCGACCTTGTTGCCGTCGGCATCGAGCAGATGGGTGAAGTTGGAATCGGAGGCGACCGCCGGCGGCAATTGCACCACCTTGGACGCCTTCGGCGCGACGCCCTCGACCGGCGCGCCGCCGAGCACGAAATCGACGCTTGCCCCCGCCTCGATCAGCCCCTGCGCGATGGCGGCGGCGCGGCGCAGATGCCCGATGCCGAGCAGATGCTGCACATAGAAGAAGACGCGGGGAGAGGTCATGACGCACGTCTCTCCGGCGTCACGCCAACAACAAGATCGTCACCCCGGCCTTGCGCCGGGGTCCACGCTTCCGCCGCACGGAACCATCGGACAAGCCGCACGCCCTCACCACCGCTCTTGCGACACCACAATGGATCCCGGCGCAGGGCCGGGATGACGGCCTGAGATGCGGCACTGCCCGTGCGCCACGGCTCGGCGAACCCAATCACCCCTCCAGACTCACATTCAATTGCTCGATCCTCGGCATCCCGTCCGCCTCCAGCGCATACACATGCGCGCAGTTGGGCCGCAGCTTCACCGGCGGCTTGCCGATCATGGGCCATCCGCTGGCGAGCGCATAGAGGGCGCGGCCCACCGCCTTGTGCGTCACCAGCACCGTCGGGCGGCCGAGTTCGGCCAGCCGCTGCAGCAGCGGCAGCAGCCGCGCCTGCACCTCGCGCGGGCTCTCGCCCTGCGGCGCCCTGAAATCAAGGCCCATGTCCTCGCGTTGGGCCGTGTCGCCGGTCGGATCGGCGCGCAGATCGGCGAGCCGCTTGCCTTCCCAGGCACCGAAATCCATCTCGATCAGCCGGCTGTCGATACCGATCTCGGCATCGGGAAACAGCAGCCGCGCCGTCATCCGCGCCCGTTGCAGCGGGCTGGCGAGAATGCGGTATCCCGTCCAGGCCGGATCGAGGCGCCAGCGCGCGGCGACCGCGATGCCCTCCTCGTCCAGCGTCACGTCGGTGCGGCCCTGCAGCCGCCGATCGCGGTTCCAGGCGGTGGGCGCATGGCGCAGCACGACGATCCGGGTCATGGCCGCCCTTCTACGGGTTGACGCCGAGCTTGGCGAGTCGGCGCGCAAGGGTGGCCGCCGCCGCCGGCAGGTCGTGCCGGCGGATGACCTTCGCCCGCGCCGCCGCGCCCATCGCCGGCAGATCGGCTCTCAGCGCCGACTTCAGTGCTGCGGCGAAGGCGGCTGCGTCGCCCGGCGGCGTGAGAAATCCGGTCTTGCCGTCGGCGACGATCCCCGGCACGCCGCCGGAGGCGCCGGCCAGAACCGGCAAGCCGCAGGCCTGTGCCTCCAGCAGGGCCATGCCGAAGGCTTCGTTGATGGCGGGCCAGACCAGCAGATCGGCGGCGGCATAAGGCTCGATCAGCGCGCCCGGCGGCAGCGCGCCGAGGAAGCGCACCGGGCAGGACGCGTCGCGAAGGGCCGCCTCGACCTCCGCCCGCGCCGCACCGTCGCCGATGACGACCAGCAGCGGCCGCGTGAGCTTCGCGCGGCGCAGCGCCTCGGCCAGCACCCGGTAGGATGCGAGCTTGTCGCCCGGCCGCATCATGCCGACCGCCAGCAGCCAGGGTCGTTTCATGTCGAGACCATGCCGGTCGACGAGCGCGATGCGCGCCGCCTGGCGGTCCGGAACGCGGGGGGCGAATTCCTGCAGGTCGAGGAAGGGCGGCAGGTCGACGAGCCGCGATTTTTCCGCAAGCGCCGCCAGGCAAGGCTTGTCGCCGGGATTGAGGCAGAAGATCGCATCCGCCGTCTTGATCGCCGCCTCGGCGCCCGCATGGTTGAAGGCCCAGGGACCCGCGGCGCGCTTCGGCGCGTGGCTCGCCTCCGCCACCAGATACGGAATGTCGAGCGCCGCGGCGATGCGCGGACCGATCCAATCCACCGCCTTGTAATAAAGGTGATAGGTGAAGACGGCGCGCGGCCGTTCCTTCTTCGGCAACGCCTTCAGCTTGGCGATGCGCCGGTCGGCGACGCCCCAGGCCTTCATGCGCAGGCTTTCCTGGGCCAGCGGCAGCGGTTCGGCGAGGCGCGCGCGCAGCCGGCTCGCCAGCTCGAGTTCAAACCCCGCCCGTTCCAGCGCCCGCCACAGCAGCCGCGCCACCGTGCGGTCGCCCGACGGCACCGGATGATCGGGCGGCTTCAGCGGCGCGTAGAACAGGATGCGGGTCATGGCCCGTCCGCCCGGAACCGCCGCGCCAGATCGTCGATACCGCGCTCCATGGCGAAATCCCTGCGCACGCGCTGGAAGCCGCCCTCGGCCAGTTGCGCGCGCAGACCGGCGTCGCGCCCCAGCCGCAGGATCGCGGCGGAAAGGTTCTCCGGCGCCTCGGGCAGCACCAGCCAGCCGGTCTCCTTGTGCAGGATGAGCTCGCTGATCCCGGCCAGCCGCGTGGCGATGACGCAAAGCCGCTGGCTCTGCGCCTCCATCAGCACATTGGGCAGGCCGTCGCGGTCGCCGTCCTCGGCGATGCGGCTGGCCAGCACGAAGAGATCGGCCCGGCGATAGGCATCGAGCACCTGCTCCTGGGGTGCGGCGCCCTGCCAGGTGATGCGCCTGGCGATCTGCAGCGTCTCCGCCAGGCTCTTCAGGGCGTCGAGGTCGGGCCCGCCGCCGATATGATGGAAATGCCAGTCGAGTTCGGTCGGCAGCAATGCCAGGGCCTGCAGCAGGTCGGGATAACCCTTCTTCGGCACCGCGCGACCGACCGAAAGGATGCGCAGCGGCGGCGTCGCCTGACGCGCTGGATTGTTCGACGGCGGCTCCGGGAAGCGCCTGAAATCGAGGCCGTGATAGACCAGGTTCACCTTGTCGCGGTCGGCGGAATCGGCGATCTCGCGCAGATGGTCGTAGCCGTCGCGGGTACAGGTCACCAGCCAGTCCATGGTCGCCAGCTTCTCGCGCTTGTCCCAGTCGGGCGAGGTCCAGATGTCCTTGGCGTGGGCCGAGCAGCTCCAGCGCAGGCCGGTCATCAGATGCGCATAATAGGTCGCCGAGGCCGGCGTGTGCAGGAAATGCGCATGCAGGCGCGTCGCGTCCTTCGGCAGCTCCGCCACCAGCACGCAGGCCTGGCCGAAGCGCCGCGCCCGGTTCGGGTTGAAGTCGCGCCACAGGTCCCTGATCCATTGCCGGAAGGCGCGGCCGAAGCCGGGCCGGCCCATCGCCTTCAGCATCCCGCGCAGCACGCGCAGCGGCTCCTGGTAGAGGTATTCCGGCAGATAGCTGACCTTGGCTCCGATCTCGCGATGCACCGGATGCACCTGCTTGTCGGTCGGGAAGCGCAGCGACACGATGTCGATGACCAGGCCGCGCTGCTCCAGCGCGCGGATCTCCTGCGCGATGAAGGTTTCCGACAACCGCGGATAGCCTTTGAGGATGAAGATCAGGCGACCGGTCACAGGTGAATTCACTCGATCAGATGATTGACGTCATGCCAAGGCTTGTCCTTGGCATCCACGAGTTTCTATCCATCAATCGCGATTGAACCAAGCAAACTCGTGGATGCCCGGACCAGGTCCGGGCATGACGGCATCGGGATGCCATGGAACTGCGCTTGGTGCCTACCGCGCCTTGCGGCTGGCGACCGGCAGGCGCGGCTTGGTGCCGGGGTGGCGTTCGCCGACATTGCGCACCGGGCCGCGCTCGGCCTTGCGCACGCGGGCGAGCGCCTGGGCGACCAGGCGGTTGACGTTCTCCAAGCCATCCATCAGCCCCGGCACCACCACCTCGCTCGGCAACGCCTGCTGCGGCAGCTGGCGCAGCGCCGTCGCCATGCGTTTCCAGTCGCGCTGGCCGTCATCCTCCAGCATCGAGGAGAGGCCGAGCTCCTCCGCCCGCTTGGCGCGGATGAACTGCTCCATGCGCGGCTGGGTCCGGGGCACGATGACCGCGCGCTTGTCGAAGGAGAGGATCTCGCAGAAGGTGTTGTAGCCGCCCATGGCAACGACGCCGATGGCGCGCGCCATCAGATGCTCGATCTGCGCGTCGAACGTGATGGCCTCGACCTTGTCGAGCTTGTTGGCGCGCTGGATGAATTCGGCCTGGCGGTCGGATTGCATGAAGGGGCCGAGCACGAGGAGCGCCGGATAGGGCAACGCCTTGTCGTGCTCATAGGCGCGCAGCACCCAGTCGATGACGTCCTCGCCGTCGCCGCCGCCGCCGGTCGTCACCAGCAGATAGGGCGCTTCGATCTTCTGCAGCTGCCAATGCGCCGGCGTGCCCTGGGGCAGCGAGCGGTGCAGGTAGCCGGTATAGGTCATCTTGCGCCGCACCGATTTCGGCAATTCGATGCCCTCCAGCGGATCGCAGATCTGCGGCAGGCCGTAGACCCAGATCGAGTCGTAAAGGTCGCGCAGGGCCGGCACCGCCTTCTTGCGCTCCCATTCGGGGATCAGGTGGACGGGATCGTCCATGATATCCCTGAGGCCCAGCACCAGATGCGTGCCGCGCTCCTTCAGCATGCGCAGCGTCTTCTCCACCTCGCCGCGCAGGCCCAAGGGCTCCTTGTCGACGATGAAAATGTCGGGATCGAAGATGTCGGCGGTGTGCTGGATGATCGAATCGCGCATCGCCAGCGTCTCGTCGATGTCGATCAACAGGCTCAAGGGCGTGTAGTCGCCCGAGCGGAGCTTGATGACGCCGGGGATGCGCACGAAATCGACGCGGGCGCGGAAGTTGAAGCTGCCGATGATGGGCGAGCCGGTCAGGATGATGACCGACATGTCCTTGTTCTGGTCGACCAGGGAATGCGCGATCGTCAGGCAGCGGCGCAGATGCCCCAGGCCGAACGTATCGTGCGAATAGATGAGGACGCGCGCGTCCCGGTTCTTGGTATCGTTCTTCGGCACGCGCCTGTCCCCAGTCATCGGCGAGCGGGGGGAGTATGACATAGGGTTTTTCCCGGTGAAAAGTCGTGTTTTCGTGACCGTTTCGGGATGGCAGGCGGTGTTCCGCTGCCGCACCACGCCGCCAAGGCACGGATTTCATGCAGCTTTTTAGGACTCACCGCCTTGTGGCGCCAAGCCGCACCGCCTATTGTCGCAGGCGGGGGCGGCTGACCGGCTGGCGAATCCGGCGGGCGCGCGCGGGGCATAGAGGCGGGTAATGGAACAATCCCTGTTTCGCTACATCTGGCGCAATTCCTGGCGCGACCAGTCGATCATCCTGGTCATCGTCGTCGTCGCGCAGGTCTTCTACTTCATCTCCCTCGACCTGCCCAAGCAGATCGTCAACCAGGCGATCCAGGGCGAGGCCTTCGACGGCGGCGCCTACACCACCAAGTTCCTGAACGTCACCGTCGGCCCCTACGATTTCCTCGGCATGCCGGAGGTGACGCTGTTCCCCGGCTTCGACCTGGAGCGGCTGCCTTATCTGGTGGCGCTCTGCTTTTCCTTCCTGTTCTTCGTGGTGCTCAACGGCTGGATGAAGCAGCTCGTCAACACCGAGAAGGGCCGGCTCGGCGAGCGCATGCTGCGGCGCATGCGCTACGAACTCTACGACCGCGTGCTGCGCTTTCCCATCAGCCATTTCCGCAAGGTGAAGCAGGCGGAAGTGGCGACCATGATCAAGGACGAGGTGGAGCCCTTGGGCGGCTTCATCGGCGACGCCTATATCACGCCGGCCTTTCTCGGCGGCCAGGCGCTGACCGCGCTCTACTTCATCATGATCCAGAGCGTGTGGCTCGGCCTCATCTCGATCGTGGTGCTGGCGGTGCAGCTGGTCGTCATCCCGCTGCTGCGCCGGCGCATCCTGGAGCTCGGAAGGCGGCGCCAGATCACCGCGCGCCAACTCGCCGGGCGCATCGCCGAGGGCGTCGACGGCACGGTGGAGATCCATTCCAACGACACCTCGAACTACGAGCGCGCCGACATCGTCAATCGCCTGGAAACGATCTTCCTGATCCGATTCGAGCTCTATCAGCGCAAGTTCTTCGTCAAATACATCAACAACATGCTGTCGCAGACGACGCCGTTCCTGTTCTACCTGATCGGCGGCTACCTGGCGCTCACCGGGCGCTTCGACGTCGGCTCGCTGGTGGCGGTGATCGGCGCCTACAAGGACCTGCCGAGTCCGGTGAAGGAGCTGATCGACTGGGACCAGCAGCGCCAGGACGTGCAGATCAAATACGAGCAGGTGATCGAGCAGTTCACCCCGGCCGGCATGCTGCCGGAGGAACTGCAGCGCGTGATCGAGGCGAGCCAGCCGCCGGAAGGCGCACTGGTTGGGCAATCCCTCGCCCTGCACGACGACAGCGGCGCCACGCTGCTCGACAACGCCACGCTCGAGTTCCGCCCCGACGCCCATGTCGCCATCCTCGGCACCGGCGATTCCGGCAAGGAAGCGCTGGCCCAGGTCCTGGCGCGCCTGGTGCCGCCGAGCGCCGGGACTTTACGCTGGGGCGACGCCGACCTGGCACATCTGCCGGAAGGGGTCATCGGCCGCCACATCTCCTATGTCGGCGACGAGACCTATCTGTTGCCGCAGTCGATCCACGACAACCTGACCTATGGCCTGAAGCACCAGCCGCTGCGCCCGGCGAAATACGAAGGCCGCGCCTTGGCGCATTACCAGCGCCGCATGGCCGAGGCCTTGCGCGCCGGCAATCCGCCCCTGGACGTGCATGCCGAGTGGATCGATTACGAGGCCGCGGGCGTCAGCGACGCAACCGGCCTCACCCACCGGATCATCGAATTGCTGCCGCTGGTGGAGCTGGAGGACGACCTCTATCAGTTCGGCCTGCGCGGCCGCGTCGATCCGGACCGCAACCCCGAGACCGCCGGCATGTTCCTGCTGGCACGCGAGGCGATCCATCGCCGCCTGGAGGAGCCTGAGTTCAACCATCTGGTCGAACCCTTCGACCCGGCGCGCTACAACCGCAACATGACGGTGGCGGAGAACCTGCTGTTCGGCACCGCGCGCGGCGCGGTCTTCGACCCCGATTCGCTGCGCGACAACAAGCTGCTGATGAAGGTGATCGAGGATCAGGGCCTGAAGCCCGCCTTGATGGCGATGGGCTTCAAGATCGCCGAGACCATGGTCGAGCTGTTCGCCGATCTGCCGCCGGGCCATCCCTTCTTCGAGCAGTTCAGCTTCGTCTCCGCCGACGATTTGCCTTCGGCCCAGCAATTGCTGAACCGGGTCCAGCGCACCGGGCTCGACAAGACGGCACCGATCGACCAGCAGCGGCTGGTCGCCATCACCTTCCCCTATATCGAGGCCAGGCATCGCCTCGGCCTGATCGATGCCGCGCTCGAGGCCAGAATCCTCGCGGCGCGGCGCGCCTTCGCCGAGACCCTGCCGGAGGAATTCCACGCCGACATCGAGTTCTACGACCCCGCGCGCTACAACGCCGCCGCCACCGTGCAGGACAACATGCTGTTCGGGCGCCTGGTCTACGGCCAGGCGCAGGCGGCGCAGAAGATCTTCCGCATGGTCTTCGAGGTGGTGAAGGAGCTCAACCTCAAGACCCAGGTGCTCTCGGTCGGGCTGGAGCACAATGTCGGCACCGGCGGCCGGCGGCTCACCGCCGCGCAGCGGCAAAAGGTGGCCCTGGTGCGCGCCCTGCTGCGCCGGCCGCGCATCCTGATCCTGAACAACGCCCTGGCACCCCTGGAGGCCGCGCTGCAGGCCCGCATCGCCCAGTCCCTGCGCCACGCCATGCAGGGTCGCGCCTTGCTCCTGGTCACCGACAACGCGGCGCTGGCCGCCGGCTTCGCCGAGGTCGCCGTGATGCGCGATGGACGGATCGTCGAGCACGGGCCGGTGGAGCGCCTGGCCAAGCCCGGCAGCGCGCTGGCGGAACTGGGCGTCACGGCGCCGGCCGGATGAAAAACCAGAAAAATCCGGGCCGCGGGCCCAGACAACAGAATCCGGGCAGCAGAATCCGGGCCACGGGCCCGGGCAGGGACCCAAGAACGAAAACCTCCGTCTGCTAGCCAAGCGCGCCGCGACGGAGTCATAATCCGGGAGGAAAGGGGACGAGATGAGCATTCTGGACGATGTGGAAGCGCTGAAGCGCACCCCGCTCTTCGCCAAGGTCGAGCCGTCGCGGCTGAAGCTGATGGCCTTCGCCGCCGAGCGCACGCAGTTCCGCGCCGGCGAGGAGATGTTCCACCAGGGCGACAACGCCGATGCCGCCTACATCATCCTGGAAGGCCGCGCCGACGTGCTGATCGACACGCCCAACGGCCCGCTGAAGGTGGCCGAGGTCGGCCGCGACGCCTTCGTCGGCGAGATCGGCATTCTCTGCGACGTGCCGCGCACCGCCACCATCAAGGCGACCGAGAACCTCACCACCCTGAAGATCACCAAGGACTTGTTCTTCCGCATGGTGAGCGACTTTCCGACCATCTCCATCGAAGTCATGCGCGTGCTGGCCCAGCGCCTCGAGCACACCACGGAGCAGCTGCGCGACGCGGTCGCGACCAAGCATTGAGCCGCCTCGATTCCTTCATCCGCCGGCTGGAGGCGCAGCGCGCCTGCCTCGATCACGCGGCGCGGCTGATCGCCGATCTGCCCGGCAATGTCCTGGAATTCGGCCTCGGCAATGGGCGGACCTATGACCATCTGCGCGACCGGCTGCCGGCGCGCGACATCTATGTCTTCGACCGCCAGGTGGCGGCGCATCCCGATTGCATCCCGCCCACCGAGCGCCTGTTTCTCGGCGATTTCCGCGACACCCTGCCGAAGGCGATCCGGCAGCTCGGCCAGGCGACCGCCCTCGCCAATCTCGACATCGGCTCCGGCGACGAAGCGGCGAGCCGGGCGCTGGCCCGCATCATGACACCCCAGGTGCTGCAATTGCTGCGGCCCGGCGGCATCCTCATCAGCGACCAGCCGGTCGAGGATGCGGCGCTGGAGGCGCTGCCGCTGCCCGCGGGCATCAAGCCGGGACGATATTTCCTGCAGCGGCGGCGCTGAGGGAATCCGGTCAGGCTCGTCTCCGCGCTTGCCCCTGTGTTAGCTTGGCGGCAGCATCCAGCCGACACACACAGGAGCGCAATGGCCAGCATCGACTTCGCCAACACCCTGCTATTGCTGGCCGCCGCCCTTGCGGTCGTCGCCATCTTTTCGAGCCTGATCGCCCAGCGTTTCGGCGCGCCGCTGCTGCTGGTGTTCCTTGTCATCGGCATGCTGGCCGGCGAGGACGGCCCCGGCGGGCTGCATTTCAGCGACTACCAGCTCACCTATCTGGTGGGCTCGCTGGCGCTGGCCGTCATCCTGTTCGACGGCGGGTCGCATACGCGGCTCGCCGCCTTTCGCGGCACCCTGCTGCCCTCGACCACGCTCGCCACGATCGGCGTCGTGCTGACCACCGCCCTCACCGGCGTGCTCGCCGCCTATGTCCTCGATCTCGATTGGATGGAGGGCATGCTGGTCGGGGCCATGGTGTCGTCGACCGACGCGGCGGCGGTGTTCTTCCTGCTGCATTCCGGCGGATTGGAGCTGAAGCGCCGGGTCAACGCGGTGCTGGAGATCGAATCCAGCACCAACGATCCGGCTGCCGTGCTGCTGACGGTGGTCCTGGTCGAGGCGCTTCTGGCCGGGGTGATGACATCCGGCTGGCCGATCCTCGGCGAGATCGCGCAGCAGGCGGCACTCGGCGCCGCGCTGGGCCTGGCCGGCGGCTTCGCCATTTCCTGGGCCCTGAACCACGTTCCCTTGCCCTCCGGCCTGCACCCGGTCCTCGCCCTGTCGGGCGCGGTGCTGGTCTATGCCGCCACCGCAGTGCTGGGCGGCAGCGGCCTGCTGGCGGCCTATCTTGCCGGCCTGGTCGTCGGCAACCGCCCGATGCGGGCCCACGCCAGCATCGCGAGCTTTCAGCAGGCGGCAACCTGGCTCTCCCAGATCGTGATGTTCACCGTGCTCGGCCTGCTGGTGACGCCGTCGCGGCTGATCCACTACGCCCTGCCCGCGCTTGCGATCGCCGCCTGGCTGATGTTCGTCGCGCGACCGGTCGCGGTCTGGCTCTGCCTGCTGCCGTTCAAGTTCAGTCGCCGCGAAAACCTGTTCATTTCCTGGGTCGGGCTGCGCGGCGCCGTGAGCATCTTCCTGGCGGCGATCCCGACCCTGTCCGGCGTGCCCCATGCCGACATGTATTTCAACATCGCCTTTGTCGTCGTGCTGGTGTCGCTGCTGGTGCAGGGCTGGAGCATCAATCCCTGCGCCCGATGGCTCGGCCTTGCCTTGCCCCGGAGCCGGCCCTCGGTGCGCCGCGTGGAACTCGATCTGCCTGGCCAGCTCGAATACGAGCTGGTCGGCTATCCGATCGAGCGCGACAGCGATGTGCTCGCCCATGCCAGCCTCGCGCAGGGCACCCTCGCCCCCGGCATTCTGCCCCGCTGGGCGCGGCTGGCGCTGGTGGTGCGCGGCAATGCGATCGTGATGCCGGCGGAAGCGGGGGCACTGCTGCCCGACGATCACGCCTACTTCCTGGCGCCGCCGGACCGCGTGCGGCAGCTCGACAGCCTGTTCGCGCCGCGTGGCGCGGAAGAGGCCGAGCACGAGGTTTCCGGCGAGTTCGCCTTCAGGGGCGACGTGCCGATCGGCGTCGTGCGGGAGCTCTACGGCCTTGCCGCGCTGCCGGAGGATGCCGCCGGCACGATCGCGCAGCTCTTCGCCGAGCGCTTCGAGGGCAGCCCGGAGATCGGCGACCGGCTGGATCTCGGCGGCGCGCATCTCATCGTGCGCCGGATGGAAGGGGATCGCGTGACCGAGGCCGGCTTGCAGATCGACGGCGACGCCCCGCGGCTGATGCGCCGCCTGCTGCGGCGACAGACCTTGATCGGCCGCATTGCCGCCGCCTGGCGCAACTGGCGCGCGCGCCGGTAAAGCCCGCGCCGGACCCGTTCGCCGGCACCTCCTGCGGCGGCGGCAACGCTCAGAGTCCGAGCGCGGCGGCGACCTTGTCCAGTGCCTTCGACCCGGTCGAGCCGTTGGGCGTGTTCGTCGCGGCGCGCGCCGCCCTGATGTCCGTGAACAGCTGCTTGGAAAGACGGTAGCCCAGCTCGCGATAGGCTTCGAACTGCTCTTCGTCGAAGAACTGGTCGAGCGTCGTCTGGTGCGGAAAGTCCTTGTTGCGGGCCTTGTAGCCGTAGATGTCGCCCGGCAGGGACCTGGTCAGCGTCGACTTCACATAGATGAAGATGCCGTCGGTGCGGTCCGGATATTCGATCCTGCCGATGGCGTAGCCGCGCCGCGCCAAGTTGTAGCGGTCGGCGAAATTCTCGCTCGCCCGGCCCTTGGCGTCGGATGAGCCCGGCATCAGGTGCACCAGGTCGTACTCGTCATCCACGAACCGGATGTTGACGCCGAAATCGACCCGCACGCGTTCGATCGCGCAGGAGAGATCCTCGAAGCTGAAGCCGGTGTCCTGCCCGGCGTCGCTCACCCACAGCAGGCGCACCTGGCGGCGGATCAGCTCGTAGATGGCGAGGTTCTCGAAATGCCCACCGTCGGAGAGCAGCACATAAGGGCCGCGCTCGTGCAGGTGGCGCCCCGAAAGGCTGCGCCATCCGGGCGCCAGCAGATGCGGCATCCTGAATTTCGGGGTGGCGTTCTGCCCGGCATAGGCGCGCGGGTTGCGCGCCCAATAGCCGAGATTGAGACCGAGGAAGCTGAGCAGGGCGGCATAGGCCTTGTTGCGCAGCCCGCCCGAGCCGTGCGGGCCCGCATGAGCGTTGAGCGCCGCCCCGGAGATGGCCGCGGCGGTCGGCAGGCTGAGAGCCTTCATGCCGATCTCGGTCTTCACCCAGCCGGTCGCGTCGCTGCCGCAGAAGACTGGCGACAGCAGGAAATTGTCGCCACCCCGGCCGCGGAATCGGCGGTCGTCGGAATCGCTGGCGATCATCGTCGTGCTGATCAGGTGGAGCGGCCGCGGCACCGCCTTCATCGCCTGCAGGTAGCCTTCCTCGGTCTGCGCCCATCTGGCCGCCCGCCACGCGCATTTCTCCAGCGCGTCCTCATCGGCGCAGAACACCTCCATCAGGCGGTCGCGATAGAGCCGATGCTGGCTGGTGTGGTTGATGTTGATGTTGAGGGCCAGGAGAAGTCCCAGCGCGCCGACGAGGAGCGGCCCGATGAACGCCGCGACAGGACCCGGAACCGGAATCCAGGAAACGCTGCCCAGGCCCCAGCCGAGCAGCAGGGACCGCGAGACGGCGGCGATCTGGAAGCCGACGATGTAGGCCAGCAGGATGACGCCGAAGACCAGCGCGATGCCGCCGACCACCATGAGCGCGCTCTTGATCGCGGAGGGCGGCTTGACGTCGCCACCGATGATGGCGCGCAGCTTCGTCACCTGCGCCGCCGCGCCAGCCAGGGCGGCGAGCAGCGCGCCGAAGGTCGTCGGCAGCTGCCCCTTTCCCAGGCCGGCGAGATAGTCGTGCAGCCAGGGCAGGATCGCGAGCAGCAGCAGGCCGGCGGCGAACAGCAGCAGATTGCCGTGACGATGCATCCAGGTGATGCCGGTATAGTAGCCTTGCAGGGATTTGCGGATGTCCTCCTCGCCGCGGAAGGCATGGCTCGACCGCAGGACCTGGAACAGGCCGCCGAGCAGGATGATCGCCAGGAGCGCCAGCGCGGCACCCGCCGGCCAGAGCGCCAGGTAAGGTGACTTCTCGCCCTTGTCGCCCGCGGCCAGCGCGTTGAGCGCGATCGAATCCGACCAGCCGCCGAATCGCAGCCGGTCGTCGAAGATACCGACGGCGATGCAGGCACCGAGCATGCCGACCAGCAGCGCCATGTAGGGCAGCACGCTGCTGATGAGCCCGCGCAGCACGCCTGCCGCCAGCGCCGGCCGGTCCAGCATCCGGCTTGGGGTCAGGAAGCTGGCATGCTGGCGCAGATAGCTGACGATCTGATAGGCGCAGAGATCCGCCACGTTCGTCGGCTTGGCGGTGCGCACGCCGATGGCGCGGAGCTTCGGATCGGCATTCAGATAACCGAACGGGAACCAGCCGCTGTCGAAGTTCCGGGCGAAGTAGTTGCGGAAGTAGGTCAGCGCGCTGCCGATATAGCCGCCGCCCGACACCGTCGACAGGTAGTCGAAACGATTGAACACCTTGTAGCCGTGCAGCGCCTGCAGCACGCCCAGGGCGAAGGAGGCGGAGCGGATGCCGCCGCCGGAGAGCGCGAGGCCGAACACGCCGTCCTGCTCCGGGTCGAGACCGAGGCGTCGGAACTCCTCCGCCTTGACGCTGTCGAACTCGCCGGACTCGAAATGGATCCTGCCGCCGGTTTCCGGTGTCGGGCCGTCTTCCGCCATGGCGCTCCCCCTGTGGCAAGTACCGACAGGCTATGCCCGGGACGGGAGACAATCAATCTTCTGCAACCATTCGGCGCGGCAGCCGGCGCGATTTTCGTGACCGCGCGTCACGCAACCTGTGGCCTCCTCTCAATCGAAATCGAGCACCACCGCCACATGGTCGCTGGGCTGGGCCCAGGCGCGCATGTCCTTGCGGATGCGGGCCCGCTTCAGGCTCTTCTGCAGATCCGGCGTGACCCAGATGTGGTCGAGGCGGCGGCCGCGGTCGTTCTTCGTCCAGTCCGGCGAGCGGTAGCTCCACCACGAGAACAGCTTCTGGTCCTCCGGCACGAAATGGCGCACGGCGTCGACCCACTTCCCGGCCTTCTTGATCGAGGTCAGCTTCTCGACCTCGATAGGCGTGTGGCTGACCACGTCGAGCAATTGCTTGTGCGACCACACGTCGTGCTCCAGGGGTGCGATGTTGAGGTCGCCGACCATGATCGACTTCTGCTTCGTCCGGCGCTTCCGGAAATACGCATTCATCTCGTCGAGGAACTGGAGTTTGTGAGCAAACTTCACGTTCTTCTTCGCATCGGGAATGTCGCCGCCGGCCGGCACGTAGAAATTCTGCAGGTCCAGGTCGCCCGGCAGGATCACCCGGCCGTGCCGCGAGTCGTCCTTGGCGCACCAGTTCTGCGGATCCTTGGCGAGGAATTCCAGGCGCGAGAGGATGGCGACGCCGTTATAGCCCTTCATGCCGTGGCGCAGCACATGCGGATAGCCGAGCGCCTTCACGCCTTCCTCGGGGAACTCGCTGTCCTGCACCTTGATCTCCTGCAGGCAGATGACGTCGGGCTGTTCCTCCTGCACCAGGCGCTGCAACAGCGGCAGGCGCAAACGCAGGGAATTGATGTTCCAGGTGACGAGGCGCATGGAAATTCCGAATCGGTTTTGGCAAATCGAAGCGGAGTGTGTAGCCGAAAAAGCGAACGCCCGGCCAGGGGAGGACCGGGCGTTCTTTTCTCCGTTGTCGGAGCCCGGTAACGGTGGGGGAGACCGCTTCCCGGGAAAACCGCAGCCATTGCGGCCACGGCTATCTGCTCTGTCACTCTAGTTGGGCAATGCTTGCCAAAGTTTCAACGGTGGGGAACGCAATCGGGAGGATTTTTTGGCTCACGAAATCGCGAGAGCAGATTTGATGCGCGATTTCCGCGAGATGATGGATCAATCCTACACCATGCGGCGGATTGACGCCCTCTGTCGTACGGCTTAGGCCGCCTTCCCGCCGCTCCTGCGGCCGCCCGGCGCCCGGCCGAGCCGCTGCGCGCGGCGCGCCCGGCACGCATCGCCGAAAGCCCGGAACAGCGCCATGGAATCCGGATTGTCGACGGCGCGGTATTCGGGATGCCATTGCGTGCCGATGCAGAAGCCGGCGTGATCCTTGATGGTGACCGCCTCGATAACCCCATCCTCGGCGCGGCCTTCGATGACCAGGCGCTCGGCCGGCCGGGCGATGCCCTGCCAGTGCACCGAGTTCACCACGGTCTCGCTCTTGCCGAGAATGCGCGCGAACTGGCCGCCGGGCAGGAACGCCACTTTGTGCGCCGGCTGATAGATGGCGTCATAGCCGGCATTCTCCGGCGCGCGATGATCCATGTGCCCTTCGACGCTGTGGATCTGCGTGCTTAGCGTGCCGCCCAGGGCCACGTTCAGCTCCTGGAAGCCGCGGCAGATGCAGAAGACCGGCACCTGGGCCGCCAGCGCGGCGCGGATCAAGGGCAGCGTGATCGCGTCGCGCCCGGGATCCTGCGGACTGTCCGGCCGGTCCGCCTCGCCTTCGTAGTGATGCACGGCGACATTGGAGGGCGAGCCGGTGAACAGCACGCCGTCGACCTGGTCGAGCAGCGCCGCCGGGTCCAGCACCGGGCCCAGAGCCGGAAAGGACAGCGGATAGGCTTCCGAGCCCTGGATGAGCGCGGTCAGGTATTTCTCGCCGACGGTGTGGAAGTCCTGGCCGCCGATATGCTTCACGCACATCGGCACGGCGACGATCGGCGCATCATTCGGCAAACGCATGGGCTCTTGGCTCCCTCGGCGCCGGCGGGGCAATTCAGGACCGGCGTTAATGCTTGGCCGAATTTAATGCCCGGCCGGCAAGCCGACAATCGCGCCCGGCGCAGGCCACCCCCTCAAGCGGCGCAGCCCAATGAGGGCCGGCGCAGCCCTCGGCCCCTGCCGCGATGGCGGACGGGGATGCCGGGCCGGGATGCCGGGCCGCAGCCTCTTCTCAAAACCGGCGCGGCGTGAAACAGATAAAGCCATGGAAATCGCTGCCATCCTCGATTCCGCGCTGCAGCAGCTGCTGGCCTTCAAGGGCCTCCTGGTGCTGCTCTGGCTGCTGCTGGCGCTGGCGCTGGAGCAATGGCGGCCGGCGGCCCTGCCGCCGCTGCATCTGGCCGGCTATGGCGCCGCCTGGTTCGCCCGCTGGGGGCGCAATCTCGGCTTGTTCGCGCTCAACGCCGCACTCTCGACCCTGCTGGTCCTGCCGGTCACCATCTGGGCCGCCTCGCTGCAGCTTTGGGCCCGGCCGGCGGAGGTGCCGCCGCTGCTCTGGCCGCTGATCGACATCGTGCTGCTCGACCTGTGGATCTACTGGTGGCACCGCGCCAACCACGTGGTGCCGTTCCTGTGGCGCTTCCACGAGGTGCATCACCGCGACCGGCACCTCGACGCCACCTCGGCGCTGCGCTTCCATTTCGGCGAGTTGTTCCTCTCCGCCTTGGTTCGGGCGGCTGTCATCATCGCGCTCGCGGTACCGCTGCAATCGGTGCTGATCTTCGAGACCCTGGTGCTGGTGGCGGCGATTTTCCACCACGCCAACTGGCGCATTCCGGCCGGGCTGGAGCGGGCGCTGGGCTACCTGGTCATCACCCCGGCGCGCCACTGGGTGCACCACCACCGGGTGCGGCGCGACACCGATTCCACCTATGGCACCATTTTCAGTTTCTGGGACCCGCTGTTCCGCAGCACCACTCCGACCGAGCGCACTCAGCTGATGCCGATCGGCGTCGAAGGACGGGATGAGGCGGATTTCATCGCCCTGATCGGCCTGCCGAGCCAGGCGGTCGCGACCCGCTCAACGCCGCCGATCGGCCCGTCAGCCATAGCCCCTGCACGCGCCCCGGCCGAGCTCGCCCGCGAAAGCCAGCCCTGACAGCCCGCCCAATCGACGGCGAGGCTTGACTGGGTGAGTACATAAGTACATAAATACCTCCGGAGGTGCGAGCATGGCTGCACGCGAACCCATCGTGGTCGAGCGGGTGCAAACCGGCATCCGCGTCGAAAAGCGGCTGCTGAAGGTGCTGAAGGCGGTGGCCGAGTATTGCGACCTCACCCTCGGCGACCTGGTCGAGGGCATCGTGCTGCATGCCTTCGAGGGCAAGGCGCCGTTCGATGCGGAAACCCTGCGCCACATCGAGGACCTGAAGCGGATCTACGGCCTCACCCTGACCGCCGCGGACAGCCACCAGCTGCAGGAGCGCAACGAATGACCGATCCCGATTGCGACGTCCTGGTCCCGCGGCTGGAAAGCTGCGCCCTCACGCCGGCGGAGTTCACCCACCGCGCCCATGTCCAGGCCGGCTTCGCCTATCTGCGGCGGCGCGGCTTTGCCGGTGCCCTGGGCGCGATGGCGCAGGCCATCCGCCGCTTCGCCGCGCATCACGGCAAGGCGGCGCTCTATCACGAGACGATCACCGTCGCCTTCCTCACGCTGATCCACGAGCGCATGGCGGAAGAGCTGCTTGCGCGCGGCGCCGAGGACCCGATGGTGCTGGACTGGACCGGCTTCGCCGCGCGGCACCCGGATCTTTTTGGTGGCGACCTGCTGGCGCGCTACTACCCGAAGGACGTGCTCGGCGGCGCGCTGGCGAAACGCTGCTTCGTGCTGCCGCGGCCCGCGACAAAGCCGGTGGAAAGCCGGACCTGATCCGGCGCGGCCTACCTGCGGTCCTGGCTCTTCTTCCTGGGCGTGGCGAACAGCTCGTTGGCGAGCTGGCCGCCGAACACCGCGTCATAGAGGCCGACGCGCACTTCGGTGCCGGCCGGGTCGACGATGGTCCATTGCCGCAGCTCCAGCGGCTTGTCGCCGAATTCCAGGATCACCGAGCCGGCATCCGGTTCGTCGGATTGCACCAGCCCGATCAGGAGGCTGTCCGCCTGGCGCCGGAACTGGGTCACGGTGACGTCACCGCCGAGCTTCACCTTCTCGCGCAGCAGGAACCACATCGGCGAGAGATTGAGCGGCACCTGCTCGATGTGATTGAGCTCGGCATCGTAGTAGGAGAGCAGCAGGCCATCGGCGACCAGGATGATCTCCGAGGGCGGATCGTATTCGACCCGCAGGCGGCCGGGCCGGCGCAGGTAGATGCGGCCGAAGGCCAGGCCCTCGCTCGCGGTATATTGCTGGAAGCTCGCCTTCACCGTGGTGAGGCCGTTCAGGTAATCCTCCACCCGCGCCACGTCGACCTTGTCGGCGTCGGTGAGCGACGCCTGCTGCGCGGTGTCGGCACGGACGGGAAACGCGAGGCTTGGCGCCAGGGGCACCGCCAGCGCGCCGGCGGCGGCGAGCCGCATCAGCCGACGGCGGGAAAGTCCAGTCTTCATCAAATCGTCCACGGATCCAGCGTTGCAATTCCTAACATATAGGACCCCGACCGGCCCCGCGCCAGCGCCGCCGGTCACGCTTGCGCGATCGGCCAACGCATTGAACGGTCTGCAAGAACTCGGTGCCGGGCGGAACTTGCTACAAGTTTAGGAATTCAGACTAGCTTAACGAATATCCCGGAGCATGGTTCCCGCGCCGCGCGCCGCGCCTCTCGGGATCCGTTGCCTCATGACGTCGCTGGACATCGCCTCCTCGCTTCCGCCGTCGCCAGCGAAGCACTGGCGGACGCTGGGCGCCAGCCTGCGCGAGAACAGCCTCATCCTGCTCTACGCCGCGCTCATCGCGCCGGTGCCGTATCTGGTGGCGCATTGGATCGGCGTCGACGGGCCGGCGCCAAGCCGCCTGCCGGGGATGTATTTCAGCTTCGCCGCCTTTGTGGTGCTCTCGCTCTTCTGCTGCTACGCGCTCTGGTACATCTATCACAGCCGCATCGCGCGGATTCCGGGCTTCCGCGAGACGGCGTGGCGGCGCGTCCGCGCCACCTATCTGACCCGCGAGCGGATCCTGCTCGCGCTGCCGCCGCTGCTGCTCTGGCCGGTGCTCGCCTCCGGCTTCTCCTTCCTCAAATCCATCATGCCGCTGGTGCAGCCCTTCTATCTTGACCCGGCGCTGGTCGAGATCGACCGCGCGCTGCATTTCGGCGTCGATCCCTGGCGGCTGCTGGCGCCGCTGCTCAACCATGCGCCGGTGACCTTCGCCATCAACGGCGTCTACATGCTGTGGATCATCGTGTTCAACGCCGTGCTGGTGCTGCAATGCGGCGCCGCGGGGAATCGCAAGCTGCGCCTGCAGTTCCTGGTGACCATGGCGCTGGCCTGGACGCTGGTCGGCAATCTGGCGGCCACGCTGATGAGCTCGGCTGGCCCCTGCTACTACCATCTGGTCGCCGACGGCCCCAATCCGTTCACGCCGCTGATGACCTATCTGCACAGCGTCTCGGAGGGGATGCGCTTCACGCTGCTCGATGCCGAGCATCACGTGCCGCTCACCTCCGTGCTGCTGCAGGACGTGCTGTGGCAGTCGCAGATGATGGGCGACCACGGCATCGCCAAGGGCATCTCCGCCGCGCCCAGCATGCATGTCGCTTCGACCTGGATCATTTTCCAGCTCTGCCTCGTCTATGGCCGGCGCGCGGCGATCTTCGGCGGCGCCTTCCTGCTGGCGATCCTGGTCGGCTCGGTCCATCTCGGCTGGCACTACGCGACGGACGGTTACACCGCCATCATCTTCTCCGCCGCCATCTGGTGGGCGGTCGGCCGCTTCCTGGACGTGCCCGCGGTGCAGCGCCTGATCTGGCCCAAGGGCCTCGCCCCCGCGCGCTAGCGGGGTTCGGCGACTTCAATCCCGCCCGTGATCCGGGGCCAGGACCTCGCGTTTGCCGACGTGGTTGGCCTGACTGACCACGCCTTCCTTCTCCATGCGCTCGACGATGCGGGCGGCGCGGTTGTAGCCGATCTGCAGGTAGCGCTGGATGAAGCTGGTCGAGCATTTGCGCTCGCGCGCCACCAGGGCCACGGCCTGGTCGTAGAGATCGTCGCCCGAGCCCCCGTTGCCGCCGCCCATGCCATCGACATCGAGCGCGCCGTCCTCCTCGTCCTCGGTCACTTCCTGCAGATAGGCCGGCTCGCCCTGGCTCTTCAGGAACTTCACGATGGACTCCACCTCGCGGTCGGAGATGAAGGGGCCGTGGATGCGGGTGATGCGGCCGCCATTGGCCATGTAGAGCATATCGCCCTGGCCCAGCAGCTGCTCGGCGCCGGTCTCGCCGAGGATGGTGCGGCTGTCGATCTTGGTGGTGACGTGGAAGCTGACGCGGGTCGGGAAATTCGCCTTGATCGTGCCGGTGATGACGTCGACCGAGGGGCGCTGCGTCGCCATGATGATGTGGATGCCGGCGGCGCGCGCCATCTGCGCCAGGCGCTGGATCGCCGCCTCGATGTCCTTGCCGGCGACCAGCATGAGGTCGGCCATCTCGTCGACCACGACGACGATGAAGGGCAGGGCGGAGAGATCGAACGGCTCTTCTTCGTAGATCGGCTTGCCGGTCTCGGGGTCGAAGCCGGTCTGCACCCGTCGCGTCAGCTGCTCGCCGGCGTTGCGCGCCTGTTCGAGGCGCTGGTTGTAGCCCTCGATGTTGCGCACGCCGAGCTTGGACATGGCGCGGTAGCGGTTCTCCATCTCGCGCACCACCCATTTCAGCGCGACGATGGCCTTCTTCGGCTCGGTGACGACGGGGGCCAGCAGGTGCGGGATGTCGTCATAGACCGAGAGCTCGAGCATCTTCGGGTCGATCATGATGAACTTGCACTGCTCCGGCGTCAGCCGATAGAGCAGCGACATGATCATGGTGTTGATGGCGACCGACTTGCCCGAGCCGGTGGTGCCGGCGATCAGCAGATGCGGCATGCGCGCGAGGTCGACCACGATCGGCTGGCCGCCGATATCCTTGCCCAGCACCAGCGCCAGCTTGGCCTGGCTTGAGGTATAGGATTCGTCCTCGAGCAATTCGCGCAAGGCCACCGTCTCGCGCTCGCGGTTGGGCAATTCGATGCCGATGACCGAACGTCCAGGAACGACCGCGATGCGAACGCTGACCGCGCTCATCGAGCGCGCCACGTCGTCGGCGAGTGAGACCACGCGCGAGGTCTTGGTGCCCGGCGCGGGTTCGAGCTCATAGAGCGTCACGACGGGGCCGGGGCGCACCTTGGTGATCTCGCCCTTGACGCCGAAATCGTCCAGCACGGTTTCCAGGAGCCGCGCGTTCTTCTCCAGGCTGTCCTCGTTGATGCGCTGCACCGCCAGGTTCTGCGTCGGGCGCGACAGCAGATCGACCGAAGGCAGCTCGAATTCGTCCTCGAAATCGAGCCGCGCCTGTTTCGCGCTCTCGCGCCTGGCCGGCCTGGCCTTGGCCTTCTTCTCGCGATGGAAGACTGCCACCAGCCCGCCGCGCGGCTCCGGCTCGACCCGGGCCGAGGGCGCCGGGGGCAGATCGATCTCGTCGGGCTCCGCCGCGCTGTCGAAATGCGGCTCGCGGCGCAGGCGCGGCGCTTGCGGCTTGGGCTCGCGATGGAACAAGGCGGCGAGCCGTGTCATCAGCCCGGCGCGCGCGGGCGCCGCGTCGTCTTCGTCCTCGTCTTCGTCGCGCAGCACGCGCGGGCGCGGCGCGGACGCCTCGCGGAGTCCCGCCTTGCCGAGCCCGCGATCGACCATCTGGCCGACGTTGCGACCCGCATTGGCGACGCGGCGGCCGAAGGTGAGGTAGCCGCCGAGCGTGATGCCGAGGGCGAAGTAATCGAGGATCAGCGCCGCCAGCGCGAAGACCAGCATCGGGATCAGGAGCGGCGCGTTCAGCACCGGCGACAATTCGAACTGCTCCAGCAGCAGCTTCAGCCCGCCCGCCCCATCGGCGCCGATCAGCAGCAGCCGGCCGGAGAAGCCGCCCATGCCGGCGATCCACGGCCAGGTGCCATCGGAAGGAATCGCCGCCACCGCGCCCGCGGTCGCCAGCGCGGCGAAGGGCAGCAGCACCAGTTTCAGCCACCAGCGATCGAGGCGCCGCTCGCGCAGCAGCTTCCAGCCCCAGATCAGCGGCGCCAGGGCAAAAAGCAGGGCCGCGAGCCCCAACCCCTGCAGCGCGAAATCGGCGACATAGGCGCCGGCCGGCCCCATCAGGTTCATGGTCGGCCCGTCGACCGCGCGGTTGAAGCTGGGGTCGCTCTGATGCGCGGTGGCAAGGCTGAGCAGATAGGCGAGCCCGAGCAGCATCAGCGCCCCGCCGGCGATCTCCGCCATGCGCCGGCGCAGGAACTCCCGCCACCCGCCGCCCGCCTGCTGCATCGGCGGCACGCCGCGCCGCCCATAGATCTGCTCGCCCGTTATCGCCATGAATTTACGCCCGTTCCGCTCTATCCCGCTTTGCGCTTAAATCACTGCCGTCATGGCAAGGCTTGGCCTTGCCATCCACGAGTCTGCTTCCGCTAGGCGTGAAGCGTTTCGTACAAGTCATTCCAATCCGCGTTCACCGAATTGATCAACCGCACTTTCCAAGCCCGAGGCCAACTCTTGACCGTTGTTTCGCGCTGAATGGCTGCCTCGATCGTATCGTGCCGCTCCACGTAGACGAGGCGGGTAAGCTTGTATCGCGATGTGAACCCCTTGACCGCGCCCGTTCGATGCTCCCACGCACGGCGTGCGATATTGTTGGTGACGCCGACATAGAGCGTTCCGTTCTTGCGATTGCTCATGATGTAGAGCCACGCGTCTGTCATCACTAGCTGCCGGCACCTTCACCCAGTCGACTTGTGATCGTGGCGGTATTGCATTCCCGGACTCGTGGATGGCAAGGCCAAGCCTTGCCATGACAACGGAGTTTTCGAGTTCAAGTGGCAACATCATACCACCCCGCGCCGCGTCGCGCTCAAGCTCCGGTGCTTGGCCGCCACGCGCGCCAGGATCGGCGCCATGCGCTTCAGCGCCGGGGCCATCAGCTCCGGCTCCAGCACCAAAGCAACGCGGATATAGGCCGCACCCGGGTTGACGCCGTTCGCATCGGCGCGCGCCATGTAGCCGCCGGGCAGCACCTTGATCGCCGCCTCGGCCCACAGCGCCTGCGCCGCCGCCTCGCCGTCGCCGACATCGAGCCACAGGAAGAAGCCGCCCGCCGCGCGCACCTCGCCGAAGACCGGCCCCAGGATCTGCTGCGCCAGCTCGAAATTCTCCTGGTAGAGCGCGCGGTAGCGCTCGACATGCACCTCGTCCTGCCACAGCTGCGTGGCGGCGGCGAGGATCGGATAGGGTGTCGCCACGCCGCCGAAATTGATCAGCTGCACCTGGCGCTGCATCAGCCGCGCATCGCCGGCGACGAAGCCGGAACGCAAACCGGCGCCGCTCGACCGCTTCGACAGCGAATGGAACACGATCAGCTTGTCGAGCGACCCGCCGAGATCGCGCGCCGCCTCCAGCGCGCCATGCGGCGCCGGCCCGCGATAGATCTCCGAATAGCATTCGTCGCTCGCCAGCACGAAACCGTAGCGCCGCGCCAGCGCCAGCCATTGCTTCAGGTCTTCCAGCCGCGCCACCGCGCCCTGCGGATTGGCCGGCGAGCAGAGATAGGCGAGGCAGGTGCGCATGAGGATCGCCTCCGGCACCGAATCGATGTCGGGCAGGAAGCCCGTCTCCGCCGTGGCGTCGAGGAAATAGGGCTCCGCCCCCGCCGCGGCCGCCGCACCCGCATAGACGTGGTAGAAGGGATTGGGCATCAGCACGATCAGCCTCTCGCCCGAGGCTTCCGGCCCGCTGTCCATTTCAGGCACCGCCGAGAGCGCGATGTGGAACAGCGCCTCGCGCGTGCCGGCCACCGGCACGACGTGCTTCTCCGGATCGATCATGCCGGCCGGCAGCTTGAACCGCCGCGCCAGCCACGCCGCCACCGCCTTGCGGAAGGCCTCGGTCCCGGTCGCCAGCGGATATTTGCCCCACAGCGCCGCCTGGTCCTGGATGATGCGCGCCACCTCCGCCGGCGGAGCAAACTGAGGCTCGCCCACCGATAACGCGAGCGGCGTATTCCCGCCCCCCGGCTGTACGCTTTCCAGCAGCTTGTTGAGCCGCGTGAACGGATGGAACGTCATCAGCGACTCGAGTCGGTCAGTCGTCATGCGCCCCCGATAGCCAGCGAATCCGGAAAAGTCCAACCGCCTCAAAGCGCGACTCGGCGCGACTCGGGAGGGCACAAACCGGAAACATCGAAACCACTTTAAGAAACCAACCTCAAGCCATTGTATTGCTTGAGTTTGAATCGCACAACCGCGTTCTCCTCAGGAATCCCGAATCGTTCCGATTCAGTTCCGCCCGAGTCGCGGGGCGTTGGGATTACGTAAAAGGCGGTAGGAGATGCCTGAGGCGCCTCTAGGGCGTGTGCTTGTCTCGCCAAGACGTGTCGGAGAAAAGCGACGGAACTGGTCGATGCAGCTTGTTCAGATCGGTCCCGACTTTCTCACCATCCCGATACTGGTGAATGAAGCAGTTCTCGCTTCTGTCGTACCGGACATTGGGAGGTAGAAAATGTTTGAGTTTTTCTGGATGAGCCGACGCCAGCGACGGGAATCCAATCCACTCGCCCAGCAGTATTTCCTCCAACAGATGGTAAGCGTGTGCGCCTTTCGGATTTGTTCGGTGCCCAATGGGATCCATGACTGCTATCAGCGGTCGTGAAACCGCCGGATACCAGCCATTTATGTTGTCCCTCACCTTATCCAACAATTTGACCGCAATCCGCTGCTGCAGCGGATCCATGCCGATTGACTTATCGTCCCAACGGTCAAATGACGAGTTCATCCATTCAAGTGCAAAGTGCCAATGGGAGTCGTTGTCTCCGTCAAAGCGGTTAGAGATCGCAGCCAATGACTCGTATGCCAATACAGCGATCGCCTCAGCTAGATTGTGATTTCGTTCGCCTTCCTGCTTAGCATAGAGCAGCACCCGGCGTTCAGTAGGTAGTTCGCTCAGAGAGTTTCTCGTTATCTTTATCAGCTCACAGATTCCGGAGGTGAGTTCCGAAAACAAGTGATCATTGACTTCACTTGTCTTCTCCTTACGCAGCGCCACATCCAACATCGCCCATCGATAGATGCTCGCAATATGAAAGAACTCTGTCGCTTCCCAATAGTGACCACTCCTAAGCATCGCGACGAGTGCCTTCTCCGTGGCGGCATTCAGCCTTTTGAGCATTTCGACAGTTATAGGCGGCGACCTATGGAGCCATAACCCATGAAATGGCTCACAGCCTTTGATGATCTGAGAGTGAGTGAACAACGCATCTGAAAGCACTGGCGCTACACCGAAGCCACCGAACTCGATCTCTCTGCCCATTATGCTGCTCGGTTCAACGATAGCGTGACTAGCCAACGCCTGGACAAACTGGCTTGCGGACCGGCGGGAGATATTTGCAGCAGCTAGGTCAGTTAACATTTGCGCGGCAAGCCAAGGGCTATGACTCACCAAACTCGTACAAAACGCGTTGTCGGCCACAAGGCGAAGCAAAGCCCGAGAAAATGCGGCCGCTTCAAGCTCCCGGTGATGGATAAAGTCGTAGAAGGCCGTCTGATCTGGTTCCCATTCGTCGAACGATGCCAACCGCACAAGGTCAACAAAATTTGCTTCCAGTTCTTGGGCGAAATCTACGTGGTCACGCGGGGTCGCTTCCGAAAGCATCCTTGCTGCGCTTCGGACAAAACGCACGACGTTGGTAACTCGGACTCGGACTGGCAGGACAACGGCTAGCGCCAGAGCAGCATACGTGATGAGAAAGAGTGCTGCGGAGGCCATCTCCCAGAAAATCGGGTAAGCAAGCAGCGATGATCTTTCAATGGGTAGACTGGGTAACAGCGAGGCAAGAATGACTGACGCAGCCGCGAGAAACACTAAGAGATACAGAACGCGGAGCGACAGTCTCCTACTATTCAGCCGGAAGAGAAATATCGGCTTGAGGAACTGCGGAAGGACGAGCGCAATGCTCAATGCAGCAATCGCATCGCCGATTGAGAAGTAGACTACTGCGGGGCTGGCAGGGTCATACCCACATAGTCCGAGAAGCTCGATCCCCAAGCACGCGTGCATCACAGCCCAGCCGTTCTTCAAAGAGTCGGCAGATCACGGCAAATGTCCTGAAGCTAACTGATATAAGTATGCGCCGCAATTTAGGATTGCGCTGAGGCGGCCGCCCTAATACCCAATCCCCACCACCGCCGGCTTGCCCGCCACCGCCTTCACCAGCAGCACGCCGCGCGAGAAGCCGTCGCGGCCGACACCGACGAGGCGGTCGGCCTTGGTCAGCACCTGGTCGCGCAGCGCGCGGACCTCTTGCGCGGTGGCGCCGCGGCTGCCGCCGTAATCGAGCACGCCGAAGACGGCGTTGGGCAGCACGCTGTCGTCGGTCTGCTTCTTCAGCATGTCAGTGAGATAGGCGCGCAGCTCGCCTTCCGTCTTCAGCAGCCGCGCATCCTCGGCGACGAAGGGCACGCCGCTGTGCAGCAACGCCTCGCCCACGTCCTTCTTGCGCAGGGCCTTCAGGAAGGCGAGCGCGCATTCGTTCACCGCGTCGTCGGTGAGCGCCGGGTCCTGCGCCAGTGACTCCACCGCAGGATAGGACAGCGCAGCGAGGCCGAGCGCCGCCGCCAGCAGGAAGGATCGTCGCGAAGCGCGCATCGGCCTCACATCGCCTCCCGCAGCATTCGCGTGTAATCCTCCGCGCTGGCGTTGCGCGGATTGGTCTTGTGGGTGTGGTCGGCCAGCGCGCCGTCGATGATGCGCGGAAACAGCGCCTCCGTCACGCCGAGCGCGCCGAGGCCTTTCGGCAGGCCAAGCCGCGCGTTCATCCGCGTGATCTCCACGTCGATCTCGGCGCCGGGGTGCAGCCCCATCGCCTCGGCCAGGCGTTCCATCTTGCGTTCGCCTATCACGCTTTCGGCTTCCGCGTTGAAGCGTAGCACCGGCGGCAGGAACAGGGCGTTCAAGGTGCCGTGATGCAGGCGCGGCTCCAGACCGCCGAGCGAATGGCTTAAGCTGTGTACGCAGCCCAGGCCCTTCTGGAAGGCGAGCGCGCCCTGCATCGAAGCGCTCATCATGTTGAGCCGCGCTTCGGCGTCCGTGCCGTTCGTCGTCGCCCGTTCGAGATATGCCCAGCCGCGCCGGAGCCCGTCGAGCGCGATTCCCTCGGCCGGCGGGTTGAAGGCGGCGCTGAGGAACGTCTCGATGCAATGGGCGATGGCGTCCATGCCGGTGGCCGCGGTCAGCAGCGGCGGCAGGCCAAAAGTCAGCTCGGGGTCGCAGATCGCCACGCGCGGGATGAGATGGGGCGAGATCATGGTGAGCTTGCGACCCGGCTGGTTATGCCCGCCTTCCAGGATGATGACGGCGCCGCGCCCCACTTCGCTCCCGGTTCCGGCCGTGGTGGGAATGGCGATCAGCGGCGCCACCTTCGGCGTGATCTTCGCCGCGCCGCCCTTGATCACCATGAAGTCTTCCAGCGGGCCGTCATGGGTCGCGGCGACCGCGACACCCTTGGCAAGGTCGATGGAGGAGCCGCCGCCCAGCGCGATCAGCCCGTCGCAGTATTCGCGCTTGTAGAGATCGACGGCGGCGCGCACCGCGCGCTCGGTCGGGTTTGAGGGCGTGTCGTCGAAGACCGGCAGGGATGCGCCGTCGTCGAGCTGCGCGGTGAGTCGCTCCAGCAGCCCCGCCGCGCGCACGCCCTTGTCGGTGACGATCAGCGGCCGCGCGATGCCGAGCTTCGCGCATTCGCGCTGCACCAGCTTTACCGCGCCGGGCTCAAACTGGATCTGGGTGAGGTATTGGATGAGGGGCATGGTGGCGTTCGCTCGTCCCGGTGATGCCTGTGACGCGCCGCCCTTGCCGCTCCCCACTCGTCACCCCGGGCTTGACCCGGGGTCCATAGTGCCGCCGCAAGGGCCTTGCGGTGTGTTCGCTCCGCCCCTGCTGCGGATGAATGGGTCCCGGCGCAAGGCCGGGACGACGAACGAGAGAGAAGCGACGGCGGTGCCATGCGCCGCGCCCTGTTCAGCGCGCTCTATTTATGATGCGCGGTGGTTAAAAATTGCTTCAGCCGGTCCGAGCGCGGATTGGCGAAATGCTCCTTCGGCTCGCCCTGTTCCTCGATCTTGCCCTGGTGCAGGTAGATGAACTTGTTGGCGACCTCGCGGGCGAAGCCGATTTCGTGCGTCACCACCAGCATGGTGCGCCCCTCCTCGGCCAGCTGGCGCATGACGCGCAGCACCTCGCCCACCAGCTCGGGATCGAGCGCCGAAGTCGGTTCGTCAAAGAGCATCACCTTTGGCTCCATGGCGAGGGCGCGGGCGATCGCCGCGCGCTGCTGCTGGCCGCCGGAGAGGTGGCTCGGGTAATGGTTGCGCTTGTCGGCGATGCCGACCTTGGCGAGCAGCTTCTCGGCGCGCTCGATCGCTTCCTTCTTCGGCAGCTTCAGGACGTGGACCGGCGCCTCGATGACGTTCTCCAGGATCGTCATGTGGGACCACAGGTTGAAGCTCTGGAACACCATGCCGAGGGTGGCGCGGATGCGGTCGACCTGCTTCCAGTCTTCCGGCACGGCGTGGCCGTCGCGGGTCGGGCGCATGCGGATCAATTCGCCGCTGACCGAGACCTTGCCGGAATCCGGGGTCTCCAGCAGGTTGATGCACCGCAGCAGGGTCGACTTGCCGGAACCGGAGGAGCCGATCATGGCGATGACGTCGCCCGTCTCCGCCTCGACCGAGACGCCTTTCAGCACCTCGAGATCGCCGAAGCGCTTGTGCAGATCCTCGACCAGCAATGCCTGTTCGGCCATCCCAACCCTCTCCCGCGAACCCCTGTTCGTCCAGTCTGTGCGTGAAGCCCCTGCCGCAGGCGGATGCCGGCGCGGTTGCTCCGCGCGGCCAATTGCAGGCGCCATTTCACCCGGTGGCGGCGCCTATCCGCCTGTTAAGGCGACCATATTCCGCGGGCGGGGATCATGCAACCGTCCTGCCCCACTCCGTCCTGGCTCCCCCCTCCTTGGTTAAGGCCGGCGCAATGCGACAGCGAGGCTCTTGCCGCTCCCCGGTGGACCGGTCAGACTTGCGGTAGAGCGGATCGGGGCCGCTCTACTCGATCGTGGCGATTCATACTGACGAGGGCGATTTCCATGCGCGCATTGCCGATGATCCTCCTGCTGCTGGGGCTCCTGCTGCCCGCCGGCGCGCAAGCCGCGGAGGAAGAGCCGATCGATTGCTCGGCCACCGCCTTCACCTTTTCCGGCGAGGGCTTCTATGTCGACTGCCTGCGCTACAGCAACCGCGCGGCCAAGGACGGCGCCAGCGGCGAGACCCAATCGGACCTCATCAGCATCACCTCCGACGAGCGTTCCATGTTCCTGACCGTGGTCAGCGTGCGGCTGACCGCGACGCGGCTCTACATGCGCCGGCAGGATCTGCGCGAGAACACCCGCGACTTCTTCTCCTCCATCGACCTCAACGACTGGAACGGCATCGGCAACAAGAGCGGCTACGACATGGCCGAGTTCAGCGCCGAGATCAGCGGCCAGCCCTCGCGCTGCCTCGCCCTGCAGCGCTACCTCAACCCGGTCGAGACCGGCTTCAAGCGCCACGTCATCGGCATCGGCTGCGCCGCCGGCGGCCTCGACCCGGTCTACGACGCCCTCGCCAAGCTGGGCGCGCCGGGGGACTGACGGCATTTACCTTCCCCCCTTGCGGGGGAAGGCAGCGAAGGTTTGGCGAACACAGTGAGCTTAGCCGGAGCCGGAAGGGGGTCGCGCCTTAAGGGCGCGCATCGCCGGAGGCGATAAGGGGCAAAGGTTATATTTTGAAGAGGCCCGGCGCTGCAACACCCCCCTTCCCAACCTTCCCCCGGCCCGTCGGCCTATGCCGACATGCGTCGGCGGGCGGGGGAAGGAGCAGACCGAGCATCCTCGTCCCTTTCCCTCAACCCGTGCTGCCCTTATCTTGAGGCCATGAACATCCAGGCCGCCCGGGGCAAGAGCGAAGCCACGTCCGACCGCGACCTCGCGCGGCAGCGGGACATCCTGGATCGCCGGGCCCTGGCCCTGGCTTTGCGCGGCGCAATCGCCCAATCCCCCGATCCGCGCATGGAAACGGCCGCCATCGGCGCCGTCCTGCGCGAGCATCTGGCGCGCGGCCGGGCGGAGATCCGCCGCCGCTTCGACGCCGACCCGCGCGCCGCCGAAAGCGGCAGGCGCCTCTCCCGCGAGATGAGCTTCCTGATCGACCAGCTGATCCGCGCCATCTACGATTTCACCGCCGAGGTGCTCTACCCCCTGGCCAACCCCTCTTCCGCCGAGAAGCTGACTCTGGTGGCGGTCGGCGGCTATGGCCGCGGCGAGCTGGCGCCCTTCTCCGACATCGACCTCCTGTTCCTGCTGCCCTACAAGCTCACCCCGCATTGCGAGCAGGTGGTGGAATACATCCTCTACCGGCTGTGGGACCTCGGGCTGAAGGTCGGCCAGGCGACGCGCTCCATCGACGAGTGCCTGATTCGGGCCAAGGGCGACCTCACCATCCAGACCGCGCTGCTCGAATCGCGCTACCTGTGGGGCGACCAGGAGCTCTACGACAAGTTCCGCAAGCGCTTCTTCAAGGAGTGTGTGGCCGGCCAGGGCGAGGCCTTCTACCAGGCCAAGCTCGCCGAGCGCAAAACGCGGCACGAGAAATTCGGCCCGTCGCGCTACCAGCTCGAGCCCAACATCAAGGAGGGCAAGGGCGGCCTGCGCGACCTGCAGACCCTGCGCTGGATCGGCAAGTTCCTCTACCGCGCCGACACGCTCGACCGCCTCGTCGATCTCGGCGTGCTGACGGCGAAGGCGGCGCAGCGTTTCGACAAGGCCGAGGCCTATCTGTGGACGCTGCGCTGCCACCTGCACTACCTGCGCAACCGCGCGGAGGACAAACTCACCTTCGATTCGCAGCTGGAGATCGCGCGGCGGCTGGGCTACCGCGACCATGCCGGCAACAACGCGGTCGAGCGGCTGATGAAGCACTACTTCCTCACCGCCAAGACCGTCGGCGAGCTGACGCGTTTCTTCTGCACCGCGGTCGAGGCGCAGCACCTGAAGCGCTCCTTCATCCGCCTGCCCTCGATCGGCTTGCGCAAGCGCGAGATCGAGGGCTTCGGCCTCGATGCCGGGCGGCTCTCGGTGCCGAAGGCGAAGCATTTCGACGATCACCCGATCGACCTCATTCGCATCTTCCGGGTGGCCCAGAAGCACGACCTCGACATCCAGCCGATGACCTTTACCTGGATCGCGGAGAAAGCGAAGCTGATCGACAAGGATTTGCGCGAGGACCCCAAGGCAAACGCGCTGTTCCTGAAGATCCTCGTCTCCTCGAAAGGCCCGGAGCAGACCCTGCGCCGCATGAACGAAGCCGGCGTGTTCGGCCGCTTCGTGCCGGATTTCGGCCGCGTCGTGGCGCAGATGCAGTTCGACATGTACCACCACTACACGGTGGACGAGCACACGCTCTTCGCCCTCGGGCTGTTGCACAAGATCGAGACCGGCGAGCTGAAGGACGAGGCGCCGATCGCGAGCTCGGTGGTGCATGAGGTGCTCTCCCGCCGCGTGCTCTATGTCGCGGTACTGCTGCACGACATCGCCAAGGGCCGCGCCGGCGATCATTCGGCGCTGGGCGCCGAGGTGGCGGAGCACTTCTGTCCGCGCCTGGGATTGAGCGCGGAGGAGACGGAGACCGTCGCTTGGCTGGTGCGCTATCACCTGCTGATGTCGAACACCGCCTTCAAGCGCGACCTCGACGACCCGCAGACCATCGCCGCCTTCGCCGACCAGGTGCAATCGCTGGAGCGCCTGCGCCTGCTGCTGGTCCTGACCGTCGCCGACATCCGCGCGGTGGGCCCGAAGACCTGGAACGGCTGGAAGGCGCAGCTGCTGCGCGATCTCTACAACCGGTCGGTCGAATACCTCTCCGGCGGCCTGGTCTTCGCCGGGCGCGAGGCCCAGGTGGGCGGCATCCTGGCCGAATTGCGCCAGAAGCTCGCCGATTGGCCGGCCGACGAGATCGAGGCGCATGTCGCCCGCGGCCATGCCGCCTACTGGCTCTCCTTCCCGCTTCCCATCCTGGAGCGCCACGCGCGGCTGATCCGCGAGGCCGAGCTCGACAAGCGCCCGCTCTCCGTCGATTTCCGCATCGATTCCTGGGAGGCGATGACCGAGGTCACCATCTACGTGCCCGACCGCGTCGGCCTGGTGTCGCAGCTGGCCGGCGCCTTTGCCTTGAGCGGCGCTAATATCGGCGAGGCGCGCATCTTCACCCTCAAGAACGGCATGGCCCTCGACGTCTTCGTGATCCAGGATTCCGAGGGCGGGCCTTTCGACCAGCCGACGCGGCTCGCCCGGCTCTCCGCCACCATCGAGCGGGTGCTGGAGGCGCCGGAACAGACGCTGGCCGCAATCAAGTCGCTGCCGCCGCATGTGAACCCGGCCGTGCGCGCCTTCCCGGTCGCCTCGCGGGTGCTGATCGACAACAAGGCGAGCAGCGCCTTCACCGTGATCGAGATCAGCGGGCGCGACCGCCGCGGCCTGGTCCATGCCCTGACCGCCGCCTTGATGGCGCAGGATCTGCGCATCGCCAATGCCAAGATTTCGACCTTCGGCCACCGCGCCGTCGACACATTCTACGTCAAGGATCGCTTCGGCCTGAAGGTCGAGGCCGAGCCGCGGCTGAAGGCGATCAAGTCGGCGCTGATGGAGGTGCTGAAGGACGCGGAAGTCAGAAATCAGAAATCGGAAGTCGGGTAGGCGCGTACGCACGATCTTTCTTCACGACATTGGGCGCCTTATCGGCTAACCATAGGATGCCACTTCCGACTTCCGACTTCCGACTTCCGACTTCCGACTTCTGGCCCATGTTCTCCATCCGCTCCATCCTGAAAGTCGGCACGCTCACCCTCGCCAGCCGCGTGCTGGGCTTCGCGCGCGACATGCTGCTGGCGGCGCTGATCGGCACCGGGCCGATCGCCGACGCCTGGTTCGTCGCCATGCGGCTGCCCAATCTTTTCCGCCGCCTGTTCGCCGAGGGCGCCTTCAACGCCGCCTTCGTGCCGATGTTCGCCGGGCGGCTCGAGGCGGGGGGTGCCCCCGCGGCACGCGGCTTCGCCGAGCGCGTGCTCGCCATCATGCTGGCCTTCCTGCTGATCCTCACCGTGCTGGCCGAGCTCGCCATGCCCTGGCTCATCATGCTGTTCGCGCCGGGCTTCATCGACGATCCGGGCAAGTTCGGCATGACGGTGCTGTTCACCGCCATCACCTTCCCCTATCTGCTGTTCATGTGCCTGTCGGCGCTGCTGGGCGGCATTCTCAACTCGCTGCACCATTTCGGCCACGCGGCGGCGGCCCCCATCCTGCTCAACCTGGTGCTGGTGCTGGGCCTCGCCTTCGTCGCCCCCCAGGTCGAGCAGCCGGGGCTGGTGCTGGTCTGGGGCGTGGCGCTGGCCGGGCTGCTGCAATTCCTCTGGCTGTTCCTGGCCGCGCGCGCCGCCGGCATGAGCCTGCGCCTGCCGCGGCCGCGGATCGACGGCGAGATCCGCCAGATGGTGAAGCTGATGGTGCCGGGGCTGATCGGCGGCGGCGTCACCCAGATCAGCATCCTGATCGCCACCATCCTGGCCAGCCTGCAGGACCAGGCGGTCTCCTATCTCTCCTATGCCGACAGGCTCTACCAGCTGCCGCTGGCGCTGATCGGCGCCGCCATCGGCGTGGTGCTGCTCCCCGTTCTCGCGCGGGCGATCCGCGCCGGGCGCGAGGGCGAGGCGATGGCCGCCTTCAACCGTTCGATCGAGTTCGCGCTGCTGCTGACCCTGCCCGCCACCGTGGGTCTGATCGCCGCCGGCGAGCCGATCATCCGCGTGCTCTATGAGCGCGGCGCCTTCACAGCCGAGGCGACGCAGAACACCGCCTATGCGCTGATGGCGATCTCGCTCGGCCTGCCGGCCTTCGTGCTCAACAAGGCGCTGCAGCCGGGCTTCTATGCCCGCGAGGACACGCTGACGCCGTTCAAGTTCTCGATCGCCACCGTCATCGCCGACATCGCCATCTGCTTGGCCTTGTTCCCCTTCATCGGCTTCGTCGGCATCGCCCTCGGCACCGGTCTCGCCGCCTGGATCAACACCGTGCTGCTCTATCGCAAGCTGCGCGCACTGCGCTATCTGGCGCCCGACGACAGGCTGAAGCGCAACCTGCCGCGGCTGCTGCTGGCAAACCTGGTGATGGCGGGCGTGCTCATCGGCGGGCAGGTGCCGCTCTCCGCCTGGCTGGTCGGATCGCAGATCGAGCGCGCCGCGTCGCTGGCGCTGCTGATCGGCGTGGCGGCGCTGGTCTATTTCGCCATCGTCTTCGCCACCGGCGCCTATACCCTCAGCGATTTCAAGCGCCACGCGCTCCGGAGATAGGCCCCGCGGCGACAGGCACTCAGTCGCCTTCCAGCAGCTGCACCTTGCCCACCATCGCCTCGGCCCGCGACGGGGTGGAATAGTCGCCGATCGGCCTCGATTGCGCGAGCCACATGCTGAGGATCATGTCGACGGTCTTGCCATCGCTGGCCAGCGGCAGGCCGAGCCGGCGGACATGCTCGAAGCTGTCCGAGCGCAAGGTGAGGCGGCCGGCAAGATAGGCGGGGCGGGCGGATTCGACCACCGCGGTCAGGGCTTCGGTGACCGGAGCCGTGCGTTCCGGCGGGCCAAGCTCGTCGAAGATCGAGCCGGTGATGTCGCGCCCGACCAGCCTGGAAAAGGCCGTGCCGGCGAGGCGGAAGCGGAAGCGCAGCCGTTCCGGCGTGCGAATCACCTCGAACAGCAGAATCTGCGGCAGCCGCGCCTTGGGCAGTTCCAGCGGATCGATATCGCAACGTGCCGGCAGCCTGCCGTCACGGCGCCTGGATTCCCAGTAATTGAGGAAGATCTGCAGCGCCGGTTCCTCGCATCCAGCCGGAAGACGATACATGCGCCGATGCCTCCCCGGAGCACTACGAACCGATCCGGCGGCGGCGTCAACTATGCGAAGGTCTATTCGTTGCGCAGATAGGGTGCGGCCTTGGCGCCCAGCGCGTACCAAGAGCCCCAGAAGCCGAGCAGCAGCGCCAGGCCGAGCGCGATCGCCAGCACGAGGGCGACGACGTCCGGCGCGAAGACCAGGGCGAGCAAGCCGAGTTCCTAGAGATAGCCGAAGGCGATGTCGCGCCGCCTGCCGCCCAGCATCTTCAGCGGCACCGCCTCGTAGATGCGCTTCTCCCGCCCCGCCGCGACGGCTCCAGTCGGCACCAGAATGCCGGCACCCAGCATGACCAGCGCGGTGCCGCGGATGGCGCTGGCTTCCTGGTGCTGGCAGGCACGCCGATCGACGGGCGGTACGTCCTGGCACCGTGACAGAACGCCTCGCTGTTCGGCCACGTCTGGTAGGTCGGAGTGCAGATCGGCTGCGCGGAGTGCAGATCGGCTGCGCGGCCGTTGTCTACTTCGTCGGCGTGGTCGCGCTCGGTGCCTTTGCGCTGTCCGACTTCAATGTCAATTCTTTCAGCCGCTGATTGCATATAGCGGATGACAATCCAGCGCTGCATCAATAGGTTGACCTCGGTTGAATCGCAATTTCGGAGAACAAGCTATGCGGGTGGCCGCGATTTTGATCAGTTGCCTCGCGACAATGGGATGTGCGGGTCTGTACGATCCACAAAGTGATCTCGCGAAGTGCCATGATCCGTTCGGCAAATTTGCTGTCGAGGCTTGCACGCGCGTCATCGAGTCCGACCAGGTTGGGCCCAAACAGAAGGTCGCGGCCCTGGTGGATCGCGCCATAGCCCATCGCTCGAGAGGCGCGAGCCAGGAATCCATCAAGGACCTCGATCAGGCCATCGGAATCGACGGCACCAACGCCGAGACATACTTCATCCGTGGCCGTCTGTATTTCGAGCTACGCCAGTATGACGAGGCAATCGAAAACTACGACGTCGCCGTCAAGCTCAATCCCAAGTATGCCGGGGCCTACAACAGCCGTGGCCACACGCACTTCACGCGCCACGAATGGCAGTTGGCGATCGACGACTATACCCGCGCAATCGAGGCGAACCCGCAGGCGGATTTCTGGCGCAACCGTGGCGAGGCGCACATGGCGCTGGGACAGACCGTGCTCGCGCTCGCGGATTTTGAGGAGGCCATTAGACGCGATCCAGACACCAGTCCAAGGGCATATATGCAGCGTGCGGGGGCGCGGGCGCTGAGCGGGGAGTTCGATGCTGCACTCGCAGACTACGATACGTTTATCGACCGCGCGGGGAAGGAACTGCTGTTGGATGGGGCGTTCTTCGTGAAGCCGATGATCGCGCGCGCCTATCTGGAGCGCGGCGATGTCTTCTCCTGCAAAGAAGACCTGGCGAGCGCGATCGCCAGCTATAGCGCCGCCATCGACACGATCGCCAGCTATGGCGAGCGCTTCGATAAGTCTCGGGATTTGGCGCAGGCCCACATCCGCCGGTCCGAGGCACAGCTCGCGGCGGGTCACCAAGCCGAAGCAAAGGCCGACCGGGACAAGGCACTCGCGCTCGATCCGGACTTGGTGTCCAAGATCGAGCAGTGGTCTCGCGAGCGAAAGGCTGCTGGCCTTCCGGCGCTGCTGTTCGGCCCGGATAACCCGGCAGCGACCGATTGAAGGGAAGCACCTAGATACGTGCGATCGCTGTTCTTGCCTATTCGTTGCGCAGATAGGGCGCGGCCTTGGCGCCCAGCGCCTGCCAGGAGCCCCAGAAACCGAGCAGCAGGGCGAGGCCCAGCGCGATCGCCAGGACGAGCCCGACGACGTCCGGCGCGAAGACCAGGGCGGCCTCCACCTTCAGCTTCAGGAACAGCCAGGCGCCGAGGGCGCCGAGCACGACCGAGAGCGTAGCGCTGACCAGCGCCAGCAGGCCGAATTCCCAGAGATAGCCGAAGGCGATGTCGCGCCGGCGGCCGCCCAGCATCTTGAGCAGCACCGCCTCGTAGATGCGCTTCTCCCGCCCCGCCGCCACCGCGCCGGCGAGCACGAGAATGCCCGCGCCCAGGGTCGCCAGCGCCGTCGAGCGGATCGCCGCGCCGACCTGAGTCAGCAGATCGAGCGCGGTGGCGAGCGCGTCCTTCACCCGGATCGCGGAGATGTTGGGGAAGCGCTCGGCGACGCGGTTCATCAGCGCGCCCTCCTCCGCCTCCGGCACGCGCACGGTGGCGATGTTGGTCTGCGGCGCCGATTCCATCAGGCCGGGCGAGAACACCATGACGAAGTTGATGCTGAGCGAGGACCAGTCGATGAGGCGCAGATTGACGATCTTTCCCGTCACCTCGCGGCCGAGCAGGTTGACGGTGATGGTATCCCCGAGGGCGAGGCCGAAGGCTTCCGCCGTGCCCTGGTCGAGCGAGATCAGCGGCTCGCCCTTGTAGTCCGCCGGCCACCATTCTCCCGCCGCCAGCTGCGAGTCCGGCGGCGGCGCCGCCGACCAGGTCAGGCCGCGATCGCCACGCAGCACCCATTCGTGGTCCTTGGGCGGCGTGATCTGCTCGACCGGCGTGTCGTTCATCCGGGTGATGCGGCCGCGCAGCATCGGCACCCGCTCGAAATCCGTCGCCCCCGGCACCGCCAGCGCCATGTCGCGCAGGCCGTCGACCTGGTCGGGCTGGATGTCGATGAAATAGAAGCTCGGCGCGCGGGCCGGCAGGTTGCGGCTGAAATCGGCCAGGATCGAGCCCTGGATGAGCGCCACGGCGATCAGCACGGTGAGGCCGAGGCCGATGGAGAGCACGATGGAGGCGACCGGCGCGCTCGGCCGCCCGAGCGTCGCCAGGGCGAAGCGCAAGGCGCGGTGGTGATGCGGCCGGTTGGCCGCGCGCAACCTCTGCTGCAGCCGGTGCGCCAGGCCCTGGATCGCCGCGGCGAGGAAACGGAAGGCGGCCAGGGTGGTCGCCGCGGCGGCGACGAAGCCCGCCGCCAGCAGCCAATTGTCCGAGCTCGCCACCACCAGGCCGGCGAGCACAAGAGCGGCGACGCCGACATAGAGGAGGTCCCGCCGGCTGCTGGTGCCGAGTTCCAGGGCCGCGGCGCGGAACAATTGCGCCGGCTTGGTGCGCGCCGCGCGCAAGAGGAAGGGCAGGGCGAAGGCGAGCGCGGTCAGCGCGCCGAAGGCGGCGGCCCGCAGCAGCGGCGGCCAGTAGATGCCGGTGGCGATGTCGACGCCGAGGCCGCTGAGCGAGGCCTGGAACACATAGGGCGCGGTGGCGCCGAGCGCGAGCGCGAGCACCATCGCCCCCGCCGCCATGGCGCCGATGGTGAGGAGGTTGATGCTGGCGATCTGCCGGCTGGTAGCGCCGAGGCATTTCAGCACCGCGATGGAGCGCGCCTTGCTTTCGAGATGCGCGCGCACGGCGTTGGCGATGCCGAGCCCGCCGATCAGCAGCGCGGAGAGGCCGATGAGATCGAGATAGGAGCGGGTGTTCTCCAGGAAGTTGCGCGTGCGGCTGCCGGCGTCCTCGAGCTGACGGATGCGCCAGCCTGATTCGGGGAACCGCGCATTGAGGTCGGCCGCCGCCGCGATGCGGTCCGCGCCGGGCGCCATCTTCACCCGGTAGGAGTGGTAGACGAGGCTGCCCGGCTGCACCAGGCCGGTTGCCGCCAGGCCGGCTTCCGAGATCAGGAGACGCGGCCCCAGCGCCCAGACCTGGGTCGTCGCGTCCGGCTCGCGCGTGATCGCGGCGGTGATGACGAAACGCGCCTCGCCGACGCTGAGCGTGTCGCCGACCTTGAGCTTGGCCCGCTGCAGCAGCACCTGGTGAGCCGCCGCGCCGAAACTGCCGTCGGGGCGCTGGGCCAGCAAGTCTGTCAACGGCGCCGCCGGTTCGAACACCAGCGCGCCGTAGAGTGGATAGGCGCCGTCCGCCGCCTTCAACTCGACGAGGCTCGGCAGCGCGTCGCCCGCAGGCTTCGCCATGGCGCGCATCTCGACCACGTGCGAGACTTGGCCCAGTTCGACGATCGCCGCCAGCTCCGCGTCGTTTGCCGCGCGATGGGTCAACCGCACTTCGAGATCGCCGCCCAGCAGCGCCTGGGCATTGGCCGCGAGGCCGGCAATCGCCGCCGCGCTGATCGAGCCGATGCCAGCGATCGCCGCCACGCCCAGCACCAGGCAGGCGATGAACAGCCTGAACCCGCGCGTGCCGGCACGGAGTTCGCGCCAGGCGATGCGGAGGGAGATGGGGAGGGTCATGGCACCTTGTCCCAACTAATACTTCCCTTCCCCCCCCACGCCGACGAATGTCGGCATCCGCCGACGGGGCGGGGGAAGGCAGCGGAGACTTGGCGAACGGAGTGAGCCTAGTCGTAGCCGGAAGGGGGGTCGCACGCTGCGCGTGCGCATCGCCGGAGGCGATAGCAAGCGATGAACTCCCGAGGATACACCCGGCGCTGCATCACCCCCCTTCCCTACCTTCCCCCGCAAGGGGGGAAGGAGTTCAGCGAGTATGCGCCTATGAGCGCGCATCATTGTCACTTCGCCGCCCCTCACCCCGCCACCCCCGCACTGTCGCTGACGAGTCTCCCGTCGGCCATGTGCAATTGCCGGCGGCAGCGCGCGGCGAGCGCCGGGTCGTGGGTGATCAGCAGCAGCGTCGCGGCGATCGCGTGGGCCTGGGCGAACAACAGCTCGATGATGCGGGCGCCGGTCTCGTGATCGAGATTGCCGGTCGGCTCGTCGGCCAGCAGCACCTGCGGGCGCGGCGCCAGGGCGCGCGCCAGCGCGACGCGCTGCTGCTCGCCGCCGGACAATTGCGACGGGTAGTGGCCGAGCCGATGCGACAGGCCGACGGATTGCAGCGCCGCCTCGGCGCGCGCGAAGGCATCGGCGGCGCCGGCCAGCTCCAGCGGAATGGCGACGTTCTCCAGCGCGGTCATGGTCGGGATCAGGTGGAAATTCTGGAACACGATGCCGACACGGTCGCGGCGCAGCAGCGCCAGCTCGTCTTCCGGCAACCGCGTGATGTCGCGCCCGGCGATGGCGATGCGGCCGCGAGTCGCCTGCTCCAGCCCGGCGATCAGCAGCAGGAGAGAGGTCTTGCCCGAGCCCGAGGGCCCGACCAGGCTCACGGTCTCGCCCGCAGCAATGTGAAGACCGATGTCCTGCAGGATGTTGACGCGGCCGGCTTCGCTCGCCAGTGTCAGATGCACGCCTTCAAGCTGAATGGCGGGCTGCGAATCGTTCTTCTCCGTCCCCGGAACGCGGATATCACGCTCAATGTTGCTGTCGTTCAAGCTCAACGTCCCTTCGACCTGTGCCGCGCTCTACCGCGTGTCCATCGCCCGCCTTCTGGGCCTTGCTCTGCTGCTCGCCGCCCTCTCGCACAATCCCGCCGCGGCGGAACCGGTCAAGATTCTCGCCTTCGGCGATTCGCTGACCGCTGGATACGGCTTGCCCGAAGCCGAGACCCTGACCGCGCAATTGAGCCAGGCCCTTGCCAAGATGGGGCGCGAGGCGACTGTGATCAATGGCGGCGTCTCCGGCGATACCACGGCCGGGGGCGTCTCGCGCATCGATTGGGCGCTCGCCGACCAGCCGAAGGTCATGATCCTGGCGCTGGGCGGCAACGACATGTTGCGCGGCATCGACCCCGCCAGCACCAGATCCAACCTGGAGGCCGTCATAACCAAGGCGCAGGCCGCGGGGGTGGAGATCGTGCTGGCCGGCATGCTGGCGCCGCCCAATCTGGGCACAGAGTACAAGCGCGCATTTGACACGCTTTATCCTGAACTCGCCCAGGCGCATGATCTTCTTTTCCTGCCCTTCCTGTTGCAGGATGTGGCGCAGGATCCCGCCCTCAATCAGGCGGATGGTTTGCATCCCAACGGCGAAGGCGTGGCGATCATGGTGCGAAATCTTCTCCCTTTGGTGACCGAGGCGATGGACCGCGTCCAGGCCAAGAGCGCCTCGTGACCCGGTTCCGCGCAGCCCATGCCGCGGGCGAGGATTGGCGCCAGGCGGTCGAGGCCTGCCTCGCCGAGCTGAGCCGCTCGCCCGCGCCGCTTCCCGGCACCGATCCGCTCGGCTTTCTATACTTGACCGACGTCATAGCGGATCACGCCTCGGGCATCCTTGACCGGCTGCGCGACGCGACCGGCGTGCAGAACTGGATCGGCGCCACCGGCATGGCCATCCTTGGCAGTTCGACGCGCGGCGCCGGCGAATACTTCGACCAGCCGGCGGTGAGCACGCTGATCGCCGATCTGCCGGGCGATTCCTTCCGCGTCTTCCCCGGCCGCGGCGACGATGCCGCCGGCGCCGGCAGCGAGTGGTTCGAGGCCCAGCGCCCCAATGTCGCCGTGGTCCATGCCGATCCCCGCGCCCAACGCCTGCCGATGATGCTGGACCGCCTGGCCGAGGCCAGCGGCGCCTATCTGGTCGGCGGGCTCGCCTCCTCGCGCGGGCCGATGGTGCAGATCGCCGGGGAGGTCAGCGAAGGCGGCGCCTCGGGCGCCTGGATGAGCAGCAAGATCAACATGGTCGCAGGCCTGAGCCAGGGCTGTTCCCCGATCGGCCCGGCGCATATCGCCACCACGGCGCAGAAGAACGTGGTGATGGAGATCGACGGCCGCCCGGCGCTCGACGTCTTCAAGGAGGAGATCGGCGAGATGCTGGCGCGCAACCTGGAGCGCTGCGCCAATTTCATCTACGCCGCTTTGCCTGTGGGCGGTTCCGATACCGGCGACTATCTGGTGCGTAACCTGATGGGCATCGACCCCAACAAGGGCTGGATCGCCATCGGCGACCAGATCGAGTCCGGCGACGGCATCATGTTCACCAAGCGCGACCGCACCACGGCGAAGGACGACCTGGTGCAGATGCTGAAGAAGCTGAAGAAGCGCGTATCGCGACCGATCCAGGGCGGGCTCTATTTCTCCTGCCTGTCGCGCGGCCACAACCTGTTCGGCGAGGCGGGGGTGGAGCTGGAGATCGTCCGCGACGTCATCGGCGACGTGCCGCTGGCCGGCTTCTTTGCCAATGGCGAGATCAGCCACCGCCGGCTCTACGGCCATACCGGCGTGCTGGCGCTGTTCCTGGAGCCGGCATAGAGCGCCGACGGAAACGGCGCCGGCGAAATCGCTCAAATTTTAGCTAAAGGCCGCGCGGCACCGATCGGCCGCCGCGGCGAGGCGCGATCAGTCGACGCTGATCGGCAGATGCGCGTCGCCCATCGAGAAGCGATCTTCCGAGGCGCGCAACTCCATCCGCTCGGCGACGGCGACGCCGATGGTGAGCGCGGCGATGACGACGGCGGAGATGAGGGTGATCGGTCTTTTCAGGGTCTGGTTCATGGCGATGTGCTCTTACCCGGACTGCAACGCGTGACTGAGGCCAATCATGCGCGCAGTAGTTTTCATACTCGTTAACAGTGGCAGCCTGGCAGCGAAAAAACGCGCCGACCTATAGGCGCCGATGTGAGGCGACGCGCTTTCCGCTCACGCCTGTTGCGCGGCAACGTGCGTCGCGTCGAAGGAGAGCGCGCCGAAATACAGGCGGTCGGCGGAAGCGCGCTGCTCCAGCCGCTCGGCCACGGCACCGCCGACGCCAAGCACCAGCAGCAGCAGGATCGCGCCGATGGTCAGCAGCCTGGTGGGCGAGATGGTGAAGCTCATGGTCGTTCCCCTTGGGTCCATTCCGGCCGCTGCATTCGGCGCGACCGATCCGGCCTTTTGATGTGCTAAACATGGCGATCCGCGGGCAGTAACGCTGTGACCAGGGTCACCGCCACCCGCCAAAAATCCACGTCACCTTCGGTTAATTCAGGAATTTCAATGCAGTACCGGCGCCTGGGCAAAACCGACATGGAGGTCAGCGCGATCTGTCTCGGCACCATGACCTGGGGCCGGCAGAACAGCGAGGCCGAGGGCCACGCGCAGATGGATGTCGCCTTGGACCGGGGCGTGACGTTCTGGGACACGGCGGAGATGTATCCGGTGCCGCCCGAGGAAGCGCGCTTCGGCGAGACCGAGCGGATCATCGGCAGCTGGTTCCGCAAGACCGGCAAGCGCGGCCAGGTGATCCTCGCCAGCAAGATCCTCGGCCCGGACAACCGGTTCAAGACCATCCGCGACGGCAAGGGCCGCTTCACCCGCGCCAACCTGCAGGCCGCCATCGACGGCAGCCTGCGACGCCTCGGCACCGACTATATCGACCTCTACCAGCTGCACTGGCCGGAGCGCAGCGTGAACATCTTCGGCCGGCTCTATTACAGCCATCGCCCGAACGAGACCTTCACCCCCTTCGCGGAAGTGCTGGACGTGCTGGGCGAGGCGGTGCGGGCCGGCAAGATCCGCCATATCGGCCTTTCCAACGAGACCGCCTGGGGCCTCATGCGCTGGCTGCATCTGGCCGAGCAGGGGCTGGGGCCGCGCGTCGCCTCGATCCAGAACTGCTACCACCTGCTGAACCGCGGCTTCGAGGTGGGCCTGGCCGAGGTGGCGATCCGCGAGCAATGCGGGCTGCTCGCCTTCTCGCCGCTGGCCATGGGCTCGCTCACCGGCAAATACCTGGATGGCGCCCGCCCGGCGGGGGCGCGCATGACGCTGTTCCCGAACTTCTCGCGCTATATGACCCCGCGGGCGCAGGAGGCGATCGCCGCTCATGTGGCGCTGGCCCGCAAATACGGCCTCGACCCGGCGCAGATGGCCTTGGCCTGGGTCAACAGCCGCGATTTCGTCACCGCGACCATTATCGGCGCTACCAGCCTGGATCAGCTGAAAAGCAACATCGCCAGCATCGATCTGACCCTGCCGCCCGAGCTGGTGAAGGAGATCGAGGAGCTGCACAAGGTTTATACGATCCCGGTGCCGTAGCCAGGAATCAGGAATCAGAGGTCAGGAATCAGATCTGATCCCTGATCCCTGATCATCGCGTCGGATCGAACTCCGCCGTCTCGGCATTTTGCAGCGACTTGCCGGTGAGGCGCAGCAGGAAGCCCCAGTGGCTCACCACCGCGACTTCCGGCCAGTCCGCCCAAGCGGCGGCGCGGGACCGGAACGCATGGGCGCGCTGCAGGACCTGCTGCTCGGTCTCGTCCAGGGCCGGCCACCAGGTTTCCTCGATCTGCTCGAAGTTCAAGGCCGGCCAGGCTTCGCAGAGAAGCGAGCGCTGGGTACCGATGTCGCAGTGGAACTTGGCATGCTCGCGCACCAGCGGCTCGACATCGACCGGCAGCTTGAGGATACCCGCGATGATCTCCGCGGTCTGCAGGGCGCGGGTATAGGGGCTGGTCAGCAGCCGCCTGACCGGCCGCTCCGCGCGCTGCAGCGCCAGCGCCGCGCGGCGCACCTGGGCGCGGCCCTCCGCCGTCAGCTGCGGGTCGGGAATGCCGGGATCGCGGCCGGTGCGGTTGTAGTGCACGTTGAATTCGGATTGGCCGTGACGGATCAGGAGCATGGCAGGCTGGTGGTTTGGAGTTCAGTCGACATCGATGACCGGGCGGTCGCGGCGCGGCCCGATGCGGTGCGGCGCCTCGTTGTCATCGGCGCCCCGCTCGGTATCCGATACCACGGTGAATTCGCCATGGATCACACCGGAGCGCCTGTAGACCCGGCTTTCGAAATGGCTGGCCGTGCGGCGGAGCAGCCAGTGCCGGGTCACCGGCAGCACCAGGATCAGCGCCAGGGCGTCGGAAAAGAAGCCTGGAACGATCAGCAGCATGGCGGCGGCGGCGAAACAGGCGGCGTCCAGCATGGAATGGCCGGGCTCGGTGCCCGCCTCCATCGCCGCACGCAGCCGGCTGACCGCCTGCAGCCCGGTGCGGCGCAGCAGCAGCAGGCCGCCGACCATCGCCGCCAGCACCCAGAGCAGGGTCAAGGGCAGGCCGAGCCGGCCGCCGATCCACACAAAGCCCGCGATTTCCAGGAACGGGAGCGCGATCGCGAGCAGGCCGATCCATCGCATCATTGTTACCCGCCTATCCGCCGCCGCAGCCCGACCTAGGCCGCCGCGAGGCTTGCTCGAGGGGCCGCTAACGCCTATCTAGGGGGGAGCGGGCGTCACCGCAACCGCGAAAGCCGGTGGCGGGTTGCAGTCCGGTCGGCGCGCAGGCCGGCTGACGCTGTTGACGGCCTCCTGAAACAAGGTCTCGCGGGTCAGTGATCGTGCTCGAAATCCTCTTCTTCGCCGTCGTGGCCGCTTTTCTCGGCTGGAAGCTGTACAGCGTCCTCGGCCGCCGTACCGGGCATGAGAAGCGCTTCGACCCCTTCGGCCAGTCCGAGGCGCCGACCGGCGCGGCGGAGCCGGAGAGCAACGTGCGCCGCCTGCCCGAGCCCACGCGCCCGGTGCCCGAGCGCGCGCCCGACCGCGGCGACCGCGAACGGCGCAAGATCGAGGCCGCCATCGCCGGCCTCGGCGGCGACATCCGACGCGGCCTGGACGAGATCCGCGCCGCCGATGCCAAGTTCGACCCGGTCGATTTCGTCGGCGGGGCCCGCATCGCCTTCGAGATGATCCTGAACGCCTTCGCCCAGGGCGATGCCAAGGCGCTGCGGCCGCTCTTGAGCGACCAGGTCTTCGCCAATTTCAACGGCGCGATCGAGGAGCGCAACCGCAACAATCAGCGGCTGGAAACCACCCTGGTCGGCATCCTCTCCGCCGACATCGTCGGCGCCACGCTGGACAAGACCGCCGACAAGAGCGGCGAGGCGCGCGTGACGGTGAAGTTCGTCTCGCAGCAGATCAGCGTCACCAAGGACAGCGAAGGCCGCATCATCGAAGGCGATCCCAACGAGGTCGCCAACATCGCCGACATCTGGACGTTCCAGCGCGCGGTCAAGTCGCGCGACCCCAACTGGGTCCTCATCGCCACCGAAAGCCCGCAATAGGGCACTTTCCAGAGAGGCTGGTACATAGAGGCTGGCAATCGGCCGCGACGCATGGCATGCCTTGCGCCATGGCCTTACTCACGCTGATTCGCCGTCTAGATCGCGCGCGCAGAGCCAGGATTCTCGTTGCCGTGGCCCTCCTGCCGCTCGTCCTCGCCGCCTGCTTTCCGACCACGCCATCGCCGGCGCTGCGGCAGCTCGCGCAGCTGCCGGGCTGGAGCGACGACGCGGCGTTCGATGCCTTTCCGGCCTTGAGCGCCAGCTGCGGCGTCATCGCCACGCTGTCGGCCGAGCGGCCGGCAGCGCTGGGCGGAGCGCCCACCGAATGGCGCGAGGCTTGCGCGGCCATCGATTCGCTGAAGGCCGCGTTCGTCACCGACCACCACGCCGCCTTGCGCGATGTGCTCGAAGCCAATTTCGTCGCCCTCGATCCCGGCGAGGCCACGGAGGCGCTGGTCACCGGCTATTACGAGCCGATCCTGGACGGCAGCCGCGTCAAGGACGCCCAGCATGCCTATCCGCTCTACCGCCTACCGGCCACGCCGACGCGCTTCGACCGTGCCGAAATCGATGCCGGCGCACTGGCCGGGCGGGGGCTGGAGCTGCTCTGGGTCAGCGACCCGGTTGACGCGTTCTTCCTCCAGGTGCAGGGCTCCGGGCGCGTGCGCCTGCCGGACGACACGATCGTCCGCGTCGGCTTCGCCGGCACCAATGAGCGCGGCTATGTCTCGATCGGCCGCGCCATGGTCGATGCCGGAATCATGACCAAGGAGGAGGTCACCCTGCAGACCATCCGCGCCTATCTCGCCGCCCATCCGGACGAAGTGATGGATTGGCTGCACAAGAACCCGCGCTACGTCTTCTTCCGCGAGCTCGGAACCTCGGCCGAATCCGGGCCGATCGGCGCACTGAACGTGCCGCTGGTGCCGGGCCGCTCCGTCGCCATCGATCCGGACTTCGTTTCCTTGGGGTTGCCGCTGTGGTTGAATACGACGCGGCCCGATACCGGCGGCGCCCTGCAGCGCCTGGTGGTGGCGCAGGACAAGGGCGGCGCGATCAAGGGGCCGGGGCGCATCGACCTGTTCTGGGGCGCCGGCGAAGAGGCGGAGCTGTTGGCGGGCGAGATGAAGCAATCGGGTGTGTATTGGGTGATCGTCCCGCGCCAGGTCGGCCAGCGCTGGCTGGCGCAGCAGGCCGGGTCCTGAAGATGCGCGTCGGGCTCTTCGTCACCTGCCTGGTCGATCTCTATCGCCCCGTGATCGGCTTCGCCGCCATCCGCCTGCTGGAGCAGGCCGGCTGCGCGGTCGCGGTGCCGGAGGCGCAGACCTGCTGCGGCCAGCCGGGCTACAATTCCGGCGACAAGGCCAGCGCCCAGAAGCTCGCCCGCCAGGTGATCGCCGCCTTTGACGGCTTCGATTACGTCGTGGCGCCGTCGGGCTCCTGCGGCGGCATGATCAAAACCCATTATCCGGAACTCCTGGCGGACGACCCGGCCTGGGCTTTGCGCGCCAATGCGCTGGCGGCCAAGACCTATGAGCTGACCCAGTTCCTGCGCGACGTGCTGAACTGGGACGCCATCGCCGCGCGCTTCGACGGCAAGGTCACCTATCACGATTCCTGCTCGTCCTTGCGCGAGCTCAAGGTGAAGGGCCAGCCGCGCGCGCTGCTCGCCAAGGTCGACGGCCTCGCACTCGCCGAGCTGCCGAACGGCGAGCCGTGCTGCGGCTTCGGCGGCACCTTCTGCGTCAAGTTCCCCGACATCTCCAACAAGATGGTCGAGGACAAGGTCGCCAACATCGCCGCCACCGGCGCGGCCACCCTGCTCGCCGCCGACATGGGCTGCCTGCTCAACATCGCCGGCAAGTTGAAGCGCGAAGGCAGCCAGGTACAAGCGCGCCACGTCGCCGAAGTGCTGGCCGGCATGACCGACACGCCCGCGATCGGCGAGGAGGGGTGATGATGGATGCGCTTTGCATTCCCCTCCCCCGGAACGGGGGAGGGTCAGGGAGGGGGCAGCCGCGCCTTGCTGCCCACCAATCATCGCTCGCTGCCCCCACCCCCGCCCTCCCCCGTTCCGGGGGAGGGGGCTTCGGCGAGGCCTAGCGCATGCAATCCACCTCACACCTCTTCAAGGACAACGTCGCCAGGGCGCTGGTCGACCCGAACCTGCAGCAGGCGCTGGTGCATGTGCGCACAAAGTTCATCGACAAGCGCCAGGACGCGATCAACGCGCTGCCGGAATTCGAAGCGCTGCGCGACGCCGCGCGCGATCTGAAGAACCATGTGCTGAGCCGCCTCGATCAATATCTGGTGCAGTTCGAAGAGAACGTCGCCCGCCACGGCGGCCAGGTGCACTGGGCGCAGACCCCCGCCGAGGCGCGCCAGACCATCCTCGAGATCTGCCGCCGCGCCAATGCGCGGACCGTCACCAAGGGCAAGACCATGGTGGGCGAGGAGATCGGCATCAACGATCATCTCGCCGCCAACGGCATCGAGCCGATCGAGACCGATCTCGGCGAATACATCATCCAGCTGCGCGGCGAGACGCCGAGCCATGTCATCGCGCCGGCCGTGCATCTGACCAAGGCGCAGGTCGAGGAGACCTTCCGCAAGGTCCACACCGAGCTCGACCCCGCGCGCAACCTGGAGGAGCCGGAGACGCTGCTGAACGAGGCGCGGCATCGCCTGCGCGGCCGCTTCATCGTCGCCGATGTCGGCATCACCGGTGCCAATTTCCTGATTGCCGATTCCGGCACCACCACCATCGTCACCAACGAAGGCAATGGCGACCTGACCCAGACGCTGCCGCGCATCCACATCGTGCTGGCGGGCATCGAGAAGATCGTGCCCTCGATCAAGGACGCCGGATTGCTGCTGCGCGTGCTGGCGCGCTCGGCGACCGGGCAGGAAATGTCGGCCTATACCACCTTCTCCACCGGCCCGCGCCGCCCGGGCGATCTCGACGGACCGGACGAGTTCCATGTGGTGCTGCTCGACAACGGTCGCAGCAAGCTGCTCGGCACCGAATTCGAGGAGATGCTGCGCTGCATCCGCTGCGGCGCCTGCCTCAACCATTGCCCGATCTATCATGCGGTGGGCGGCCACGCCTATGGCTGGGTCTATGCCGGGCCGATCGGCGCCATCACCACGCCAGCCTTGATCGGCATCGAGAACGCGACGCCGTTGCCGGAAGCATCGAGCCTGTGCGGCCGCTGCGAGAGCGTGTGCCCGGTGCGCATCCCGATCCCGAAGATGCTCCGCCACTGGCGGGAGGAGGCCTTCGAACGCCGACTCACCGGTACGCGCGCGCGCTGGGCCCTGGCGCTGTGGGCCGCGCTGGCGACGCGGCCGGCGCTTTATCGCCTGGCGACCGGGGTCGGCGCGCGGGTGTTACGACTGCTCGCCGGCAGACGCGGCCGCTTCGCCACGCTGCCTTTCGCCAGCGCCTGGACCAAGCACCGCGATCTGCCGGCGCCGCAGGGCAGGACGTTCATGGCGCAGTACCGGAGCCGGAAGTGAGCCCGGCGCCATGCCGCCTTTCATTTGTCATTGCCGGGCTTGACCCGGCAATCCAAGTTTCGCGGATATGGTCCTGGTCAGACGGACTTGGATCACCGGGTCGCGACACTGCGTGTCGGCCCGGTAATGACGAAAAGAGAGAGGGTCAAGAATGACCTCCGCCCGCGACCGCATCCTCGGTGCCATCCGGAACAACCTGGCGGCCGGCGGGCGCCAGGCCGAAGCCTATCCCGGCTCCGGTCCCGAACCGCAGCGCGCCAGGCTGCCGCCGGCCGGGCAGCGCGCGCTGTTCCTGCGCATGGCGAGCCAGGCGGCGGCGACCACCGACGTGGCGACCGCGCGCGCGGAGATCCCGGCGCTGATTGCCGCCTATCTCAAGAACCACAATCTGCCGGCGCAGATCCGCGTCGCGCCCGATCCGTGCCTGACCGGGCTCGACTGGACATCGCAACCGCTGCTCGAGGTCTCGAGCGGCGGCACCGACGGCTCGCATTCCGTGTCCGTCACCGGCGCCTTCTCCGCCGTAGCGGAGACCGGCACGCTGGCGCTGACCTCCGGCGCGCCATCGCCGACCCTGCTCAACTTCCTGCCCGAGAACCACATCGTGGTGCTCGATGCCAAGGACCTCTCCGGCTCCTACGAGGACCTGTGGGCGAAGTTGAAAGCACAATACGGCGCGGAGATGCCGCGCACACTCAACCTCGTCACCGGCCCGTCGCGCAGCGGCGATATCGAGCAGACCATCCTGATGGGCGCGCATGGGCCGAAGCGCCTGCACATCATCCTGCTCGATGAGCAGACGTAAGCCCTCGCCCGAGGAGCTGGAGCTGTGGCGGCACGTCGCCAAGGGCGTGCGGCCGATGAAACGGTCAAGACCGAAGCCGCAGCCAATCGGCATCGTCGCCACCACCGCCCCGGCGCCGCCCGGCAAGGTGAAGAAGGCCAAGGCCGCGCCCCCGTCGCCGGCCAAGCCGCCCGCACCGCCCTCCAACCGCCCGCATCACCTGACCCATGGCCTCAGCCACGGCATCGACCGGCGCCAGGCCGAACGCTTCCGCAAGGGCAAGCTGGAGATCGAGGGCAAGATCGACCTCCATGGCCGCACCCAGCAGGCGGCGCATGACGACCTGCTGAGCTTCCTGCGCCGCGCCCGCGACCATGGCAAGCGCTGCGTCCTCGTCGTCACCGGCAAGGGCATGACCACGTCCAAAGTCGGCATCCTGCGCCAGGCGGTGCCGCGCTGGCTGAACGAGCCCGGCTTCCGTTCGCTCGTCCTCGCCTTCGATTACGCCGAGCCCCAGCATGGCGGCGAGGGGGCGCTGTATGTACTGCTGAAGCGGGTGCGGGAATGAGGATGGCCGAAGCCGCGTCAGGACGCGCCCCGTGACCCCCTTCGGCCGCAAGCTGCGGCAGCTGCGCGCGGCCAAGCCGTGCCAGCTGAAGGACCTGGCCAAGGCGCTGAAGGTCAGCTCCGCCTATCTCTCGGCGCTGGAGCACGGGCGGCGCGGCAAGCCTTCGGCCGGGCTGGTGCAGCAGGTGGCGGCCTATTTCAACCTGGCCTGGGACCAGGTCGACGAGCTGAAGGCCCTGGCCGAGCTCTCCGACCCGCGCGTGGTGATCGATACCGGCGGCCTGAGCCCCGAAGCGACCGAGCTTGCCAACGCGCTCGCCGCCCGCATCGACGAGCTGAGCGACGTGGAGATCGCGCGGCTGCTGGCCCTGCTGCGCGGCTGAGGCTCAGCGGTCGAAATCCACCGCCGTGGTGTTGCCACCGCAGAGCAGCACGCCGACGCGCTCGCCCGGCGCCGGCTTGTAGGCGCCGCAGAGCAGGGCGGAGAGCGCCGCGGCGCCGCCCGGCTCCGCCACCTGGCGCATCACCCGCCACAAATCCTTCTGCGCCTGGCGGATGGCCTCGTCGGGCACCAGCACCACCTCGGCCACGTATTGGCGCGCGATCGGGAACATCAGCGCGCCCACCTGGCGCGGCGCCAGCGAATCCGCGGCGATGCCGCCGGCCGGCGCCTCGACCGGATGGCCGGCGGCGAAGGCGCGGTGCAGGGTCGGCGCCGCCTCCGGCTCGATCCCGACGATCTTCGCCTCGCCGGCGACCCAGGCGGCCATGCCGCCGATCAGGCCGCCGCCGCCCACCGCTACCAGAAGGGTGTCGACCTTTGGCGCCTGTTCCAGGAATTCCTTGGCCAAGGTGCCCTGGCCAAGCAGTGTCTCCGGCTGGTCGAAGGCATGTACGGCAAGGGCGCCGCTTTCCGCCACATAGGCCTCGCTCAGGCTGAGCGCCTCGGCATAGCGCTCGCCCTCGATCACCAGCGCGGCGCCATAGGAGCGGATCTGCGCGATCTTGGCCGGCGAGGCGACCTTGGGCACGAAGATCTTCGCCTTCACGCCGAGCTTCATCGCCGCATAGGCGACCGCGGCGCCATGATTGCCGCCCGAGGCCGCCGCCACGCCCGCCGCCGGCACCTCGCGCAGCAGCAGGTTGGCGAAGGCGCCGCGCGCCTTGAACGAGCCGGCATGCTGCAGCAATTCCAGCTTGAAGGTGAGCGGCGGCCCGTCCTTGCCGCGGCCGAAATCCAGGCCGAAATCCTCCGGTGCGATCTCGATTACCGGGGTGTAGCGGATGTGCGGCGCGATCAGCCGCTCCGTCGCCACGATGCGGGCGCGGGTGATGTTGCCGGGTTCGGTCATGCTCATGCCGCCTGTCACTCCCTTGCGATCCGGCTTGACATTAGTTGGGTAATTAGCAAATTGGCAATATGCCTTTGGAAGAGGACACGCTCGCGGCGCTGCGCGCGCTCGCCAACGACAAGCGGGCGCAGATCCTGCTCTGGCTCAAGGACCCGCGGGCGCATTTCCCGCGCCAGGTGGATGGCGACCTGGTCAAGGACGGCGTCTGCGGCCGGCTCATCGCCAGCAAGCTGAAGGTGAGCCAGCCGACTGCCAGCGAGCATCTGAAGGTGTTGACGCAAGCGGGGCTCATCCGCGGCCGGCGCATCAAGCAATGGGTCTTTTACCAGCGCGACGAGGCGCGGCTGAAGGCGGTGCAACGGGCGCTGGCCCGGCTGTAGCGCCGGCGCACGGATAGCCTGATCTTCACCGCCCTTGCCAGCGCCGCCCCCGGTAAGGCAGGCTCCTCGCCGGCATCGAAACCGGACAGGCGGCGCGCATGGCCCCCACGCTTCATGTCGGCCTGAAGCACAGCGAGACCATCACGATTCCCGCCGGCCTCGCCGTGCCGGAGATGGCCGACCGCTTTCCAGGCTTCGCCGAGATGCCGCCGGTCTTCGCCACCGCCTATCTGGTGGCCTTCGTCGAATGGACTTGCCTCCGGGCCCTCGCCCCCTATCTGCAGCCCGGCCAGCGCAGCGTCGGCACCAGGGTCGAGCTGACCCATGACGCGGCCACCCCGGTCGGCATGCGGGCCACCGCCGAGGTGGAGCTCGTCGCGTTCGACGGCCGCAAGCTGCGCTTCAAGGTCGCCTGCCGCGACGAGCGCGACCCGATCGGCAGCGGCTACCACGACCGCTTCCTGATCGACGAGGCGAAGTTCCTGAAGAAGCTGGCCGAGAAGTCCGGCGCGTGACCGAAGCGCCCTTCACCGCCGATTTCAAGGCCGAGCCGCATTGGTGGGACGCGGCGCGGCCGCATCACACGCGTCAGGCGGCGCTGCCGGAGAAGGTCGACGTCGCCATCATCGGCTCGGGCTATACCGGCCTCGTCGCCGCCCTGCACCTGGCGCGCGCCGGCCGCAGCGTGGCGGTGCTCGAGGCGAACGAGGCCGGCTCGGGCGCCTCGCGGCGCAATGCCGGCTATCTCGGCCGCACCCTCAAGCGCTCCTTCTCCTGGCTCGAGGCGCATCACGGCGCGGAATTCGCCACCCGCGTCTATCGCGAGCTGGACGAGGCGCGGCAATTCGTCTTCGCCCTGGTGGCCGAGCTCGGCATCGATTGCCATATCGAAGCCTGCGGCCGCTTCATCGGCGCCAATTCGCTGGCGCATCAGAGCGAGCTGCTGCGCGAGCTGGAGGTGATGCAGCGCCGGCTCGGCTTCCTCTATCACGCGGTTTCGCGCAACGATCTGCAGAGGGAGCTGGCCAGCGAGGCCTATGTCGGCGGCGCGGTCATTCCCGATCTCGGCGCGCTCCATCCGGCGCTCTATCATGCCGGCCTGCTGCGCGCCGTCGCCGCGGCGGGTGTGACGGTCCACACCGGAACGGCCTTCGGCGGCGCCAAGCCGGATAGCGACGGTTTCGCGCTCACGACCTCGGCCGGGCCGCTCATCGCGCGCGACCTGGTGATGGCGACCAACGGCTATACGCCGCGTTTTGCCGAATGGCTGGCGCGGCGCGTCATCCCCTTCCATGGCTTCATGGCGGCGACCGAGGAGCTGCCGGCGGAGCTGGTGGCGCGGCTCATCCCCAACCGCCGCACGGTGATTGACAGCCACGTCAACATCAACTTCATCCGCCCGGCCCCCGACGCACGCAAGATCCTGTTCGGCGGGCTGACCGGCGGGCCGCAGCCGGACCTCCAGGCCAGGGGCCGCGACCTGCAAGCGATGCTGGCCGGCATCCTGCCCGACCTCGCGGGGGTGAAGCTGAGCCGGGCGTGGAGCGGCCAATGCGCCGGCACCTTCGACTTCCTGCCGCATATCGGCCGGCAGCACGGCGTCTGGCATGCGCTCGGCTACAACTTCGCCGGCGTGCCGATGGGCTCCTATCTCGGCCACAAGCTGGCGCAGAAGATCAGCGGCAAGGCGGAGGGCGACACCGTGTTCGGCACCACGCCCTTTCCGACCTTCCCCGGCTACAGTGGCAATCCCTGGTTCGTGCCGCTCGCCATGCGCTGGTTCGATTGGCAGGACGCGCGGCTGGCGCGCAAGGCGGGCTGAGGCCGCTCAGCGCTTCATCTTGTTGCGGATGATGCGCTCGATGATGTCGGCGGCCGGGTTATGGGGAATCTGCGCATTGGCCGCGGCGGCCGCGGGCTTGGCATCGCCATCCTTGCCCTTCTGTTTGTCGCGCACGACGCGTTCGATGATGTCGGCGGCGGTTTTCGGCGCCGGCTCGGCCCTGCCCTTGGCGGCGGGGCGGTGCTTCGCCGCTTCCGCCTCCTCCTGCTCGCGGACGCGGCGGGCGGCTTCCGCCTGGGCGGCCTCCTGCGCCGCTTCCTGGCGCAGCGCCTCCAGCCGCGCCGCCTCCTGCTTCATCTCGGCTTCGAGCCGCGCCTTCTCCTGGCGCGCCGCGTCCAGCCGCGCCGCCTCCTCGCGGGCCGCTGCTTCCAGCCACTCGTTCTCGCGCCGCAACGCGGTACGGCGCTCCAGCTCGGCTTCATCCTCTGCGGCGCGGCCCAGGGCGCGCTGCGCCGCCGCGTGCTCAGCCTCCTGCTGCGCCGCCATGCGCTGTGCCGCCTGCAGCTCGGCCGCGATCTTCTCGCGCGCGGCGATCTCGGCCGCGGCGGCCCGGGCAGCCTCGGTCTCGCGCTGCAGCGCCTCCTGTCGCGCCGCTTCGGCCTGGCGCGCCCGCTCCTGCAGCGCCGCGTCGAGCTCGACCTTCTCGCGCCGCGCCGCGTCCAGCCGAGCGGCTTCGCGTCGCGCCTCCTCGATCAGCCGGGCCGCCTCGCGCCGGGTCTCGTCCAGCTTCGCGCTCTCCTGGCGCGCCTGCTCCTGCAGGGCGGCGGCTTCCAGGCGCTGCTTCTGCTCCAGCGCCTGCTCGAGGCGCTGCTTCTCCAGCCGCGCCGCTTCCAGCCGCTCCATCTCCTGGCGGCTGCGTTCGGCGAGTTCCGCCGCCTGGCGCCGCGCGGCTTCGAGGCGCTCGGCCTCCAGCCGGCTTTGCTCGGCGAGCCTGGCGGCCTCGTGCCGGGCCGCTTCCAGCCGCGCCGCCTCTGCGCGCGCCGCCGCCTCCAGGCTCTCCTTCTGCCGGCGCGCCGCGGCGAGGCTGGCGGCCTCCTCCTGCTGCTGCGCCGCCTCGCGGCTGCGCTGCGCGCGCGCGGCCTCCTCGCGGCGGGCGGCTTCCTTCCGTGCCTCCTGCTCAAGGCGCGCCTTCTCCTGCCGCGCCTTTTCCAGCCGCTCGGTCTCGCGCCTGGCCTCTTCCAGCAGCGCCAGCTCGCGCTGCGCCTGCTCCAGCCGTTCCTTCTCGCGCCTGGCTTCCTCGGCGCGCGCCTGCTCGCGCTGGGCTTCCTCGCGACGGAGCGCTTCCAGCCGCGCCTCGTCCTCGCGCTTGGCGCGGCGCCGGCGCTCCTCCTCCAGCCGCTGGGCCTGTGCCCGCGCCTCTTCCAGCAGCTTCTCGGCCTCCGCCTTGGCCGCGGCGGTGAGCCGTTCGCCCTCCTGCCGCGCCGCCTCCAGGCGCTGCTGCTCCAGCTTCGCCGCTTCCGCGCGCACCGCTTCCAGCCGCGCCGCCTCGGCCTTGGCCGCTTCCTCGATCCGCGCCTTTTCCCGCCGCGCCTGTTCCAGCCGCGCCGCTTCGGCCTGCGCTTCCGCCGCCAGGCGTTCCTTCTCGCGCAGCGAATCCTCGAGCCGCTGCTTCTCCAGCCGGGCGGCTTCCAGCCGCGCCGCCTCGGCCCTGGCCGCCTCTTCGAGCAGAGCCTTCTCGCGCCGTGCCTGTTCCAGCCGCGCCGCCTCGGCCTTGGCCTCGGCGATGAGCCGCTCCTTCTCGCGACGGGCCGCTTCAGCGCGCGAGATTTCGCGGGTCTCCTCCTCGGCGCGCAGGCTCTCACGCCGGGCGTCGTCCAGCCGCCGCGCCTCTTCCAGCTTGGCGGTCTCGCGCCGCGCTTCCTCGACCAGGCGCGCGGCCTCGCGCCGGGCCGCTTCCAGCCGCTCGGCCTCGGCCTTGGCCTCGGCGACCAGGCGCTCCTTCTCGCGCCGCGCCTCTTCCAGGCGTTCGGCCTCCAGCTTTGCTTCCGCCGCGAACCTTTCCTTCTCCAGCCGCGCGGCGTCGCGTTCCGACAGCTCCGGCGCGGGCGCATCCGCCGGCGACACGACGCGCAGCTGCGGCGTGCCGGCGGGCCTCTGCTCGCCAGGTTTCTGCTTGGCGTCCTTCGGCTTGTTGTCGTCGGCGAAATAGAACCGCGAGGCGCGCTGGAAGGTCAGCTTGGCGCCCGCGTCGCCGTCATCCTGCGAATAGGGCCGGGGCTCGCTGCTGGGCGTGATGGTGTTGCGGAACTTGCGCACCAGTTTCGGCGCGTCATCCGCGGCCGGGGCCGGCGCCGCGTCGTCCGGGGTCCAGCCCCAGCGCCGCGAGGCGGCGGGGGCGTCGGGCTCGATGGAGAAATTCTCGTCGCCGACCGGCTTCTTGCGGCGGCCGAAGGTGCGCGGCGCGGCCTCGGCGGGATCGAGCGGATCCGCCGGTGTCGCCTCCGGTTCCGCCCGGGCCTCGCCGCTGCGCGCCTTGCCCGTGGAGCCCTTCTTGCTGCGTTCGACCATGCCCTCGATCGGTCTCGAATTCGCGCCGGCGTCGTGCCGCGCCCGCGTCTGGCCGGCGCGCCGCCGGATCGGTCAAATGCCCCGAAAATCCAATCCAATGCGCGCGCCGACACCAGCCTGTCACGCTAGGGCGGAAAGGCAAACGCTTTGTTAATGGGCCGCCTAAGCCGTCAATTTCCCGACCGGATTCGCCATCCGTTTCGGGTCCCGGACGGCCGCGGCCCCGGCCGGCATCTTTCGTCCGCGCGCGATCGCGCCTAGGATTGGCGGCGAAGCCGCTGGGGAGCGATCATGCCACATCCCTTGGCCGTCATCGGCGCGCCGAGCAGCGCCGGGGCCTACGCCCCGGGCCAGGAGAAGGCGCCGCAGGCCCTGCGCGCGGCCGGACTGATCGAGAAGCTGCGCGGCCACGGCCTCGGCGTCGAGGATCGCGGCGACGTGGCCGGCTTCCGCTGGCGCGCCGATGCGGAGACGCCGCGGGCGATGAACCTGGATGCCGTGGCGCGGGTGGCGCGCGCCACCGCGGTGCATGTGGCGGCAGCCCTGTCCAAGGGCGCGCGGCCGCTGGTCCTCGGCGGCGATTGCACGGTCGAGATCGGCACCGTGGCCGGCGCGCGCGCGACCGGCGAATCCGTGGGCCTGGTCTATGTCGATTTCGACACCGACCTCAACACGCCGGAATCGACCACCGACGGCGCGCTCGACTGGATGGGGGTCGCGCATCTGCTGGGCATCGAGGGCGCGACGCCGGAGCTGGTCAATCTCGGCAGCCACGCGCCACTGCTCGGCCCCGACCAGGTGCTGTTCTTCGGCAACGGCAATTCCACCCTGGCCGAGCGCCGGGTGATCGAGGCCAACCGCATGGTGCAGGTCCCGGCGACCGAGGTGGCGGCCGATCCCGCGGCGGCGGCGCGCTTCGTGCTCGCCGACTGGGCGCAGCGCTTCGACCGCCTGCTGATTCACCTCGACGTCGACGTGCTGGATTTCCTCGACCTGCCGCTGGCCGAGAACACCCGACGCAATGTCGGGCTGAAGCTTGACCAGCTGATGATCGCGTTGACCCTGCTGCTGGCGGCGCCGAATTTCGCCGCCCTCACCATCTGCGAGGTGAATCCCGATCACGGCGCCACCGACGGTTCGACCCTCGCCACCTTCGTCGACGCTCTCGCCGACAGCTTCGCCGAGGCGCGCCGCATCCGCACCGCCGCCTTGCGCGCGGCGACGTGAGGCGCTAGCCGCCCGCCAGCGCGTTCCGCCACGCCTCGAGATGCCAGGATTGCGGCGCGAGGCCGGCCGCGTCCGCTTCCTCGAGCGCCGGATAGCGATGCAGCGCCAGGATGGAATCGACCATGCGGTCGTCGGCCGAGAGCGGAAAGAACACCCGCTCGGACTCGACGAAGCCGCGGCCGGGAAACGGCATGCCATAGCGGCCGTATTGCGGCCGGCAGGTGGCGGCCACGCGGGTGAGGTCGTCGATCACCCGGCGACGCGAAGCGGGCGCCACCGCGTCGTCGACGAAGCGGCCCTGGTATTGCAGCTGCGCGGCGGCGCTTTGCGCGGCGCCGACGAGGCGGAAGCGGAAACGAACCGCGTCGCCCGCCAGCACCACGTCGATCAGGTTGAGGAACGGCAGCCAGGGGCCAAAGCCGCGCGGATCGAGATCGGCGAGAGCGGCCATGCGCCGGCCCCGCTTCAATTCGCCGAGATAGACGTTCAAGGCCGCGAAGCGCGGATCGAGATCCGCGAAGACCACATCCATGACACCCTCTCCGGCGACCCAATCAAGATTGAGTGTCGCGGAATCTCGGCAGGGAAGTGCAATGCCCTTTGGGCATGGATTGCATTGCCGGCGGTGAGGGCGCCGTCAGTCCTTGGGCGGGGTCAGTCCTTGGGCGACGCCAGTCCTTGGATGGCCTCAGTCCTTCGGCACCGTCATCGGGTCGACGCGCGACATCGGCACCGCCGCCTCCATCACCACCTGCGCGGCCAGCGCCGGGTCGATGCGGCCCTTCATCCCGAGCATCATCTGCTGGGCGGCGACGGCGACGTCGAGCGCCCAGGTCAGCGGGTCGCGGTTGCCGGCAAGGATGCGCCGCGCCTCGGGCCAATAGCGGTTGAGGGCGTCGCGCGGCAGGATCGTGGGCACGTGCCCATCGGGGAGCCGCGGCAGGCCGAAGGCGCCGGTGCCCACCGTCTCGGCGCAATGCTTGAAGATCGCGGTCATCTCCGGCAGTTCCTCGGCGCCCAGCGCACGCGCCGCGCCGGCGACGATCTTCCACACCGAGAGCTGCGCCGGATCAGGCGCGGCCAGGATGGTGTTCAGGAAATCGCCGAAGAAGAAGGTCTCGCCCGAGCGCGTCTCGATGATGACGAAGGCTTCCTGGATCGCCATCTTGCCGGGGCGCACCTCCGCTTCCCAGATGCCGTGCTGCGCGGCGAACCCGGCCAGCGCGCCGACGACGCTCAGCATGGTCTCGCATTGTGCCTCGCGCAGGTGGCGGAATTCCCGGTTCAGCCAGGCTTCCAGCATGGCCGGCACATGGTCCGAACCCGGTGCCTGGCCGCTGCCGAAGACGCCGAGGCCCTCGGCCACCGCCGGCATGCCCATTGGATCGGCGGGCGGGTTGTCGTTTGAATGCGGGGCCGAAGGCGCGCCCGGATGCGCGCTGGAGTTGTCGGCGGCGCCGGAGCCTTTCTGTGCACGCGGCTCGCTGTCGCGCCGCGCATTGCCGCGTGACGCGGCTTCCGGCGGCGCGCCGCCCGGCGCGCCCGCTTCGCTGACCGGCGTCTGTCGCTTGCCGAAGCCGCCGGGCTGCGGCTGGAACCGCGGCAGCGAATCCCCGCCCGGTCCGCCTTCGGCGGCGCCGAACAGAGTCTTCCTGGATCGATCAAACACGTCAAAAATCCCCGACAATCCGCACTAAATCAGAGTATAGTGCGGGCGCGGACTTGCAAAGGGCGAGCATGCGATTCCGCCCTCGGCACAGGCAAGAGTCGACGCAACTTCCCGCGCTTGGGACCATGATGTGTCGCTTGGGAGAGGGGACGATGCCCACTTTCGTCAGCGTGCGCGTGATTCATCCGGAGTTGCGCGACATTTATCTCAATTCCGACTACACAATTTCAGCGGGGAAATCTCCCGCCGACACTTTCAGTGTGCCCACCGGCCGCACCACATTCGCGACGATCGACGACGATGATTGCGTCGATTTCGAAGCGCCGCTGGTGGTGACGTCGCAGGACGCCGGCAAGCTGCTCACCATCATTCTCGCGCCGGTGATTCCGCCGCGACCGATCTGAGGGGGAGGAAGCCATGCTCGTGCCGCCCCGCGCCTTGACCAACCGCGTCTTCGCCCTCCTCGCGCCGGGAATCACGCTCGGCTTCGCCCTCGCGCTGCTCGCCGGCTGCGCCTATCCCGAACGCAACCGGCCAGCCGCGCGCATCAGCGACCGCCAGGGCTATCAGTATCATCTGCTCGAACCCACGGGGCTCGAGGACACGCTGGTCATCGTCACCGCGTCGGGCGGCGGCACGCGGGCGAGCGCGCTGGCCCTCGCCGTGCTGAAGGGCCTCGACCGGGTCGAGCTTGCGGGCGGGCGCACGCTGGCGCAGGAGGTCGACCTCGTCTCCTCGGTATCCGGCGGCAGCGTCACCGCCGGCTATTTCGCCTTCGCCGGGCGCGACGGCTTCGACGCGCTGGAGCGCGACTTCATCCGCCGGGACGGCATGAAGCCGCTGCTCTGGGGCGTGCTCAATCCGGTGGGGCTGGTGCGCTATTTCGCGGTGCCGGGGCCGGAGCGCATCGATCTGCTGATCGACTACCTGAACCAGCAGCTGTTCCACGACGCCACCTTCCAGGCGCTGATCGACCGCGACACGCGGCCCTACCTGGTGCTCAACGCCGCCGACATGGTGGAGGGCGTGCCCTTCCCGTTCACCCAGCGCAAGCTCGACTTGCTGTGCAGCGACCTCGCCCAGATCCCGCTGGCCGAGGCGGTCGCCGCCTCCGCCGCCTTCCCGGTGGCGCTGTCGCCGGTCACGCTCAAGAACTACTCCCCCTGCGCCGCGCAGAAGCAGCCCTGGCCGCCAAGCTGGGTCACCAACAACCTCGATCCGGACGGCACGCCGCAGCGGGACGGTATCTGGTACGCCAATCCGGCGCGTGCCACGCTCGGCCGGGTGGAGAACGCCTATGCCCTGGGCGACGTGCCGGGGCGCGACGACGACAAGCTCTATGTCCACCTGCTCGACGGCGGCATCGCCGACAATCTCGGCATCTTCGAGCCCTATCGGATGCTGACGACGCAGGACGCGCTGCCCTCCTTCCTGACCCGCATCAACCGCGGCGACATCAAGAAGCTGGTCTTCGTCGCCGTCAACGCGCGCTCCTTCGCCACCTCGGAGCTGGATCAGGAGCGCGCCACGCCCGGCATGATCGACATGCTGATGGCCTCGATCAACGCGCCGATCGACCGCGCCACCGCCGGCACCGCGGCGCAACTGCGCGAGCTGCTCGACAACGCCTTCCGCCAGATCATCCTCGCCGACCCGGGCAAGGAGCAGCTGTTCCGCGACCTCGCCGCCAACACCGCGCTCATCTCGATCGATTTCGAAGCCATCGTCGATTCCGAATGCCGGCGCAAGTTCCACGCCATCCCGACCAGCTGGGCGCTGAGCAAGCAGCAGGTCGACGCGGTGATGGCGGTGGGCCCGGCGCTGCTCGGCAGCGATCCGGCCTTCGCGGACTTGCAGCGCATCGTCGGCGGCACGCTCGACGCGCCGCTGCCCAGCGTGGCGGAGGCCTGCAGGCTGGTCGACCTGGCGCAGCAATAGCCGCGCGCGGACTCAGTCGCAGCAGAACGGTGCGCGGGCCTTCGCATCGTTGTCGTTCAGCGCCGCCTGCAGCGACGCGCGCTGCGTCGGCGCCGCCGCATTCGGCACGACCAGGTCGAGCGGACCGGCGACGCCCACGGACGCGCCGACGAAGCTGCCATCCCGCCGCCACGCAAGCGCGCCTTCCAGCGCAACGCTGCCGCGGATCAGACCTGCCGCCGCGTCGATCCCCGTCAGGGTGACCGCGCGCCGGTCCCGCGTGCGCAGCGTCACACCTGCCGCGGCGAGCGCGATGAAATCACCCGCTTCCGTCATGTAGCGCCTAACCCCAACCTGTTGATTCCGCGCGAAGATTAGCACAGCCCGACCCGCTTGTGAGGGCGATCACTGCAACTTGAGCCGCGGATGCCGATATCTGCCCTGCCGGTCGCGTTCCGCCGCCGGCATGATCGGTTTGTTGGAGATGAGCATGAGCACGCGTTCCGCCTATCAGATGTCGGCCTTCCAGATCGCCGCAGGCCAGTCCGCCTTGCGCGCCGCCGCCGGCGCTCTGGAATATCTGCGCGAAGCCGTGGACGGGCTGCTCACGCGCCTCGTCCGCTGGAATCGCCGCGCGAACGAGCGCCGCGCCATGCGCCGGCTCGACGACCACCTGCTGCGCGACATCGGCATCGGGCGCCTGCAGCTGGAGCAGATGGCCGCGCGTCCGTTCTGGCGGGCGTGACGCCGCGGTTAGGGCAGCGTGCGCGCGGCGGCGCGACGGCGCCCCGCGCCGCGGCTCACTTGCGGATCTCGTATTTCACCTTGATCTCGTCGCGGATGGCGAAGGTCACGCAATCGGTGTCGTATTCCTTCTCGCAACTCGTCTTCGCCTCGTGGCTGTAGGTCGAGCCGGCGCGGCAGCGCGTATCCGGGCACCAGACGTAATAGGCGCCATAGCCGTCGGTGGTGATGGCATAGGCTCCCGGCCGCTGGCCGTGGCCGATCTTGTCCAGATAACCCTGGAAATGATCCCATACCGAGCCGTCGATCAGGTAGGTCTCCTCGGCCCGCGCCGGCCCGGGCACCAGCGCCGCGAAGCCCATCGCCGCGGCCACCAGGCCGAGCGCCAAGACATTGATTTTCCGTTTCATGTCGCCCCCAAGTCTGCGGATCGCCGGCCCTCGATTCCCCCGCGATCCCGTGCCGCCCATACAACCAAAAAAGCCGTCGCCTGGGAAGAGGGGCCTATGGTTAGGCCGGCCGCGCGATAATCTGTCGCGCGGGGCCTACCGGAGGTTCAGGACCGCGCGGCCGGCAGAGACAGCGCCATCAAATCTTGCCCGTCCGCTATCGTTGCACGATTGCCCGAACGGCGCGGATGCTAAGCTCGCGCCATGGGGGATCAATCCGCCGAGGGGTTCCGATCTGCCGAAAACGCGCGGCGCGGGGGGACAGCGCCCGCGCCTGCCGGGGCGCCTGCCGGGGCGCTGCTGCACCGCGCGCGGCGCCCAACCATGCGGCGGTTGCTGCAAAAGTCCGACGTCATCCTGGCGGGATTGCTCGCGGCACTGCTGCTGCCGGCCTGGCTGCTGCCGGAGCGCTATTGGCCCGCGCTGTGCCGCCGCCTCGCGCGCCGGCCCTGGCTGACCGATCCGAGGGCGCTGGCGCGCAACGCGGCCAATATCCAGGCGGGGCTCGGCGAGCCGGACCCGCGCCGCGCCGACGCGATCGCCCTGGAGCTCGAGGCCGGGATCGGCGAGTTGCATCTGCAGGATCTGCGCGCCTGGCGGCCCGGGCCAGGCTGGCCCGGCGCATGGCAACCCGCCGTGGCGCTGGAGGGCGAGGCGCATCTGCTGCAGGCCCTGGCCGAGGGCAAGGGCGCCATCCTGTGGGTGGCGCACCAGGTCTTCAGCAACGTGACGCCGAAACTGGCGTTGCGGCGCCGCGGTCATCGCGTCTTCCACCTCAGCAGCGTCGAGCATGGCGATGCGAAATCGCGGCTCGGCATCGCCCTCCTCAATCCCCTGCGCTGCATCCCGGAGCGCCGCCATCTGGCGGCGCGCATCGTGGTGGACCGGCGCGCGCCGGCGAAGGCCGTGCAACGCCTGGCGCGGGCGCTGAAAGCCGGCGACGTCGTCACCATCAGCGCGGTGGCGACCGAAGGCATCAGCGTGTTGGAGATGCCGTTCCTCGGCGGCCGCGCCCGCCTGGCGCCCGGCGCGCCGCGCCTCGCCGCCCAGACCGGCGCGCCGCTGCTGCCGCTCTTCGCATTGCGCGACCCGGCGATCGGCTTCCGTGTGATCATCGAGGCCCCTATCGCGCTGCCGCCCGCGCCCTCGTCGGATGAACGCAGCCTCGCCGCCGCCGCCGAATTCCTCCGCCGCGCCGAACCCTGGGTGCGGCAATTCCCCGGCCAGTGGCGCGGGTGGAACAAGTGGGCGAGGTGAGCGGTGGTGGATGCGCCGCGACCCTCAGCTTGCAGTTATCCATAAACTGGTATAACTTCAGCTATGAAACCGCTGCGCTTTGTCGGCTCGTCCTACGATGAACTGCGCCGCTTTCCGCGCGAGGTCTATCGGCGGGTCGGGCGGGCGCTGATGATCGCGCAATTGGGCGAGAAGGCGCCGTCCGCCAGGCCGCTCAAAGGGTTCGGCGGCGCCGGCGTGCTGGAGATCGTCGAGGATCAGCGCGGCGACACCTACCGGGCGATTTACACCGTCAGGCTGGCGCATGCGGTCTATGTCCTGCACTACTTCCAGAAGAAGAGCCCGCGCGGCGGGCAGGTGCCGCGATTGCATGAAGAGCTGATCGAGAAGCGCTGGCGCGACGCGCAGCGCATCGATCGGGAGAGGATCTGATGAAGAAGCGCGCGGACTATGTCGAGGTGGAGGATATCTTCGCAGCCTTGGGCCTGGAGGACGCCGTCGAGTTGCGCGCGCAGACCTTGCTCGGCGTCGAGGTCTGCAAGCGCATCCGCGCGCTGAAATCGACCCAGAAGGACATTGCCGTCCGCCTCGGCATCACCCAGCCGCAGGTCTCCGAGCTGAAGCACGGCAAGTTCGAACGCTTCTCCAGCGACCGCCTGCTCGCGCTGCTGGGCGCGCTGGGATGCGACGTGGAAGTGCGCGTGACTCCAGCGCCGCGCCGACGGGCCGGGCGGTTCACGGTGAAGGCAGCGTGAGTGAGAAGGAAGTGGAGTCTGACCCACTGCTGTCCCACAGCGGATTGCTGAGTCTGATCAAAGGGCTAGGGCCCATTGCCCTGGCGGGGATGGCGGCATCGGCGGCTGGTTTCTCAGTAGCGCCATAAGATCACGCCGCAGGAACAAGTTGAGTTGTAGTAATCGGGCGATCTGTTGCATCGACAGATCGATGCGCGAGCTGAACTTCAGGTAGGCGAGTAGCAGGCTGACACAGAGCGCCGCCCAGATCTGGGTGAGGACGGCGTTCTTGGAGGTGCCGAGGAAGCCTTTGAGCTTGAGGTTCTGCTTGATCCACTTGAAGAACAGTTCGACCTGCCAGCGCGCCTTGTAGAGATCGGCGATGGTCTGCGCGGCGAGATGCTCAATGTTGGTTAGGAAGACGTAGCTGCGCCCGGTGTCGGGGCAGGTGTAACCGACCATACGCAGTGGCTTCATGCCCATCTCGCGTGGCCGTTTGCCGGCGAGCGCGACGCGGCGGTCGAAACGGACGTTGCCTGTGACCGGCACGGCGTTCTGATCGAGCGTCACGGCGTCGATGTTGGCGCGGGCTCGCGTGACGTAGAAGACGCCGCCGTCGTCGAGTGACTTGAGCCAAGCGTAGTCGCTGTAGCCTTTGTCGAAAACCACGATCGATCTCTTGGGGAAGGCCAAGCGGCGCGCGCCGGCAACATCGGAGACGCGGCTCTCGGTGACCACGGCGAAGGCCGGCAGCATGCCATCGTGATCGAGCCCGAGATGCAGCTTCATCGCCGCCTTGCCGAGCGCGTAATGCGCCCAGGGAAACACCGCGAGCGAGAGGTCGATCAGCGAACTGTCGAACGAATAGAGCTTGTTCTTGAAGCGAAAGCCGTGGCGCGGCGCCACGCGCTGGCAACGCGCATAGAGCCGCCCGAACAGCGCCTCATAAAGCGTCCAGGGCTGCTCTTCATTGGTCCGCGCCAGTGACGAACGGGCCACCGGCCGGGCGCCAAGATGATAGAGGCGCGGTCCCTGCGCCGCCAGATTGGCGACGACATCGCGCAAGGAATGACGGCCCGCAAGATGTGCCGTGGCCATGGCCACAAACTGTGAGAAGCGCGTCATCCGGCGCAGCGGCGCGCCCCGATGATGGGTCGTCGCGAGGGCATCGAAATCATGTCTCGGAATCAGCTTCAAGAACTGACCGAACACTGTGCTATGATGTGACAAGGCTTGGTTCCTCGTTGGGATTCAATGGTTTGTCGCAATTCCATTGTACCATCTCACGAGCGAATCAAGCCGCCTTTACTTCAGACCCTATGGGACAGCAGTGAGTCTGACCCCATTTTTTCTCTAATCGATTTGCGGCGCCGGTGTACCGGTTGGCGCTGAGTGCTTTTCTAAATCTACGCTGGAGCAAACCGATGCCCAGCCTTGAAAGGCCGGCGGAGCTCGGTCGGCGCGTCGCGGAGCGTATGGAATTCTACGGCCCGCAAAGCAATGCCGAAAGAGCTCTGTTGCGGGCCGTTTCTCCGCCAGCGGACGCCGGTGACGATTGACGGAGCCTACAAAATAAACTTGCTCAAATCCGCGTTCCGCGCCAGCGGCGCGACGCGTTCCTTCACGTACTCCGCATTCACCTCGAAGGCGCTGCCCGACTTTTCGCTCGCGGTGAAGCTCACCTCTTCCAGCAGGCGCTCCATCACCGTCTGCAAACGTCGCGCGCCGATGTTCTCCACCGTGCCGTTGATCTCGCTCGCCAAATCGGCGATGGCATCGATCGCGCCGTCGGTGAAGGTGAGCGTCAGCTCTTCGGTGCCGAGCAGCGCCTTGTATTGGGTGATGAGGCTCGCTTCCGGTTCGGTCAGGATGCGCTTCAGGTCGTCGCGGGTGAGCGGGTTCAGTTCCACGCGGATCGGCAGGCGGCCCTGCAATTCAGGCAGCAAATCCGCCGGCTTGGCGACGTGGAAGGCGCCTGAGGCGATGAACAATATGTGGTCGGTCTTCACCGCGCCGTGCTTGGTCGAGACGGTGGTGCCTTCGATCAGCGGCAGCAGGTCGCGCTGGACGCCTTCGCGGCTGACATCGGCGCCGACGCGCTCGGAGCGGGCGCAGATCTTGTCGATCTCGTCGAGGAAGACGATGCCGTGCTGCTCGGTCTGCTGGATCGCCTCCTTCAGCACCTTCTCCTGGTCGAGCAGGCTCTCGCTCTCCTCGCCAATGAGGATGGCGTATGACTCGGCGACGCTCATGCGGCGCGTCTTGGTGCGGCCGCCCAGCGCGTTGCCCAGCATCTCGTTCAGGTTGATCATGCCCATCGAAGCGCCGGGCATGCCGGGGATCTCGAAGGTGGGGAGCGCGCCGCCGCCGCTGTCCTTCACCTTGAGCTCGATCTCCTTGTCGTCCAGTTCGCCCTGGCGCAGCATCTTGCGGAACTTGGCGCGGGTCTCAGGACTCGCCTTGTCGCCGACCAGGGCATCGAGCACGCGCTCCTCCGCCGCGATCTCGGCCTTGGCCTGGACCTGGCGCTTCATCTTGTCCTTGGTCATGGCGATGGCGATCTCCAGCAAATCGCGCACGATCTGCTCGACGTCTCGGCCCACGTAGCCCACCTCAGTGAACTTGGTCGCCTCGACCTTGATGAAAGGCGCCTGGGCGAGCTTGGCGAGGCGCCGCGCGATCTCGGTCTTGCCGACGCCGGTCGGGCCGATCATCAGGATGTTCTTCGGCATCACCTCCTCGCGCAGCTGCTCGGAGAGCTGCTGCCGGCGCCAGCGGTTCCTGAGCGCAATGGCGACCGCGCGCTTCGCTTCGTTCTGGCCGACGATGTGCCGGTCGAGCTCATGCACGATCTCGCGCGGCGTCAGCGCGCCGGCGGCGCTGGCGTTCTCGGTTTCCTTCGGCTGGCGCGCGAAGTCTTCCATCTTGGTCATAGCTTCTCGAGGATGACGTTGTTGTTGGTATAGATGCAGATGTCGGCGGCGATCTTCATCGCCTTCCTGGCGATCTGCTCGGCATTGAGCCCGTCGATGTCGATGAGCGCCCGGGCGGCGGCGAGGGCGAAGCTGCCGCCCGAGCCGATGCCGATCAGGCCGTCCTCCGGCTCCAGCACGTCGCCCGAGCCGGTCAGCACGAAGGAAACGTTCTTGTCGGCCACCGCCATCATCGCTTCCAGCCGGCGGAGATACTTGTCCTGCCGCCAGTCCTTGGCGAGCTCGACGCAGGCACGGGCCAATTGCCCGGGATGCTTCTCCAGCTTGCCTTCCAGCCGCTCGAACAGGGTCAGCGCGTCGGCGGTCGAGCCGGCGAAGCCGGCGATCACATCCCGCCCGTCACCCTTGCTGAGCCGCCGCAGCTTGCGCGCGTTCGACTTCATCACCGTGTTGCCGACCGAAACCTGGCCGTCACCGGCCAGGACCACGTCATTGCCCTTGCGCACCAGCAGGATGGTCGTGCCGTGCCAGGGTGCCAGGCCGTGCCGGGCGCGTTCTTCGTTCTCGCTCATGGGGAAACAGTCTTTGCCTTCATGCCTCCCCCGTCAAATAGGCAGGCGGCGTTAACGAATCAAGCGGCGACGGCCTTCCCTCCCCCAAGCTTGGGGGAGGGTGAAGGGAGGGGGCAGCGAGCGAAGATTGCCTGGCATGGAGGCGCGGCTGCCCCCACCCCATCCCTCCCCCGTTCCGGGGGAGGGGGTTTCTGCGGCGTCCATTCCCCTGGAATCTCCGGGCCTCCGCTGCTAAAAGGCCCCCGCGAGCCAGCAAGGGACCGGCGGAATGCGTAAAGGGTCAGTCGAGCGGAAGACCAAGGAGACCGAGATTTCGGTCGCCGTGGATCTGGACGGGACCGGCCGGTCGGAGATCGCGACCGGGATCGGCTTCCTCGACCACATGCTGGAGCAGCTGTCGCGCCATTCGCTGATCGACCTGACCTGCAAGGCCAGGGGCGATCTGCACATCGATTTCCACCACACCACCGAGGATACCGGCATCGCGCTCGGCGAGGCGGTGGCCAAGGCCTTGGGGTCGCGCACCGGCATCCGCCGCTGGGGCGAGGCGACGGTGCCGATGGACGAGACGCTGACCCGGGTGGCGCTCGACGCCTCCAACCGCCCGTACCTGATCTGGAAGGTGACCTTCTCCAAGCCGAAGCTGGGCGAGATGGACACCGAGCTGTTCAAGGAATGGTTCCAGGCCTTCGCCCAGAATGCCGGCCTGACGCTCCATGTCGAGAATCTCTACGGCGAAAACAACCACCACATCGTCGAGAGCTGCTTCAAGGGCCTCGCCCGCGCGCTTCGGCAGGCGGTCGAGATCGACCCGCGCAAGTCGGATGCCGTGCCCTCGACCAAGGGCGTGCTGGGGGGGTCGCTGTGATGGCGGGAGCCTTCGCCTCCCCCCTCACCCCAACCCCTCTCCCTCGGGGGGAGAGGGGCTATTCGCGCGAGCCCATCAGCAGCGTTCCCTCTCCCCTTGAGGGAGAGGGACAGGGTGAGGGGGCGTCGATGCAGCACGCGCTCCAGCGCCACCACCACATTCGCCGCCCCTAGCCCGGACCCGATCCATGATCGTCGCGATCGTCGATTACGGGGCCGGAAATCTCCGCTCCGCCGAGAAGGCATTGGTTGCGGCCGCCGATGATCATGGCGCGCGCGTGCTGGTCACCGCGCGGCCGGAAGACATCCGCAGCGCCGACAAGATTGTGCTGCCCGGCGTCGGTGCCTTCGCCGATTGCAAGCGCGGCCTCGATTCCCTGCCCGGGATGGTCGAAGCCCTCGAGGAGCAGGTGCTGAAGGTCGGCAAGCCCTTCCTCGGCATCTGCGTCGGCATGCAGCTGATGGCCGATCTCGGCATCGAGTTCGGCACGACCCGGGGCCTCGGCTGGATCAAGGGCCGCGTGGTCGTGCTCGATCCCGCCGACAAGAGCCTGCGCATTCCGCAGATGGGCTGGAACGACCTCCAGCTCAAGACGCCCGATCACCCGGTGCTGGGCGCGACGAAGACCGGCGACCATGCCTATTTCGTGCACTCCTACCACTTCGTCGCCGAGCGTCCGCAAGATGTCATGGCGGAGGTGGATTATGGCGGCCCCGTCGTCGCCATGATCGGGCGCGACAACCTGGTCGGCGTGCAGTTCCACCCCGAGAAGAGCCAGCATGTCGGGCTGGCTCTTCTCGGCCGTTTCCTGGCCTGGAGGCCCTGATGAGCGAGATGCCCAAGATCGAGACGCCGCCGGTGGACACCAGGGTGGAGATTGTCGACAAGCTTTCGCGTGGCGACCTCGCCGATCTCTGCCAGGCGGCGGACGACGCGATCCAGGCCGGCGGCGGCTTCGGCTGGCTGAGCCCGCCGCGCCGCGACGTGATGGAGAGCTACTGGAAGGGCGTGCTGCTGGTGCCCGACCGCACGCTGTTCGTCGGCCGGCTGGACGGCGTCATCGTCGGCTCGGCGCAGCTCGTGCGCCCGACCAAGAACAACGAGGCGCAGGCGCATACCGCGCAGCTCACCACCAGCTTCATCGCCCCCTGGGCGCGCGGCCACGGCCTCGCCCGCATGATCGCGGTCGCCGTCGAGGATCGCGCCCGCGAGCGCGGCGTGGGCACGCTGAACCTCGACGTGCGTGAGACGCAGGAGGCGGCGATCACCCTCTACCGCTCGCTCGGCTATCACGAGATCGGCCGCCATCCGCATTACGCGCGGGTCGACGGCAAGTTCGTCGCCGGATTGTATTTCTGGAAGGACCTGGCGTGATCCTGTTTCCCGCCATCGATCTGAAGGACGGCCAATGCGTGCGCCTGGTGAAGGGCGACATGGCGCAGGCGACCGTCTTCAACACCGATCCGGCGGACCAGGCACGCCGCTTCGCGGCGGCCGGCGCGGAATGGCTGCACCTGGTCGACCTCAACGGCGCCTTCGCCGGCCGGCCGGTCAATGCCGACGCGGTGTCGGCGATCCTCGGCTCGGTCGACATTCCGGTGCAGCTCGGCGGCGGCATCCGCGACCTGGCGCGCATCGAAGACTGGCTGACCCAAGGCGTCGAGCGCGTCATCCTCGGCACCGTGGCGCTGAAGAACCCGGCGCTGGTGGCCGAGGCCTGCCGCAAGTTTCCCGGCCGCGTTGTCGTCGGCATCGACGCCAAGGGCGGCATGGTCGCGGTCGAAGGCTGGGCCGAGACCAGCGACGTGACCGCCTTGGAGCTGGCCCAGAAATTCGAAGACGTTGGGGTGTCAGCGATCGTCTACACCGACATCGACCGCGACGGTTTGCTCCAGGGCGTCAACGTGGCCAGCACCGCGGCGCTGGCCTGCGAAATCTCGATTCCGGTGATTGCCTCCGGCGGCGTCTCCTCGCTCGCCGACATCGACGCGCTGGTGAAGATCGCGCCCGCGACGCGCGTACATGGCGGCGGCATCGAAGGCGTCATCTCCGGCCGCGCCATCTACGACGGCCGCCTCGACCTGACCGCCGCGCTCCAGCACCTGAAGCAGGCGGCGTGATGAGATCTTACTCTTCCCCCCAATCAAAGTCCTCTTCCCCCCTTGCGGGGGAAGGCAGCGGAGGCTTAACGAACGCAGTGAGTTTAGCCGCAGCCGGAAGGGGGGGCGCGCGACCTGCGGGAGCGCCTCGCCGGAGGCGACAGTCAGCGACAGCTGTTCGCGGATGGACCCGGCGCTGCATCCACCCCCATCCCACCCTTCCCCCCTCAAGGGGGAAGGGGCAGACCGAGCCCGCTCCATGCTGAAAATGCGCGTCATCCCGTGCCTGGACGTGAAGGACGGCCGCACCGTCAAGGGCATCAATTTCCTCAACCTGGTCGATGCCGGCGATCCGGTCGAGCAGGCGAAGATCTATGACGCGGCCGGCGCAGACGAGCTCTGCTTCCTCGACATCGTGGCCAGCCACGAGAACCGCGACACGCTCTATGACGTGGTGGCGAAGACGGCCTCGGCCTGCTTCATGCCGCTCACCGTCGGCGGCGGCGTGCGCAGGATCGAGGACATTCGCACCCTGCTGCTGGCCGGCGCCGACAAGGTGTCGATCAACACCGCCGCGGTGAAGGACCCGGATTTCGTGCGCCAGGCGGCGGAGAAGTTCGGTGCGCAATGCATCACCGTCTCGATCGACGCCAAGCAGGTGGCGCCCGACCGCTACGAAATCTTCACCCATGGCGGCCGCAACCCGACCGGCATCGACGCGGTCGATTTCGCGCGCCGCATGGCGGCGACCGGCGCCGGCGAATTGCTGGTCACCTCGATGGACCGCGACGGCACCAAGCAAGGCTACAACATCCCGCTGACCCGCGCGATCGCCGACGCGGTGCGCGTGCCGGTCATCGCCTCGGGCGGCGTCGGCACGCTCGACCATCTCGTTGAAGGTATTCGGGACGCGCATGCGACTGCGGTGCTGGCGGCCTCGATCTTCCACTTCGGCACCTATACCATCGCCGAGGCCAAGGCCCACATGGCCAAGGCCGGACTGCCGATGCGGCTGTAGTCGCGCCCGGCAACAGAGGAGTGACACCATGACCGAGCACCAGGCCGCCATCCTCGACCGCCTCTTCGCCACCATTCTTGCACGCAAAGGCGGCGATGCCGGGGCGTCCTATACGGCGAAGCTGTTCGCCGAGGGCCGCGCGCGCATCGCGCAGAAGCTGGGCGAGGAATGCATGGAGACCGCCATCGCCGCTGTCGCCCGCGACCGCGACGGCGTGGTCGACGAGAGCGCCGACCTGCTCTATCACCTGCTGGTGCTGTGGGCGGAATGCGAGGTGCGGCCGGACGAGGTGTGGGCGAAGCTGGCGGCGCGCGAAGGCACGTCGGGCCTGGTCGAGAAGGCCTCGCGCAAGCCGACCGCCCCCGACGATTTCCGCGCCGATTGAGAGGGGAGCTTCGCGATGGCCTATGATCCGAACAACATCTTCGCCAGGATCCTGCGCGGCGAGATTCCCAACAGCACCGTCTACGAGGACGCCCATGTGCTGGCCTTCAAGGACATCCGCCCCCAGGCCAAGGTGCATGTGCTGGTGATCCCCAAGGGCGCCTATGTCTCGGCGCAGGATTTCGGCGCCCGCGCCAGCGAGGCGGAGATCGCCGCCATGGCCCGCGCCATTTCGAAGATCGCCCAGGACATGGACATCGCCGAGAGCGGCTATCGCCTGATCGCCAATACCGGCGGCCACGGACACCAGGAGGTGCCCCACTATCATGTGCATATCCTGGGCGGCCAGCCGCTCGGCCGGATGCTGAGCCTGCCTTAAGACGTACCCGGGCTGGCCATTATGGGCTAAGCGACCCATCCGCGCCGAATCTGTGACGGGCTTCACAGGCACGCGCGGCAGGATTCTGTCATGGTTCCTCCGTTCTATGCTGGAGGCCGGGTCATGGGTTCCCGCAGCTTGCGCCGCAGCGTGGCGCCGCGCGATTGGGTGGTGCGCTACGCCGAACCGGCCGAGTTCGACGACGTGGCGGCGCTGCTGCTGCGCGCCAACGCGCAGTACCGCGCGGACATGCCGCCCGGCATCTTCCGTGCCTATTGCGAGAACCTGCGCGCCCTGGCGCTCGATCCGGGCCAGCAGGAGGCCTGCGAGATCCTGGTCGTCGGCGCAGCCGATGGCGGGTTGCGCGGCACCGTCAGCCTGTTTCCCGACGCCGCCAGCGAGGGGCTCGGCTGGCCGAAAGGCTGGGCCGGATTGCGCGCGCTGGCGGTCGATCCCGCCGCGCGGGGGCATGGCCTCGGCCGGCGCCTGAGCGAGGCCGCCATCAGTCGGGCGCGGGCCATCGGCGCGCCGATCCTGGCCCTGCACAACGCCCCCTTCCAGGCGGCGGCGCGGCGGCTCTATCTCGATCTCGGCTTCACCCGCTGCCCGCAATACGATTTCGACGTCGGCGATATGCCCGGCATCGCCGGAACCGGCGAACGCATGAGGGTCGAAGCCCTCACCTTGAATCTCCGCTGATCGCCCCGGGCGCTAACCATATTTTCGCCGCTTTCCCGCACCTGGATGTGATGGCGCGCGCCGCTTGAATGCTGGACACCGGGTCGGCGTCGTTTATCTTAAATGCCACGTATCGGTCTGGCTGGGGGCAATCGCCCGGTTGGTTCATGCCATCCGGGCCTATCTGGGGTCCCGTGCATGCGGCGTTGGCGAATTGCGGTCTCGGGCGCGGTTGCCGCCCTGGCGTTCCTGGCGGTCCATCTGGGCGCGACGCCGGCCGCCGCGGTCAGCTTTGGCGACGATGACCGCCGCGCGGTCGCGCGCCAGCAGGGCGCCGAATCCGGCCCCATCGGCATGCTGGTCCATGAAGCCGGCGACGGCCAGTTCGCCGCCGGCACCGCCTTCCTGGTTTCGCCCTGCCATGTGCTGACCGCCTATCACGTCGCCGCTGGCGGGGCGCAGGTGGATGAGAGCAAGACGAGCACCTTCTATCTCGGCCAGGGCGCGCTCGGCCCGGATATCGCCGATCTCGACCATTTCGCCATCGCCACCCGCGCCAAGCCGGTGGCCTGGGGCGAATTCATCCACGCCACCGACAGCTCCGCCTTGCTGGTGCGCACCGAAGCGGTCGAGCGCAACGGCTGGGAGGATTGGGCGCTGCTGAAGCTCGACACCTGCCTCGGCGCGCCGGAATACGGCTACGGCTATCTGAAGCTGGCGCCGGTGACGACGCGCGATGTGCTGCGCGGCGGCGCCTCGATGCCGGCGCGTTCGCTCGGCCTGCCCGGCGACAAGACGGTGGCGACGTTGTGGGAGGATCCCAGCTGCCGCATCCTGGGGCAGATCTATGCCTCGGGCTGGCAGCACGATTGCGTCACCATCCCGGGCAATTCCGGCGGGCCGCTCCTGGTGCGCGATCCGGTGAGCCAGGAGACGCGCGTCGCCGCTCTCTCCGTCTCGGTCATCGCGGTGGAGGGCGTCGACACCGAGGCCTCCTACGGCATGACGCTCGCCGTCGACGACCCGAACTACTACGACTATCTCGCCGTCGCCGTGCCGGTCGCGGTCTTCGCCGCGCGCATCCAGCCCTTCCTGCCGGCCGATGCGCGGATGCGGGATTTCGTCGCCGGTCCGGGCGCGGACCGCCACTATCGCACCTCCAGCAAGGACCAGGCCGAGCAGGCACTCGCCGATCTCGGCGCCGCCATCGCCGCCGCACCGACGCGCGCTGATCTGCATGTGCTGCGCGCCATCTGGGGCCGCTATGCCGAGCGCGACGCCGAAGCGCGCGGCGATCTCGACCGCGCCTTGGCGCTCGATGCCGGCTTCGGCCCGGCGCGCTATCTGCGCGGCCGCATGGCGCTGGAGCAGGGCGACCAGGCCGGGCTGAAGGCCGCCTTCGCCGATTTTTCGCTGCTGGCCGTCGACCACGCGGACTCGCCCGACCTCAAGCTTTATCGCGGCATTGCCGCCGCGCGGCTGAAGCAGTTCGACCAGGCGATCGCCGATTTCGATTCCGTGCTGAAGCACCAGCCGAAAAGCGCGGTGGCTTCGAATGAGCGGGGCGACGCGTGGCGGGCGCTGCGCGACTACGACAAGGCGCTGGCCGATTACGGCCGCGCCATCGATTTCGCCCATGACTGGCCCGAGGCCTATCGCGACCGCGGCTATCTCTATCACCAGCTGGCACGCTATCCCGAGGCGGTCGGCGATTTCTCCCGCGCCATCCGGCTCAATCGCCACGACGCCGAGGCCTGGAACGGCCGCGCCCTGGTCTGGCTGGCCGAGGGCGAGATCGACAAGGCGGTCAAGGATTTCTCCCGCGCCATCGAGCTCCTGCCGGATTCCGGCTCCTATTACGCCAACCGCGCGACGGCGCGGATGATCGATGACGACCTCGACAAGGCCATCGCCGATTTCCAGCTTGCCGTGGCGAAGGACCCGGAGGAGCCGTTCCTGCGCCTGCTGCTCTTCGTCGCCGAATCGCGCGACGGCCAGCGCGCGGACGCCCAGGGCCGCCTCGCCGCCTATGCCAAGGCGCACCAGGACCAGGCCTGGCCGCGGCCGATCGTCGATCTCTTCCTCGGTGAGGGGAGCATCGCGGCCGTCGAGCAGGCGGCGGCGGAAGCCGAGGGCGACGAGGCCCTCGGCCAGCGCTTCGACGCCGATTTCTATCTCGGCCAATGGGCCCTGCTGCACGGCGACGAGAGCTCCGCCGCCGCGCGTTTCAAGTCGGTCACCGACAGCCGCCTGCGCGAATACCTCGAATTCGACCTCGCGCGCGCCGCGCTGGACGAGATCGGCACGCCGGGCAAGCAGGCCGCCCTCGACCCCAAGACCAAGCCGCTCGCCACCGGCAGCAGGCAGTAGTCGGGATCGGCAATAGCCTCCTGCCGCTTCCCGTCACCGCGCGTGATATCCTCGCGCCATGCCGCTGCAGAACCGCGTCACCCCCTTCGGCGAGATCGTCGCGACGTCCGCGCGTGGCACGATCATGGGCAATCGCGGCGGCAAGTTTCATCGCCCCGACAAAACGCTCGGCAAGCGGCGCTGGGCGACGCGGCACTGGATCTGCTGCGAGCTTTCCTACAAGGACCATCATTTCGAGATGATGGGGAAGACGTGGACCGCGCTGTTCTTCCTCGACGAGGTGACGGCGCTCGCCGCCGGCCACCGGCCCTGCTTCTATTGCCGGCGCCAGGAGGCGAAGCATTTCCTCTTCCTCGCCGATCCGCAGATGACCGCGCCGGCCGCCGACGACATCCTGCACGGCCAGCGCCGCGCCTCGCGCAAGGCCGACGCGCCAGCGCCGGTCGCGAAGATCGCCGAGCTGCCCGACGGCGCCATGATCGCGCGCGACGGCGAGGCCTATGCGCTGCGCGGCAAGCACCTGCTGCGCTGGAGCTTCGATGGCTATGCGGATGCCCTGCCGCGCCGCGGGATCCGCAGCGCCGAGCTGCTGACCCCGCCGCTTTTCGTCACCATCCTCGCGCGCGGCTACGCGCCGCGCTGGCATGCGAGCGCGGCGAGCTTCGGCTCCTGACGCCTGTTGGCAGGGCGTTTGGCTACACGTCCGCGTCACGCGCGAGAGAGGGAGGTTGGAATGCCGATCACCGGCGGCTGCCATTGCGGCACGATCCGATACGAAGCCGGGGGCGCGCCGATCACGCATGCGCTCTGCCATTGCACCGATTGCCGGCGCAGCGCCGGCGCGCCGATGGTCGGCTGGGCGATGTTCCCCGCCGACGCGGTGAAGGTCACCAAGGGCGCGCCGAAGGTCTACGAATCCTCGACGCATGGCCGCCGGCATTTCTGCCCCGCCTGCGGGAGCGGCCTGTTCTATACGAACGACGCCGTCCTGCCCGGCATCATCGACCTGCAGAGCGCGACCTTCGACGACCCCGGCGCCATCCCGGCGCAGGCCCATGTCCAGGTTGCCGAGCGCATCGCGTGGATGGAACGCGCGCACGAATTGCCGAGCTTCGAGCGCTACCCGCCGATGGAGGGTTAGCCACACGCGCCCCACACTCGCCCGTCACCCCGGCCTTGAGCCGGGGTCCATTGGTATATCGCTGGAACCGTTGGCGGTGATGCTCAACCCGCGATCCCGTTGTAGAGATCATCCCAACGCGGATTGGTCTTCTCGATCAGTGCGATCTTCCAGCCGCGAGGCCAGCGTTTCAGGGTTTTTTCCCGCGCAATTGCCGCGAGCGCCGTCTCGTGTTGCTCGAAATACACCAGACGCTTGATGTCATGCTTCTTGGTGAAACCATCCGCCAGCCCTTCGCGATGCTGATAGATCCGTCCGGGCAGGTTCCTGGTCATGCCGACATAGAGCGTGCCGTGCGGCTTGTTACAGAGGATGTAGGCCCAATAGCTCACATCGGTTCGTGCGACGGAGGAATGGGCCCCGGCTCAAGGCCGGGGTGACGGTGGAGTGGCCAATGAGCGGGGAGCCTCCTACGGCACCAACCGATACCCGCCCTGGTCCGTCACCAGGATCTGCGCCTTGCTCGGGTCCTTCTCGATCTTCTGGCGCAGGCGGTAGACGTGGGTTTCCAGCGTGTGGGTGGTGACGCCGGCATTGTAGCCCCAGACCTCGCCCAAGAGCGTCTCGCGGCTGACCGATTTCTGGCCGGCGCGGTAGAGGTATTTGAGGATCGCCGCCTCTTTCTCGGTCAGGCGGATCTTCTTCTTCGCCGCCTCGTCCACCAGCATCTTCACCGCCGGCTTGAACACATAGGGGCCGATGTTGAGCACCGCGTCCTCGCTGTGCTCGTGCTGGCGCAGATGCGCCTTCAGCCGGGCCACCAATTCGCCCAGGCGGAACGGCTTGGTGACGTAGTCGTTGGCGCCCGAATCCAATCCGCGGATGGTGTCGGCCTCCCCTTCCACCGCCGTCAGCATGATGATCGGCGCATGCACGTTGGCCTTGCGCATGTCGCGGCAGACGTCGCGGCCGTCGCCGTCCGGCAGGCCGACATCGAGCAGGATGGCGTCGAAATTCCCCGCCTTGGCCTTGGCCAGGCCCTCGGCCGCGGTCGCCGCCTCGGCGGTCTCGAAGGCGCCGTCCAGCGCCAGTTGCTCCGCCAGGGTGCGGCGCAGATTGTCGTCGTCGTCGACGAGGAGGATCTTCTTGGCCGCCGAGCCAGCCATGGGGGAGGTCTCCCGAGTCGTTGAACCGGTCGTTTCCGGGCGTGTTGGCCCAGATAACACCTTGGAAGCATGGGAAACAAGCCCGCCCACCCGCGCCGGACCTCTGCCCGGCTGCGACCAAGGGCTGCAACCCCTGTCCCGGCGCGAGAAGTCCAGTCGCATGACTTGACCCGTCATCCGGACGGTTCTCATATGCGCCCTATGAACAGCGACCTGCAGGCCAAGACCGCCTCCTACCGCGCCACCGTCGAGCGCTGCCTCGCCGAATTGCGCCGCGGCGGCGCCGTGGGCCTGACCAAGCAGGCGGGGGCCGGGCGCGGCCTCGCCGCCCTGGCCCTGGCCGCCGAGATGGTGGAGGAGGCGAGCCTCGCCTCGCTGCAGGCGGCGGCACCTTCCGGCAGCCTGCGCCTCATCCTCACCACCGAGCGGGCCAGCGATCTGGGCCTGATGCCGGCCGGCGGCCGCGGCCTCGCGATCTGCCGCCTGCCGGCCGAGATCGGCGCCGAGGCTTTGCGCCAGCTGGCCGACCCGACGGCGGAGAAGGACGACACGCCGGCGCTGGGCATCGCGCTGGCCGATGATCTGCCGATGCCCCTGGCCGAGGCGGCGATCGATCTGGCCAAGGCCGCGCGCCTGCTGCCCGCCGCGCTCATGGTGGCGCTGCCCGAAAGCGCCGATGCCGCCGATCCGGCAGCCGCGCTGGCGCCCTGGGTCGACGGCACCTTCGTGCTGGATTGCGCCGGCCTGGCCGCGCATCAGCGCGCCCTCGCCGGCTCGCTCAAGCGCGTCGGCTCCGCCCGCGTGCCGCTGGAGGGCGCGGAGGAGACCGAGATCATCGCCTTCCGTCCGGCCGATGGCGGCAAGGAGCACCTCGCCATCGTCATCGGCCGCCCCGACCCGGCGCAGCCGGTGCTGATCCGGCTGCATTCCGAATGCTTCACCGGCGATCTGCTCGGCTCGCTGCGTTGCGATTGCGGCGACCAGCTGCGCGGCGCCATCGAGACCATCGCCAAGTCGGGTGCCGGCATCGTCCTCTATCTCGCGCAGGAAGGCCGCGGCATCGGCCTGATCAACAAGCTGCGCGCCTATCGCCTGCAGGATGCCGGCGCCGACACGCTGGAAGCCAATCTGCAATTGGGCTTCGGCGCCGACGAGCGCGTCTATCAGCCCGCCGCCGAAATGCTGCGCCAACTCGGCTTCACCGCCGTGCGCCTGCTCACCAACAATCCCGAGAAGATGCACGGCCTCGAGCAATGCGGCATCCGCGTCGCCGAACGCGTGCCGCACGTGTTTCCGTCAAACGACCACAACGCGCAATACCTGATCACCAAAGCGCGGCGGTTTGGGCATATGTTTTAGCACTGCGCGGCAGCGCGCCTCATCCGCTTCGCTCCAGTCGTTATCGGATATTCAGAGGTGTAGCATGACCTTTGAAGCCATCACCGAACTCCATCGCCGATCCCAAGGACAGCCGAAAATTCGATTCTGACCCCATCACCCTTGCCTGTTCGTTTCACGGTCTATTTCAGGATGGGACTTCCAATGTCCAACCTCGACATCTTTCTTCGGCAAGTCCGCAACCGCTCGCTCGAACATCAACGAGCAATGGAACTTCTCGCGGGAGCGGGGCTTGCGGGTCAGATGATCGCTGTTTTGCGACAGGAATTGGACTCGATGGTCCGCGTGATTTACCTGCTCAAACAAGGTCCAGAACGCAGAGAACTTCTCATCGACGATTCTGTTCGCGGCGAGCAATGGACGAGGGAAAGATCGCGCGCGAAGATATCTGACAAAGACATGGTTGATATTGCTCAATCACTTCAGGGCTGGACACAGTCAGTTTACAGGTTCGGATGCGCATTCATCCACCTGTCCAGCCTTCACGACTACAACGACCGGGATCCACTTCTTCAACTTCCAGCCGAAGAGCGTAGGAACATCATGGAGCACTGCCGTCACTATCACGGCGGCCCCTCAATTGGAGCCGAGCGTTTTGAGGATCTTGTGCCGTATCTTCCTCGTGTCCTTGAGAAAATCTCGGGAAACCTTGAGTACTACCTCAAGGCACTAGAAACTGGTGAAGTGCTGGAGCCTGGTGAAATCTAGCCGAGCGGAAGTAGCGGAAGTAGGGTCACGGAAGTAGGGTATGACTCGACTTCTCGGATGCGATTCACGCCGCCCGCCGGAGGAAGTGGGGTCAGAGTTGGTTTTTTCTCTGCGATTCACACCGCCGTCAACTTGAAAGGTGATATCAACTGATCTATGTTGATATCACTGCAGTCAGTCGACATAGGGTGATATCATGGCCGCCGTCACCATTCGCAATCTTTCCGAAGAGGCGCATCGCGCCCTGAAAATCCGCGCGGCGCGGCACAACCGCAGCACGGAGGCCGAGATGCGCGCCATCCTGGAGGCGGCGGTGCGCCCGGAGGGACGGCTGCGGCTGGGCACGGCGCTGTCACAGATGAGCCGGAAAATCGGGCTCACCAATGCCGATGTCGAGGCGCTCGAACAGGCCCGCGATACCCGGCCCGCGAAGCCGATGCGCTTGGCATGATCCTGCTCGACACCAATGTCGTGTCCGAGGCGATGAGGCCCGCGCCGGATCCGGCGATTCGCGACTGGCTCGACGCCCAGGCGGCGGAGACGCTCTTTCTCTCCAGCGTCACCATCGCCGAGCTGATGTTCGGCATCGGCGTGCTGCCCAAGGGCAATCGCAGGGACAGGCTGGCGGCCGCGCTCGACGGCGTGCTGGAGCTGTTCGCAGCGCGCATCCTGCCCTTCGATACCGCGGCGGCGCGGCGATATGCTGATCTCGCCGTCAAGGCGCGCAAGGCCGGAAAGGGCTTTCCCACGCCCGACGGCTACATCGCCGCGATCGCCGCCGCGCACGAATTCGCCGTGGCGTCGCGCCACACCAGCGCCTTCACCGCCGCCGGTCTGACGGTGATTGACCCCTGGAAAGCGGCCGGCTGAGGCGCTATTTGCGCTTATGACGCTCCGGATTTCGCGCCGCGAACCACGGTGCGGCACGCCGATACTGCGCGTATGATGCTGCGCCGTGTCGGAACAAGCGGGAATTCCAGCGATGCCCACCCAGCACGAAGGCGGCTGCGTCTGCGGCGCCGTGCGCTACGTCGTCGACGGCGCGCCGGAGCGTGTCTCCATGTGCCATTGCGCCTGGTGCCAGAAGCGCACCGGCACGGCCTTCGGCACCGAGGCGGTGTTCCAGGACGCAGCCGTGCGCTTCACCAAGGGCGCGCCGAAAATCTATCGCCATCATTCGGACCTGTCCGGGCGCTGGCTGGATCAGCATTTCTGCGGCGATTGCGGCACCAATCTGGGGCTGACGCTGGAGGCGGTGCCCGGCATTCGCTCGATCCCCGCCGGCACCTTCGACGATCCGAGCTGGATCAGCCCGCAGGCGCAGACCTTCCGCGCCATCTTCCTGCGCTCGGCGCGCGACTGGTCGGACGTGCCGGCCGGAATCGAGCGGCACGAGCTGCATTTCCGCAGGTGAGGCGGTGCGTCACGCCGGCAGCAATTCCGCCGTGCTCATCACGCGCACCGACCGCCGGGCGATGAGGCCGCTCCAGACCCAGTTGTGATGCCGGATCACCTCGGGCGCGGCGAGATGCGGCCGGTCGCTGCAGGTATGGCCGTCGGCCACGGCGACCACGTCGTAATCCTGGGCGGTCGCGCCGTGCAAGGTGGCGTCGACGCAGAAATCCGTGGCCCAGCCGGCAATGAGCAGGCGCCGGGCGCCGATCCCGTCGAGCACCGCCTTCAGCGCGGTGCCGGCGAAGGCATCGTTCAGGCTCTTCGGCACCACGATGTCGCTGTCACGCCGGTCCAGCTCCGGCAGGAAGTCCCAGCCCGGCGCGCCGGGCGCGAAAGCCTCGCCGTCCGGCCCGCAATGCTGGATGAAGACGACGCGGCCGCCCTGCTTGCGCGTAGCTGCGGCGAGGCGGTTGATGCGCGCGATCACGCCAGAGAGATCGTGCTTCGGCGCACCGTTCAGCAGGCCCGCCTGCATGTCGACCACGATCATCGCATCCATGCGCCGCCGTTCCTTCTGGCGTGATGTCTCACGGCCATTGCATCGCCGTGAGCGCTTACACCCGCCATGCTTTCGTCCGCCTGGCAAGGCGCAAAGTTTCCGTGCGCGTCGCGAGCTCAGTGCCGGGTGTTTCGACCGCCGCCGCCGCGGCGGCGACGCCGAGGCGCGCCGCCTCCAGCAGGGTCTCGCCGCGGGCGAGGGCGAGCACCGCGGCGCCGATCAGCGAATCGCCGGCGCCGACCAGGCTCGCCACATTCACCTTCGGCGCCTGCAGGCGCCAGGCTTCGCCGGGCGCCACCAGCAGGGCGCCCTTGTCGCCGCGGGTGACGATCATCGCTTCGGCCTCGCCGCGCTGCTGCAATTGCGCGCCCAGCCGCGCCATGCTCGCCCAATCGCCGCGCCCGCCCCTACCTCCCCCAACCAGATCGGCGAACTCGATGTGGTTTGGTTTCACCAGGAACACGCCGGCCTTCAGCGCGCGGCGGAGCGGCGCGCCCGAGGTGTCGAGGATGAGCCGCTTGCGGAGCTGCCGCGCCAGCCGCGCCAGCTTCGCGTAGAAATCTTCCGGCACGCCGGGCGGCAGCGAGCCGCTGGCCACGATGTAGTCGTGATCCCGGATGAGGCCTTCGAGCGCCGTGACCGCCGCCTTCACCTCCTGGCGCGACCAGCGCGGCCCCGGCAGCACCAGGCGGTATTGCCGGCCATGCGCGTGTTCGTCGACGGTGATGTCCTGGCGCGTGTCGCCTTTGATAGCGAATTCCGCGAGGTCGAGTTTCTGCGCCTGCATCAGCTCGCGCATCATGCGCCCGGTCGGGCCACCCAAGGCGACGAAGGCGGTGCTGCTGCCGCCGAAGCGGCGGATGACGCGCGAGACGTTGACCCCGCCGCCGCCGGGATCGAGCCGCGCCCCGGTGCAGCGCAGCTTGCGGTTGGCCCGCATGCGATCGACGCCCGTCGCGAGGTCCAGCGCTGGGTTGAGGGTGATGGTGAGGATCTTCTGCATGACGGGCCGCTTTCGTCTCGTATAGGCGCGCTGCGCCGCCTTCCCGCCAACATAGCCTAAAAGGCGGTTAAACCTCGCCGCGTCGCCGCGCATTCGGCCGCCATCGACTCTCAGCCCGTTGTGTCGCTGGGCAAGGAGTGCGAGATCATTCCTGGCTCTGGCTTTTCGGCCTAAATCCCTTACCGATCCTTAACCAACCCCGTGCTGAGCTACACCCTGGATTGGACTTGGTCTTTCGGGGAGCACTGCCATGCGGACCGCCACACGCACCTTCGCCGCTTCCTCCTGGGCGTCCTGTTGGGCCCTGGCGCTCGTCGCGTCCTGGCAGCTGCTCGCCACGCCGGCCTCGGCCGAAGAAACGCTGCCGGCCCCGGAGACAATCACGCCGGAGAAAATCGTGGTCGTTGAGCCCGGCGTGACGCCCGGCGCACCGCGCCTGCTTTACGCGCTCGATGGCGGCCAGATGTCGATCAGCGAATTGCGCCCCGGTACCATGGAAAGCCAGCAGCTCGAAGTCTATCTCTCCATGCTGCACGCGCCGATCGACCATCAGGCGGCGATGGCCGACCCGACCTTGGTGCTGGTGGCGATGCTCGACCAGCAGGCCGGCGCGGCCGCGCAAGCCGGCGGCCCCGATATCCAGACCGCCGCCGCCGTCACCTATTCCTCCGATGTCATGCCGCGTTCCTATCTCGCCGCCGACGGCGCCTGGGTCTTCCCGCGCCGGCCCGGCAAGGATGAGCGCGAGATTCTCAGCCTGCATGCTTGGCGCGTGGAGGAGAATCCGGAATCGCAGGTGCTGTTCCTCGGTCCCGATCGCCGCTTCGGCCTCGACGATTTCGCCGATCTGATCAACCCGCTGCAGCATGTGCCGCTGGTCAACCTCGCCTATCGCGCCATCACCGGCGATGAGATCTATGGCGCCGCGCGCCTGCTCGACATGGGCTTCGGCCCGGCCGCCGGCGTTTCCACCGTGGTCGACCTCGCCGTCATCGACAGCACCGGCGCCGGCATGGCCGATCACGCCGTCGCCGCCGTCTTCGGCACCGATGAGGCGCCGGCCACCGAGGACTTGGCGCAGGCGGAAGAGCCCGCCGCGATCACGGCGCCAATCCAGAGCGCGCCGGTCCAGAGCGCGCAGGTCTACGACCCGCTCGCCTACAATCCGATGGCGGCCAGCTATTATCCGGAGAGCGCGCTGCTCCCCCTCGCCGCGCCCGCCGCCGAAGGCGCTCAGTAGCCGCCGCTCTCCCCACCTGCGCCATCCTGGCACGTCCTTTGCGTTGATCCTGGCGGGCAGAACGCCCGTCAGGACAACGCCGCAAAATCCCGGGGAAAAACCCGGGGGAAAGCCAGGCACCAAATGGCCCAGATGCCGATCCAGCTGGTTTCCGGCCGCGCGCAAAGCTTCGTTGCGCCGCCGTCCGCCAATGCCGCGCCAGCTGCGCCGAATTCCGGCCAAACCTTTGATTCCGGGGCGATAACCGGCGGCGCCCTGCGCCCCGGGGCGATCGATCAGAAGACCTTTCGCCAGCGCATGGCCGAGCTCAACCGGGCCGATCCGCCCGCCGGCGGCTTCCCCCGGCCGGTCGCGGTCGCGCCGGCCCCGGCAAAGGCCGCGCCCGGCATCCCGACCCTGACCCCGGCACAACTTGCCGCCCTCGGCCTGGATGTCTCCACCCTCGCGCCCGCGGCGCCCGCCACCACCGTAGACGCCTCCGCCGCAACCGATCCTGCCGCAACTCATCCTGCCCACATCGATCCGGCGACCACCGCGGCGCCCGCACCGGCCGATGAAGCCGCGCCAGCCGACGATTCCGCTCCGCTCGCGGCGGCGGAAGGCGCGGCGCCCGCCGAGACTCCCGGCGATCCCATTCCGGCGGAGGCACCCAATGGCCCCATGCCCGGCGCCCGCCTGGGCGCCGATGGGGTCTGGGAATTGCCGCGCCATCCCGGCAAGGACGAGCGGGCCTGGCTGCAGGGCATGAATGCCAAATGGCGCCTGGTCGAGAATCCCGAGTCGGTGAAGCTGTTCCTCGGCGCGGACGGCAAGTTCGGCTTCGACGACCTGCTCGACATCGTCAACCCGTTGCAGCACATCCCGCTGGTCAACATCGCCTATCGCGCGCTGACCGGCGATACCATCGACGGCGCCGCGCAATTGTTCGGTGCCATCCCCTTCGGCCCGCTTTCGGTGGCGAGCAACATGGCCGATCTCGCCTTCCGCTCCGAGACCGGCGCCGGATTGGCGGAGAACGGTCTTGCCATGATCTTCGGCGACGATGCGGCCGCCGACGAGATCGCGACCGCCGCCGGGCAGCTGGCGGAAGCGCCGCAGATCCGCCGCGGCTCCAATCGCTGATCTCCAGTCGTTTCTTTCCGCGTCGCGCTAAACTAAGCTTCTCCGCATGGGCCTGATCGTCGAAGCGAAGCCGGGCGTGACCCGCGGCATGGCGCGCCTGGACGGCGCCGCTTTCCCCTGCGCGCTGGGCCGCGCCGGCATTCTCGATCCCAAGCGCGAGGGCGACGGCGGCACGCCGGTCGGGCGTTTTCCGCTGCGCCGCCTGCTCTACCGCGCCGATCGCGTCGCGCGCATCGAGACGCGCCTGCCGGCCGCGCATATCGAGCCCGATGACGGCTGGTGCGACGACCCCGCCGACGCGGCCTATAACCGCCCCGTCACCCTGCCCTATCCGGCACGGCATGAGCGGATGTGGCTCGCCTCAAATCTCTACGACCTGGTCGTCATCATCGGCCACAACGACGATCCGGTGGTGCGGGGTGCCGGGAGCGCGGTGTTCCTGCATGTGGCGCGCGAAGACTGGGGCCCGACCGAGGGCTGCGTCGCCTTCCGCCGCGACGATCTGCTGGCGATCCTCGCCCGCCTCGACCCCGGCGATGCGGTCGAGATCAGGCTGCTTTAGAGCTATTCGTATTTCGCTAAGTAGTCGCGCAGTTCCTCATAGCTGAGCTGGTAATCGCGGTCGGTGTCGATGCGGTCGAACTGCGCCAGTTCGCTGGCGATGAACTCCTCGCCGTCGATCATCCCGTCGCCGCCGGCCAGCAGATCGAAGGCCTCCGGCTTCAGGCGGGTTTCGTTGGGGGTCAGCGCCATGCTGCCATCGGCATCCATGGCCATGAACACGCTGCCCTTGCCCGACTGGAATTCCGGGCGACTGATGGCGCCGTCGCCGTTCTCGTCCATCAGCACGAAAAAGCGCTGCAGCCGGACTTCGTCGACGGTGCCGGCGGGCGCCGGCGCCGCGGGTGCGGATTGCTTGCCCCCGTCGGCACAGCCGGCGAGCAGCCCGGCGATGGCAAGACACGCGAGAGCGAGGCGCGGAATGCGGGTGGCGATCATCGGACCGGTCTTCCCCTTGGCTGTTCGGCCTGGCGGCCGGGAATGGGCTGAGCGGCCTGGCGGCCGGGAGCGGCCCATTCTAGGGGCTTCGTCACGCAACGGTAAGGGGGCGGCGTCATTCGGCCGCGCGCTATCCGGCGGCGGGGCGCTCGCGCCGGCCGAAAATCGCGGTGCCGATCCGCACATGGGTGGCGCCGAAGCGGATGGCCGTCTCGTAATCGCCGCTCATCCCCATGCTGAGCTGCGCCAGATCGTGGCGGCGGGCGATCTCCCGCAGCAGGGCGAAATGCGGCGCCGGGTGCTCCTCCGCCGGCGGGATGCACATCAGCCCGACGATCGGCAGCAGGAGCTCCTCCCGGCAGCGGCGGATGAAGCCATCTGCCTCGGCGGGCGGGATGCCGGCCTTCTGCGGCTCCTCGCCGGTATTGACCTGGATCAAGAGGTCGGGGCGCCTGCCCTGCTTGGCCAGTTCCGCCGCCAGCGCCTCGGCCAGGCGGTCGCGATCCACCGTCTGGATGGCGTCGCAGGTCTCCACCGCCTGGCGCACCTTGTTGGTTTGCAGCGGGCCGATGAGGTGCAGCTTGAGATCGGGATATGCCCCACGCAGCGCCGGGAATTTCGCTGCCGCCTCCTGCACCCGGTTCTCGCCGAAGACGCGCTGGCCGGCCTGCAGCGCGGCCTGCACCGCTTCGGCCGGATGCGTCTTGCTGACGGCGATGAGCTCGACCCTCGGCGCGGCGCCCGCCTCCGCCTGGGCGGCGGCGATGCGGGCGCGGATCTCGTGCAGGTTTTCGGCGATATGGGCGAAACCGGTCATGGCGGCGCCAAGCTAGAGCATTTTCCGCTGCAGAGGAAACCGGTTTGAGAAATCGCTTCGGCGCCAAAAGCAATAGGCGCCGCGTTGGCGCGCGGCACCTATTGGTCGCGATTCCGCTGGCAGGCTAGAAATCGATCGAGATGCCGGTACCGATCTCGACGCCGTCGTAATTGTCCGCGTTCTCGTCGAAATCGGGGCCGTCGACATCCTGCCAAGTATAGCCGATCTCGCCATCGACGTTGATGCCGGGCCCGAGCGCGTAAGTCGCCGTGAGGACGGCGCGCTGCAGGGTCAGGTCGCTGTCTTCGGCGCCCTCGTTGCGGATATCCGCCTCGTGCCGCGAATAACCGACGCCGAAGGTCCAGGCGTCGATGTTGTAGGTGGCGCCGACACCCAGCACCCAGCGTTCGGCATCGACGTCGCCGTTGGCCAGGGTGGCGACGAACAGGTCGTCGTCGTTGAAATAGTTGAACGAGGCGCCGACCTGGAAACCGCCGAAGCCGACCAGGATGCCGGTCTGGTAGAAATCGGATTCCTCGCGATCGGGGCCGCCATCGGCCTGCTCGACATTGCCCTCCCAGGAGCCGCCGGCGCCGAACTGCAGCCACCAATCCTCGGCCTCGTAATTGTAGAGGCCGTAGACCGAGAAGTTGTGACGCGAGGTATCGTCGACATTGGTCGGCATGCCCACATGCGGCCCGACGCCGTCAACATGGGTCTCCTTGTCGCTCGATGGCACGTAGGAGACGCCGATCTGGAAGCCGCCGAAGGTCGGCGAGAAATAGACGATCTTCTGCGAATCGCCGACATCGTCGACGCCGAAGCAGATCGAGTTGCTGGTCAGCGTGTTGGCGCCCCACTGGTTTGGCGAATAGGCGGAGAAGTTGTAGCTGCCGCCGGGTGCGAAGACGCAAAGCGTGCCGAGCGCGTCGTCGATCGAGCCGACGCGGACCTCGCCGAAGCCGCCGGCGAAATAGACCCAGGATTCGTCGATCTGGTCGCCGGCATTCTCGCCCTCGAGCTCGACGCGGGCGCCGACCTCGAGCCCGTTGTCGAGCACGGTCGAACCCTTGAAGTGAATCTCGGCGTCGTTGAAGAAGCCGTCGGTGTTGGTCTCGTTGCCCGGCTCGCCCTCGCCGTCATCGTCGAATACCACCATGTAGGCGGCGCGGAAATAGCCGCCGATTTCGAGCTTGATCGGCTCGGCTGCGTTCGCCGCGGCGGCGCCGAACGCGGTCGCCACGCCGGCGCCGAACAGCGTCGTCGATTGCAGCAAGTGCTTGCGCATGTCCCCTGTCCCCCCTTGGAAGTCGTCGCCCCAATCCTGCATCGGCCGGTCGCGGCGGACCGGTGTCCCTGCCGGTCCCTCAGCGGCCTTCCCGCAGCGTTCCCCCGCCGGCGGGTCCGAGCCTGAATGCGATCGCCCGACCGGCCGGGACTGGACCCGTCCCGATTGAGCGATCATTCAGGAATCGCATTTGATCACGGATTTTTTCGTCTGGCTAGGCTGTATATAGCTCCGTCTGCGGGCGGAACGTACAGCAGATCTAGGCTTCGGCGCGCGCGGGCGGGTCGCGCAGGAAGCTCAGCAGCGCGAAGCGACGGCCGCGCGTCACCGGCAGGGCCTCATGCAGCAGCGAGCAGGAGAACACGACCGCGCCGCCCGGCCCGGGCTTGAAGCGCTGCGGGCCGTATTCCGGGAAGATCAGCTCGCCGCCTTCGTATGCGTCGCTGTTCAGGTTGATGGTCAGGGCGAAGCGGCGGTCGGCGTTCTCCGGGGTCTGGTTGTCCCGGTGCCGGCGGAAATAGTCGCCGCGCTCGGCATCGTAGCAGACCACGACCAGGCGATCGAAACGGTAGCTGCGATAGTGGAAGGCCTTGTCCAGTTCCGGGCCCAGCCGGCGCGCGATCAGCGCGGTCAGCGGCCGCAGCACCGCCGGATCGGTGATGCGATGGTCGGTCCGCCGCTTCATGTCGTCATGGACCCGGCGCACCTGTTCGCCCTGCACCAGGGAGGTCACTTGACCGTCCTCGTGCCCCTGGCTGTGCCAGCGTTCGATTAGCATGGCGCAATGCGCGGGCGACAGAACATTGGGCACGGTCAGCACCGGCGCGATCTCGCCTAGAACTTGGGGCGCGCTTTCGGCCGGCCGCGCCCGCCACGCCGCCAGCGCCCATGCCGCCACGTCGCCATCGGCGGTCTGTGGCGGGGCGATGGCGAGGACGCGCTGGTTGCGATCGAGCAGGAAGGCCGCCATGCCCGGCGCGGCACAACCGGACATGGCGCGCAGTGCCGGGCGGATCTTGTTCGCGGCGTCGACCAGCAGCGCCGTGCCCGGCCAGGCGCGCGCCGCGCCGGCGATGCCGATGCACTCGAGCTCCGCGGCGGCGAGGTCGGCGGCGAGGCGATCGGCCGCCGCGGCCGCCGTGTCGCCGGGGTCGAGCATGACCAGCTGGCCGAAGCCGCGGCCACGCTGGACGAAGGAGCGGAACACGCCCGCCGCATCGGCCAGGATGAAATTGGGAAAGCGGTCGCCGGCGCGCAGCCGCGCCGAATCGCCGGCGAGGAACGGGTCCTTCGCCGTGTCCGGGGCGGCGCCGGAATGAAGCGCGGAATCTGCCATGGCGGCAGCTTAGCCTTCCGGCGATGGCTGGGAAAGCGCCGGCGGCCGACATCGAAACCGTCTAAATGGAAACCGGCGCGGCGGGGCCATCAGGCCCGGCCGCGCCGGCAAAGGTCGTCTAGGGTCGGCGCTAGAAGGTGATGGCGGTGCCGATGCCGATTTCGAGGCCGTTATAGTCATCGACCGGCGTGCCGCCGAGCGTGCCGTCCTCCGGGTCGGTGTCCATCCAGGTGTAGCCGAGCTCGCCGTCGATGGCGATGCCGGGGCCGAGGGCATAGTTGGTGGTCAGCACCACGCGGTCGAGCTCGAACTCGTCGGCCGAGGCGCTGCCGTCGTTTTCGCGGTCCTGATGCGAGTATTGCAGGCCGAAGGTCCAGGCATCCATGGTGTAGGAGCCGCCGAGGCCGGCAACCCAGGCACTGGTGTCGTTGGCGCCCTGGTCGTCGAGGTCGTGGAAATACTCGAACACGCCGCCGAGGCCGAAATTGCCGAAGGTCAGGTTGAGGCCGGTCTGGTAGAAATCCTGCTCCTCGCGGTCCGGGCCGGCGGTCTGCTCGACATGACCTTCCCAGGATCCGCCGCCGCCCCAGGTCAAGCCCCAGTTCTCGCCCTCATAGCTATAGGTGGCGTAGACGGAAACATTGTGGCGCGATTCGCCGTCGGCATTGCCCGGCATGCCGACATGCGGGCCGACGCCGTCGGTGTGGTTCTGGTCGCCGCCATTGGGCGTGTAGGAGAGCGCGATCTGGAAGCCGCCGAAGCTGGGCGAGACGTAGAGGATCTTCTGCGCGTCGCCGCTGTCGTCCACGCCAGTGCAGACGGTGTTCGTGGTCAGCGTGTTGGCGCCCCACTGGTTGGGGGAGAAGGCGGAGAAATTGCCGGTGCCGCCCGGCGGCACGATGCAGCCATTCGCCAGCGCATCGTCTTCCGAGCCGACATGAAACTCGCCGAAGCCGCCGGAGAAGGAGATCCAGGCCTCGTCGATCTGGTCGCCGTCGTTCTCGCCCTCGAGCTCGATGCGGGCGCCCACGGTCAGGCCGTTGTCCAGCGTGGTCTCGCCGTTGAAGTGGATCTCGGCGTCGTTGAAGAAACCGTCGGTGTTGGTCTCGTTGCCGAGCTCGCCTTCGCCGTCATCGTCGAAGACGACCATGTAGGCTTCCTTGAAGAAGCCGCCGACCGAGAGCTTCACGCCATCGGCGGCCTGGGCCGGAGTGGCGATGGCGCCGGCCACGAAACCCGCGCCGACCAGCGCGCTGGCGCTGAGCAAAGTCTTTTTCATGTCGTTCAATCCCCGATCGATGGATTTGGCACCGCGGCGTTGCGCCGGCCCCCGGCCTTCGGCGGGATTCCGATGGCGAATCCCCGCATCGGCCACCCCGCATTGGTCCTGGGGGCAAGATACCGCAGCGCCGGCACAGCGCAAGATGACAAAGCCTAGCGCAAACAGATTACGCAGAGATTACCGCGCCTTGTGGCGCTTCTGCCGATCCGGCGGCGAACCTGGGAACGGGCCGGAGAGTGGGCAAGAAAGAGGGGGAGCGGTTGCCCGCTCCCCCAATCAGCATACCTTCGATCCGGCCGGGGCCGGACGCCAGGGACTGGCTTAGAAGGTGATGTTGGTGCCGATGCCGATTTCGAAGGCGTCGTAGTTGTCCTGACCGTCGTCGAAGTCCGGACCCGAGACGTCCTGCGTGGTGTAACCCAACTCGGCGTCCACCGCGATGCCCGGGCCGAGGGCGTAGTTGCCCGTCAGCACGAAGCGATCGATGTTGGCGTCGGAGTCGTCGCCACCTTCGTTCTCGATGTCGAACTGGCCATGCGAGTACTGGAAGCCGACCGTGAACGGATCCATCGAGTAGGCGATACCGCCGCCCGCGGTCCAGATGTCGGTGGAAACGCCAGCGTTGTTCGAGATGACGCCGTTGACCACGCCGTCATTGAAGTACTCGAACACGCCGCCGACCGACAGGTTGCCGAAGGTCAGGGTCAGGCCGGTCTGGTAGAAGTCCTGCTCGTCGTTATCGGCGCCAGGAGCCTGCTCGACATGGCCTTCCCACGAACCGCCGCCGCCCCAGGTCAGGCCCCAGCCGTCGCCTTCGTACTGATACGAGGCATAGACCGAGAAGTTGTGGCGGGATTCGCCGTCCGCATTGGCCGGCATGCCCACGTGCGGGCCGACGCCATCGGTGTGGTTCTGATCACCGCCATTCGGGGTGTAGGAGATACCCACCTGGAAGCCGCTGAAGCTCGGCGTGACGTACAGGATCTTCTGCGCGTCGCCCGAGTCATCCACGCCGGTGCAAACGGTGTTCGACGTGAAGGTGTTGGCGCCCCACTGGTTCGGCGAGTAGGCCGAGAAGTTGCCGGTGCCGCCCGGGGGAACGATACAGCCGTTCGCCAGAGCGTCGTCTTCCGAACCGATGTGGACTTCGCCGAAGCCGCCGGCGAAAGACACCCAGGCTTCGTCGATCTGGTCGCCGTCATTTTCGCCCTCGAGTTCGACGCGAGCGCCGACTTCGAGGCCGTTGTCCAGAACGGTCGAACCCTTGAAGTGAATTTCGGCGTCGTTGAAGAAGCCGTCGGTATTGCGCTCGTTGCCGGCTTCGCCTTCGCTATCGTCGTCGAAGTTCACCATATAGGCTTCCTTGAAGAAGCCGCCGACGCTGAGCTTGACACCATCGGCCGCCAACGCCGGGCTGGCCAACAAGCCAGCACCGAACAGGGCCGTGGTACCCAAGAGAACTTTCTTCATCTCGAGATTCCCTAAGTTTGCGATTGCCACCGGAACGTTGGATGCCCCGGCTGCCCCACGGCTCAAATCCTGCGTGTTTGTCTGGTGCTGCCTAGCAACTACGCAGTCACCGGTGACGGCAGAACCAGTCAAACCATCGGCTTGAGCCACGCAAACCATCGTCAATGCGGCCCGAGGTGTCAAACCAATTGCGCTTCAAGGGCCTATCGGCTGTGGCAATTTCCCAAGGCCTGTGGCGGAGAAGCCACATGGTTGCCCAACTTGTTAACACGCGCTTAAATCCCGTGTGAGTCCAAAGGGATAGGACCGGCCCTGGGGAGACCGCCCGGTCGGTGAAATCGACCGCCGCCGCGCCGCCCGGAGGCGGGTTCCCGGCCTCAGCGCCGCGGCAGATAGCCGAAACGCTGCATCATTTCCTTGTGCGCGGCGACGACTTTGCCAATCTGGGATTGTGTCATGACCTCGCGCCACTGCTCGGCCCGACCCTCGCGGAAGAATTTCTGCGCGTGGGGCGACTTTTCCTTGAACCCCTTCTTGTCCTCCTGCGCGCGCAGCGCCTTGAAGGAGGAACGCTCCACCGCCCGCTGCAGCCGGGCCTTGGGCGGGTTGAGGCCGAGGAACTGCGCCAGGCCGCCGAACACCCGCATCGGGTCGGCCAGCATGTCCTCGTAGCGCAGCACGGCGAGGCCGGGCCGCTTCTGCGAGGTCCAGCTGTCGACATGGATCGACCAGCTCTTGTGCACCTCGTAGACGATCTTGTCGTTGGTCTTGGAGCCGATCGAAGGGTCGGCCAGGATGCCGATCGCGGTGTCGAGGTCGCAGCCGTAATGGTGGGTGAGCGAGATGGCGACGTCGAGCGGGTTGCGCACGATATATATAGTGCCCGCCGTCAGGTCCTGGTGGATCAGCGGATAGCCGAGGAAGACGACCGAGGCGTTGTGGGTCTTCACGAAGGTGTCGTCCTTGCGCCAGCGGCAGATCGCCTGCTGGGCGCCGCGCCGCATCTTGGCGACGTCGAGCGCGGTCCAGTCCTGCCAGGGCTTGGCGTTCTGGGCCGAATACCACTCGATCGCCGAATCGCTGGTGGAGAAATCGGTGATCTTGTTGATGTCGTAGGATTCGCTCGGGTCGCGCAGCAGGTTGTGCAGGAAGGCCCGCATCCAGGTATTGCCGGACTTGGGGTAGGAGGCGAGCCAGATGATCTTGGACATTGTTCCTGCTTTCCCATCGCCCAGTCCGTGCCGGGAAGGCCCGGAACAGTCCCCGCGCGCCGACCCCACCCCGACCCGCCGCCCACCGCCGTCACACCCGCTTGAGCGGCTTGTCGCGGGCGCTCTGCCAACTTGACCGGGCCGCGCGATTTCGCGTACCAGAGTGCTCGCTAAAGCCTATGACGCGGCCCCGGCCGCGGCATATAACAGGGCGCCGCAAGAGCCAGGACCCGGGAACTCAAGATCCGGGCCGGAACCCGGCAAAGTCGGCGGAGGGGCCGGGCGCGGGCCCGGCTTCCGACGGAAGCGGCGGGGCGTTCTTAGGGAAAGCACGGAAGGGCCGTCAATATGAAAGTTGCCATGCGGGATCGCGCTGACCAAGGCGCCAGGCATCCGCGCCGGTTCCCGGATCTTGGCGGCTTGGCGCGCCTGGTCTTCGTCTCGCTCGGCCTGCTGGCCCTCGCAGGCTGCA